>Ga0316189_10004498_pt1 | contig 13400 bp, 13 predicted proteins | sample LowCovwburrow_MG_FD_204930 | JGI IMG/M metagenome (GOLD analysis project Ga0316189, IMG submission 204930) | Coastal sediment microbial communities from Maine, United States - Lowes Cove worm burrow | ecosystem: Environmental > Aquatic > Marine > Coastal > Sediment | place: USA: Maine... | reverse complement strand
TCGATACCACTGCCACGAGCTGGAAAGGGTTCAATTTCCTTGCTTTTATCGTTATCGCAATCAAAAAATTTAAGAATATCAAAAACTCAAGATGACCTCAATTTATGGGTCGTTAACATCAATCAAAAAGCGCTTTTTTTATTTTTTTCGGACCAACAAATTCCCTTAAATAAATAATGGTTTCATTTTTTTTGCTGGACTCTTCCTTCCGTTTTATCATTTCAGGGGAAACTTGACTGGTATGGCATTTAAGTGCTTCCATCGCTTTTTTTGCATCTTTATCCGAATAGGTTATACGCATGTTCAAAAAGGTAGAATCAACCCCAGCTAATTTTTTTCGTTCTTCGGCCTCGATTAGATGTCAGGGCGTACCTACGTCGTACAGCTTTTTGGTTTTAGCCCAGGGTTTGCTAACAAAAACCTGGGTTACAGAGGCGCCTACCAAGCGGTGATCCATGTGCGTGCTTCCGCCATCAGGCCCCCAAGTAATCAAAACATCTGGTTTTTTATCGGAAACAATGCCCTCAAGTTCTAGTATTAATTTTCGGGCATGAGGTACATGGCCATCATAGCCTTCACCAGCTCGGAGTTGATCATGGTATTTCAAATGTATAAGCTCTACACCAAGCTTTTCTGCCGCACATTTCATTTCTTCTTTGTGTAGGGCTACCAAACCTTCACCCGCCTCATGATCGGTAAAGTCATTTGTTCCGTATCGGCCATCAGTGCAGATTACAAGATATACTTTTGTTCCTTTATCAACATATTTTGACAGTATTGGGGCAACAGTCATTTCATCATCGGGATGCGCAAAAATTGCCATAAGTACACGCTCTTTTTCTAAATTTTGAGCCGTAACCTGACACAGGTTTAAGAGGGCTAAATACAAAAAAGCGATACCCGACAAAATAGTTAAATGTGATTTTTTCATGCTCAAAAGGGTTAAGTTTATTTAATTGTAATACTAGTTTTCATCGATTGATCTCTTCAATTAAATTGGCTACCAATGCGGTCCAACCGGTTTGGTGTGACGCGCCTACACCACGACCATTGTTACCATCGAAATATTCATAGAATAGGATAAGGTCTTTAAAATGTTCGTCGGTATACTTTTCTTTATGGAGAGCATTTACCGGGCGATTTCCGTTTTTGTCCGCTTTAAAAATACTGATCAATCGTTTGCTAATCTCAAACCCAATTTCTTTCAGGTCCAAGTAGTTTTCACTACCTGACGGGTAGGCAAATTTTAGGTTATCTTCAAAATAATTATGATATTCTTTGAAGGTGCTGATAAAAAGGTAGTTCATGGGCATCCAGATAGGGCCGCGCCAGTTCGAGTTCCCCCCGAAAAGGTCGGTCGTAGATTCGGCACTTTCATAGTTGATGCCATAGGTAGCCCCATTGATTTGAATTATATACGGCTTTTCGTGCGCTTTTGATAATGAACGTATGCCATAGTTACCCATAAACTCAGATTCGTTCAAGATGCTTTGCAATAAAATATTTAGACGTTCACGAGGAACAAGGGATAGCAATACATCCTTATCGGGCGCGTATTCTTCGATGACCTGATATTTCATGTTCTCCATGCGATATTTTCTGTACCATTCAAGGCTCGATTTAAAACGGGGCAGCATGTCCAAAGTTTCCTTTCGGATGTTGAGTACGGCAGTCAATGACAATAATCCGGAAATGGAGCGCACCTTTATCGGAAATGATTCGCCATTGGGCAGGATCAACTTATCATAAAAGAACCCTTCTTGTTCGTCCCAAGAACTGGATGAACCTTCACTAATTTTATTCAAGGCTTCGGCAATAAAAACAAAATGTCCGAAGTATTTTAGGCACATATCTTCAAAGGAATCATCTTGTTTTGCAATTTCCAAGGCCATTTCGAGCATGTTTAGGCAGTAGAGGGCCATCCACGAAGTACCGTCGACCTGCTCCAAAACTCCGCCACCGGGCACACCGTTGCTACGGTCGAAAACCCCAATGTTGTCAAGCCCCAGAAATCCACCTTCAAAAACATTCTTATTGCTACTATCTACCCGGTTGACCCACCACGTAAAGTTCAGGGCCAGTTTATTGAACATACGTTTCAAAAAGCTCAGGTCGCCCTTACCTGTTTTCCGTTGCTCCATCTGATAGATTTGAATGGCCGCCCATGCCTGCACGGGCGGGTTCACATCACTGAAATTCCATTCATAAGCGGGTATCTGTCCGTTTGCAGCCATATACCATTCTTTGGTAAAGAGTAACAATTGTTTTTTGGCGAATTCATGGTCGACCATGGAAAAGGTAACGCAGTGGAAAGCGGAATCCCATGCGGCGAACCAAGGATACTCCCAAGCATCTGGCATGGAAAGAATATCGTGGTTGCGAAAGGCCTTCCAACTGCTATTGCGACCATGCCACCGTTCCTTCGGCGGCGATGTGCCATTGTCGCCTTTTAACCATTGTTCTATCTCATAATTGTAATACTGCTTCGTCCAGAGGAGGCCGGCAAAGGCCTGTTTTTGGATTTTCCGTTGTTCTTTTGATGATTTTTCGGTAACGGCCTCCAAGAACGATTGTGACTCCTTTATCCGTTCCAAAAAAATAGAATCGAACGAATCATCGAAGGGCATTTTAAGTATTTTTTTTGTCAATCTCAATTTTATGGTCGTTGTCTCGCCCGCTCCTATTTCCAGTTCATAAAGGGGAGAGCACTTCGTACCTGAGGTATTTTTTTCCGCCAAGGAAAAATCATCATTGATTATGGCATCGTGAAAAAGGTCTTTTTTGAAGGGATGGTCATTGGTACCGTTAAAAACACGTTCCATATTCGTCTCATTTTCCGTAAATAGCAGTCTCGAAGGTTTTTCGAAATAGAGGCGGTAGTTCCCGACATAGGTGTGCTCAATTGAAACATGTGGCGATGCTGCGCCACCTTCTTTTTTAATGATGGGTTTTTTTTCCATTCCCAAAAAACTCCAGTAATTACGTATCCATAGCGTAGGAAGCAGGCTAACAGATGCTACTTTTGGGCCTCTGTTGCAGATAGAGATGTTTATCAAGAGGTCTTCACCTTCACCTTTTGCATATTCTGTAAAAACATCGAAATATTCATTATTATCTAAAATACCGGTATCCAATAATTGATATTCAAGCTCGTGTTTGCCTCGTATTTGGTTTTCCTTTACCAATTGATCATACGGAAATTCGTTCTGTGGGTACTTATACAGGTGTTTCATGTACGAATGGGAAGGCGTATTCTCTAGGTAGTAATACAGTTCCTTAACATCTTCTCCGTGGTTGCCCTGAGGGCCTGTAAGGCCGAACAATCGTTCTTTTAAAATGGGGTCTTTACCGTTCCAAAGGGCAATGGCAAAACAAATGTTACAATAGCGATCGGAAATGCCAGCAATACCATCTTCTCCCCAGCGATATGTCCTGCTGCGGGCCTGGTCGTGCGGGAGATAATTCCAAGCGTTGCCGTTAGGGCTGTAATCTTCGCGTACCGTACCCCACTGTCGTTCACTGAGATAAGGCCCCCATTTTAGCCAATCTTTCTTTTTTGAGTAGTGCTCTTCGAGTCTTTTGTGTTCTTCGGTATTTTGATTCATAATAATTTAGGGGTATTTCTGATTGAAGATATAAAATCTTATTAGACTACTACCTTATTTCACAAGTATAAGATGCGTTATAATTTTGTGTTTATACCTGTCGCCAAGGAACTTTGAAATATTTTGACTTCAGGTGAAAATTTTCCACGTTTTTGTCCGTTTAGACTTCAGGTGGCAACATTGAATTAACGTACTTTTAGGCTTTTTAAAGAGAATTATTTGTGATATGAATAAAAATCGGCACTGGTTCTGGAACATTTTGGCCGTACTGACCGTCATCGTATGCCTTTTGGCCTTTACCACACATTACAAGAACTGGACCTCAATCGACGCGAATAGAATAAAAATCCTTTCCGGATTCTACTACAAAACACTGAATTTTTCGGAATTGGACAGTGTCAAATTTGTAGAGAGGATACCACCTATGGAACGCCTCAACGGATTTTCGGCCTTGGAAAAGGGTAAGGGCGTGTACAGGGAATTCAAAGATTCACTAACGGATAATAGGGTTTACGTTTTTATCGATAATTTTTCGAATCAAAAAATTTCGGTAACGTATCAAGATTCCTTGAAATTGTACATTAATTTTAGAGACTCCGTAGAAACCCAAAATATGTATCAGTTTCTAACGGCTAAGATTTCGAAGGCGCCCAATTAGTCGCGATTTGTTCTTTAAATCGGATTGACCTTAAAAACCAAAATATTTCCCGAAAATATGAGATTAGTTTCTTTTATTATTTTATTTCCTTTAATTACTATGGCACAATATAACCTTACCGTTAACGTCACTAATGTTAAATCTACAGATGGTAAAATAAGTGTGGCGGTCTACGACAGCCCCGCTGGATTCTTAAAATTCGATAAGGTTTTCAAGGTAGAAACCGCATTCGCCGAAAAAGGAAAAACCACAGTTATCATTAAAAATCTTCCCGAAGGTACATATGTCCTTGCTGCATTCCATGATGAAAACGGCAATGACAAGCTCGATACTAATTTTATAGGTATCCCAAAAGAACCTCTTGGTTTTTCCATAGGAAGAATGAAAACTTTTGGTCCGCCTAGTTTTGATGAATGTGCGTTTAAGCTCACCTCGAATCAATCGTTATCCGTGCCTATTAAATAGTTGGCTCAAGTCTCATTTATTTTTAACCTCTTGTTTTTCAACGGTATAAACTGTATTTTGAAGGGCTAATCAATTAATATATGTACTAATGGAAACAAAGGAAATTGCCGAAAAATTAGTGGAATGGTGCAACCAAGGGGACTATGAAAAACCCTACCAAGAGTTGTACGGCCCAAATATTGTAAGTATCGAAAACGACGGAAAAAAAGGGAAAATGCTCACGTCGAAGGTTTTGAGGGTATTCAGAAAAAAGGGGAATGGTGGCAAGAAAATTTCGAGGTACATAGTAGTACAGCTTCACAGCCTATCGTTGCCGATAATTGGTTTTCAGTAAAATTTGAAATGGATACGACCCATAAACCTTCAGGTCAGCGTTCGCAAATGTCAGAAATTGCTGTTTACCAAGTAGAAGATGGCAAAATCGTAAAAGAGCAATTTTTTTATGATGAGTAGGAATAATGCCCCCGAGTAATCTGCTAAAAGTTTAATCGAAGCCGTCATTGCGAGGAGCCCTTTCGCGACGCGGTAATCTGTTGAGCCGTCTTGAATGTTCAACAGATTGCTTCGCTTCGCTCGCAATGACTAACAATGAACTTTGGGAGATCCGAATTTCTTAAGGGATTTCCTGTATATTTATGCTCATAATACAAATTCTAAATGGTTCTCTTAGCCCAATTTATCGCCGCATTATATGGCCTTTTGGCAGTAATCTTTGGTGCTTTTGGGGCCCATGCCCTAAAGAAATCTTTTTCCGAAGACCAACTCAAGAGTTTTGAAACGGGGGTCAAATATCAAATGTACCATGCGATTCTATTGCTTATTTTGAGTTTTAATTTTAATCTTGACACTTCATTGGAGAAGTATATGATTAAATGCTTTATTTGGGGAACATTCCTGTTTTCTTTCAGCATCTACGGATTGACCATAAGCGCATCCAAAGGAAGAAAATGGAAATTTCTTGGGCCGATAACGCCAATCGGGGGCCTGCTTTTGGTTGTTGGATGGGGGTTGTTACTATATTCGTTTATCAGAAATATTGTTTAACAGTTAATCTGATAGCTCTACTTCTGAAGTAAACTCCTTTATGGCCTGATTGGGTTCGATAATATTATATCCCTTCCAGAATTCGGGATCATAATTGGGCATATAGGTTGGGAGTACATCGTTATTTTCCTTAACTATTTCAAATTGGGCCGAATTGATGGGGTTTTCGTCAAAAACTACAAGCTCATAACGATTGATATTCCCAAAAGCGGCATCTATTTTAAGGGCAAGTTCGTTCTGTTTATTCCGGCCCTTTACATTCCTATTCTTTTCTATAATGCTAAAAGGGCGTTTGAACCCTGCCCGTATACCTTTTAGAATATCATAATATCTTAGGTGATATTTTTGGTCGGCACCTTTGGCAAATATAATACTGCCCTTGGCCAGGTATTCGTTCAAGGAAACCCCGAGCAGTTTAAAATTACGTAGCGATTCGGTATTTTCAAAATCCATACGGATAAGGGCAAAATCATCGGAATTGATATAGAGCGTTCCCTTGAATTCTGGGGACCCATCGGGCACAAAACTGATAACATATACTGCCTCATTGCCCAGATAGGTGAAATTTTCTAAGGTCAGTTCATACCGCCTTGGCTTAAAGATAACATTGTAATCGGAGTCATCAAAAATGGGAAGGTTTTCAAAAAGATTGCCCAATGTCTTCCTTTTGTATCTCGAAAAAAACTTTCGGCGCTCTTCTTTACTTTTTTTCTCTTCTTCAAGCCTTTTGTTGAGGGCTGCAACGTCTGTTGAGTCTACTTCCTCTTGAAAGAGTTCCCCCATTTCGTCAGCATCTATTTTGGTGCCGAACAAGCCCGATTTTATTTTGAAATACGAATCTGTCTTTACATTTTCCTTGACGATATCATTGAATTTCTCTTCTAATTTTTCCAAATCCAAATCCTTACTCTTGTCATAAAGTTCGGAAGCCTTGATCAAATCTAATTTTTGTTCGTCGGCATCGTCGCCACCATAAAGATCACCTAACATTTCGGTATAATAGATGTTGTTTTTGGGTAGGGTTCGTAATACGCTATCCAAGAAATTTTTATTGAAAGCATCGATTGTCGATTTTTTGATTTGGTAATCGGTCTTGATGATATTGTTTTGATAGGTCTCGCGTAAGAACAGTCGTTTTTTGCTAAGCCCGATAAGGTAGTTTTTTTCGATATTTTCCTCCACCATTTCAATGATTTCCCTTGGGGTATAGTCCTTATTCGAAACAATGACCTCTTTCAGCTCGATGGCCCTTGGTTGTATGTAAATAAGGCTATCGGTAAATTCGATAATCGGTTTTCCGATAGAGGCATAACCGATACATGAAATAAAAAGTGAATCAGTCTCCTTGATACTTTGGTTCAGTAAGAATTTAAAACGCCCCTCTTCGTTCGTTATCATACCTCTGCTGTTCAATTGCACGGTAACATAAGGAACAGGCTTTTTGGTGACCGAATCAATAATTACCGAGGTCAACGTCTGCCCATGGTGTACTGAAGTTGCGAAAAATAAAAGGAGAGCGGAAAATTTAAAGACTTTGGGCATATAGAAAAGGTTATTTACTTCAAAAAAAACAATAGCATCTTAATAAGGTACCCTTTTTTGGATTTTATTAATACCGATTTATTGTTTTTTTAACGGAATGTGCTTTCAATTTTGAAGAAGACGACTAGTATTGGAACTTGTTACCGTTATATTGGTTTTATTTTCAAGGACCTAAGAAAGGGATTAATGGCACCCACAATTATTTTGAAGGCAGGTTACCACTATGAACTGATTTGAAACGAAATAATTTAATTTTTCCATTTGGGGTCACCAAAAATTTGATTTGGTTTTTAAAAACTTAAAAAAATAATTACATTCAATGCATAACTGTTCTCTCTTTCAGTTCTTTAGATAGCTAAAATACCCAAGAACTGGTATTATGGTAGTATTAACGCTTAAAGCCTGATAATATGAAAAACTTTATTTTGATGGTCATGTCAGTCCTGCTATTTACAGGTTGTTATAGTTATATAAAAATTGATATTTCAAGTGAAGAAATCGTAATCGGCGAAAAATATCAGATAAAAACCTTTGATGATAGTTTAGGTAGAGAGGTCACCGTTGAGAAAGTCAACGATAGTATTAACGGTATGGGTCATTCGGGACGCCAAGTTAGTTTTGCAAAATCGGATATAAAAGATATTAAAAAAGTCGAGTTTTCGGTAGTCAAAACTGTTATTCCTATTGTTGTATTAACAGGTGCTTTAATAATTATTGGTCTAAATAATCAGCCAGATTTTCAGTTGGAGGATGAGAACTAGAAAACTAAAAAGTAAGAGTTGTTCACTTTTAACCAATTCAGCAGTTATGGTACAAGTGAATAAAGGGTTATTTGTTCTAATTTCTTTATAAACCAAAATATTTTAAGCCAAAAGCACCACTTAGGCTTCAATGACACCCACAATCATCCTGTCCACATGCTTTGGAGTTATTTTTTTTTGAAACGAAGAGGGCTTTGGGCAAAAAGAATTTCTTGACCAAATAGGCAACGGCTATGGCAAGAACGATATAGACCAATATGGGTTGCAGAACACTCATTTTATTTCAAAATTTGATAAGCGATTAAAGCTACAATATACGCAAAAGCACTCATAAAAACCAATTGGGCGGCGGGCCATTTCCAAGTATTGGTTTCACGCTTGACTATGGCCAAAGTACTCATGCATTGCATGGCAAAAGCATAGAATAGCAGTAACGAGATTCCTGATGCAAGATTGAACAAAGGTTTCTTTGTTTTCGGGTTGACCTCGGCGGCCATTCTATTTTTGATAGTGTCCTCTTCATCGCTACCCACGCTGTAAATGGTGGCCAAGGTGCCGACGAACACTTCCCGCGCTGCGAAAGAAGTCAAAACGGCAATACCGATTTTCCAATCATAGCCCAGTGGTTTTACAATAGGTTCGATACCCTTACCCAAATTGCCGATATAGGAATTCTCTAATTTGTAGCTTGAAATTTCTTGGTGTAAAGCTTTCTCAGAAAGACTGGCCTTTTTGAGTTGAATGGAATCTGCGATGGTCGTTGCATCGATATTATAGCTGTTCGAAGCGATACTATCTTTGAGGGCAATGCTGTATTTGGCAATTGCTTCCTTTATGGCGGATTGGTTGTATTCGGAAAAGCCTTCGGTCTCAATGCGCTGTGCGACAATTTCATCCGCATTTCTGAATTTGTCGGAATATCCGTTAGAACCCAAAAACCATAAAACAATAGAAATGGCGAGAATAATCTTTCCGGCCCCAAAAACGAAACTTTTGGTCTTTTCCCAAACCGTATAGGCCACATTTTTAAAAAGGGGGAGTTTGTAATTCGGCATTTCTACTACAAAAAAAGTACGGCTTTGTATGTTGAGGATTTTGTTCAGTACCATGGCCGAAAGTATCGCTGCCCCAAAACCGATAAGGTATAACAACATCAGGGTCAATGCCTGATAGCCCAGCCCAAAAATTCGGCCTTCGGGAATAACGAGGGCAATAATGATGAGGTATATGGGCAAACGTGCCGAACACGTAGTAAAAGGGGTAACCAAAATGGTGATAAGACGTTCTTTCCAACTTTCAATAGTACGGGTAGCCATAATTGCGGGAATGGCACAAGCCGTACCCGAAATTAAGGGCACAACGCTTTTTCCACTGAGCCCGAAGGGGCGCATTATCCGGTCCATCAAAAAGACGACGCGGCTCATGTATCCTGTCTCTTCCAAAAGGGCTATAAAGAAGAAGAGAAATGCTATCTGTGGAATAAAAATTACGATACCTCCTATACCGGCAAGAATGCCTTCTGCAAGAAGGTCGGTAAAAACACCTGCGGGCAACGTGGTTTTTACCCATTCGCTGGCCGATGCGAAAAGTTCATCTATAAAATCCATAGGATATTCGCTCCAGTCATAAATCGCCTGGAATATGGTCAATAGGATTACGAAAAAGATAAGGTATCCGAAAATTTTATGCGTTAGAATTTTATCAAGGGTGGCCCGAAAACCTTTGGCAGCGGCCAAATCGACCATATAGGTTTCCTTTAGAATACCATTAATAAACTGATAGCGTAGAATGGTCTCTTTTTGTTGCAAGCGTTTGAGCTCCGATTTTGATTTTGTGGAAAAAGAGGAACTATCTTTAATCAACTTCTTCTCAATGGGCATAAAGTTCACGTCTTGCGTGATGACCAACCAAAGTTTATAAAGGTCTTGATTGGGGAAGGTTGTTTTTAAATTTTCAAAATATCCGGGAGCGATTACGCTAATGTCGACGTTTTGTTCGCTCGAAAGGCTTTTATAGTCGGCTATAAGCTCTTTCAGTTTCTCGATACCCGTTCCTTTTCGGGTGCTAACCAGTGCAATTTTGGTGTCGAGCTTTTCTTCTAACAACTGAATATCTAACGAAATGCCCTTTCGAGACATGCGATCGGCCATATTGATGACCAAAATAACGGGAATTTTCAGGTCTTTGATCTGGGTGAACAAGAGCAGATTTCGTTTCAGGTTTTCAACATCGGAAATCACCATAGCCACATCAGGGTGGTCTTTGTCTTTTTTGTTCAGTAAGAGCTCAACGGCAACACTTTCGTCCAATGAGGTCGTGTTCAGGCTATAAGTACCTGGAAGGTCTAGAATATGGGCCTTCACGCCTCGGGGCAGTTTACAAATACCTTCTTTTTTTTCAACGGTAATACCTGGGTAGTTTCCCACTTTTTGGTTGAGACCGGTAAGTTGGTTAAAAACGGAAGTCTTTCCTGTATTAGGGTTTCCGATGAGCGCAACGTTGATCTGTTTGCTCATAGTGTAGCAGTGTCTTCTAAAATATCGAGTTCGATAAGAAGTGCGGTTTCGCGCCGAATTGCAATATGCGAACCATTGACATTAATATAAATAGGGTCGTTCAGGGGCGCAATCTGAACCAATTCGATTTGATTACCTGGCAAACAGCCAAGCTCTAAAAGTTTTATGGGAAGGATGTCATCGGCGAATTCCTTTATAATTCCTTTTTGCCCTCTTCGAAGTTCTGCGACCGTTGCTGTCAATTTTTATTTAGATTGATTATAAGTAAGAACAAATTTAAGAGAAAATTCTTGAATTAATGGGAGTTTCTTTAAAAAATGAAAACTTGTGTTACGAATGGAAAAAGTTGTTCGTGTGCTGTAGCAGTTCACAGTTGAAACTTCAATCTGCTCAAAGGTAGAACTAACCTTGAACTAAAGTACTGCCTACTCGCTAACTTGTTGATATGAATCTTTCAAAATCTCTAAGTCTCCCATTAACCGCCCGATATCTTCCTGTTTCGTACCATCATAAAATCCTCGAACGCGCCGTTCCTTATCCACCAAAATGAAATTTTCGGTATGAATCATGTCAAAAGGGCCACCATCACCATCTTCTTTAACCGCCAAATACGATTTACGGGCCAAATTATAGATTTGCTTTTTATCGCCGGTAACCAAATTCCATTTGGTGTCATCGACCCCTTTTTCCAAGGCATATTTCTTAAGTTGAGCGACTGAGTCGATTTGTGGGGTGACCGAGTGCGAAAGCAATAATATATCGTTATCGTTTTTGATACGTTCTTGAATATCGGCCATATTCTTAGTCATTATCGGACAAATCGTAGGGCAGGTGGTGAAGAAAAAATCTGCTATGTAAATTTTATGTTCATAATCCTTTTCCGTAATTATCTCCCCATTTTGATTGATTAACGAAAAATCAGAAATAGTATGGTACTTTTTTACATATTGCACTGTACTGTCTACCAATTCAGGGTTCACCATAGATGGTTGGTAAACCGCCAGAACCTTCTTGGGTTGAAGGGCATTATAAAACAAGTAGATTATAACTGCTGATAGGCAGAGCAGCACCAGACCGAAAAACTTGTATTTGCCCAAAAAAGAACGCATAATGTTTTTTTCAAAGATACGTTAGTACAAAGTAGCTTTCAAATGTATGAGGGCAGGGGGTTGCTAAAACTTTCTTAAAAACCAGCAGCCAATTAGAGTTTCTTTTTTTAAGAGTTGTTAAAAGCGTACTTTTGTGCGTTTAATTTTAGAAAACCTAGATGAGTCCGATACTGATCAAGACAATACAATTTTTTTTAAGTCTGTCCCTACTAATAGTACTTCATGAACTAGGGCATTTTATTCCAGCAAAATTATTCAAGACACGAGTCGAAAAATTCTATTTATTCTTCGATGTGAAATTTTCCCTTTTTAAAAAGAAAATCGGAGATACCGTATATGGTATTGGGTGGCTTCCTCTTGGGGGCTATGTGAAGATTGCCGGTATGATCGACGAGAGTATGGATACCGAGGCTATGAAAGAAGAGCCCAAAGAATGGGAATTCCGAAGTAAGCCTGCGTGGCAACGTTTGATTATTATGTTGGGCGGGGTTACGGTAAACTTCATACTTGCCGTGGTTATTTATATTGGGATGGCCTATGCATACGGGGATCAATATATTCCTGCGGATAGTTTAAAGGACGGTGTAGCCGTTACCCAAAAAGAAATCGGCGATAAAATCGGTATACAAACAGGCGATAAGATAATCGCCGTCGACGGTAATAAAATAAAGGAATTTGGGAGCGTCTTTATGGAAATCATCAATGGGAACTCTATTACAATAGAACGGGACGGGCAAACTATTGAACAAGAGATTCCGGTCGATTTCATATCGACCTTGATCGATGATATGGACAAGGCCAGATTTTTAAGCTTCCGTCAACCATTCGTAATCAAAGAAGTTTCCAAGGGGTCGCAGAACGAAGGGGTAGATTTGCAAGAAAATGATCTTGTTGTGGCGGTCAATTCAAAGCCGGTTACCTATATGGACGAAATCATACCGATGCTTGAGGCCAATAAGGGTAGAAAAATCAGTATGACGGTAAAGAGAGAAAACGGTGCGTCAAAAGATTTGGAATTACAAGTCAACGATGACGCAAAAATCGGTGTTGCCCTATTAGCCATGACGATTGAAGAGTATGCCGATCGGGGCTTTTTCAGAATAGAGACTAAAAAATATACTTTCGTAGAATCAATACCTGCTGGAATAGACAAAGGCGTAAGCACTATAACAAGCTATTTAAAACAGCTCAAAAAAATATTCAATCCAGATACAGGGGCATATAAGGGTGTCGGAGGCTTCGCAGCTATCGGCGGACTTTTTCCTGATTCTTGGAATTGGGAAATTTTTTGGGACCGAACGGCCTTTCTTTCGATAATGTTGGCAGTATTGAACCTATTGCCCATTCCTGCATTAGATGGTGGTCATGTGACGTTTTTGCTCTATGAAATGGTGACCGGAAGAAAGCCAAGTGATAAATTTTTGGAGTACGCCCAAATGATTGGTTTCTTCTTATTATTGGCTTTGATCCTATTTGCCAACGGCAACGATCTTTATAGATGGTTGACGGATAAATAGAACACTAAATTTGTTTGTTGAGTTTTAAAAAACGATTATATTTGCACCCGCTTTAGAACATAAAGCGAATATTATTTTCCTCCTTAGCTCAGTTGGTTAGAGCATCTGACTGTTAATCAGAGGGTCCTTGGTTCGAGCCCAAGAGGGGGAGCTGCTTGCAGCAAAGGCTTCGCAGAAATGCGA
>Ga0316189_10004497_pt1 | contig 13407 bp, 12 predicted proteins | sample LowCovwburrow_MG_FD_204930 | JGI IMG/M metagenome (GOLD analysis project Ga0316189, IMG submission 204930) | Coastal sediment microbial communities from Maine, United States - Lowes Cove worm burrow | ecosystem: Environmental > Aquatic > Marine > Coastal > Sediment | place: USA: Maine... | reverse complement strand
CACCCGTTCAGGCTGGGGCAGGCGGTGCGCCTGCACCCGTTCAGGCTGGGGCAGGCGGTGCGCCTGCACCCGTTCAGGCTGGGGCAGGCGGTGCGCCTGCACCCGTTCAGGCTGAGGCAGGCGGTGCGCCTGCACCCGTTCAGGCTGAGGCAGGCGGTGCGCCTGCACCCGGTCAGGCTGAGGCAGGCGGTGCGCCTGCACCAGATCCTGCCGCAGTGGCTTCTGCGGCCACCCCGGCTCAGACCGAGGCTGCCCCGGCTGCTGCTGCGCCCGCCGCCGCTGCGGACGCGCCGCCTGACAAGAAGAACCTACCGGCCGAGCCGCGCTACGCCGGCTTGGGCAAGGCCGTGGTCATGCCACCGCCGGGCTACGACCCGACGAACCCGATGGCCTACCGCCGCCAGCAGGATGCTGCCGCGGCCAGCGCAGCCCAGCCCGCAGCCGCGGCCCCGGCGCGCACCCGCGGACGCCGCCGGGTCGAGCCGGCCGCCACCGAGCGCAACTCCTACGGTCCGCGCGGGCGTCAACGCCCTGGGCGTGGGGGTCGCGGCGGTCGCGGCTACGATCGCCGTCAGCCGCGCGGAAAGCGCCGCTCCAGTGGCCCGAAGCAGGCGTCCCCGACGCCCAAGGCGCAGAAGCGAAAGGTGCGCGTTGACAACGTCATCTCGGTGCGCGACCTCGGCATGCAGCTGGGCGTCAAGGCGACCATCGTCATCCGTCACCTGATGGATCTCGGAGTCATCGCCAACATCACCGAGATGCTCGACGTCGACACCGCCACCCTGCTCGCGCACGAGTTCGACTACGAGGTCGAGAACGTCGGCTTCCAGGAAGAGAACTACCTCGAGAAGGTCGAGGAAACGGTCGAGGAGGAGAACCTCGAGGGTCGCCCGCCCGTGGTCACCATCATGGGCCACGTCGACCACGGCAAGACGACGCTGCTCGACACCATCCGTAGCAGTCGGGTGGCATCCGGCGAGGCCGGCGGCATCACGCAGCACATCGGCGCCTACCAGGTAGAGACCAAGAAGGGCACCGTCACGTTCATCGACACCCCCGGTCACCAGGCGTTCTCCGCGATGCGAGCCCGCGGCGCCGGCGTCACCGACATCGTGGTCTTGGTCGTCGCCGCGGACGACGGCATCCAGCCTCAGACGGAAGAGGCGATCGCCCACGCCAAGGCGGCGGGTGTGCCCATCGTGGTGGCCGTCAACAAGATGGACAAGGACGGCGTGAGCGCCGAGCCCATCATGACGCGGCTGGCCGAGTATGAGCTCGTGCCTGAGGCCTGGGGCGGGGACACCATGGTCCTGCCCATCTCGGCGCTGAAGAAGCAGGGCATCGACGAGCTGCTCGAAGGCGTGCTGTTGCAGGCCGAGGTGCTCGACTTGTCGGCCAACCCGGACCGGTTCGCCGAGGGCACCGTTCTCGAGGCGAAGATGGAGCGCGGCCGCGGCGCGGTCGCGACGGTCCTCATCCAGAAGGGCACACTCAAGCGCGGCGATCACGTGGTGCTGGGCTCGGCCTTCGGAAAGGTCCGTGCCATCCTGAACCACGAGGGCAAGACGGTGAAGACCGCCAGCCCGTCCACACCGGTGGAGCTGTTCGGCTTGTCCGAGCTCCCCGAAGTCGGCGACACCGTCAACGCAGTCAAGTCCGAGAAGAACGCCCGCGCGCTCGCCGAGCACCGCGCGGTGGCCAAGCGCCAGGACCAGATGTCCGAGACGCGCCGCGCCACTGCCGAGGACCTGTTTGCGCAGGCCGCCCAGGAAGAGCGTGAGACGATGCTCCTCATCCTCAAGTCGGATGTCGGGGGCTCTCTGCAGGCGCTGAAGTCTGCCATCGAGCAGATCGAGGTGGCCGGGGCCGAGGTCCGCACATTGCTGTCTTCGGTCGGTGACATCACGGAGTCGGACATCAACTTGGCGGCATCCGATGGTGCCACCATCATCGGGTTCAACGTCAAGGTCGACGCCAAGGCCCGCGCCGCGGCCGCTCAACAGGGCGTCGAGCCCGAGTTCTACACCGTCATCTACGAAGTGCTCGACCGCATCGAGCGCGGCCTGAAGGGCATGCTGGCGCCGGTCTACGAGTCGGTCCGCAAGGGCACGATCGAGGTCCGGCAGCTGTTCAAGATCTCGCGCGTCGGTGTGGTCGCTGGAAGCTACGTCATCGACGGCAAGGTGGGCCGAAACCACACGGTCAAGGTGCTGCGCGACAGCAGCGTGATCTGGGAGGGGAAGCTCGACACGCTCAAGCGCTTCAAGGACGACGTCCGCGAGGTCGGTGCGGGCTACGAATGCGGCATCTCGCTAGCCGGGTTCAACGACCTGGTCGAGGGCGACATCATCGAGACCTACGCCGAAGAAGTCGTCGAAGTGGTTTGATGCTCGAGGGCGATCCGCCGCGCATCTGGGTCGGCGTTCTGCGGATCGAGGTGCTCGTGCCGGGGGCCCGCTCGCTCAAGGACCGTCGGCAGACCGTTCGCTCGGTCCGTGATCGGATGCGAAGCCGTTTCGAGGTCACCGTCCATGAGGTCGGGACGGGCTCGGATCCGGGTCGACAGACGCTGGTGATCACGACCGCAGGCAACGACGCCGCGCCGATCCGCTCGGTGCTGGACCGCTGCGGCGATCTGGTTCGGAGACATGCGGTGGCCTCGGTCGGCCGGGTCGACGTGGATGTCTTTCGGTGGCATCCTCCGGAGGACCGCTGGGCAGCCCGGATGATGGAAGAGCTGGGCGAGGAGAACGACCTTGGGTGAGCTGGCTCGGCGGCGTCGCGATCGCGATCTCTGGGTGTCGAAGGGGCACCTGATGGCAGCCGGCGTAGGCACGTTGATGCTCGCTGGCGTGTGCTTCGGAGCGGGCCTGCTGGTCGGCGGCCGGAGCGCACCGCCGGCTGGGCGCACCGCAGGGTGGACCGAGAACGTCGCCGACCCCGAGCTCGTCGATCTGTTGGCGCGGGTCGACGCCAGCGCTGCGGGCCAGGGAGGCGTGGGCGATCTGACGTTCCCCGACGCGCTGCGCGGTGAGGCCACCGAACACGCGACGCCGGCGGCAGGGCCGGCGCCGGATCGTTCGACGGTGTTGGTCCCCGGACAGGAGGTCCCTGTTCCCGAGGCGCGATTTACGGTCGCCATCAAGCAGGTGAACGGGATCGAGGGGCTGACGACCGATCTGGGGGCTGTCACCGACGGGCTCGCGCTCACCGCGATCCGGCGCGCGGGTGTGGGGTCCTGGCGCGTCGAGTTGGGTCAGTTCTCGGAGCGATCCGCCGCTGAAGCCGCGCAGAGCGAAATCAACGCGGCGCTGTCCGCTGCCGGCTCGCCGGCGCGCGCCACGGTCTCGCCGCTCAACTGAACAGCAGCGGCCAGTCTTCTGAGAGGATGGCGTGCGGGTCGATCGGGTCCGAAGGAAACAGCACCATCGCGCTGGCGCGGCGAACCGTTTCGAGGTTGACCCGAGTGCCGGGGACGCCCAGCTCGGCGTGCAGATCGGCCGCGGCGACGATCAGCCGGTCGGCGCCGTCCTGATCGACGTGCCCGAAGTCTTGGAGTAGACGAAGCCAGCGAGCGGCGCGGCCCGTCAGCTGTACAACAATGGGTGCGTTGGTCAGTGCTCGCTCCTGGTCGGGGCGTAACGGGCACCCGGGAGCAGCACCACCTCGCCCGCAAGCTCCATTCGGGTGACCTCGTCGAGCATCTCGAGGATGGAGCAGCCGCGCTCCTGGGCGACCTCAGCAAGCGGAGCGCCGGACCACAGCAGCGCCCGCCATCGCTCGGTCGCGTCGCCCGCGGGCACCGTGCCGGACAGGTCGCTCACGAATTCGTCGACGTCGAGGAGGGGGTGAACGCCGTCGCGGAGCAGCCGGTTGGACCCTCGGCTCGCCCACACGCCCAGCGCCCCGGGCACCGCATGCACGTCGCGTCCGAGCTGGTTGGCGAGGTGCGCGGTGATCAGCGCCCCCGAGCGATCGGGGGCCTGTATGACGACGACGCGCTCGCTGAGCAGCACGATCCAGCTGTTTCGACGCGGGAACGTCCACTGGGCAGGCGGAAGCGCGTCCGGGAACGCGCTGACGATCGCGCCGCCGTGGTCGAGGATCTTTGCCCTGAGCGGTGCGCTGGAGGCCGGGGATGTGGTTGCCAAGCCGTGCCCCATGACGGCGACGGTGCGTCGAATCCCGCCTCTGTGGGCGTGGCTGTCGATTCCTCGGGCCAGGCCGCTCACGACCGTGAACCCCGCGCCGGCGAGCGCGGCGCCGAGGTGGCGCGCCACGGACGCGCCATAGGGAGTGCAGCGGCGCGTGCCGACGACCGCGACGCCAGGCCCGCTGAGCGCGTCGAGGGCGCCCTGCACGAACAGCACCGGGGGAGAGCTGGGTCCGCGGTGAAGTGCTGCAGGATAGTGTGGATGCAAGGCGGTGAGTGCGCGAAACTGGGTCTGTAGCGGGGGGGTGTCGCGCCAGCGCCGGGCGCGCTTCTCGTCGACGCCGAGCGCCACGAAGTCGTCGACCGTGCAGGCCATGAGGGCCTCCCAGCCGCCTGCGTGGGCCGCCAGGTCGTGCACGTCGACACGCGCTGAGATTGCCAGCGCACCCGCCCAGAATCCACTGATGGTGTCCACGTCATCCTCCGAGTTCGCCGGTATCGGGACCGCGCCGCCCCCGGGCGACCAGGCGGCCCGCACTTCCGGTCGGTTGCTACAGTGCAGGCATGAACAGCGACGCCCTCGGTGACCGGTTCTTGGAGATGCTCCGCGTGCAGCGCGGCGCCTCGAAGCACACGCTGCGGGCGTACGGACGCACGATTCGGCTGTTTACGCGGCACGTCGACGCGATCGACAGCTCGCTGGTGACCGCTACGCGGCCGCAGCTGCGGTCGTTTCTGTTTCAGGTGGGGCGCGGTCGGTCGTCGGCGACGCTCGCCCGGCACGTGTCTGCGCTGAAGAGCCTGTACCGCTGGTTGCTCAGGATCGGCGCGGTCGAAGAGTCCGTGGCAGAGGGGCTGCAGGCGCCGCGGGTCGGGCGGCACCTCCCGCGGGTGTTGGCGACGCACCAGACCGAGGCGATCCTCGACGGCCCGTCACCGCTCCCCGTGCAGGATCGCGCGATGATCGAGGTGCTGTACGGCGCTGGGCTTCGTGTGGCGGAGCTGTCCGCCCTCGACATCGCCGACGTCGACCTGCAGACCCGGATGGTCACAGTGCGGCGGGGGAAAGGCGGAAAGGAGCGGCGGGTACCAGTCGGTCCCCCCGCGGTCCAGGCGGTCCGGGCGTGGCTTGAGGAGCGCGGCGCGGCCAGCGATCCGGCGTTGTTCCTCAATGCGCGCGGCCGGCGGATCGGTCCGCGGACGGTGCGGCGCATCGTGCGGCGCGCTGGCACCCATGCGGGTGTGATCGGGGCGCACCCGCACGCGCTGCGACACTCGTACGCTACACACCTGCTCGACGCTGGCGCCGACCTGCGGGGGATCCAGGAGCTGCTGGGTCACAGCAGCCTGTCGACCACTCAGCGCTACACCCACGTCTCGGTGCAGGGCCTGCTCCACACCCATCAGCGGGCCCATCCGCACGGGGATAGGGACGGAGAGGGCGGGTCCGGTTAACGGCCGGGGGTTGCAGCGAGGTGCGGGGCGATGCCGAACGTCGTGGTGGTGGGAACCCAGTGGGGCGACGAGGGCAAGGGCAAGGTGGTGGACTTTCTGTCCCCCCAGGTCGATGCCGTCGTGCGGTTCCAGGGCGGAAACAATGCGGGACACACGCTGGTGGTCGACGGCGACACGCTGGTGCTCCACCTGCTGCCGTCGGGCGTGCTTCGTGCGGGCTGCACCTGTGTGATCGGCAACGGTGTGGTGGTCGATCCCCGGGTGTTGCTCGAAGAGCTCGCGGCGCTCCGGGCACGCGGGCGCGAGATGGGTCCGGGCGATGTGGTGCTCGATCCGCACGCGCACGTGATCATGCCGTGGCATCTGGCACTCGACCGCCTGCGGGAGGCCGCGCTCGGCGATCGGCGGATCGGCACGACATGCCGTGGCATTGGGCCCTGCTACGAAGACAAGGTCGCGCGCCGCGGGATCATTGTGGCCGACCTGCTCGATCCCGTCCGGCTGCGCGATCGCATCGCGTCCACGCTGCCGTGGAAGAACCGCGAGATCGTGGAGTGGTTCGGCGGTGACCCGCTCTCGGCGGAGCGGATCGAGGCGGACTTCTTGGCGCTGGGCGAGCGCATCGCGGCGTATGTACGGGACGCCACGGCGGTCTTGCACGCGGTGCAGCGCCGAGGCGGCTCGATCCTCTTCGAGGGCGCCCAAGGTACGTTTCTCGATGTCGACCATGGCACCTACCCTCACGTCACCTCGAGCAACACGGTGGCGGGGGCGGCGTGCGCGGGCAGCGGCGTAGGGCCCACCGCGATCGACGAGGTGGTGGGGATCGCCAAGGCGTACACCACCCGGGTGGGCGCGGGCGTGATGCCGAGCCAGATCAGCGGTGCGCTGGGCGAGCAGCTGCAAGAGCGCGGCGGCGAGTTTGGGGCGACCACAGGCCGACCGCGGCGTTGCGGTTGGTTTGATGCGCCGTTGGTGCGCCATGCGGCGCGGATCAACGGGCTCACCCGGCTCGCGCTGACCAAGGTCGACGTGCTGTCAGGCTTCGCGGAGATCCCGGTGGTCGTGGCGTACGAAGGCGTCGACTCCGATGAGTTCCCAGCCAGCCTGACCGACGTGAGGCCTGTCTTCGAGGTCCTCCCTGGCTGGGACGAGGATCTGACTGCGGCGCGCAGCCTCGCCGATCTCCCGCCGACGTGCCGTCGCTACGTGGCCCGGATCGAGGAGCTCGTCGGCGTTCCAATCGAGCTTGTGTCGGTCGGCGCAGACCGAGATGCCACCATCCGAACGGGAGATTTGTTCACTGGGTAGCGCCCGGCGTTGACACGTCCGGCCACGCTCGGTAGACGGGAAGAGCGGGTCGCTAGCTCAGTTGGTAGAGCACCGGCCTTTTAAGCCGAGGGTCATAGGTTCGAGTCCTATGCGACCCACCATTGTAGAACATGCACCTGTACGACCCCATCGTCTAGTCAGGCCCAGGACACCGGGTTTTCATCCCGGCAACGCGGGTTCGAATCCCGCTGGGGTCATCCAGTTCGAAGCCGTCCCGCAAGGGGCGGCTTCAACACTCAGGGCGCAGCATCTGGCGCGTCAGCGCGTGTTACGCTCCGGGGAAGGGGAGAAGTGCCGATGGCGCGCGCGCCCGACATACAGATGTACGAGGTGTCGCTGCGGGACGGCCTGCAGAATGAGGCCGTCGTGGTGCCCACCGCCGTGAAGGTCGCGCTGGTCCACGAGCTGGTGGCTGCGGGTTTCCGCGACATCGAGGTCACCTCGTTTGTGCGGCCTAAGTGGATCCCGCAGCTCGCGGACGCGGCCGAAGTGGCGCGGCAGCTGCCGCGTGTCGACGGCGTCCGATTCTGGGCGCTCGTGCCCAACCCCATCGGGCTCGAGCGGGCGGTCGAGGCTGGCATCGAGCACATCGCCACGTTCCTGTCCGCGTCCAACACCCACAACCGAAAGAACGTCAACCGCACGGTCAAGGAGTCGGTGGCCGCGCTCAAGCGGGTGATCGAGGCGGCCAAAGGCGAACAGATGGGCGTCCGGAGCTACGTCTCCACGGCGTTCGGTTGCCCGTTCGAGGGGACGGTGGATGTGGCGCGGGTCCTCCAGCTGTCCCGGACCCTCCTGGAGGCGGGGGCGGACACGATCGCGCTGGGCGATACCACGGGTATGGCGCATCCGGCGCAGGTCGGTCGTGTGCTCGAGGCGCTCACCCAGGGCGGTGTTCCGCTCGATCGGATCTCGCTGCACTTCCACGACACGCGCGGCACAGCGGTCGCCAACGCGTTGGCGGCCTGGCAGTTCGGCGCACGCCGGTTCGACGCAGCGATCTCTGGCGTCGGGGGCTGTCCGTACGCGCCGGGCGCGTCAGGGAACGCGTGCACGCAAGATCTGGTTCACCTGTTCGAGCGAATGGGAGGGCTGCAGGAAGTTCCCAGCGGCTTCGCGCCGGTCACCGGGCTCGATCTCGATCGGGTCAGCGAGGTGGGCTTGGCCCTGGAGGATGCGCTCGGGCATCAGCTGTCCGGCCGATACCACCAGTTCTACAAGGGGCACCGCGCGCGCCTAGCACAGAGCGCCTAAGGGGTGGATCAGGCGTTCCTCCAGATCATTAGCGGGGTCCGTCGTGGCTTGAACATCCCGCTCCACGGCGGGAAGCCGGTGGTCGTCGGCCGCAACCGGGGCGACTTGATCCTCGACGATCCGCTGGTGAGTGGCTCGCACTGCCGCATCCTGCGCAAGGAGGACGGCTACGTCCTGCAGGACCTGGGTTCGACGAACGGCACGATGGTCGACGGTCGCATGGTGCGGGAGATCGCCCTGGCGCCGGGGTCCGAGATCACCATCGGGTCGAGCCGGATGGTGCTGTACATCGGGGAGGACCCGCGCGATCGTCCCGAGCCGGTCAACCGCGCTCAGGCCTCGCAGCTCGAGATCGCGTGGCTGCTCGACGAGGAGCTGGTGGAGGTCCGGACGCCCGGTGAGCGCACGCGGCCTCCGGCTGACGTGATCGGGCAGGATCTTCGCCTCCCCCCGGGGCTCAATGCGGTGGTCGAGGTGGTGGCCGGACAGGACGCGGGCAAGGTGTTCCGGTTCACGCGGGGCAACGTGTCGGTGGGCCGCCGGCAGGGCGAGGTGCCCCTCACGGACGTCGAGGTCAGCCGCCATCACGCGGTCGTCGAGGTGTTCGGCCGCGAGATGATCTTCCTGCGCGACCTCGGCAGCACCAACGGCACGTACCACAACGGCCGCCGCATCTCGGTGAGCAAGCTGCAGTCCGGCGACACGATCGGGTGCGGCAAGACGATCATGCGCCTGGAAGTGTCCCGGTAGTGACCCTCGGGGTCACAGCTTCAGTGCGGCCCGGGGATCCGTCGGGTAGGCGCGCTCGATGCGCTCTGCGGCGGCAATGACCTCAGGGTCGTCGCTCTGGGGGACCTGTGGACGGAGGACCACGTACAGGTCGCCGGGGCGCCCGCGGCGCTGGACTCCGCGACCCCGCACGCGGAGGCGCTTGCCGGAGGTGACCCCGGCCGGGACGGTCAGCTTGATGGGTCCGGTGGGTGTTGGCACGTTGATGGTCGCTCCCTTGAGGGCCTCGAGTACCGTGATGGGGACCTCGAGGTGCAGGTTGTCTCCGTCGCGCGTCAGGTGGGGATGGGCGGCGATGCGGAGGCGCACGATCAAGTCGCCGCACGGACCGCCGCCGCGCGGTGGCATGCCCTGCCCCTTGAGGCGCACCTTGCCGCCGTCGTCCGCCCCTGCGGGGATCGGGACCTTGAGCGTCTCAGTGCCTCCGTCTTGGCGTCGGATCGTCACCGAGCGGTCGGCGCCGCGCACCGCGGTCAGGAAATCGACGGTCAGGTCGAGCGTCTGGTCGGCACCGCGACGCGGGCCGCGGTGGGTGCGCCCGCCGCCCCCGAAGATCGACCCCAGGAAATCGTCCATGTCGACGCCGAAGTCCATGCCACCGCCGCGCCCACCGCCGAACCCGCGTGCCCGTGTCGCATCGAAGCCCGGGCGCGTGCTCGCCTCGCCGAACTCGTCCCACAGCGTGCGCTTCGCCTCGTCGCCCAAGACGTCGTAGGCGGCGTTGACCTCCTTGAAGCGCTTCTCGGCGCCAGGGTCCCGGTTGACGTCCGGATGCCACTTGCGGGCGAGGCGCTTGTAGGCCTTGCGGATGGTGTCTGCATCGTCCCGGCGCTGAACGCCGAGCACCTTGTAAGGGTCGCGCATGGAACGCCCGGGTGGCCGTCGACTGTATCCCGCTGGGACTTGAGGGCTAAGGATCTGTCGTGGCCCATCCGGACAGCGTGCTTGGCTCGCGGGTGACCCGCAGCACGCGCTCGTCGCAAAGCCGGACCCGCGCGATCTCGCCAGGGATCGGACGCACGTCGCGGACCCGCGTGTACTGCACGTCCGCGGACTCTCCCTCCGGGAGCCGCGCGTGCACGAGGAGGATCTGCGCCGCTGCAAGAAGGCGCGGCAGGGTGGGAGTCTGGCCGCGCTGCATGGGCAGGATCGCGTGCGCGCCGGGGACGCCGCGGAGGTGCATCCACCAGTCGGTGCCCTTGGCGACCTGGAACGTCAGCCTGCGGTTTCCCCGCGCGTTGCGGCCCACGAGCACCCGCTCGCCCTCCGGACCGTTCCACTCTGTCCACGGACGCTGGACCACGGTGGCGCGGGCCCCCTTGCCGCCGCGGGTCCCCTTGCCGCCGCGGGGGAGCGCCGCGTCGAGTGCCGCGAGACCGGCGCCATCGGTGGTCGGCAGGTCGCGCAGGGCTCGCTGGTGTCCGGCGAGTGCCGCTGCGACCTCCTCCATGCGCTCGAGGACCCGGTCGCCGACGCGCTCGAGTCGCCCGGCGCGGCGGTACAGCGTCTCGAGGGTCGCTGCGGCGGAGCGCTCGGGATCCAGCGGGATGTCGACCGGGTCACCAGTGCTCCAGTCCGTCACGCGGACGGACGTTGCGCCCCGCTTCACGGCGTGGAGGTTGGCCGCCAAGAGGTCGGCCCGCGCGCGGAGCTGCGGCGCCGCCGAGGCGCGGTCGAGATCGCCGTCCAGGTTCTCCTGCAGGCGCAGCGTGCGGGCGATCGTGCGCTTGAGGCGCCGCGCGAGGTCGGCCCGCAGAACATCCTGGCGTCGGCTGCGCTCGAGGGACCCGAAGAAGCGCCGTGCGCCGAGGTCCCACGAGTCATCGACCGGCGCGAATCGGGCGGCGTCTGCGCGCGGTGGGCGCGCGGGGAGGGAGGGTAGGACGTCGGGAGCGGGGCCGTCGTACGCGGCGATGACGCGGTCGCCGTCGAGCAGCCACAGGCCGCCGGAGCGTCCGGTGAGTCGCAGGTGCAGCGCCGCCGTCGGGAACCTGAGGACCACGGCGCGTTCGCCGTCGGTCTTGGTGACGGAAATGACGGGACCGCGGAGTCGCGCGCGGCAGGCCCCCTGGAAGCTGAACGGCCGGAGGGGGTTTCGAGGACGGCGGTCGACCGTGTGCACCCGCGCGAGGGGACCGCGCGGCACCAAGAGGAGGAAGGTGCCGTCAGAGAGTCCCAGCACCACGCGGTCGCGCGTTGGCTGCCAGACCCCCGCGACCGCCCGACCCACGATGCGCTGGAGGGCGCCAGTGACGGCATCCAGCTCCGATTCGTTCATGCCCATGACGGCTCCGAGCCGCAAGCATATAGATCACGCCCGTGGAGTCCCCATGATCGCCGCTTGTCTCGCCCTGCTTGCCGCCCCCGCCTTCGGCGCAGACTTCTTCCTCGAGAGCCCCGAGCGCGCGATTGCGTCCGAGGCGGCAGAGCTCGAGAAGGCAGCGGTCGCTGGGGGGCACGCGGCGCGGGTGGTGCGGCGCTTCGTCGACGGTGCGGGCTGGCGGTACGTGGTCCGTGTCGGCGGGTTCACCGATCAGGCGGCGGCGCAGGCGGCCGCCAAGGACCTCGCGGTGCGGCTCGACGGCATGGTCGGGGTGTTCGAGACGCACGGTCCGGCGGCGGCGCGGGTCGCGAGCGTCGCGCCCCCAGCACCGGCCGCCGAATCCGCAGCGGCACCCGCGACTGCTGTGGCAGGTCCCGTTGTCGCGGAGTTGCCCGACAATCGGCCGGATGCCGACGACGTGCTGGAGGCGGTCGTCGCGGCGCACGGACTGGCGGCCAACACGCTCAGCGCTCTGTTGACGGGACCGACGGTCGTCGCGTACCGCCGCACGCTTCCGGGTCAGGTCGTGGACCACACTTGGTCGACCGCCGACAGCATGGTCCGCCTCGAGATCGAGGGCGTTGAGGGAGACGTCGTGCCCAGCAAGACGCTCCTGGTCGGCGATGCGGCCTGGCTGTCGGTGCGGGGCGGCGCGTGGCAACCGCAGGCCCTGCCCACCGCGCGGGCCCACCTCGACGCGCTGGCGCCCCAGGCGGTGCTCCCGCTCGTGTTCTCGCTCCGCGTCGCCGTGCAGACCCGTCGGGAGTTCGAGCGGATGCGGGTCGACCGCGAGGATCAGCTCGACGGGGAGCCGGTGACGGTCTTGCGGTTCGAGGGAGATCGCGCGACCGGCCCGCTCACCCTGTACGTCGGTACGGAGGACCGCCTGGTGCGGCGCGCGGACTTCGGCGACGGCCAGGTGGTCCACGACTTCGGTACCTACGCGCGCAGCGGACCGCTCGCGCTGCCGGCGTCGGTGCGCACAACCCGCGCCGGGGAGTGGTCGGGCACGGTCGAGCTGAGGCGGATCGAGGTCGGCGGGGATCTGCCGTCCGACTGGTTCGACGGCCCGCAGTGAATCCGTTTCTCGCACGCTTGACATGCGGTTTGGGTTCCCTTAAGGGCGGCGAGGGTCGCTGCCGGCGGTCCGCGCTGGCGTAGCTCAACTGGTAGAGCAGCTGATTTGTAATCAGCAGGTTGCGGGTTCAAGTCCCATCGTCAGCTCTGTGTTCTCTGAATCACTGTTTTTTTCTTGGGGGGATGCCCGAGCGGTCAAAGGGAGCGGGCTGTAAACCCGCCGGCTTTCGCCTACGTTGGTTCAAATCCATCTCCCCCCATCTTGTTTCTTCGGGCCAGCACGCCTGTCTGCGGGAATAGCTCAGTTGGTAGAGCATCAGCCTTCCAAGCTGAGGGTCGCGGGTTCGAGCCCCGTTTCCCGCTCCAGGCCGCCACCCCTGCCGTCTTTCAATGCCCATGTAGCTCAGCGGTAGAGCACGTCCTTGGTAAGGACGAGGTCACCGGTTCAAGTCCGGTCATGGGCTCTTCGATTTCTGCACCTCCTCACCGTGGAGACGCCGCGATGGCCAAGGAAAAGTTCGAGCGCACCAAGCCTCACGTGAACATCGGCACGATCGGTCACGTGGACCATGGGAAGACGACGCTGACAGCCGCGATCACGAAAGTGCTCGCTGCGGCTGGTGGCGCGGACTTCATGGCGTACGAAGACATCGACAAGGCGCCGGAAGAGAAGGCGCGGGGCATCACGATCAACACGTCGCACGTGGAGTATGAGACGGAGAACCGTCACTACGCGCACGTCGACTGCCCCGGTCACGCCGACTACATCAAAAATATGATCACGGGCGCCGCCCAGATGGACGGCGCGATCCTGGTGGTGTCCGCGGCCGACGGTCCGATGCCGCAGACACGTGAGCACGTGCTGCTCGCGCGGCAGGTTCAGGTTCCCTACATCGTCGTGTTCCTCAACAAGTGCGACCAGCTGGACGACGAGGAGCTCTTGGAGCTCGTCGAGATGGAAGTCCGCGAGCTGCTCGACGAGTACGACTTCCCGGGCGACGACACGCCGGTGGTCAAGGGCTCT
>Ga0316189_10004495_pt1 | contig 13416 bp, 10 predicted proteins | sample LowCovwburrow_MG_FD_204930 | JGI IMG/M metagenome (GOLD analysis project Ga0316189, IMG submission 204930) | Coastal sediment microbial communities from Maine, United States - Lowes Cove worm burrow | ecosystem: Environmental > Aquatic > Marine > Coastal > Sediment | place: USA: Maine... | reverse complement strand
ATCGAACCCGGTAGCCGGGGCGTTTCGGGATGCCGACAGCTATCGGGTGACCGGCCGCTACGAGCAGTCACTGGGAGACGGCACGACGCTGGCCGTGCGGCCCTATCTCCGCAATTCGTGGATGTCGTTCACCCAGCACTTCCTCCCGGGTATGCCGGAGGAGGACAACCGTCAGAACAGCGCCGGGCTGCGCGCCCAGCTCAGGCGTGAGCACGGCAACGGGTTGATCATCGCCGGACTGGATCTCGAGTACATGGACGGCTGGCTGGAGGAGTTCCAGGCGGATCCAATCGAGAACGGCTCGGATTTCCTGATGGAAACGCGGCCCGCTGGTCAGCACTACGACTATGACGTCGATGCCCTGCTCGCCGGCCCCTACGTGCACTGGCAGCAGCCCGTCGGCGAACGCGCGCTCATCAGCCTCGGCTTGCGCTACGAGTACCTGCGCTACGACTACGACAACCAGATGATCGACGGCAACACCCGGGACGACGGCACCCCCTGCGGTTTTGGCGGCTGCCTGTTCAACCGGCCCGCCGATCGCGACGATGACTTCGGCGAGTTCGCGCCCAAGCTCGGGCTCGTCCTGGAGACCGGCCCGGCCGGCGACCTTTACGGCCAGCTCGCCCGGAGCTTCCGCTTCCCCCAGGCGACGGAGCTCTACCGCCTCCAGCGCCAGCAGAACGTGGCCGAGCTCGACCCGGAGCAACTCGACAGCATCGAACTGGGCCTGCGCGGCGGGGCAGGCGCCTGGTATTGGGACCTGGCCGGCTTCTACATGGAGAAAGACAACTTCATCTTCCGCGACGCCGACGGCTTCAACGTCAGCGACGGCAAGACCCGTCACGTGGGAGTCGAGACCCTGCTGGAATTCCGCTTCGCCGAGCGCTGGATGCTGTCAGGCAGCGCAACCTGGGCACGGCACACCTACCGCTTCGATCGCGTGGCGGGGGGCGGCGAGCGGATCGAGAAGGGTAACGACGTCGATACGGCGCCGAGGCGTCTTTCGAACCTGCGGCTCAGCTTCGATTACTCGGCCCTCGGGCGGGCGCAGCTCGAATGGGTGTCCGTGGGCGGGTACTACCTCGATGCGGCCAACAGCGCCCAGTACGGCGGCCACGACCTCCTGAACCTGCGGCTGCAGCAACAGGTCGGACGCCAATGGCGCGGGACGCTGCGCGTAAACAACCTGCTGGACGAGACCTATGCGGAGCGCGCCGATTTCGCCTTCGGAAACTTCCGCTACGTACCTGGCCGGGACCGGGCGATATTTGTCGAACTGTCTTACGGGGCCGATTAGGAGGCTTCGTCGCTGACGGACGCAACCACGGCCTCCCAGCGGCCCCGCCGGCCGGCGTGGTCGATGCGCTCGATGATTCGTAGCGCAATCCGGTAGCTTCTGCCCGCCTGGACCTCGACCGTCACCGGTGAGTTCGCGTAGAGCGTCGCCATGGCCTCGGCGGTCGGGGTTTGCTGGCTCGGACCCTGGACCCAGGGAATGACGCGTATCACATGGGGGCCGGGCGCGAGCCGATGGCCGCTCTGGTTCCAGTTGACGAACTCGCCGTCGATTTCGACGATAAATGCGCCCTCAAGCCCCATCGGCAGGGGCTGGCCGACCGTGCTGAGGACGACGCCGGTGGCCTCGGCCGTCGACTCCGCGGCCTGATTCACACAGCCCCCGGACACCAGAACCGCTGGCAGAAGGATGGTAGCCAGCCATCGCGACTTGAAAATCTGACGAGTCATGATAAAACTCTGCGGCTTCGCCGGTCTCGAAGGTCGGCCGCCATCACCGTCAGTGATGCCACCCCAACGAGTTGGAAAATGATACAGACACAGAAGCTTAGCAAGCGCTACGGCAACCTGGTCGCCGTCGACGAACTCACATTTTCGGTGACCCAGGGCGAGGTGCTCGGTTTCCTCGGGCCCAACGGCGCCGGCAAATCGACCACGATGAAGATGATTGCCGGCTTCCTGACCCCGACAGCGGGTTCGGTGCAGGTGTGTGGTTTCGACGTCGAAACCAGCCCGGTCGATGCCAAGCGCCAGATCGGTTACCTGCCGGAGGGCGCCCCGGCGTACGGAGAGATGACCGCCCGGCACTTTCTGGGCTTCGTCGCCGACATCCGCGGGCTAAGCGGCAGCGACCGCAAGCGGCGGCTCGACGGCGTGATCGAGCGTCTGCACCTGGAAGGCGTGCTGGACCAGCCGATCGAGACCCTGTCAAAGGGTTTCAAGCGGCGCGTCGGCCTGGCCCAGGCCATCATCCACGACCCGGCAGTGCTGATCCTCGACGAGCCGACCGACGGCCTCGATCCGAATCAGAAGCACGAGGTCCGCAGCCTGATCCGGGAGATTTCCTCCGACAAGATCATCGTCATCTCGACCCATATTCTCGAAGAGGTCCATGCGGTCTGTAACCGGGCCATCATCATCGCGGACGGACGGATCCTGGCCGATGACACACCGGCCGCGCTCGAGGCTCGCTCACCGCGCCACAACGCCGTCGCACTGCGCCTCGGGGGCGTCGCCGACAGCGAGGCGCGCAGCGCGCTCGTCGAACTGGCCGACGTCGAGTCCGTTGATGTCGCCGGGGACGGCCATCTGGTCGCGATTCCCAGAGAAGGCCGGGCCATCCTCCCTGACATCGGGCGGCTGGCCATGGATCGGGGCTGGACCATTGACGAACTGCAGGTGGAACGCGGCGAGCTCGACGCCGTCTTCCGCAGCATCACTGCAACCGGGGAGCGTCACGCATGAGGAACGTCGGCATCATATTTCGACGCGAGCTGGCGGCCTACTTCGCCACGCCCGTCGCCTTTGTGTTCATCGTTATCTTTCTCGCCCTGGCCGGACTGTTCACGTTCTTCCTCGGCAATTTCTACGAGGCCGGCCAGGCAACACTGGACGCCTTCTTCGGCTTCCACCCCTGGCTGTATCTCTTCCTGGTACCGGCGATTTCCATGCGACTGTGGGCCGAGGAGCGCAAGACCGGCAGCATCGAGCTGTTGATGACGCTGCCGGTGACCATGACCGAAGCCGTCGTCGGCAAGTTCCTGGCGGCCTGGTTTTTCTGCGGGATCGCGCTTGTGCTGACCTTCCCGATCTGGATCACCGTCAACTATCTCGGCAGCCCGGATAACGGCGTAATCTTTGCGGCCTATCTGGGGAGCCTCCTGATGGCCGGCGCGTTTCTCGCGATCGGCGCCTGCCTGTCCGCGGCGACCAGAAATCAGGTCATCGCTTTCGTCCTGACGGTAGTCGTGTGCTTCCTGTTCCTGGTCTCAGGCATGCCCATGGTGCTTTCGGCGTTCAGCAGCTGGGCCCCGGCTGCACTGACGGACGCCATCGCGTCGCTGTCATTCATGACCCAGTTTTCATCGCTGTCGCGCGGCGTCATAGACCTGCGCGCGGTGCTCTACTTCACCCTCGTGATCGGCTTCTGGCTGGCCGCGAACGCAATCGTCCTCGATCTGAAGAAAGCGGACTAGCGACGGAATTGCGGGAGAATCCATGACCACTCAATCCAAACGCTCCGTCAGCGGCACCGGCCTGGTTGTCCTGGCGCTGTTGTTCCTCGCGACGACGGTCCTGTCGAACGCCCTCTTTCGCGGCTATCGACTCGACCTGACCGAGAACAGGCTGTACACGCTCGCCGACGGCACGAAAAACATTCTGTCCGACATCGGCGAGCCGCTGAACGTCTACCTGTTCTTCTCCGACCGCGCGACCAAAGACATCCCACAGCTGCGAGGCTACGCGGACCGGGTTACGGAACTCCTGGAGGAGTTCGAAGAGCAGTCCGACGGCGGCATCCGGCTGTCGATCATCGACCCCCTGCCCTTCTCCGAGGAGGAAGACCGGGCGACCGAGTACGGCCTGCAGGGCGTCTCGCCCGGGGGACTCGGCGCCGACGCGATCTACTTCGGCATCGCCGCCACCAATTCCGTCGGCGACGTCGAGACGATGCCCTTCATCCAGCCCGATCGCGAAGCGTTCCTCGAATACGACCTCGCCAAGCTGATCCACACCCTCGCCCAGCCGGATCGGCCGGTGGTCGGCATTATCTCGTCGCTGCCGATGACCAGCGGCTTCGACCCCGCGACGGGACGACCGAGCACGCCCTGGGTCGTTGCCACCCAGATCGAACAGCTGTTCGAGGTCAGGAGTCTGGAGGCCGGCGTCAGCGCCAGCGCCATCGACGACGACATCACCCTGCTGGTCGTGGTGCACCCGAAGGCGCTGGACGACGAGACGCTCTACGCGATCGACCAGTTCGTGATGGGCGGCGGTCGTCTGATCGTGTTCGTCGATCCGATGTCGGATGCCGAAATCCCGAACGACCCCTCCGCTCAGAACGCGGCGCTTTTCGCCGACCGCTCGTCGACCCTCGACCGGCTGTTTAACGCGTGGGGCTGGAGCGTGCCCACGGACGAGATCGTGCTCGACCAGAAATATGCACTGACGGTCAACGCCGGCGGCCCGCAGGGCACGATTCGTCATCTCGCTTTCATCGGCGTGGACGCGGACGGCCTCTCGGACGAGGACGTCGTGACTTCGGACCTGGAGCGCATCAATTTCGCCTCCACCGGCCATATCGTGCTGGCCGACGACGCGGCGGTGACGATCACTCCCCTGGTGCTCTCGAGCGAGCAGGCCGACCTCACGACGACCGAGACGCTGCGTTTTCTGCCCGACCCTGGCGTCCTGCAGGACAACTTCGAAGCGACGGGCGAACGCTATGTTCTGGCGGCCCGCCTGAACGGCGCGCTGGAGAGCGCCTTCCCCGAGGGGCCGCCCTCCGAGGGAGACGAGAGTGCCCCCCGTCCGGAACACCTCGCGGCGTCCGACGGTGAGGTCAACGTCGTCGTCGTCGCTGACACCGACATGGCGTCTGACCGGATGTGGGCCCAGGTTCAGAGTTTCTTCGGCCAGCAGATCGTCCAGGCCTTTGCCGACAACGGGCCGATGATCATCAACGCGCTGGAGAACATGATCGGCAGCAGCGATCTGATCAGCATCCGCAGTCGCGGCACGTTCTCACGGCCCTTCGAGAGGGTGGAAGCCCTGCAGGCGGAAGCCGACGCCGAATACAGAATTCAGCAGCAGGCGCTGGAGGATCGACTGGAGGAGACCGAGGCCAAGCTGGCGGAGCTGCAGTCCGCGAAAGATGAGGACAGCCTCCTGATCATCTCCGACGAGCAGCAGCAGGCGCTGCTGCGTTTCCAGCAGGACCGTATCGAGATCCGGAAGGAACTGCGAGACGTCCAGCACAACCTCGACCGCTCGATCGAGAGCCTGGGCACGCGGCTCAAGCTGATCAACATATTCCTGGTCCCGCTGCTCATGACCGTGATCGCGATCGCCTGGCTCATCAAGGGACCGCTGCTCCTGATCGGCCTGCTGGGGTTCACGACGATTGTTGTTTTCTTTCTGATGGGGCTGCCGCTGGCGGGGCTGACCCTGCTGACGGGCGCCGCGGCGTTCGGCGTGAGGAAGCTGCGTCACGGCAGCACCTGAACGGGAAGGTTTTCGGGGACAGACATGAAAAGCAGAACAGTCATCATCCTGGTCGTGCTCGCGATCGCCGCCCTGGCGATTACCGCCATGCTCGAACGCGAACGGCCGGGTCAGCTGGACAGCCTGGTCGGGCAACGCCTGATGCCGGACCTGGAAGGACAGCTCAACGACATCACAGCGCTCAGGGTTGTCGCCAGCGGCGCTGATGGAACGGCCACAATCACGCGCGGGGATGGCGGCTGGGTCGTCGCGGAGAAATCCGGCTACGCCGCTGACGCCGGCGCGATCCGGCAACTCCTCATCCGCCTTGCCGAGGCTCGGGTGCTGGAGGAAAAGACCTCGAATCCGACGTTCTACGGGCGCCTTGGCGTCGGTGACGTCGGCGCCGACGGCGGCGGCGTACAGCTCAGCCTCGAAGGGCTGCCCGCAACCCGTTCCGTCATCGTCGGCAATCTGGAAACCCGGGCCGGCCGCGGCACCTATCTGCGGCTCGCGGGCGGCGAACAGAGCTATCTCGTCGACGCCGAACTGGATCCGCCGGGGACGGCCGTCGAGTGGCTGGATCGCAGCCTGTTCGACGTTCCGGCGGACGAGGTCCGGGCCATCACGGTACGCCAGGACGACGGGGAATTGCTGCGCATCGAGAGCGGCGACGCCGGCCTCGAAGTGCTCGACGTACCCGAGGGCCGGGCGCTGTCCAGCCCGACCGCCCCGCGCTCGATGGCTGGGGTCTTGAACGCACTGACATTCGAGGACGTCACCCGGGCCGTGGACTTTCGCGAGGAGCCTCCCGCCGCCGTTGCCGAATACCGGCTGGACGACGGCCGGATGGTGACGATCGACCTGTGGCAGCGCGACGAGGGTCGCTTCGCGGCGCTGCGTGTCGCCTACGATCCGGGCGCCACGCCGCCGGCAGACGGCGGCGATCCGGCTGACGCTGGCGAAAATGCTGCAGCCGGCGAGTCTGCCGATGGCGCGGACCCCGTGGAGGAAACGAGGCCCCCGGCGGAACCCGGCGATGCGGATGAGGCGCAGGCATCCGCTTCCGCGACGGCGCTGAACGATCGGCTCGCGCCCTGGGTATTCCGCATTCCGGCCTTCAAGTACGACCTGATGGCTCGCAAGCTCGAGGATCTGCTCGCCCCGCCGGAAATCGAATAGCGCACCGAGCTCGCCATCGCCAGCTCGGCGCCTGCCATGCGCGACCGCTGAAAGTCTCATGGCAACGAGTCTGTGGCTGCGAGTATGATGGTCGACTCGGGTGGTGGCGCCAGGCCGCCGCGACCGACGTGTCGAAGAACCGTTGTTGGGGCGGTCCGGGCACGAGCCACGGAGGCCGCACAATGATGCGGCCCGACATAAGAGCGAATAAGGAGAAGCTACGCATGGCAGAGGCAAGCATCGTCGTGCCCGAAGGGGGCGAGCGCATCACGATCGACAACGGCCGGCTGCAGGTCCCGGACAATCCAATCATTCCCTTCATCGAGGGTGATGGCACGGGACCCGACATCTGGCGCGCCACGGTACGGGTCCTGGATGCGGCGGTCGAGAAGGCCTACAGCGGCCAGCGCAAGATCCACTGGATGGAAATCTACGCGGGCGAGAAGGCCAACAACCTGCTCCATACGTGGCTGCCGGAAGAATCCGTCGAAGCCTGTCGGGAGTACCTCGTCGCGATCAAGGGGCCGCTCACCACGCCGGTTGGCGGCGGTATCCGCTCGCTGAACGTTGCCCTGCGCCAGCTGCTCGACCTGTACGTTTGCCTGCGTCCCGTGCGCTGGTTCGTTGGCGTACCCTCGCCGGTGCGTGACCCGGGCAGCGTCGACATGGTGATCTTCCGCGAGAACACCGAAGACATTTATGCGGGCATCGAATTCGAGCGCGGGAGCGAGGAGAACGACGAGTTCCTCGCGCTGCTCAAGGAGCACTTCCCCGAGCGCTACGCCAAGATCCGTTTTCCGGATTCCTGCGGCATCGGCCTGAAGCCGGTATCCCAGGAAGGTACCGAAAGGCTGGTGCGGGCGGCAATCGAATATGCCGTCGCGAACGGCCGCAAGAGCGTGACGTTCGTCCACAAGGGCAACATCATGAAGTTCACGGAGGGCGCCTTCCGGAACTGGGGCTACGAACTGGCCGAGCGGGACTTCGCGGAGGAGACCTACACCTGGGGCCAGTGGGAGCGAACGGCGGCGGCCAAGGGCGGCGCGGCGGCGAACGAGGAACAGGCGGCGGCGCTTGAAGGCGGCAAGGTCCTGATCAAGGACGCCATCGCCGACATCACGCTGCAGCAGGTCCTGACGCGCCCGAAGGAATTCGACATCATCGCCACGCTCAATCTCAACGGCGACTATCTCTCCGACGCTCTGGCAGCCCAGGTCGGCGGGATCGGCATCGCGCCGGGCGGCAACATCAACTACGAGACGGGCCATGCCGTTTTCGAGGCCACCCACGGCACCGCGCCGAAGTACGCCAACCTCGACAAGGTGAATCCCGGCTCGCTCACGCTTTCGGGCGAAATGATGCTGCGCTACATGGGTTGGACCGAAGCGGCCGACGCGATCATCTCCGCGATGGACGCAACGATCGCCAGCAAGACTGTGACCTATGATTTCGCGCGCCTGATGGAGGGCGCGGTCGAGGTCAAATGCAGCGAGTTCGCGGACGCCCTGATCGGCAACATGTAACGCGAACCAAAGATCGGCACGGCGGCAGTCAGGGGCCCAGGCAAAACTTGAACGAGGTCACCGCAGGGGAATCACTCGCGGCGATGTGCGCGCGCACGATCCGCGGGGGATTCGCGCGCTACAACGCCGACTTTCGGGACGTAACCCGCCGGGCCCGGCGGTGTTTCGAAGAGATGGACTGGCAGGCCGGGCGCATCGACGGGGTGGCGCGCATCGACCTGTACGAGGACCACGTCAGTTCGAAGATTGAGACCCTGCGCGGCGTTCTCGGGGACCGAATCGACGATCACGAACTCTGGAAGGAGATCAAGGAGGAGTTCGATGATCAGATTCGCGACTACGTCGATCTGGAATTCACGAAGACCTATTTCAGTTCGATCACGCGGCGGATCTTCGGCACGGTCGGGATCGACACCGAGGTTGAGTTCATCGCGCTCGACTACCGGCCGATGGAGTCGATCCAGCGCGAACCCCCGCTCAACGTCTACGAACTCTACGGGAATCGCGCGCCTCGCGACGTCTTCCTGCAGCTGCTCGACGAGTACAGCTACACGGTCGGCTGGCAGGATCTTCGCCACAGCGTCACCTTCCTCGATCGCCAGCTGGCCCATTACAGCCGCAGGCTGGGCGGGGTCGAAAGCATCGCGCGGCTGGAGTTCATCAAGCCGGTTTTCTACCAGAACTCGCGGGCCTATATCGTCGGACGGGTTGTAGCCCACGACTCGTCCATCCTGCCTTTCGTTATCGCACTGAACAACACCGGCGCGGGTATTTCAGTGGACGCCGTGCTGACCAGTTCGGCCGACGTGAGCATGCTGTTCGGCTTTACGCGCTCCTACTTCCACGTGGACCTCGAGACGGTGGCGGACGCCGTTGTTTTCCTGCGCACGCTCATGCCGCACAAGCCCGTCGCGGAGATCTTCACCGTGCTGGGTCGCGCCAAGCAGGGTAAGACGGAGCGCTACCGGAGCTTTTTCCGCCATCTTCAGCAGTCCACGGATCAGGTTGTCGAGGCGCCGGGCGACAAGGGCATGGTGATGCTGGTCTTCACGCTGCCTTCCTACGACGTGGTCTTCAAGATCATTCGCGACCGCTTCGCCTATCCGAAGACGGTCGCCAGAAAAGACGTGCTCAAAAAGTACCAGCTCGTGTTCAAGCACGACCGGGCCGGGCGGCTCGTGGACGCTCAGGAGTTCCGGATGCTGCGTTTCCGCAAGGATCGCTTCGAGCCAAAGCTCCTTGAGGCGTTGCTCACCGATGCATCGAATACCTGCAAGATCGAAGACGACAGACTGGTTATCAACCACCTCTACATCGAGCGGAGAATGGCTCCGCTGAATCTCTATCTGCGGGAGGCGGCGCCGCTGGACGCGCGGGCGGCCATACTCGACTACGGTCAGGCCATACGCGATTTGTCCGCGACGAATATTTTCCCGGGCGATCTGCTGCTGAAGAATTTCGGGGTGACCCGCAACGGCCGCGTGATTTTCTACGACTACGACGAGCTGTGTCTGGTCACGGAGTGCAACTTTCGCGAGCTGCCGCAGCCGGCCTCGATCGAGGAAGAGATGCAGGCAGAGGCCTGGTTCTACGTCGGTGAGGACGACGTCTTCCCCGAGCAATTCGCGTCCTTCCTCGGCCTCGAGCCGGAGCATCTCGAGATATTCCTCGAGGCACATTCGGACTTGCTGACGGCCGCGTATTGGCGCGACATGAAGGAACGGCACCTCGCAGGCGAGGTGCCGGAAGTTCTGCCCTATCGGCCGAGCCTGATCGCACCGCCACCCGGCAGCCTCGATTAGGCGCCGGCGGCCCCGGTCCTGCGGCCACCGGAACGGCAGCCGCTAGCCGAGACTAGTCGGTGATGCTCTCGACCTTCCAGATGACCGGCTCCCAGTTACCTTTGCGATCGAGCAGCCGCGCGCCGACTTTGTAGCGCTTGCCCTCCTCGACCACGATCGTGACTTCCTGGGAACCGGAACTGCGGTTTCGCCGTGGCGTGAAGCCGATCGAGTCCTCGCTGGAGATAGAAGCCGCGATCACCATCGTGTGTTCGCCTGGCGCGACCCAGAAGCTCGAACGGGTAAGCGGGGCGTTGACGTTGGTACCGTCGAAAACCACGAGCCGGGCCGGGCCCAGCGCATTGGGCGGACGTGAGAAATCGAGGATGCCGTGCGGATCCGAAGCACTGACGAACGGATTGGCAATAGCCACACCGGCCAGTAGCACCGATACGATGGTCGCGATCAAACGACGCATGAGAACCCCCTGTGTTCCGGATTAGCGCGGGCCTGGTGGCGCGCAAAAGTCGTGGGGCCGATTATAGCGCGAGATTGGCGTTGGCCGGACCCCGCTCGGAGCCAGGCGTCGTGGTAACCTGCGGCGGGTGACGAAGTCCGACACCCGCACCCGAAAGGCCAGGCCGGCGCTGCTTTTTTCGCTTATCGCGACCACCCTGCTGGCCTCGCTGTTCTTATCCTGGCGCGTTCTGGCGGCAGCCGACTTCCTTTTCCCGGTCTGGTATGAGGTCGCCGACATCGGCGCCCATATCGAGGAGTTCGGGCCACAGAACCGCTATCGCGACAGGTTCGAGGAAACGAGCCGGGCAGCGCGGCTCGAGGCGTTTGCGGCTATCGGCCGCGCAGTACGAAACGATGGCCGCGGGCTCGAGTCGCTGACCTATGTCGATGCCTCGGGTCGTTCCCGCACCCTCCTTCGCCCACCCGAAATCGTCCACCTGCAGGACGTGGCCCGCCTGATCGGCGTACTCGAGCCCGCGGGACTCGGAGCCTGCGTCGTCTTCGTTGCGCTGCTGTTCCGGCTACACCGATCGCCGGTCGTACTGCCGGGCCTTCCGAGGCTGCTGGGGGGCACCGTGCTGGCCGTAGTCGCACTCGTCGGGCTCGTCTGGGTCATCGGACCGAGGGACGTGTTCTACCGCTTTCACGAATGGGTGTTCCCGGACGGCCACCAGTGGTTTTTCTATTACCAGGATTCGCTGATGTCCACGCTGATGAAGGCACCGGACCTGTTCGGCTACATCGCCGCCGCGCTGGTTGGCCTTAGCATCGTCGTCCTTGCGCTGCTGCTCGCCCTCGCCACGCGTCTGACGCACTCAGCCGGACGGATAGCGCTCCGCAATCAGCGCAAATAGCGCCCGGGCCGACTGAGTCTCGCCGCCTTCCGCGCGGCCTGGACGACCGGCGTTGTTCCAGGAAAAGACATCTATATGGATGTAGGCGGCAGCCTTATCCACGAAGCGGCGGAGAAACAGCGCCCCGTAGATCGAGCCGGCGAAGCCGTCGCTGGAGATGTGGTTGAGGTCCGCGACGCTGCTTTTCAGGCCACCCTCGTAGCCGTCCCAGAACGGGAGGCGCCAGAGCGGGTCCTGCAGGGACATGCCGAGGGCCTGGAGTCGCACTGCCGTTTTCTCGTCGTCGCAGAACATCGCGGGCAGCTCCGGCCCGAGCGCCACGCGCGCGGCGCCTGTCAGCGTCGCCATGTCGATCAGCAGATCGGGGCTCTCTTCATCGGCCAGCGCAAGCGCGTCACAAAGCACCATGCGGCCCTCGGCATCGGTGTTCCCGATCTCGACGGACAAACCCTTGCGTGTCTCAACGACGTCACCGGGCCGATACGCGTTGCCCGAGATGCTGTTCTCGACCGCGGAGATCAGCACCCGGAGGGATACCGGCAGGTCCGCGCCCATGATCATGCGCGCGAGACCGAGGACGTGGGCGGCGCCGCCCATGTCCTTCTTCATCAGACGCATGCCTGCGGCCGGCTTGATGTCCAGGCCGCCGGTGTCGAAACACACGCCCTTACCGACCAGCGTGACCCGCGGTCGGTCCGGCTCACCCCAGCGCAGATCGATCAGGCGCGGCGCGCGGCTGCTTGCACGGCCGACCGCGTGGATCGACGGGAAACCCTCCGTCAGAAGCCCATCGCCCTCGACCACGGCGACGCTTGCCTGATACTCGGCGGCCAGCGTCCTCGACGCGTCCTCGAGTTCGGCGGGGCCAAGGTCCGAAGCCGGCGTGTTGACCAGGTCCCGAACGAGCCGGTCGGCCTCCGCCGCGTCGATCACGCGACCCTGATCGACGCCTTCGGGCCAAACGAGAACGCAGGGCTCACTCGCCGGTTCGCCGGAGCGATAGCGCGTGAAACGATACTGACCCAGCGCCCAACCGAGCGCACAGAGCGACTCGCTTCCAGCCGGCGTATCCGCCAGCCGGTAGACCCCGGGGGGCAGACTCGAGGCGATGGCCGCGACGGTCCGCAGCAGCGTTGACTCGTCGCCGAGTCCGGCCAGGACGCCCGCGATCTCACCCTCCGCCGCGGGCAGCACCAGCACGGAGCCGGCGGCGGCCCGCCACCCGTTTTGCCGAATCCAGCGGCCGACGTCGGGATGCTCCTTCCCCAGCGCCTCGAGGGCATCGGCGCGAACCAGCCGTAGCACTCGCGCGTCGTCGGCGTCCTTGGTGAAATATGCCTGCACTGGAGTTCTCCCTGCTTGATGGCTAAGGGGCGCATTATGCCAGCGCTCACGGGCGATTCGTGGGCCGCTGCGGACCCGTGGGAGAGTCCGGGACTGGCGCAGCGCGCCCCATTCGCCGTTTCCCGGGTTCAATCGTTTGCCACGGCCTGACCGCGTCGCCCGGCCGCCCCGCAGGTCCCCCACCGCGATGGCCCGGTGCTTCAGCTGCGCAGGTAGGAAGCACCGTTCACGTCGATGATTGCGCCGGTGGCGAATTCGGCGCCCTCCGAGGCGAGGAACAGCACGGCGTGCGCTACCTCCTCCGGACGGGCGACGCGCTTGAGCGGACTTTGTCCGCGGATCGCGGCACCGGCGGGCGAGTCCAGAATCTCAGCCGCCATGTCGGTCTCCACGAACCCGGGCGCGACGACCCCCACGAAGATGTTGTGGGGTGCGAGCCGCTGAGCGAGCGATTGGCTCATGGCGTTGAGTGCCGCCTTACTCGCACCGTACGCGGGGGCTTCGGGCTCGCCGCGAAAGGCCCCTCGCGAGGAAATATTCACGATGCGTCCGCCGCCGAGTGACATCATCTGACGGGCCGCCAGAAAACACAGATTGGCGGGACCCGTCAGGTTCGTCTCGATCGTCTCACGCCAGCTTTCCTGCCACTCCCCGAAGTCGATCTCGTCGATCCGGTGATGGCGAAAGATTCCGGCATTGTTGACGAGGATG
>Ga0316189_10004494_pt1 | contig 13419 bp, 10 predicted proteins | sample LowCovwburrow_MG_FD_204930 | JGI IMG/M metagenome (GOLD analysis project Ga0316189, IMG submission 204930) | Coastal sediment microbial communities from Maine, United States - Lowes Cove worm burrow | ecosystem: Environmental > Aquatic > Marine > Coastal > Sediment | place: USA: Maine... | reverse complement strand
GCGAAGCCCCTGAGGTTGTTCAAGGTGAGCTAAAAGCTGTTATAGATTCTGTTGATGTATCGCCAGCGACTATCCACATAAGTGATTTTATATTTTCGAGTTGGTTCGATTCTTCAATTGAGTCACCTCTTTCTCAAATTTTTCTCGCTTGTGTTCAATCTGAATTAGCTGAATTGGACGATACACCAGGTCCAATTGGCTACTTGCCGGGTAGTGATGCCAAGCACCTCATGGGTATTGCGCGTGGGGATATGATTATTTTTGGTCCGGGTAGTTATGAGGTGGCACATGCTTTTGATGAGCATGTCCGCGTCGATGATTTTGAAACAACGACCCGAGTTTTGATAAATTTTATTAGTAAGTCACTGTTTAAGGATTAACATTTTGATAGTTGATACTGTTATTGTGAATGGAGAGGTCGTCACCGAAACAGGTATTGAGCCTCTTTCGGTAGCAATTCAGGATGGAAAGATTGTTGGACTATTTGCACATCATGAACAGCCTGAAGCAAGGAATGTCATTGATGCAAGTGGAAAATTAATTTTACCCGGCGCAATTGACATCCATTTTCATTGTCGCGCCCCAGCCTATCCGCAACGTGGTGATTTTGCAACCGAGACACGCGCCGCCGCCGCTGGTGGGGTCACAACGATATTTGAGATGCCGATTAGTAAACCTTGCTGTGCGACGGGTGATATTTTCCGTATGCGGAAACAACTCGCTGAAGAAAATTGTTACGTAAACTTCGGGCTTTATGCCGCCCCCGGTTTACTTGATCCGGCAGAAATCGAAGATATGGTCAATGAGGGGGCGATAGGCTTTAAAATTTTCATGACTGCGCCACCTAAAGGACGCGATGATGAATTTGAAGGCTTATGCTTACCGGAAGTAGCTGATCTGTATCAGGCTTTAAAACTTGTAGCAGATACAGGCTTAGTCTGTTCGGTACATGCTGAAAATAATCAACTCCTAGAATGGCACACGGCAGAATTGATCAAAGCCGAACGGAATGATGTTTTGGCACATGGCGAATCACGACCACCACACGTTGAAGCCCTAGCAATCGCAACGCTGTTGACACTGAATGAGAGCATTGGCACTAATTTACACATTGCTCACTTAAGCGCAAAAGAACCATTGGAAGTATTCCGGCGTTTTAAAGCAAGTGGGTCAAGTGCTACGGCTGAGACTTGCCCGCATTATTTGTTTTTCACAGAAGCCGATTTAGAGCGCGTGGGACCTTATGCCAAAATTAATCCACCACTCCGTAAGCAAGCTGATCAAGATGCTTTATGGGAAGGGTTGGCAGATGGGTCTTTGATGGCAATCACGACTGACCATTCACCATTTATGGTTGAAGAGAAAGAACGCGCACGGACTGATTTGTGGCGAACCCCTCCGGGAGCGCCGGGTGTTGAAGAATTGCTACTTGGCATTATGGACACCGCACTCAAAGGGAAAATGTCAATTAATAACGCGGTTAATTTGATTAGCACTAACGGCGCAAAACGCTTTGGCATTTACCCCAACAAGGGGCATATTGGGGTAGGGGCTGATGCTGATATTGTGATTTTTGATCCATCAGCAACAACGACTATTCACAGCGATATGCTTTTTAGCCAAGCAAGAAACTGTGACAAACTCTATGAAGGTATGACCTTTCAAGGCAAAGTGAATCAAACACTTGTTCACGGGAAGACTATTTTTAAAGATGGTGAAATTGTTGGGCAAGCAGGGGATGGGCGTTTTGTAAAACCAGACCCTAAATTCGTGAGTAAGGAGTTTTAAGCATGTCCTATACACTTGATTTTGGCGAATATTTCTTATACGCAGACTTAAGCCAACATTTAAAGGGGATGGCTACTGCTTATCCTCAACTAACCAATTTGCAATCACTGGGAAAAAGTTGGCAAGATCGTGACATCTGGTGCATGACGATTACCAATGCTGACACAGGGTCACATGATGAAAAACCTGCGTTTTATATTGATGCTCATATCCATGCAGAAGAAGTCGCCACATCGCATACTGCTATGTATACCATCTGGTATCTATTAGAAAACTACGGTTCTGATAACGAGGTCACATGGTTATTGGATAATATGAGCTTCTATATCATCCCGCGTAGCAACCCTGATGGTGCAGAAACGAGTCTTACAACCGCCCATCACTGGTGTGGGAATGGTCGTTATTTGCCCGGAGAAGAAACCACATACGGGTTATGCCAAGAAGACATCAACGGCGATGGTCTGATCGTACAAATGCGGATCGAAGACCCCAATGGTGAATGGCGCGTTAGTGAAGATGATTCACGCTTAATGGTGCAACGAAACCCAGGGGAGGTTGGCACAGGACCCTATTATCGGATGTATCGTGAAGGACGCATCAAAGGTGAATGGGATGGTATCAATTTTGAAATCCAGAAACCGCGTGATGGCAATCTGAATCGTAATTTCCCCGCAGGTTGGCGACCTGAATTTCGTCAATATGGGGCGGGTGATTTACCTTTGTCCGAACCGGAATCAAAAGCAGTTGCCGATTTTATCTTAAACCATCCTAATATTAGCGGTATGCAATGCTATCACACACATGGGGGCTTGCATTTGCGTCCCTCACTTGTAGAACCTGATAGTTCGCTTCCACCTGCTGACTTGTCAGTTTATAACCGTATTGGTGCTATGGGCACTGAACTCACGGGCTACCCCGTTATTTCGGTTTATGAAGAATTCACCACAGACCCCGATAAGCCCCGCGTCGGCTCATTGATGCAATGGTCATACGATGAATTTGGTATCATCACCTTTTCAACTGAGTTATGGAATCCACAACTTGCGGCTGGTATTGAAGTACCGGCAAAATATCAAATTGGCGCACGTTCCACCGAAGATGAGATCAAGCTATTTGACTATAATGACAAACATCTTGGGGGGAAAGGCTTTGTTGAGTGGAGCGAATTTGAGCATCCACAATTGGGCAAAGTCGAAATTGGTGGTTGGACTCATATGTATACGTTCCGCAATCCACCGCCGGAATCAATGGCAACAAGTGATGAAGCAAAGCAATTTATCCACGATACCATTCATACAAATTGCATCTTCACACTCAAACATGCCGCAACAGCACCTTTGATTGCGCTTGAAGATAGCCATGTCGAGGAAATTGCCGACGGTATCTATAAAGTGACAGTTGTTATCGCCAATCAAGGCTTTTTGCCGACATATCTTACAGAGCGTTCCTTGAAGCACGGTACATCTGCACCGATTCAGGTTGCGTTAACCTTGCCGGATAATGCTGAAGTGCTGATGGGCAAGCAATCGCAGGATATTGGTCATCTTGCCGGACGTGACGAACGCACATCAACATGGTCACCTTGGTTACGCCAATGGAATGACACAAAAAAGAAGCTGGAATGGCTTATTAGAGCAGACTCCGATAGTGCTATTGCTCTCACTGTTTCAGCACAACGGGCAGGTCTCAAAAGACAGGAGATTAGCCTATCATGATGCCTTTGGGAGAAGCATTCTATCGGCGCAAGGTACAGGACATTCAAGCACGAATGCAAGCTGAACCCTATGATGGCATTCTGCTATTGAGTATGCCGAATGTCATTTATGCCTCCGGTTTTTTACATACACCATCAGAGCGTCCTATTGGCTTTTTCATCCCTGAATCCGGCGACCCAACGCTATTCATTCCATTATTAGAGCAAGAGAATGCTGGCGATACATGGGTGAGTGATATTCGCACTTATTTTGAATTTCCGGGTGAAGTACATCCGGTTGCATGGATGAAGCGCGAAGCCAACGTCAAAAATCTAGGGGTTGATACGCTCTCACATGCCGTATTTTCAGCATTAGGTGATGGTATTCAACTGACATCACTGGTCAACCAAATGCGCTGGATAAAGGATGCTGAGGAAATCAAACTCATTGAGCAAGCCGCCTCTTATGCTGATTATTGCCTTGAGCAAGTACGTGACCACGCGCCTGATATCATCCGATCTGGCGGTACAGAGTTGGATATTTTACGGCAATGTGTGGGCGCGGCGAACGAAAAGATGAAAGCCGAAGTTGGCGAATTATTCAAATTACGTGGGCGGGCTGTTGTTGGAACGGTACATAGCGGTCCGCGTGCCGCACTCCCGCATGGTGCGCCAATTGATCGTAAACCCTTGCAAGGGGAACCATTGATTGCGGGTATTGGCGCGTCTGTTGGTGGCTATTATGCGGAAAGTGGTGCAACTTTCATTGTTGGCGAGCCTGTTGGTGACCGAATGCAAGTTTTGCAGGCGGCGGCAGATTGTGATGCGGCGGCGATTGAGGCTTTACGTGCCGGACGTACTTGTGCCAGTGTCAATGAGGTGGCTTTAGCGGTACTTAAAGACGCTGGTCTATCTGATGCGATTCGCCATCGAATTGGGCATGGAATGGGCATTGAGGGTCACGAAGCCCCTTGGCTTGCTCCGGGTGATGATACGATTCTCGTGCCGAACATGGTTTTTTCTAATGAACCGGGTATTTATCGTCCAGAAAATGATGGCTATCGCACCATTAGTACGATGATTGTCACTGAGGGCGAAGCCAGTGTCCCGAGCCGCTTTTTGGCAGAAAATCCCCCTGAAAAACGGATTCTTGATTTGTAATTTACGCTTAGAAAGGACATAAACCATGCCAGAACCACCAGCATGGCGTTACCAGAAAATCATAAAACCGATGTTCGATATTCCAGCCCCTCATCGCATATTAAAAGGTGGGCGTATTTTAACCTGCGTCGGCGATGAGGTGATTGAAAACGGATTTGTCGAAATCGAAGACGGTAAGATTAAAACAGTCGGCAATAGCAGTGAATTGGGTCATACCGACGCGCAAATAGTCGATTGTAGTGGTAAAACGATTATGCCCGGCATGATGAACTCTCATGCTCATCTGGCATGGGATGGTGTTCATGATTTGGCACGGCAATCAATGGATGATGCGCCCGAAATCAGTGCTTATAAGAGTGCTGGCAATATGATAAAGAGTTTGCGGGCAGGCATTACATTGGTGCGTGACCTTGGCATGAATCGGGCAAACTTCTCCGCGAAACAAGCCGTTGAGCAGGGTATCTTCCCCGGACCGCGTTTATTGATTACAGGCGAGGCAATTATCCAAACGGGCGGTCACACATATTGGTGCTGTCGGGAAGCCAGTGGCGCAGATGAGATGCGTCGTGCTGTGCGTGAACAGGTCAAGGGCGGTGCAGACCTCATTAAGATTATGGGGTGTCATGATTTACTGGAATTCACCGACGAAGAATTATTTGCTGTCATTGATGAAGCGCATCGTAACGGTTTAACCATTACCGCACATGCCACATTTAATGATTGTATCCACCGCATGGCTGATTTTGGGGTCGATGTCATTGAGCATGGTGGGTCTATGACGGACGAAACCATTCAATTGTTGCTTGACAAGCAAATCCCGATTGTGACGACTTTTGCGCCTCTGGTTATGCAATCACAGGCAGAACTAGCACGTCAGTATAATATCCCTGAATGGAAAATATTAGAGCGTCAAAAAGCAGTCGCTAACCGAGGACGCTATGATGGTTTGATTAAAGCGTCAAATGCGGGGGTCAAAATTGCCTTCGGAACTGATGCCGGTAGTCCGGTTGTTGGGCATGAGGTCGTCGCACCAGAGTTGAAATTTATGGTTGATTTGGGTGTCAAGAAAGATAATTATGACGCGCTACGGTGTGCGACGATTGTTGCCGCCGAAGTGAGTCGAATTGATGAACATCTGGGTACACTAGAAGCTGGTAAATCTGCTGACATCATTGTGATGGGTGGGAATCCTCTGGAGACACTGGATGCCTTAGAAGGGGTTGAAATGACATTTATTGCCGGAAAAGATATGTTAGGTACAGTACAGGCATGAGTAAAATTACAGGTATCTTCAATATTCTCGCAACACCATTCGATAACGCGCTGAATGTAGATGTTGCTAGTTTACAAAACCTCGTCAATTTTCAAATTGACAAAGGGGCGTTTGGATTAACGATACTCGGCGTTTTGGGTGAAGCGGCAAAACTCAATGTCAGTGAGCGCAAACTCGTGCTGGATACTGTTATGGAAACAGTCAACGGGCGCATCCCCATTGTTGTCGGGACGAGTCATCAAGATACAGCGACTTGTATTGAACTTAGTCAATCCGCTTTTGCTTCCGGTGCTGATGGTGTTATGATCGCTCCGCCACGTATGGAAAATCCGACGGATGAACGGGTGATGGCACTGTATAGTTCAATCGCAGAAAAAGTGAGCCAGCCCATTGTTGTGCAAGATTTCCCGCCAGTTAATGGTGTCATTATGTCGCCCGATTTTCTAGGGGCACTCGCGGAAAAAATCCCCAACGCACGGCACTTGAAATTGGAAGACCCACCACTCATGCAGAAAATTAGCGCGATCTTAGAACGCACTGATAAATATGAAATTTTTGGTGGTCTCGGCGGGATGTTCCTCTTAGAAGAACTGAAACGTGGTGCAGCGGGGACGATGACCGGATTTGCATTTACTGAAATTTTAGTTGCCGTTTTCAACAAATTTAAGTCAGGCGACATCGCGGATGCCGAACGCATTTTCGACCATTACCTACCGTTGATCCGTTATGAAAATCAGCCCCAGATTAATTTAACGGTTCGCAAAGAGCTTATCAAACGGCGCGGGGCAATGGCAGAAGCAAATTTACGAAACCCTTTCAATCCAATTGATGAGCAAACACATAACGAACTTAGCTGGTTACTAAAACGGGTTGGTATTGAAGACCCTACACAGAAAATTGACTTTTCATAAGTAATAAAGGCGAAAATAATGGATTTAGAACTTAATAATAAAGTTGCCCTTGTGGCGGCGGCTAGTAAAGGGCTTGGCTATGGGATTGCAAAAGCACTAGCAGAAAATGGCGCAAAAGTATCACTCTGTAGTCGGACAGATAGCAATGTTCAGCAAGCCGCCCAAACCCTAAATACTGAAACAGGGTCAGAGACATTAGGGACAGCTTGTGATTTACGTGATGCAAACTCAATTCAAAATTGGGTGGATAGCACAGTGGCAAAATGGGGTCAGATAGATGCACTTTTGGTTAATGCCGGAGGTCCCCCAGCCGGATTTTTCAGTGAATTAAGTGATGATGACTGGCAGAGTGCCTTTGAACTCACCCTGATGAGTACCATTCGGATGATTCGCGCCACTTTGCCACATATGCCTAGTGGTTCGGCTATTCTGACAATCACATCTTCATCTATTATTGAACCTATTCCCCGTCTTGGCTTATCGACGGTAATGCGTGCTGGCGTTAATGGTCTGGTAAAAACATTAGCAGATGAATTAGCTTCTGATGGCATCCGTATCAATAACATCATTCCGGGCAGAATTGAAACAGATCGGACGCGCTCACTAGATGCGGGGGTTGCAAAACGACTTGGCATCACACAAGAGGAAGCGAAAACACGCTCCGAGCAAGCTATCCCAATGAAGCGTTTAGGTACAACCGATGAATTTGGTCGTACTGGTGCCTTTTTACTATCCCCTGTGTCTAGTTACATTACAGGTACATCATTTCGTGTGGATGGTGGCAAAACCCGCGCAATTTCAGGTTAAATTAAAAGCAAAGGGATTTATTTATGACAGGCTACGATGCCCTAGCACAACATATTGCTGAATATAATGATTTACTCAATATTTTGAATATCCTTAAATGGGATATGCGAACACAAATGCCATCCGGTGGTGCGTCTACACGCGGACAACAATTATCAACGCTGAATAAATTAGCAAAAGAAAAATTCACAAGCGACCAAACAGCCCATCTTCTTGATGCGGCAGAATCAGAAGTCGCTCAACACGATGCTGATTCCTATCAGGTACGGGCAGTCCAGCAAACCCGTCAATATTATGAGATACAAAAACGTATCCCTGCTGAAATAATTGGCGCAATCGCAGAATTAGAGCCTGAATCAGAACATGCTTGGGTCGAAGCGCGTAAAAATGATGATTTTGCGGCATTTTCACCTTTTCTACAAAAAATGCTTGATTACAATATTCAGCTTGCAGATGCCATAGGCTATGATGACCATCCTTATGATGCGCTTGTTTTTGAATATGAGCCGAGCATGACCGCCGCGAAATTACGAGTGTTATTTGGTGATTTGAAAACAGGGTTATTACCATTATTGGAAAAGATTGTTGCCAATGATAAACCGCCCAAAAAAGATTTATGGAAACATGAATATGGTGTTCAGCAACAAAAAGCCTTTGCGCTCGAAATTGCCAAAAAATTTGGATATGACCTCAACCGTGGGCGTTTAGATATTGCACCACATCCGTTTGAGATTTCATTTACAAGGCAAGATGTTCGCATTACAACCCGCTATGATAAGCACTATTTACCAATGGCATTATTTGGGACACTCCATGAAGCCGGTCATGGCTTATATGAACAAAGCATCGCACCGGAACTCACACGCACGGCACTAACAACTGATTTTCTGGGGCAATACGCTGTCGGTGGTACAAGCTACGGCGCACATGAATTCTCATCACGTTTATGGGAAAACCAAATTGGTCGTAGTCGTGAATTTTGGCAGGTTCATTTACCACGCTTGAAAGAATTCTTCCCGCAACAGTTAGCGGGTGTTGATGTGGATACCTTCTATCGCGCTGTGAACCGTGTTAAACCGGATTTTATCCGTGTAGAAGCCGATGAGGTCACCTACAATTTACACATCATGGTACGCTTTGAGATTGAACTCGGATTAACGGATGGCTCTATAAAAGTGGCTGATTTGCCGGATGTTTGGAATGCTAAGATGGAAGACTATCTCGGTCTGACCCCGCCAAACTATACCCTTGGCGTTTTGCAGGATGTGCATTGGTCGGGCGGTGGATTCGGGTCATTCCCCGGTTATACTGTTGGCAATGTCATGTCGGCTCAGGTATTGTCTGCGGCACATCAAGATTTGCCTGAACTATCAACAGCCCTTACAGATGGCAATTACGATCCATTGCGAAATTGGCTTACCGATAATGTTTATCGTCATGGGCGGGCATATAACGTGTCAGAATTGCTGATGCGAATTTGTGACGAAGACCTCAGAGTACAACCTTATCTTGCGTATCTGAATAATAAATTCACTGATCTGTATGATCTCAGTTGAGAAACTGATTCGCTCTTTGTATAACAGAAAATAGTAGACGGCATCACCAATACTACAAAATTATGGAATTGACTATCTCTGTAGCTTAGGACTGAATATTGAATAACTTAAGCATTTGTTTGGCATTTCATGTTAGATTGTGATTAAAATGTCGAAGTTATTTAGCCCTCAGTCCTTAGTTGCTATGGAGATAGTTTGTTATTATGCCTTGTTGGTTCGGAACTTGTTAAATAGATTTCACGATAACCCATGTCACATTGACGACTCACTATGAGACATATTCTAAATCCCGCTAGAATACGTTTTAAGCGATTGTGCGTGTGCTGAGGTGAAAAATGATTCGCCTCTTGCATAAACGCCTAAATATTTCGTATAATGGGCGGTATACGAAGTATTTTATAAAAAGACAACTACCCGCCACATTCGGCAAGTAGCTAAGAAAATCTATTGCAATATACAAAACAAATTCTGTATATCGCAATAGATGGGTTTTATCTCAATTATTCGTGTTTAAGATTTTTATCGACTTTGTGCATCAATAGCGGCAAATGCGCTTAATGCCACAATATCTTCAACATCATCACCCGCTTGGATAACTTGCACTGATCCACCAATCCCTAATAACACAGGTCCGATAGCTTCAGCTTCTGTTAAGCGGTCTAAAAGTTTATAGGCAATGTTGGCAGACCCTAAATCTGGGAAGACAAGCACATTGGCATCTTTGACTTGGCTAAATGGGTAGCGATTTTCAATGATGTCGATCACAACGGCTGTATCCGCTTGCATCTCACCGTCAACGGCGATGTCAGGTCGTTTTTCTTGTACGAGTCGGGCGGCATCACGAACTTTGTCAGATAGTGGGTGACGCACACTACCGAAATTCGAGAAAGACAACATCCCAACACGCGGATCAATATCGAGTGTTTTGGCGAAATCTGCGGCTAGAATCGCAATTTCGGAAAGTGCCTCTGCGTCAGGGTCAATATTGACGGTTGCATCTGTGAATAACAATACGCGGTCATGAATGATTGTTAAATAGATACCGCTTGCCCGTTGTGTCCCTTCACGAGTATGGAACACTTCCAATGCAGGGCGCAGGATGTCGGGGTATTCATGGGTTAAGCCACTCAAAAACGCATCAGCATCGCCCATCTTGACCATCATCAAGCCAAAATTTGTGCGTCCGCTCATAATATTTCCGGCGCGGGCGCGAGTCATCCCTTTACGTTGACGTGCTTGTACATAGGTATCAACATAATTTTCATAATTACCAACTTCATTGCGCGGGGTAATAATCTCAGGATGAAAGTCCAAACCGAGTTCTTTGATTCTGTTGCGAACTTCGTCTTCATAGCCCAGTAAAATAGGGATACCAATGCCTTCTTCTTGTACTTGATACGCGGCACGGATAATTCGTGTTTGTTCACCTTCACCGTATACAATGCGCTGTTTCTTGCCTGCGCGGGCTTTATTGATAATATTATTGCGGAATTGTTGCCCACGACCTTGACGGCTGATAAGTTCATCTTGATAAGCATCGAGGTCAATTTCGGTACGTGCGACACCGCTTTCCATACCTGCTTTTGCGACAGCAGGCGCAACCCACAATAACACGCGCGGGTCAAATGGTTTTGGAATCAAGTATTCACGCCCGAATGTGATTGATTTTTGATCGTAAGCAGATAATACGCTGTCCGGTACATCTTCATGCGTAAGTCGAGCAAGTGCGTAGGCGGCGGCGCGTTTCATGTCTTCATTGATACTGGTTGCGTTAATATCAAGTGCGCCCCGGAAGATGAATGGGAAACCGAGCACATTATTAACTTGATTAGGGTAATCACTGCGCCCTGTACCCATAATAACGTCATCGCGGACTGCAAAGGCATCTTCTGGTAAAATTTCAGGATCAGGATTGGCTAATGCGAAAATCACGGGGTCTTTCGCCATATTCTTGATCCACTCAGGTTTAATTGCCCCTGCTTTTGATAGCCCTAAGAGAACATCAGCACCATTAATCGCATCTTCGAGTGTGCGAACATCGCGCTTGGTGGCAAATTCTGCTTTGTATTTGTTGATGTTTTCGCGCCCTTCATAGATGATCCCGCGTGAATCCGACATGAGCAGGTTTTCACGTTTTACACCTAATGAAATGTAAAACTTCGCGCTGGCAATCGCACTAGCACCTGCGCCAATAACGACAACCTGTAAATCCTCCAATTTTTTACCCGTAACTTTACAAGCATTAATCAAGGCTGCACCTGAAATGATTGCGGTGCCGTGTTGATCGTCATGGAAGACGGGAATGTTCATTTCTTTTTTGAGCGTTTCTTCAATTTCAAACGCCATTGGTGCTTTGATGTCTTCTAAGTTGATGCCACCGAATGTTGGTTCAAGTGCTTTTACAACAGCAATGACCTCTTCCGCAGTTTCTGCATTGATTTCAATATCGAATACGTCGATATCGGCAAATCGTTTGAACAATACACCTTTACCTTCCATCACGGGTTTCGATGCTTCTGGACCGAGATCGCCTAGACCGAGAATTGCTGTTCCATTGGAGACAACAGCAACGAGGTTACCTTTAGCTGTTAAATTAAATACTTCTAAAGGGTCACGATCAATTTCTAAGCAGGCTTCTGCTACACCGGGCGAATATGCTAGGGATAGATGGTGTTGTGTTGTGAGTGGTTTGGTCGCTACGACTTGAATTTTGCCGGGGCGACCCTGCCGATGGTAATTTAATGCGTCTTCTTTTGTAAAAGCCATTGTGTCCTCATTTTCAATAAATGCAACATAGTTTTAAACATCAATCACACTAGTGTAACCCCAATGATAGGCAAGAGGTACAAGATTGGTCGTATATTCAGTCGTTATTAATGTTTATTTTGCTGATGGGGGAGGAATATCATGCTGAGTATATGACTCATAGAATAAATAGAGGTACATTGGACTGCTCCAATAAATTTAAGTTGAGGTGGGCAATGCGGTACAATACGCAAATATTCATTTAAATTTTTTGATGGGATGATCTATGCCTGCACCAATTCTTGTTTTTGATGGTCATAATGACACGTTATTGAATTTTTGGGATCGTCACACCCAAAAGCGTAATGATTTTGATTTCTTCACACGTAATGACAGCCGACATATTGACTTTGTACGCGGTAAAGAAGCACATTTCGCAGGTGGTTTCTTTGCCTCATTTTCGCCAAGTAAAGCTGATCCAAATATACCTAGAAAAACACCAGAACAGATTGAAGCCGAACGCGCACAATATACCACTGAAGATGGTTATAGTTTGCCTCTTGCGGAGGCGATTGATTTGGGATGGGCGCAACAGTCAACGTTAGCGACTGCGGCAAATCTCTTTCGCATAGAAAAGCAATCAAACGGGCAATTTAAAGTGGTTCGCACTGCGGATGAACTCGAACACTGTTTTCAAAATGACATCATGGCGGGTATCTTCCATATAGAAGGCGCAGAAGCGATTGACTCTGAATTAGATACACTTGAGGTGCTTTATCAAGCGGGTTTGCGCTCTTTAGGGATTGTGTGGAGTCGTCAGAATATTTTTGCCGAAGGTGTGCCGTTTCGCTTTCCTCATTCGCCGGACACAGGCAATGGGTTAACGGATGCAGGCAAAGCACTTGTTAAAGCCTGTAACGAAATGGGGATTCTGATTGATTTGTCCCATATTAATGAAAAGGGCTTCTGGGATGTGGCGGAATTATCTGATGCGCCTCTTGTTGCGACACATTCTAATGTACATGCTCTGAGTCCGTTAACGCGCAATTTGACCGATAAGCAATTGGATGCAATCGCTGAATCCGATGGTATGGTTGGCTTGAACTTCGGCGTGATCTTCTTGCGTGATGATGGCAAACGCGATACAGATGTTTCCTTAGAGACCATGGTACGCCATGTTGATTACTTGGTTGACCGTATCGGGATTGATCGCGTTGGGTTTGGTTCTGATTTTGACGGTACGAATGTTCCTGACGAAATTGGCGATGTAACCGGTATTCAAAAGTTAATTAATGCGCTTCGTGATGCGGGTTATGATGATGATGCACTCAATAAAATTGGGCATCAAAACTGGTTACGTGTACTTCGGAAAACATGGAAAAGCTAAGATTGTCCGCATTGTTGGCAACTTAATGACAATCTCTTGCGTATAACTAATAGATGTCTGTTAAACTAGAGATGTGTAGTTAAAGGTAAAAACATGCC
>Ga0316189_10004493_pt1 | contig 13422 bp, 16 predicted proteins | sample LowCovwburrow_MG_FD_204930 | JGI IMG/M metagenome (GOLD analysis project Ga0316189, IMG submission 204930) | Coastal sediment microbial communities from Maine, United States - Lowes Cove worm burrow | ecosystem: Environmental > Aquatic > Marine > Coastal > Sediment | place: USA: Maine... | reverse complement strand
AAGGGGCCATTGGTAATAATAAACTCAGACCCACCCTGGCAATAACTGAGTTGCAGTTCAGCTGATCCCTCCCGATTGTCCGTTCTGGGGGTGGCAGTATTTATCAGCCTTCAGCAGCAGCCATCAATACCGTCAAGGAGTCGGGTGGACTATCCATAACAAAGGGCTGCGACAAGGACATGTTGTTAAAGTTGGCACGACTCAATGCTTGTCGTACCCATTCCTCCGTGAATCCACCTTCTGAGTTTTTATCTGCAGAAAGCCAATCCCACTGAACGTATACACCATCAGGCTTTAGCAATGATCTAATGAGCGATAAGGAGTCTTCGTAATCTGGCAGAAAGGCGCATACGGAAGACGCGACTATAAGATCAAATTTTGTGCGCAGTAATTGGTTATTTTCAATTAAGTTTTTAGTCAGAAATTCAGCAATCGGGAAAACGTTGGGGAGTGCCTTGAGTGCTAATTGATCAATCATTTTTGCAGAACCATCCAGTGCGACAATTTCTTGCACGTGAGGTGAAAGCCTCTCAGAGAGTAATCCTGTGCCACACCCAAAATCGAATACTCTTTGACCCTCCAGTTTGACGATTTTGTTTAGTTCCCTAAATGCGTTATCCGCATACACGCTTGTTGAGATATTGCTGTCCCACTCATCGGCGTAGTCATCCCACTCATTGATGGTCATTATTATTCCATTTTTCAGGTCAATTGGTTTACCGCTAATTGCTGCCCCTGTTAACCAGATCGCCGCTTGTAAAGGAGGCCCTCGCGAATACCGTAGGCGCAAAAAACAACCTGTTTGGCGGCCATTTGTTGAATAAGCACATTTGCCACATTGGCCGCAAAAGGCAGGTGTTCAAGCCGACGCGGCACAACATTTTTGGTCAGCTTTTTGAAGCCTTTGGCTTTAGAGGATACGGATTTGAAAAAAAGTTGTGCGTCTTCAGATGACAGCCTCAAACCATGAACATCATCAGGCGAACAGTCCATTTTTTCAAGGTAGGCAGAGGCCAACGCCCGAAAACTCCCGCCCACAAGATAAAGCGCCGTCGAGTCTGAGCCTATGGCAAGTCCATCGCAGGAAGACAACGCAGACACCAGTTCATGATTAACGGCCTTCGGGTTTTCTTTCCATTGTGGTCCATAAGATAATGTACCAAACGGGAGGCTCCACAGTGAAGTGGCTTTCTTATTTGAGATGCGGGCAAGTTCAAGACTGCCGCCCCCAAAATCAGCAATCACGCCTTTCGCATCGTTGAATCCAGCCAGGACACCACAAGCGGCGAGTTCAGCCTCTTCCTCTCCCGAAAGAATCACTGGCAGGACACCTGTTGATTGGTTGATCTGCTCAACAAACGATTGCCCGTCTTTGGCGCATCTGACGGCGCTGGTCGCAAAGGCTTCTATTGACTGTACGGATTTTTCTTGGCTGATCTTGATGAATTTTTCAACGGTATCGAGGGCGTATTTTCGGGCGACCGGATCTAGGTCGTTATTTGCCTTTTGATTACGCCCCAGCTCACAAAATTCTCTTTGGGTAAATATCTGCGCTGGGTTCTCTGTGTTATTATCATAGATCACGAGGCGAACCGTATTGGAACCAATGTCAATGACAGAGACAGCTCCGTTTGTACTTTTATCATTTTTAGGATTATTATTATTCAGGGGCATGCCGGATCGGCTCTCCGCTTCTTGGTTTTCAATTCCGAAATTAACAACACCATAAGAACATGTGAGAGATGTAAATGAAAACCCGATACTGACAAATACCTGCTATTATCCGGAAATGATGATCAGAATAACCCATTTTTGGCGAACAATGAGTTTAATCGCTGCCGTTTTATTTGCAGCAGGGGCGGCTTATAGCGAATCGGCAGACCCGAATGGGCGGTATCTTGAAGGACAATTGATCGTTGCCAGCCCTGATATGCCGGACCCCCGGTTTGCTGGTACAGTTATCTTTATGGTCCGCCATGATGCTGGCGGCGCTCTGGGATTGGTGATCAATCAGCCAATTGGAATCGGGCCTTTGTATGAATTTATGCAAAGGCTGGACATTGAAACCGAAAATCATGAAGAAGAGCTGATGTTGTTTTATGGAGGACCAGTACACCCGGATCAGGGTTTTGTTGTTCACTCCCCTGATTACAGAATTGAGGATACAGAAATATTTTCAGATCAGGTCGCGGTGACCCGCGACCGGGAGGTTCTGGAGGATATCGCAGCTGGAAAGGGACCGAAGAAATTGCTGGTGATTATGGGGTACGCCGGGTGGGCGCCGGGACAGTTAGAAGGCGAGTTGGTGCAAGGTGACTGGACCGTTACCCCCTTGAGCGAACAGCTGATATTTGGTGAGGATCATAATTCGAAATGGCAACAGGCCAAAGATCATTCCGGACTACCCTTATAGGGATCTAGACCTCCTCAGGCGGCAGGTGCGGATGTTCGGCGATAATGTGTTCCTGCTTGGCCTTGACCACGCCACGATGAATGGTGCGGGTGCGGGTGAAAGTGTTTTCCATGTGATCGCCCTCACCACGCCGGATGGCACGTTGCATGGCGGTCAAGTCTTCGGTGAAACGCCCTAGCACTTCCAGCACGGCCTCTTTGTTATTCAGGTAAACATCGCGCCACATCACCGGGTCAGAACTGGCGAGGCGGGTGAAGTCGCGAAAGCCTGCGGCAGAGAATTTAAACACTTCGTTCTGTAAATCACCTTCAAGTTCGGTCGCTGTATCAACAATGGTGTAGGCAATTAGCTGCGGCAGGTGAGAGGTGATCGCCAGAACCTGATCATGATGGGCTGCGTCCATGATCTCGACACTGCTGCCGAGTATGCTCCATAACTTGCGCAGCTTTTCAGTGGCAGTATTATCAATTCCGGCTTCCGGCGTCAGAATGCACCAGCGTCCTTCAAACAGTTCAGCAAAACCGGCTTCGGGGCCGGAGTGCTCGGTCCCGGCGACCGGATGCCCGGGAACCAAATGAACGCCGTCCGGAATGTGGGGTTTGATATCGTTAATGACGGATACCTTACATGACCCGGCATCGGAGACAATGGTGCCGGGTTTAAGGGATGCAGATATCTGTTTGGCGATGGCCCCAAAGGACCCGATGGGGGTACACAGCACAACGAGGTCAGCATCCTGGCAGGCCTCTGCGGCATCAAGATAATAGTCATCACCCAGATTTAACTCCCGCGCCTTGTCGAGCGTCGCCGGGGATCGGGTGGCGATAGAGATTGATTTAACAGCATTGGTGTGGCGAATGGCCAGCGCCATAGAGGAGCCGATCAAGCCGATCCCGATCAGGGCAATGCGTTCAAACAGGGGGGTGTCGAGCTTTTCATTCATGAGTTCTGGCCCAAAAATTCACGCAGGTTATCAATAACCATCCGCATTTCTTCTTCCGTGCCAATGGTGACCCGCAGGCAATCGGGAAGGCCGTACCCTGCCATCCCGCGCACAATAACGCCTTTGCTCATGAGGTATGCACTGGCATCGGCTGCGGTTCGTCCGGCTTCATCGGGGAAGCGTACGAGCAGAAAATTACCGACCCCTCCGGGTGGTGTCCACAGGCCAAGTTTAACAAGTTCATCCCGTGTCCAGTTCAGCCATACTTTATTGTGCTGCCGCACCTTATCCGTCCAGCTGTTATCTTCCAGGGCAGCTTGCCCGGCCGCGAGGGCAGGTGCAGTCACATTGAACGGGCCACGAACCCGGTTCAGGACATCGGCAATGGCAGGGGGGCAATAGGCCCATCCGAGGCGAGCGCCCCCGAGGGCGAATATCTTGGAAAACGTTCGGGTCATCACTGTATTATCACCCAAATCGACCAGCTCATGCCCGTTGCTGTAATCATCATTCTCTACAAACTCGGCGTAGGCGGCATCTACCACCAGCAGGATATTGTCGCGCAGTCCGCCGCGCAGACGGCTGAGCTCACTTGCCGGGATATAGGTGCCGGTAGGATTGTTTGGGTTGGCAATGAATAAAATGCGTGTTTTGTCGGTGACGGCGGCGAGCAAAGCATCGACATCACTTGTCAGGTCTGTTTCCGGTGCCGTCACCGGGGTTGCGCCAACGCTCTTGGCCGAAATCGGGTACATCAGGAACCCGTACTGGCTGTACAAAACCTCATCACCCGGTCCCGCATAGGCCGCACAAAGCAGGCTTAACAATTCATCAGAACCGGCACCACATACGATCTGTTCAGGATCAAGTCCCTCCTGTTTGCCGATGGCCTGACGCAAGGCACTACTGCCTCCATCCGGGTAACGGTGGAGGTTTTCCGCGATCTCGCGGTAGGCCGCGCTGGCCTTGGGGCTGGGGCCAAGCGCCCCTTCGTTGGAGGCCAGTTTGATAATGCGATCAAGCCCGGGGATCGAAGACTCGCCGCCAACATAAGGGGCAATGTCAAGGATACCGGGTTGTGGTTTTGGTCCGCTCATTCGTCTGTCTTTCTTTGCATAAATTTAGTCGTGCTGGAGGTCTTCAAATCCGAGCGGGGTTGCATAGCCGCCGACATGAAGAATGCGTCTGGCCCGTTTGCCCAGCCCATCATAGAAACGACCCATTTGACCACCGCCATCTTCGATATAGCCAAAGGTCTCAATAAGGTGGGTCCAGTCCGCCGGGCGGTCCGGATTATGATAAACCTGATAAAAGGCGACGGAAGCGCCTGCCTGTGACAGGGCACCTTCGATGGCTTTGAAACCAATCTCTTCATCTGCCTCAATCGCCAGGTAAGAGCGATCACGGCCTGTTTTTTCCTGAGGGACAGGGGCGATAACCAAGGCCTCAAGGCCATCGGCGCGCGGCTTTCCGTTTGAGATAAAGGGCAAGCGGGCAATGATCTTGGGTGTTTCCGGATTTGAGCTGACCAGGAACCGCCACCAGTAATCCTGATCATCAGACTGAGGTAAAGGGAGAATGCCGAGGGAAGCCTCTCCTTTGCGTACAGATTCGACGATCGCGCGAGTTGAGCCGGATTTAATCAAGGGTGTATATGAACTGTATTGGTCGCGGGCGATCTCAACAAAACCGTGTTCGGTTTCTGTCCCGAAGGCAGCGATGGAAAACGGCCCTTCGGTCCGGAGGGTCGAACCAATGATCTCACGCCAGATACGTGCCAGTCCGTCGGTTGGAAAATTGCCTTTATGTTGAGCCGTCAGGCGGTACAAGATTTCGGCTTCCCGACCGGGGCGAATTTTGGTCGGCAAGTCTTTTTTCAATATCGCAACCTGATCGGTCAGCAGTGTGCGATCCATCAAAAGTTGGTGGATTTTGTCATCAATTTCATCAAGCTTTACTCTCAAATCCGAGAGCGTCACCTGTTTGGGTTTGTCGTTCATGCAAATTCAACCGATACAATAGAGTTCAATCGCTAGTGATAGTCTGATAAACCCCGAAAATCAAAGAAAACATCATGCTCGAGTACGCTCTTTTGCGGTATCTCTGGACGAGATGCCATGAGTGGCTTTGGGCAGCGTCAGATAGGATTTCTGGCGTCGTCCTTCAAGGACAGGCTGACCGGCATAAATCTGCTTGGTTGCTTCTGTCATCACCACCCCGCCAAAGGTCGGGAAAAATCGGTTGCAGATTTTCTCTAGGGCCGGGGCTGAAGACAAGACCATCTGTGAACGGGTGGGTGGGACGTACAGTGCACGGTGAGTTTCAAGAGGGGTAAACAGGGTGTCACGTAACAGGCGTGAAAGCTGTCTCGGCGAATAAGGCAAGCCATGACCAAACGGTGTTCGCTCAAAACGGGCCCAAATGCCGCGCCGGTTCGGGACGATAATCACCAATTTTCCACTGGCCGAAAGAACCCGCCAGACTTCGCGCAATAAAGGCCTGATCTGATCTGAGCACTCCAGCGCATGAACCAGCAAAATCCGGTCCATAGACAAATCATCGAATGGCAGCTCGACCTCATCGACTAATGAGGTTAGCCCTCCTACCCCCTCTTCGGGCCAGTGCAAGACTCCTTGTCTGGCGGGCATGGCGGCGATCACTCTTGAGGCTTCACTTTTGTAACTCGTCAGGTAGGGGGTCGGATATCCCAGCCCAAGCACCGACATTCCCTTAACATCGGGCCATATTATACGTAGCCTGTTCCGGATTATGCGTTTGGCTACTTGTCCCAGGTTGCTGGCATAAAAATCTCGAAGATCAATAACATCGGTCCACATGGTGTTTCCAGAATATTACGGCTATGGCAATTATGAGAGTTAATGTTATGGTCCTGCACCACAATTTGAAAGGCCAGAATATGAAACTATGCTATTCACCCACTTCTCCCTACGTGCGTAAGGTCATGGTTATCGCCATCGAAACCGGCCTCGACGCACAGATTGAGATACTCACCAAGAATGTCTGGGCTCCGGATACAGATATGGTAAGCATTAATCCGATCGGCAAGGTTCCCGCGTTAGTTCTGGACAACGGTAATGCTTTATTCGATTCACCGGTGATCTGCGAATATCTGGACAGTATCGGCAATGGCGGGTTTTTCCCGAAAGAAGGTGATGTACGGTGGAATGCCCTGCGTTTGCAGGCTTTGGCAGATGGGGTCATGGATGCGGCCATACTGCGATTGTTGGAAGGAAAACGCGATGAAGGGACGCGCTCGGAAAACTGGATTGCGCGCCAGAAAGCGGCAATGGAGCGTGGTCTGGACGCCTTGGAAAATGATCTGGACAGCCTCAGCGGTAACCTGACCATTGGCGGCATTACCGTTGGCATAATGTTGAGCTATCTCGATTTCCGATTTGCGGTTGATCATTGGCGCGCCACCCGCCCCGGTCTGGCAGATTGGTATGAGGGTTTTGCTTCTCGCCCCTCTGTCGTTGCTACGGAACCGAAGGACCCGGCTTAAGTATTTCCCTGGAGGCCAGAACCGCTCCGCCAACGATTAACAGGCACGCGGCGGCTACGACCCACGTCAGGTCCCCCAATCCGAACACAATCAGCACGATTGTCGAGAGCAGGGGGGCGGCGTAGGACAGGGCCCCAAGCACCTGAATGTTGCCGCGCTTCACACCGATATCCCAGGTAAAAAAGGCCAGCCCGACCGGGCCGAGACCAAGGGCGATAATGGCTATCCACTGAACGCTTTGTTCGGGCCATATTGTAGTCTCAAAGAATAAATGACAGAGGGTGGCAAGCAGTGCCGTAGCGCCGCAAAAGCCACCAACAACGTCGGTTGGCACGTCGGCATGTCTGCGACTGAGTAGGGAATATCCGGTCCACGTCAGAGCACACAGACAGGCCATTGTGTAGCCCAGCCAGTACTCGGACTTGAAGCCGCTAAGACCGCTTCCACCTGTGACCAGCAAGGTTGTCCCGGCGAGACCAGACAATGCCCCGACGACATGCCACCAGCGCAACTTCTCTCCGGGCAGGAGGGCAGAACACACCACAATTAATAACGGCCACATATAGGCAATCAACCCGGCTTCAACCGGAGGGGCGTTTTGCAAGGCCATGAAATAGAAGAAATGGTAGCCAAACAATCCACCTGTACCAATCAACCAGACACTTGGCTTTTGACGCAGCGCGCCAAGGATGCCCGTGCCAATTACCATCCAACGTCCTAGCGAAACAATAAAGGCTACCCCAAACGACATTGCCGCCAGTTGGAACGGTGGCACCTGACCGCTCAGGGTGGTAAACAACGCCAGGGTCGCCCACATCAGAACTGCGGTGCCGCCGATCAGGGTTGCTTTGGTGTTGCTCAAATTGGTCATGGGGTATCCATTGGGTCTATATCAGTAAATAGCATCCCCTCCTGCCTGCGCAAGAAATTTTTAAAAAGTGATTGGCATAAGACTCTTTTGGCAAGTCCGGTCCTTGACAGGCTAAGAGTATTCTACTAACTTTTTTGTTGATTAGGACGGTCGACCTAGGAATAATTTTTCAATTGAATAGCCAGAGATTATCTTGAATGAGCAACCAGAAGACACGTGAACGAATTGTTGAGGCTGCCGACCAGTTGTTCTATCAGCAAGGTTTTGAACATACGTCGTTCTCCGATATTGCGGCAGTGGTCGATATCTCGCGAGGCAATTTTTATTATCATTTCAAAGCCAAGGATGAGATTTTGGATGCCGTTATCGTTCTGAGGTTGTCCAATACAAATAGGATACTGGAAAATTGGGAGGTTGAGGGCGATTCTCCTGAAGAGCGGATCATTAGTTTTATCCATATTCTCATGACAAATCAGGCAGAAATAAAACGTTACGGATGCCCGGTTGGCACACTTTCAACAGAGCTTGTAAAGCTGAATCACGATGCGAAAGACGACGCTAACAAGCTGTTCGTTTTGTTCAGGTCATGGCTGAGCAGACAATTTTCGTTGATGGGGCGGACGGCTGATTGCGACAAATTAGCGATGCATCTTCTCGCGCGCTCTCAAGGTGTAGCAACTCTGGCGAGTGCCTTTCAGGATGAGAAATTTATCAAGCAGGAAGTAAGGCAAATGTGCGAATGGTTAGCGACGTGCGCAGACAGTTCTTAATTTTGAGAATCAGGACAGGAAAATAAAACGGATGTTTATTGTATTACTTAAATTTTCAAACAATAAAGCTCAGGCTGGTCAATTTATGGATGGGCATAATGAGTGGATAAAGCAAGGGCTGGATGAGGAAGTATTTTTGATGGTCGGCAGTCTTCAACCCGGCCTGGGGGGAATGGTTATGGCCCATAACACGACGCTTGCGGATCTCAAGCTGCGGGTCGACGCCGACCCCTTTGTAACAGAGGACGTTGTGGTTGCGGAAATTCTTGAAATCACCCCCTCAAAAGTCGACCAACGTTTAGAGTTTCTTCTAAACTGACAAATACACAGAGGGAGGTAACAGATGAGCTCAATGTTTGTCGGGCCGGATGGAAAAGCACGCTGTCAATGGACCGGCGGCGCAACTGAGTTTCTCAATTACCATGATACGGAGTGGGGCTATCCGGTTCAAGATGATCGCCGATTGTTTGAGAAACTGTGTCTGGAAAGTTTCCAATCCGGGTTGAGTTGGCGCACTATTCTGGCCAAGCGTGAGAACTTCCGAAAGGCGTTTCAGAATTTTGACTTCGATAGGGTGGCCCTGTTCAATCAGCACGATGTTGATCGTTTGCTCATGGATAGTGGTATTGTGCGCCACCGCGGCAAGATAGAAGCAGTTATCAATAATGCGCAACGGGTCCAGGAACTCATTCAGCGGGAAGGCTCGCTGGCAACCTATGTCTGGCGCTTCGAGCCACCCGAAGCACAACTCATGGCTCCGCAAACGGCATCGACGTCAGAACAATCCATTGCCTTGTCGAAGGACTTGAAAAAACAGGGGTGGAAATTCGTCGGTCCAACGACTGTGTTTGCCTTCATGCAAGCCATGGGCTTGATCAACGACCATGTGGAAGGTTGCGTTATCAGAGATAGAATCGAGAAAGCAAGAAAGGACTTCATACGCCCCTGAAGTTGCTATATGTGAAAAATCCAGTGTGAACAGCGACACTCACAAAAAAGCTCCTCGCCCGTCAGGACAAGGAGTTTTTTTTAATCTACTGAAGCCGTAAATTTTAGTACATGTGCTGACCGCCATTGATAGACAGTGTAGAGCCGGTAATAAATCCAGCATCATCAGCAATCAGGAATTTGACGCCTCGGGCAATATCCTCTGCCTGGCCCAACCGACCAACCGGGATTCTGGCGACGATTTTCTCAAGCACTTCAGCCGGGACCGCTCGTACCATATCGGTTTCAACATAGCCCGGCGCAATCGCATTGACGGTCACATTGACGCCAGCGCCTTCCTGAGCGAGGGCCTTAGTGAAGCCGTGAATACCGGATTTGGCAGCAGCGTAGTTGACCTGTCCGTACTGACCAGCCTGGCCGTTGATTGAGCCAATGTTAACGATCCGGCCAAATTTACGCTCCCGCATGCTTTCAATCACCAGACGGGACATGTTGAAACAAGAACTCAGGTTGGTATGGATTACTTCTTCCCACCGCTCCGGGGTCATTTTATGCATGGTGCCATCGCGGGTGATACCGGCGTTATTGATCAGGATCTGAATCGGGCCTAACTCATCAGTGATTTGCTTTACACCTTCTTCACAGGATGCAAAATCGCCGACATCAAACTTGAAGGTTTTGATCCCCGTGCGGGCTGTAAACGCCAGCGCGGCTTCATCATTTCCAGCGTAAGTCGCGGCGACTGTATAACCACCCAGTTTTAGGTCGATAGAAATGGCTTCACCAATACCACGGGTTCCGCCTGTAACAACTGCTACTTTACTCATGAGGTGTCCTTCCCTGTTAACTGATTTTGATTAAGACTAGTAGCGCTCAACGCCCTAGTCACGCTCAACGCACATGGCAATTCCCATGCCACCGCCAATGCACAGGGTCGCCAGACCTTTTTTGGCATCGCGCCGCTGCATTTCATATAGCAGAGTGGTCAACACCCGTGCACCGGAAGCTCCGACCGGGTGCCCCAGGGCTATCGCACCACCATTGACGTTGACGATGTCGGTGTCCCAGCCAAGATCTTTATTAACAGCACAAGCTTGGGCGGCAAACGCTTCGTTGGCTTCAATCAGGTCAAGATCATCAATCGTCCAACCGGCTTTTTCAAGTGCCATACGGCTGGCAGGAATGGGGCCAGTGCCCATGATCGCAGGGTCAACACCGGCGGTTGCCCAGGACTTGATACGGGCCAGAGGCTTGATGTTACGTGAGCTGGCTTCGTCAGCTGACATCACAACCAGAGCGGCCGCGCCATCGTTGATACCGGAAGCGTTACCGGCAGTTACGGTGCCTTCTTTAGAAAAAGCGGGGCGCATTCCGGCAAGGGTTTCAGCGGTCGTGCCGTGTTTTGGATGCTCGTCGGTATCAACAACCGTATCGCCGCGGCGTGACTTGATGGTTACCGGTACAATTTCATCCTTGAACTTACCAGCGTTCATGGCGGCTTCTGCTTTTTGCTGCGAGGCTGCGGCAAAGGCGTCTTGATCTTCGCGGGTCAATTGCCATTTACCGGCAACATTCTCTGCGGTAGTTCCCATGTGATAGCCTTCAAAAGCATCGGTCAGGGCGTCCATGATCATTGTATCTGTCAGGCTTGCATCGCCCATTTTGGTGCCAGTGCGCATCTGGATGCAATGGGGGGCCTGGCTCATGCTTTCCTGTCCACCGGCGACAACAATTGTACTGTCCCCTGTCTGAATGGCCTGGCTGGCAAGGGCAACAGCGCGAAGACCGGAACCACATAACTGGTTGATGCCGTAGGCTGTTTTTTCAACCGGGATACCGGCAGCCACGGCGGCCTGACGGGCCGGGTTCTGACCTGCACCTGCAGAAAGAATTTGCCCAAGGATCACCTCGTCAACGTCCGCAGGGCTGACGCCCGCGCGCTCTAGGGCAGCCTTAATGGCAACTTCACCAAGATAGTTCGCAGAAACAGAACTCAAGCCACCGTTAAAGGCGCCAATCGGAGTACGTGCCGCTGCTGCAATTACCACTTCTGTCATGTTTTCCTCCAGTGTGTGTCCTGCCTAACAGGAATAAAGTTATTCATTGTTGCCTGCAGTTGGGACTGTTGTTTCGCAACTGCAAAAAAATGCACCCCTTTATATGCGGGGTAGATTCAGAATGCAAGGGGGTTTGCTCGCACTTGCAGCATAATTATAAAATCTATTGTGACACGGAAAGCAGCCATTCGGAAAGAGGTTTGAACAACAATGATTTGGCTCGGCTTCCGATGACCATTCCGATATGCCCTGAGGACAGGTGCATGCAGGTTGCATTATCCAATGAATTGAACAAGGCTTCAGAGGATCGTGGGGGGACAATATAATCCAGCTCGGGGATTATCACCAGTTGCGCCGGTATGATTTCAGAGGGATCGGCAGGGCCGGGGCCGACCACCCATTTTCCAGCGGCGGGTGTATTTTCCAGATACCAGCCGAGCAAACATTCGCGGGCAACGTTTTCCGTCAAGGGGACCCCGTCATTCAACCAGTCCTCCATGGCAACAAACAGCTTTCGTTTTTCACCAAGCTTTTCATCACTTGCAGCCAGTTTGGAAAACTTGCGAAACTTGTTTGTCGTCTGATAGGGGTCGAGTCCGGCAAACATCGCTTGAAGGACATCAACCGGCAGATGCCCCAGTGTTTTTAGATACACTTCGATGGAGGGGGCCATAGCTTTCAGGACAGGTACGGTGTTCTGATTGTCGGCATGGAAATCCCAAGGGGTGGCAAGAAAGGCAACCCCGGTAATCCTGTCCGGGTTATACTGGGCAAGGGGAACGCACAAGGTGCCGCCCATACAATACCCGACAACACCGACAGCCCGGCCTTGTGCTTCACTTACCCAGTTGAGCGCATTTTGCAGTGGCGACATAATATAGTCGCTTGTCCCATAATCCTTTTCTTCCTCGCCCGGTGTATCCCAGTCAACAAGAAAAGGCCGCAAACCCCGCTGCAGCATATCCCTCAGCAAGCTGGTTTTTTTATTCAGATCGAGAATATAGGAACGGTTGACCAACGAAGGCACGACCAGAACAGGCGGGGCATCCGGCTGGCATTCTGGCAGGGAGCCATAGTCCAGCAATCGTGTATTGCCTTGCCTCCAGACGCAGGGAGCTTCCGGCATGGCCTCTTCTTCCGGGCAATCCTGATAGGCAGAAACGCCACTGGTGAATTGGGTCATTCGGCGATGGGCTTCACGGGTGACGGCTTCTGCAAGAGCTTCAGGGGGAACGCTTTGTAGACTTTCTTGCAGGTTTTCGGCCCGTTTTTGCAGGTCCGGATTCCAGGGCAATGATCCGTTCTTCAAGAGCGGCAATGCGCTTAAGGAGCTGAGCCACGTTAGGGTCTGGATTCCCAGATGCAGGGGCAGAGGTCTGGGGGCCAATTTGCTGCGTCTGTGAAGAGGCATCTTGCGTATCCTTACCGGGTTGTCCAGCCAAGCTGTCACTCGCTGCTTGGGCCATCGCACTAAAGGCGAGTGAACCGGAATTCATTAACTCCAGTGTTTTCGCCATTAACTCAGCCGTGTCTTCTTTCCGGGCAAGGCTGCCAAGCTGTTCCTGCCACAGGTCCAGATACTGGGCGGCAAGATCATCAATTTCCTTGTTCTCCGGCATTCAGTTCACACATCTCATTTGAAAGTTATCAAGGCTGCAGTTTAATTAATGCTGCAAGTATATCAATCCATAGTAATTATGGAACATGTCATTGCAGTGCAGCATGTTTCACGCTAAGCTTGGTTTATTGTGCATAGCATCTAAAACTTTCAAATAATAGTTCTGCGTTGCACCAAAGAAAATTATGACTAGTGGTGGGTATGTGATTATGGCCAAAAAATCCGTCGATCATGATAAGCCGATTGTGATCAAAAAATATGCGAACCGGCGTCTGTATA
>Ga0316189_10004491_pt1 | contig 13425 bp, 13 predicted proteins | sample LowCovwburrow_MG_FD_204930 | JGI IMG/M metagenome (GOLD analysis project Ga0316189, IMG submission 204930) | Coastal sediment microbial communities from Maine, United States - Lowes Cove worm burrow | ecosystem: Environmental > Aquatic > Marine > Coastal > Sediment | place: USA: Maine... | reverse complement strand
ATGTCTTGCCGTGCATGAGATAGGGTGCATGCACCACGTCCCCTCCATAAGCGGCTGTCATGGCTTGGAACCCCAAACAAACGCCAAATACCTGCAGGTCAGCCGGAGCTGCCTTGATGAGGTCGATACAGATTCCAGCATCTTCCGGTCTGCCTGGACCCGGACTGATCACAATGGCCTCTGGTTTCATCTCCAATATTTCTTCTACGGAATGGGCGTCGTTGCGTACCGTCTTGATTTCCTTTTCACAGGCCGCGAGATACTGAACGAGGTTAAACGTAAACGAGTCATAATTGTCGATCATCAATATCATGATTGGCCCTCCTTTCTGGACGAACTCTGCCCGGAACTTCTCAGAGCTTTTTCCACTGCCGTTACCATGCTCATCATTTTATGGGTTGTTTCATCGAATTCACTTTCGGGAACCGAGTCCGCTACAATGCCTGCCCCTGCCTGCACCCGTACAATGCCATCCTCAACGGTTGCGGTTCTTATGGCTATGCAGGAATCCATGTTCCCGGAAAAATCCAGGAACCCGATCGCTCCGCCATAGACATCACGGGCTTCCGGTTCAAATTCATTGATAATTTGCATGGCCCGAATTTTTGGAGCACCGGAAAGGGTGCCTGCTGGAAACACACTCATCATGGCGTCAAGAGCGTGCAATCCGTCGGCCAGGCCAGCCTGAACCACAGAAACAATATGCATCACGTGGGAATAACGTTCAATCTGCATGAAGCGGGGAACCGAAACCGAACCGGGTTGAGCCACGCGACCCAGATCGTTCCGTCCCAAATCCACCAGCATCACATGTTCCGCCACTTCCTTTTCGTCGGTAAGTAGATCCTTCTCAAGAGCCAGGTCTTCATGAAGATCTTTACCTCTCGGACGGGTGCCTGCGATGGGTTTTGTGGTGAGAACACCATGGTCCAAAGTCACGAGCGCCTCTGGAGAACCGCCAACAATGACCCGATCATCCTGCTTTAAATAGTACATGTACGGACTGGGATTCACCATGCGCAGCACCCGATAAATCTCGAAAGGGTTCCCAATGAATTTACGCCGCACAGCACGAGACAAGACAACCTGAAAAATGTCGCCGTCAATGATATGTTGTTTGGCCTTGTTCACCATCTCACAATAAGTTGCCCTGTTAATGTTGGACTCCCATGCATCCATAGACACAGGTTCCTCGGAAATCTCAGCAGCGGAGTTGGCTACACTGAAGGTACGAACCTTGCTCATGACCTCGTTCAAGCGGCTATCTGCCAGGTCCCGGGCATGAGCCTCATCACCACGAACCACCTGGTGAGACAAAACCGTAACCACATGACTTAAATGATCAAAAATCATCATACAGCGGGGCATCATAAAATCCAGCCACGGGGAATGAGTTGGCTTTACCGGGCCTATATCCTCCACCAACCGGATGGCGTCATAACTGATATGCCCAACCAGACCGCCCTTTGCATTGGGAATGGTCTGCTCATCTAGCATGATAATTCGGTCCAAAACCGTTTTGAGAGCCTGGATGGGTTTCTTTGTTTCAATTTCACCGGAAATAGCGCCGCTAAACACAAGTCTGGGCGGTTCGTAAAAAAGCCGAAGAATGGGATCCCAGCCGATAAAGCTGAATCGTCCGGAGTGTTCGCCATGGTCAACACTCTCCAAAATAAACCCATAAGGTTTCTCAAGCGCCGCTTTCAGGTAAAGGGAAACCGGCGTTTCACAGTCCATGCGAAACCGTTTTGAGGCCGTAACTATTTCAATAGGTTCAGGTGCCAATTGGTTCAACTCTGTCATAGCGCCTCCATCAGGTGTCCGATTCGGTTCTACAATAGAAATAACGCACTTTTGCGTTTTTATCTAGTTCTTTTTTTTGCCGGATTCAGTAATTTTCAGCCTTTTGCTAGTAAAGTGGTCCAGAACTAATGCGCACAAGAAAATGGGGAAACCAGCCCAATAGCGGAGAATGAACTTGTCAAAATTAGACAATTTTCTGATGAACTTGTACCACAAGGAGCCATCATATTCCCACATGACCTCAAATCGGGTGGCCAGTTTGGGGCCTATTTCCTGTACGTGCAATTGGATCAGTACATCGAAGGTCTGGTATAAGACGGTGAAAAGCAGGCACCACAAAGCAAGCCGCAAATGGGCCATGCGGTTGGCTGTGGGCCACATGGCGAGAAGGGTGACAACCTCAACCATGTGGGCGCTGAGCAGGTTGATCTTGAACTCCAGGTCAATGCCAGAGGCGGGTCCACCTTCAATAAACATGTGGTGAAGAATGGCAGCATGCTCGGAATCACCTGGCACAAACCGTAAATCATAAAAGAATGCGGTAATTTTCAGGCAGAAGCCAAGAAAATGGCCCCAGAGATTATGACCGCCCATGTACCAAAAGACAAAGAAAGCAATGGCCGCGCCCAAACCAAGGGTGAACAACCTTCGCATGAGCAGTGGCAATTGGGCATAGAGTTCAGCACGTTTCATCAGGCATCCGCTTCCCGAAGAGGCGACTCTACAGATGAAGAAGGTGCCTTACTCACCTGATAAGCGCAAAAAATGAAAATGGCTAAAGTCATGATAACCAATGCAAAATTCCAGAAGGTCTCGTGAAAGAAGACAAAGGTCTTGGCTGAATAATCACGCCCAATGATAAAAAGCGTGATGAGACGGAGCTCATTTATGACATGAAACAGGAAGAACCCAAAAGACATCCAGCCAATTTTCCTTCGCCACGGTATCTGAATGGCTATAAATGCCATGAGAAACACGATGGACTCATAAACGCCATTACAATTGTTCCGAACTTCCATGCGAAAGAATTTTTCGTTGGCGCTGGAAAGAAAAGCCCCTTCTTGACGGTTGGGATAACCAATCAAGTTCAACACCTTGGAGGCAACAAAGGTTTCAGCCACGGTGATAGGACGGATAAAATTATCGGCAAATCGTTTGTTATTAACCAGCAGAAAGGCGATGACCAATCCGATGGTAAAAATTGAGACAAACTTGATTTCAGCCCGATACTCTTGAAAAAAAGCTTTGATTTTGGATGTTTCTTCGTTTTGACCAATCATAAATGAAACCTGTTCTCCGTGTTAAGCCCTGAACCGAAAAAGATTCAGGAACTAATCAATATCAAGGTGAAAGGGGCAGATAGCATAGAGTTGAAATCTGTTGTCCTGAGAAGATAGATCCCCAAGGAATCTAACATCTTCGGGAATTAGAGAAGTCAAGGAGTCCAGCCCCTCATTCTTGGCGTTTAAGCCGCCGCCGGGAAGAAAGTTCCAGGTAGTATCTTGCATGGGATATCGAATAACCTGGTAATCTTGAAGTTTGGCCTTTTCAGCCGCAACCTTGATTGCATCCTCCAAACCGCCGAGTTGGTCGATGAGCTTATGATCTAAAGCGTCAGAACCACTCCAGACCCGACCACGGGCTACGCGTTCCAGGTCATTATACTCTAAATTTCGACAGGAGGCAGCTTTCGTAACAAAAGAACGGTAGGAGTTGAGAGTTCTTTCATGGAAAGCTTGAATCTCGCCTTCGGTTAAGGCTCTGGAAGGCGTAAAGAAATCGGCGGCTGGCGAGGTTTTGACGACCTCTACGTTTACCAGGAATTGTTCGTAGAGTTTTTCGAAATCAAACCGCATGGAGACCACGCCAATGGAACCGGTAATGGTGGTGGGCTGGGCAAGGATTTCATCACAGGCCATGGCCATATAATATCCCCCGGATGCGGCCACGGATCCCATGGATGCAATAACGGGAATGCCCTTGTCTCTGGTTAGCATAATTTCACGCCAGATTTCGTCGGACGCCAATACCTCACCGCCCGGTGAGTCGATGCGGATGACGATTGCCCTGGTCCCGGAATTTTCTCGGGCTGCTTTCAGACTGGCGATGAAGGAATCGGCAGCAATCAAACTGCCGCCGAAAAGGCCACGGTCAGCGTCCCCGGACCGTATGGTTCCGGACGCAAAAATGACAGCTACCCCTTCTCCCGACCCGGTCTGATGGCTGGGGCGCCAGTATTGATCGTGGTCAAGGAGGTTCAAGGCACCGCCGTCCATTTTTTTGGTGAGCAACGCGTTGATTTCATCCCGGTACAAGGCACCGTCCAATAAGCCAAGTTCTATGCCAGCCTCAACCTCGAATACGGAAGTATCCAACAATGCTTTTACCGCTTCGGGCGAAAGAGACCGATCACGAGCCACTGTCTCGATAAATACTCGCTCCCGGCTCTCCAGGAGCGCCGACATCATTTCACGAACGGGCTCCGTCATCTCGTTGTAACGATATCCATCAGCCATGGACTTGTATTCGCCATAAGCTTCCACATGAACCCCAATCCCATATTTCTTGAAAAGGTCACCATAAAAACTGGTGCTGGCCATAAAACCATCTAAATTCAAGACCCCTTGGGAGCTCATGTAAACTTCATCGGCCAGGGAGGCCAGAAAATATTCTCGTTCCTGCCAAAGCCCGCCTGTGGCCACAATCCATTTACCGGACTCTTGGAATGACAGCAATGCAGAGCGTAATTCCTCAACCTGAGCCCAGCCAAGGCTTGTAATACCAACCTGCAACAACATGCCTTTAATCTTGGGATCACGCTGCGCTTTGTGGATGAGGTCCAGATAATCCGTTAAGTGGAAAACGGGCCGGTTCAGAAAGGCCTCAAAGGGGCCAGGCGGCGCGTATTCACTAATCTGACCTTCTATTTTCAAGCTCAAAACCGTTGACCTGCTCACCGTGGCCGGGGCAGGCTCTTTGAACAAAAAGAAAAGAAAAAGAACGCCTAAAAAGGCGACAAAGATAAAACCTAAAAAACCAATGATGAGAAGAGGCATCATAATGCTTCTTTTCTTGCGAGTTCCACGACCTGGTGGTCTGGGGGGAACCGGCCTACGAGGCTGGCCTTGCTGATGCTGTTCTGTCATGATTCACCTCGTTGCCAATTGTTCAAAAGGTGCCGCCCCCAAAGGAAACGACGGTTTGGAACTTAATAGCATAACTGAATATCGGGGTTAAAATAAAGAACGATCTATTTTTGAGTACAAATCCCCGGGTTTCAGGTAGTGGACTCCCGTGGTTCCTCGGGAATGTTGATGGATTCCCCCATTAATTGGGCGTAGCTCGCCATTTCAACCCAGGCCCGGCGAACGTATTGTTTTCGTTTCTCTCGCCGTTTCATGCGGCGCACCTTCATCTGAGGCATAATCCCGAAGTTGATGTTGGTGGGTTGAAAAGATGCGTGTCCGGAAAAAGAAACATAATGAGCCAGAGCGCCCATGGCAGTTTCGGCAGGAAAGGGTGTGGGCTTGGCACCATCCAAATAGCGTGCCATGTGAACGGCCGCCATGAGGCCGGAAGCTGCAGATTCCACATAACCTTCAACGCCCGTAACCTGGCCCGCGAGAAAGACTCGCGGATTGTTGGTGAAGGAAAAGGTCGCATCTAAATGCCGTGGACTATTCACAAAAGTATTCCGATGGATCATTCCAAAACGAACGAACCTGGCATTTTCCATACCGGGCAACATGCGGAATATACGTTTCTGATCGCCCCATTTCAGTTGGGTCTGAAAACCAACCAGATTCCACAGAGACCGCGCGTAATTGTCCTGACGAAGCTGAATCACGGCGTAGGGTTGCTGACCCGTGCGCGGGTCCATAAGCCCAACGGGTTTCATGGGTCCGAATCTTAAGGTGTCCACACCCCGTTCGGCCATTACTTCAGCGGGAAGACAGCCCTCAAAATAAATCATCTTCTCATGGGGCCTGGCACCAACGCGCTCTGCATTCACAAACTCACGATGAAAATTCTCGTACTCGTCTCGGGTAAGTGGGATATTGAGATAATCAGCGCCGCCGCCTTTATCGTAACGGGACTGAGCAAAAATGACATCCATATTCAGTGAATCATATTCCACAACAGGTGCAATGGCGTCATAAAAGTAAAGGGCCTGATCTCCCAGAAAAGTATACAAGTCTTCAGATAGGGCTTGAGAAGTCAGGGGCCCTGAAGCAATAATTACCGGCCCGTCCTCGGGTATCTTGGGACATTCCTCGCGAACAAGCTCAATATTGGTATGTTCATCAATGGCAGAGGTAATATAGGAACTGAAGGCCTCGCGATCCACGGCCAGGGCAGAACCGGCGGGAAGTGCGCTTTCACGGGCGGCTCGGATCACTAACGAATCCCATGCGCTCATCTCCCGTTTCAGTAGACCCACGGGATGAAAGTAATCGTCGGAGCGCAAGGAATTGGAACAGACCAGTTCAGCCAGTCCATCGGTTTTGTGGACGCTCGTCTCCAAATTGGGACGCATCTCGTATAAAGTTGATGAAAAACCACGGCGCGCCAGTTGATGGGCCGCCTCACATCCGGCGAGGCCTCCGCCGATAATGGTTACATGCCTGGACAAAGCGTTCCTCCGGGTGATCCTAAAGATGCAAGGGCAACAGGTAGAGAAATAAAAAAACGTATCGGACGGTCGCTCAACCAGGAGGGGTTCTCCCCAAGTTCTGAAGCTCCGTCCGATGTTAACTGTCTACCGGAACCAATTCGGATTCCGGAACCACACCTTCGAAAACGGCGGCAGAGCCATCCATTTCCTTAAAGGTAAAACCCACTTTGGAAGCATCCCCTGCATTACGGGTACGAACACGGATCGAATCACCAACCCGTTCAACAGGTTCAACCATAATCCCTTTGTAAATTACGATCTGGCTCATTTTCGTCTCAATGAAATGTCGAAAACATCCATCACGGCAAGCCAGTTGAGCATGCCAGCGATGAGAAGATAATTGGTTCCGTAATCATAGGTAGGACTTAACGGCGTGCCGCGAGACATGAGAAACTTTACCAGCATAAAGGGAAGCCCCATTCCAAACTGGCAGATCGCGCCAATAGAACGTAATCGACCTTCACCGGTAACTGGGAAAGCGTCCCCCCCCAAAATCATACCCATGATAATGGCAGCAAACAAACAGCCCGACACAATATAAAAAGCCTTCTTCCTACCCAGAAGCCAATATCCGAAACCCGGAATTAGCCAGGTAAGCGCGCAATTTCGAAGCACTTCCGCAGATGTTGCTGAGACTGTACCATCATTGAGAACTTGCTGTGTTTGATTCAAAGCCGCCAACTCCCCGGATTCAACAGAACCTTAGCCATCCGTAAAGGACACAAAAAACCGGGATCCGGCTTTTTGCATCCCCACAGGAAGCTATGAAAAAATGAAGACTAACCCCGCAGGCGGGAAATTAGTCAGCGCGATAAGGAAGAAGCGCCATATGACGCGCACGCTTGATGGCAGTAGCCAACATTCGCTGGAACTTGGCACTGGTGCCAGTCTGACGACGGGGTGCAATCTTACCACGCTCAGGGATAAAGCTGCGGAGAAGGTCTACATCTTTGTAGTCGATGAAGTCAATTTTCTCAGCTCTGAACTTACAGAACTTGCGCTTACGATAATAAAAACGACGACGAGGTCTTGCGCCGCCGCCGCCACCACCGCCACCAGGACCACCACTACGGCTATCCGGTCCGCTTCTGTGAGGGCCGCCAGGTCTGGGGCCGCGAGGACCACCGGGACCGCCAGGACCACCGGGTCCGCTAGGGCGACTACCCGCACTGGCTGCAGGACGTGCTGCAGGTCTGGGCGCACTGGCGCCTCCTTCGGGCTTTGCTTCAGTGTTCTGATTTACTTCGCTCATCCTTCTCTCCGCTCATCTGGTCTTCTGCGATCGTCTCTACGATCTTCGGATTTGGAGCCTCTTTTCTTCGCCTTGGCTTCTTGTTTCGCCTGGCGGGCTGCCTTACCCTTGTTTTCAAGCTTGGTTTTACGCTCGGTTTTAACGGTCATGAATTTGAGTACGGAATCGTTTAACTTGAAACGACGCTCCAATTCTTTAACCAGATCATTGGGACCATCGTACTCAAAAATAGTGTACATGCCCTCTTTAAATTTCTGTACCTCATAAGCAAGGCCGCGACGACCCCATTTATTGGTGTTGGCTACAACTCCACCGCCGCCAGTGATCACTTCTTCAAAGGAAGTCAACAGACGGTCATAGGCCTCGGGCGCCAGGGTAGGGGCTGTAATGAACATTGATTCATAACTTCTCATTATTTTTAACTCCTGGAGAATTCGTATGGATTGCCTGAGAGACAACGCCTTACGAAGAAAAGGACGAACCCGACTGGGGCTCGTCCAGACAAAAACGGATTATTTTACCCTAAAAGGGGCGCAATGACAACCGCAACTACGGACATCAGCTTGATCAAAATGTTGAGAGAGGGACCAGCGGTGTCTTTGAAGGGGTCTCCCACAGTGTCGCCGATAACGGCGGCCTTGTGTTTTTCAGAGCCCTTGCCACTGATTTGAACACCATTAGCCATCTCTTTCTTTTCTTCTTCAATTTGTTTCTTGGCATTGTCCCAGGCACCGCCGGTGTTGGACATGAAAATGGCCATCAACACGCCGGTTACTGTTGCGCCAGCCAGAAGACCGCCCAACATTTCAGGACCACCAAAGAAACCTACCAGAACTGGAGCTGAAATAGCAAGAAGACCTGGCAGAATCATTTGTCGAATAGCAGCAGCGGTGGAGATATCCACACACTTTGCATATTCGGCTTTTGCCGTTCCTTCCAGAAGACCTTTGATCTCCCGGAACTGGCGGCGAACTTCTTCAATCATCTCGTTAGCAGCAATCCCCACGGCTTTCATGGCCATTGCAGAGAAAAGGAAGGGCAACATGCCGCCCAGGAACAAACCAACCGTTACTTTCGGATCGGTAATATCCAGAACCAGGCTAACCCCGGTCTTGGCTGTAATTGCAGCCCGGAAGGCAGCAAAAAGTGAAAGTGCAGTAAGCGCAGCAGATGCAATGGCGAAACCCTTGCCGATAGCAGCAGTGGTGTTGCCCACGGCGTCCAGGTTATCGGTGCGTTCCCGAACTTCAGGTGGAAGCTCAGCCATCTCGGAAATACCGCCCGCATTATCGGCAATAGGACCATAACCGTCTACTGCCAGCTGAATGCCAGTGGTGGAGAGCATGCCAAATGCCGCAATGGCAATACCATACACAGCAGCCAGCTCGTACGATACGTAAATGGCAATAACAATGTAGATGATGGGAAGTGCGGTGGAGCGCATGCCCACACCCAAACCAGAAATGATATTGGTTGCAGGTCCCATGCTGGAGCTGTCAACAATTTCATTCACCGGACCCTTGTTCTTGGCGCAGTAATGTTCAGTGGTAAAACCAACCGCAAGACCGGCAAGCAGGCCAACCAGGGTTGCCCAGAAAAGGTCCATGCTGGAAACCAGCTTATCACCGAACTGGAACCCGTCGGCTGCAAACATGCCAATAATGAAGTAAGAAGCGATGGTCATGAGAATAGCCGCACCCATGGTGCCAATATTCAATGCAGTCTGAGGGTTGCCGCCTTCGCTGGTGCGAACAAAGAAGGTGCCTACAATGGACACCAGGATGCCAACTGCAGCCAGGGAAAGGGGTAGAAGAACGGAGTTCAAAGCACCAGTGGTATCGGCAATTTCCACGGAACCAATAACCATGGCTGCAATAATACAACCCACATAGGATTCAAACAGGTCCGCGCCCATACCGGCTACGTCGCCCACGTTGTCGCCCACGTTGTCGGCAATGGTTGCCGGGTTACGTGGATCATCTTCGGGAATATCGTTCTCAACCTTGCCAACAAGGTCAGCGCCCACGTCGGCTGCTTTGGTGTAAATGCCGCCACCCACACGAGCAAAAAGCGCAATGGATGAAGCGCCCATGGAGAAACCGGTAATTACGCGAACCACTTTAGCAAGATCTGCATCACCGAGAATGTTAAAGCCATAGGTTGAGTAAAGCAGTAAGAGCACGCCAAGGCCCAAAATGCCGAGACCAACCACGCACATGCCCATAACAGCGCCGCCGCCAAAAGCAATGCTCAGCGCCTTGTTAAGGCTGGTTCTTGCTGCGTTGGCCGTACGAACGTTGGCGGATGTGGCAATGCGCATGCCAAAGAATCCGGCCAGGCCAGAACATAAGGCACCCACAATGAAGCTAAACGCAATTAAAGGACTGCTTGCGCTGTCCCCACTGTTTTGCCAACCAAGTAAAATGGCGACGATTACAACAAATATGGACAGTACCTTGTATTCACGTGATAAAAAGGCCATCGCGCCTTCGCGAATGTGTCCTGCAATTTCCCGCATGGCGTCTGTGCCCACTTCTTCTTTGTTGATGGACACGGATTTAACATAAGCAAAGATCAAGGCTATCAGCCCGGAAAGCGGAAAAAGATATAGAAGCGTCTGTGTACTCAACTCTCCCCTCCATCTAATTTCTGGTCATTTTGTTCCAAAAGAGAACGGGCATTGAAGTTACCCATGGTGGTTTTCATATCATGGTGCAACCACGATTCTGATGCCTCCATAGCGCATTTGAGTACCTTACCAAGAAGACTGACTTCTTGGTCTTGAAATGGGCTCAGCACAAAATCGGGCAACGATCGCTCCCCACGCAGGGGGCTGTCGATCCCAATTCGCAACCGGGGTATTTCACTGGTCTCCAATACTTCAATTATGTCCCGCATCCCTTTCTGACCACCGGCAGAGCCCGACGGCCGAATTCTAATCTTCCCGAGAGGGAGCGCCACATCGTCATATGCTATGAGCATTTGATGGGGCTCCACCGGGTGTTTCTGGAGGAAGGAAACTATGGCACGACCGCTCAGATTCATAAATGTCATGGGTTTCATAAAGAAGACCTTGAACTGGTCTGTTTCATGAACCCAAAGAAGATGATCGGCATCCGCTCGTTCCTCCCTTGCGCTAAAGTGGTTAATCAGGCGATCAACCAACAAAAACCCGGCATTGTGCCGGGTTTCCAAATAATCCGGTCCGGGGTTGCCCAGACCGACGATTAAACGTAGATTCATTTCAACGGTCTCAGGTACTTTCGCCCGTTTCTTCTTCCTCATCAGAATCAACCACTTCAGCTTCTGGAGGATGAACAACTGCTACAGAACGGTTGGGACCAAGTAGATACTCAACCCCATCAAACGCAGGCAGATCACGAACACGGAGAGTTTCGTTCATGTCCAAGTGAGAGGCATCCACTTCTAACTTTGAAGGTACGTTCTGAGGCAGACATTCCACTTCAACTTCGTGACGAACGATGGTCAGGTGACCACCCAGAACAACCCCTTTGGGCGTGCCAATCACGGAAACGGGAACCACAACCTGAATCTTCTTGTCCATGTTAATTCTCAAAAAGTCAACATGAACGAGACGATCAGTTACGGGATGTCTGTCAAGAGACTTGATAATCACGTGGCGGGTCTCATCGGTATTGTGCAGGCACAAGTTCAATACGGTGTTCAAGCCCTTCTCAGAGCGAAGCACATTTCCAACAAGCTTGGGCTCAACTGCAAGCGCGTTGGACTCACCGCCCAGACCATATACTACACAAGGGGCAAGACCCTTCTTTCTCAAACGGCCAGTCTCTTCCTTACCGAGCCCTGTCCTGGGGTATACAACCAAATCATGGATACTCACTTTGATCTCCTTAAGTCACAACCACTAAAAATGGTTATTAAATAAAAAGAGAGCTAATAGAACTCTCTTCGTGTATGCGTTCAATGGCCTCGCCCAACATTCCCGCAACAGTGACAATCTCGAGCTTGTCAGAGAAAACACGATCTGTAGGCAACGGGATGGAATCGGTAATAAAAACCTTTTCAAGGACAGAGTTCTCGATTCGTTCGTTGGCAGGATCAGACAGCACGGGGTGAGAACAGGCGGCGTAAACACTCTTCGCGCCGTCATCAATAAGGGCTTGCGCGGTCTGGGTCAAGGTTCCCGCTGTGTCGATAATATCGTCGAAGATCAGACAATCTCTGCCGCGAACCTCGCCGATAATATGCATTACCTTGGAAACATTGGCCTGCTCACGACGCTTATCAACAATGGCCAGTGAAGCGTTATTTAATCGTTTTGCCAGAGCACGGGCGCGCTCAACGCCACCAGCATCCGGGGCCACAACCACAAAATCCCGGTCTATCTCACGTACTGCGTCGATGAGGACGGCCGCGCCGTAGAGGTGATCTACCGGTATATTAAAAAAGCCTTGGATCTGATTGGCATGGAGGTCCATGGTCAATACACGGTCGGCACCCGCCGTGTGCAACAGATCCGCAACCAGTTTTGCTGAGATGGGCACCCGCGGCTTATCCTTGCGGTCCTGACGTGCATACCCGAAATAGGGGATGACCGCCGTCAGGCGACCAGCAGAGGCTCGACGAAACGCGTCCATCATGACAAGCAATTCCATCAAGTTATTGTTAACGGGGTTGCATGTGCTCTGGATGATGAAGACGTCTTCACCACGCACATTCTCTTCTATTTGACAGGAAACTTCCCCGTCTTTAAAACAGCCCAACTGCATCTTGCCGAGCGGGAGATTGAGCGCCTCGCCGATCTTATGGGCTAGTACAGGGTTTGAGTTCCCTGCAAACAAAAGCATTCCACCGGATTGGGGATTCATCACTGCATGTCCTGACTGTCTATTCTTTTTTTTCAAATCACCGCGGTTTACACGTTGTCAGAAACTTCTGAGGCCCGCTACCCAAAGAAAAAGTGGTTGGGGAGGAAGGATTCGAACCCTCGAATGCCAGGACCAAAACCTGGTGCCTTGCCGCTTGGCGACTCCCCAACATATCTTTTGATTTAACCAGTTTTTGAAACAGCGGCTAATCACATCTCGTGATTGCACAACGCGTATCTTGCCTGAAAATGGACAGTCAGTCAACAGTTTAATTTGTAAAATCTGCAGAAAAATGGAAGGGAATTACAGAAACCCTTGCCAGATCTAGAATTTGGGCCTGTTCAGGGGTCATCTCAGATTGTTCAGTCAACCATACCATGGTGCTACCAGAGCCTGTCATGAAGAAGAATCCTTCCTGAAATACGGGGGTCAAGAGGCCCCATAGCTGAGAAAACGCCGGCGAAACAGCCAGGGCCGCCTCCAATAAATGGTTTTCTCCCAACTCTGGAACCTGCGTCACCCGCTCTGGCACGCGACACGCGCCATACACTTTTCCCGTTGATATGGAAAAGGGGGGAGCCAGAAGAAAGCCCCTTCCCGGTCCGCCGTCAAATTGGACGGGCTCTAAATAGGTTCCCCGTCCTGTCCCCCGCTGGCAGCCGCCACGTATAAAAAAAGGGATATCAGATCCCAACCTGCTGCCCAACTCAGAAAGATCGTTCTCCGTTAAGGGGCTTCCGTAATGGGTGTTCAGTATTTTTAATGCGCCTGCAGCATCAGAAGAGCCTCCGCCAAGGCCTCCACCCGCGGGGATTCGTTTCATTAACTGGAAGGTGCCTTTTACT
>Ga0316189_10004490_pt1 | contig 13426 bp, 14 predicted proteins | sample LowCovwburrow_MG_FD_204930 | JGI IMG/M metagenome (GOLD analysis project Ga0316189, IMG submission 204930) | Coastal sediment microbial communities from Maine, United States - Lowes Cove worm burrow | ecosystem: Environmental > Aquatic > Marine > Coastal > Sediment | place: USA: Maine... | reverse complement strand
GAAATTTAGATACCGATAAGTCGTCTCCATCGAACTGACTTACTTATTCGATCCCAGCAGAAATATAGGATTAGCGCCCGCGGCGAAATTTAGATACCGATAAGTCGTCTCCACCGAACGCGCTTACTTATTCGATCCCAACAGAAATATAGGATTAGCGCCCGCGGCGAAATTTAGATACCGATAAGTCGTCTCCATCGAACTGACTTACTTATTCGATCCCAGCAGAAATATAGGATTAGCGCCCGCGGCGAAATTTAGATACCGATAAGTCGTCTCCATCGAGCCCACTTACTTGTTTGGTTCTAACAGAAATAAATCGTCTCCATTACACTCACTTACATCCGTATAAACGAGAAGAAATAAAAAAACCCGTCTTATTGTTTTTGTTACGGGCTTTTTTATTCTTTTGAGAAGTGCTACTAGCGCACTGTCCTCACTCCTAGGCGACTTGGGCTTGACCTTCGTCTGGAAAGCAAGGTACTGCAAAACTCAACTTCTGTCTAATGTTTTATCGCAATTTGTTAATATTAGTTAATTAAATGGACGTTTTGTTGACCATTTAGCCACTGTCTGGCGCTTTTTCTTGCTTGATAGCACCTCTCAAATTCGAATTTTAGGTCTCGCAAAATTATGCTCGCCCGCTATAATAGCTTTTCATTGGAATTGGCGGTTAGACCGCCTTTTTTATAGCATATCCAAATCATCCATGATTCAAACAAATGAGCAAATCATTGCTTGATTCCTTCAGTGGTAAAACCCTGTCCACCCATGAACAATAAGTCAAATTTAGACGGCATCAATTTTCAAGAGTTAATCCTGAGATTACAAACTTTCTGGGCCAACAACGGCTGCATTCTCATGCAACCTTGCGATCTCGAGGTTGGTGCAGGCACCTTCCATTCACCCACATTTTTGGGTGCTATTGGCCCTGAACCAATTCGCGCTGCCTATGTTCAACCCTCGCGACGACCAACCGATGGTAGGTACGGCGAAAACCCAAATAGGCTGCAGCACTACTTTCAATATCAGGTGGTTTTAAAACCATCTCCCGACAATATTCAGGAACTCTATCTTGAGTCACTTCAGGAACTCGGCATTGATTTATTAGCTGACGATGTGCGTTTTGTAGAAGACAATTGGGAGTCACCCACCTTAGGCGCCTGGGGTTTGGGATGGGAAGTTTGGTTGAACGGCATGGAAGTAACTCAGTTTACTTATTTTCAGCAAGTGGGCGGTTTGGATTGTCGTCCGGTGACTGGCGAGATTACCTATGGTCTAGAACGTATAGCGATGTACTTGCAGGGCGTCGACAGCATCTACGACCTTGTTTGGACAGACGGCTACACCTATGGTGACCTCTATCATAATAATGAAGTTGAACAATCTACCTACAACTTTGAGCATGCCAATGTGGAAGAATTATTTCACCAGTTCAATGCCTGCGAAGCGGAAGGTCAATATTTGATTGATCAGCGACTTCCATTACCTGCCTATGAAAAAGTTTTGAAAGCCTCACATAGTTTCAATTTATTAGATGCAAGGCATGCCATCAGTGTAACCGAGCGAGCGCGCTATATCGGCAGGATACGTAATCTATCCAAGGGCGTAGCACAAGCTTATTTCGATTCCAGAGAAGCTTTGGGTTTTCCTCGAGGCAAAGATTTGGCCCAGCGCCAAGCAAGCGGAGTCGAGTCATGAACAAAGACTCACTACTCATAGAGCTAGGCACTGAAGAGCTCCCGCCAAAGGCGCTAAAGAAACTCAGCAATGCATTTAGTACTGAACTATTAGCTGGGCTGGTAGAAGCTGAACTTATTACTAAAGATCAATCAAGTAAGGCGCAAGCCTATGCTACCCCAAGACGATTGGCACTACTGGTTCCTGAGGTTATATCAGCGCAGCCAGATCAAACCGTCGAGCGCCGTGGCCCTGCCGTTAAAGCTGCATTCGATGACACTGGAACCGCTACCAAAGCGGCCAGCGGATTTGCAAAATCTTGCGGCGTTGAGGTCTCTGACTTAGCAACTATCAAGACAGATAAAGGCGAATGGCTTGCGTTTACCTTACAACAAAAAGGCCAATCGATCAGCGATCTAGTTCCAAGCATTATCGATCAGGCAATCACGCGACTACCCATTGCAAAACGCATGCGCTGGGGCAGCGGCAGCGCGGAGTTTGTTAGACCCGTCAAATGGTTAATAGTTATGCATGGCAGCGCTGTTATTCCGACAACAGTACTGGATGTAGCTGCCTCCAATACTACTCGCGGGCATCGGTTTCATAGCACAGGAGAGATTGTCATTGCATCCGCCGATGCTTACCCAGCAACTCTGCTGGAAGAAGGCGGTGTGCTAGTCAATTTTACATCAAGGCAAGCCATGATCTCAGAACAGATCGCGGCAATCGCCTCTGACATTGGTGCCACCATAGAAAGCGACCCAGACTTGCTCGATGAAGTAACTGGTTTAGTAGAATACCCTACCGCATTATTGGGTGAATTTGATCAGGACTTCTTGTCCATACCACAAGAGTGCCTTATATCTTCGATGCGCGATCATCAAAAATATTTTCACTTGCTTGATTCCGGCGGCAAGCTAATGCCGAACTTTATCACCGTAAGCAATATTAAAAGCAGTGAACCTGAACGCGTTAAAAGTGGCAATGAACGGGTACTTCGTGCTCGCTTGGCAGATGCTAGGTTCTTTTGGGAAACCGATCAAAAGCAAAAGTTAGAGTCACGAGTCAATCTGCTTAAAACAGTTTTGTTTCACCAAAAGCTCGGCAGTGTTTTCGAAAAGTCTAAGAGAATCGAGCAACTTGCAGGCCTTATAGCAGAAAAAATCGGCGCCGATCGAACCATAAGTGAACGAGCTGGCTTACTCGCGAAAGCGGACTTGGTCTCGGACATGGTTGGCGAATTTGACGAGTTACAAGGAGTAATGGGGCATTACTATGCCGACCTTGATGGTGAAGCTAAGCCTATTGGCGAATGTATCGAACAACATTATTGGCCTAAATTTGCCGGCGATCAGTTACCAGAATCTAACGAAGCACAAGCGGTTGCACTGGCCGACAAGCTGGATAGCCTCGTGGGTATTTATGCGGCTGGCGAAATCCCGACTGGCGATAAAGACCCCTATGCTTTGCGCCGTGCATCATTAAGCATTCTAAGAGTGCTGATTGAACGAGAGCTAGACCTTGAGCTACCTGCATTAATTTCAATGTGCGCTAAGGTTTATTCCAACACCCAGGCATTTGAAATAGACAGCGAAACTCAAGCGCAAATTGTACACTTCGTACGTGGCCGACTAACAGCGTACTATCAGGCGCAAGGCATTGAGACGAATACAATTAATTCAGTTATGGCCCGCGAACCAAGCAGCCCGCTGGATTTTGATCGACGTTTAAAAGCCGTCAACGAGTTTACCAATGCTGCTGAGGCTATCGACCTTGCCGCGGCCAATAAGCGCATTGCAAATATCCTTAAAAAGCAAAACATCGAGCCAGGTTCAGCGGTAAATACGCAACTCCTGGTTGAGCCAGCCGAACAAGAACTGCATCAAGCAATTGCGAGCATTGAGAGCGACTGTAAACATTTATTTTCCAAAGGTGATTATGCGCAGGGGCTGCAAAAATTAGCAACGCTGAGAACCCCAGTTGATAATTTTTTCGAACACGTCATGGTCATGAGCGAGCAAGCAGAACAACAACGCAACCGGCTTTCTCTATTGAGCTCAATGCAACAACTATTCCTGCAAGTAGCCGATATATCGCTACTGCAGAACTAATTCACAAACATTAGAACCAGATGAAGTTAGTCATACTAGATAGAGATGGAGTCATTAATATAGATTCGCCAGACTTCATTAAATCTCCCGAGGAATGGCTGCCCTTAAAAGGCAGCTTGGAGGCGATTGCTAGACTGACGCAATCCGGCTATGACGTGGTTGTGCTAAGCAATCAGTCGGGTGTTGGGCGAGGGCTTTTTTCCGCTGATATGCTAGCTCAGATTCATGTACGCATGATGGACTACGTACAGCAACATGGCGGAAAAATCCAAAGCGTATTAGTTTGTCCACACCACCCTGATGCTAATTGCGATTGCCGCAAACCTCAGATTGGACTTTATAATGAACTGGCTGAACGGTTGAATACTTCGTTTTCAGGGGTCTACTCGGTCGGTGATTCCATGCGTGATTTAATCGCAGCCAAAACGGCTGGCGCCGTTCCCGTGTTAGTAAAAACAGGAAATGGTAAAGCTACTCTTCAAAAATTGAAAAACAAAGGCAGCGACGACCTCGACAGCGTATTAGTTTTTGACAATCTAGCCAAGTTTGTCGATGCCATGCTCAGCGACAACGTTTAACCTTAATCACCACTTAATTAAACACATGATTTATTTTCGTTCAGCCTTATTTTATTTTGGTGAAGCCCTCTCCACCATTCCTTTTTTCATCATCTCCATGATCGCTTTGCCTTTTCCACCAAAGATTCGTTCCAAGATAATATCGGGATGGGCCTGGTTCGTCACTTGGTGGTTGAAAGTTTGTTGTGGCCTCAGCCACCAAATAGAGGGCCATGAAAATGTACCAGATCACCCATGCGTTTTCGCCAGTAATCACCAAAGCACATGGGAAACAATCACCACTCAAACCTTTTTGCCGGGTCTGGCATGGGTATTAAAGAAAGAACTTTTTCGAATTCCTGTATTCGGATGGGGCTTGTGGGCAACTAGACCTATAGCAATTGATCGTCAGGAACGCAGTACCGCCTTGGAACAAGTTATCCGTCAAGGACAACAAAAAATTCTTCAAGGACGGCACGTTCTCATTTTTCCGGAAGGTACGCGCACGTCCTACGGAGAGGTTGGCCGTTATAAAAAAGGAGCCGCCATGTTGGCTCAAGCTGCACAAGTTGAAGTTGTCCCAATAGCACACGATGCGGGCAAGTACTGGTCCAAAACCAGCTGGTGGATTAAGCCAGGCACCATTCGTTGCATTATCGGACCCGCAATCTCAGTGAAAGGAAAATCCGACAAGGAAGTAACCAAAGAGATTGAACACTGGATACTGTCGCAAAACCTTTAATCGTGTGCTTGCTCGTAGCATCTCAAACAACTCCTTCTAAACTACTGAGTCTGCTACATCTTAGCTAAAAACTCATCCACCCAATCCGGCAGCAGATCTCCTGCCTTGCCATAAATTGCCTGCTGAAAGTCGCTTGCCACATTAGATGCCTCTAAATTCAATTCAATTGTTTTTGCACCTGCTTGATTAGCCTGCTGTACAAAGCCAGCTGCTGGGTATACGTTGCCTGAAGTTCCTATTGCTATAAATAGATCACAACTCGCCAAGGCCGCGTAAATTTCATCCATATGAATTGGCATCTCGCCAAACCACACAATGTGTGGACGGAGGGCTCCCCGTTTCCCACAACATTCACAACAGTCTTCAGTAGTTAACGGGCCTAGGCAGTCGAATACTTGAAGGCTTTGGCTACAATGGCATTTAAGTATCTCACCATGCATATGTAACAAGTTCCTAGACCCCGCTTGCTCATGCAGATTGTCGATATTTTGCGTCACTAGCGTAACCCGGCCACTAAATTCTCGTTCAAGTTTGGCCAATGCATAGTGCGCTGCATTAGGTTTATGCAGTCCGTCGAGTAAGGGCTGGCGGCGCATGTTGTAAAACCTTTGTACCAATTTAGGGTTGCGCGTGAATGCTTCAGGCGTGGCCACATCTTCTATGCGGTGCTCTTCCCATAAACCATCGGCGGCACGAAAAGTTTGAATACCGGACTCTGCAGAAATTCCCGCACCGGTCAGAATAACAATTGAGTTGGTCATAGGGCCACTATTTGGATTAAAACATTCTAGTTCAGTTAAGGTTAAGCTTGTTTAGGCTAGAGTTATTCACATCCTAACGACAAACCAGGAGATTATTATGACATCAACTCATCAAACCCAAGACCTAAGTCATGTACGACGCAAGACTTTCACTAAGTTCGCCGCAGCGTTAGCAGTGCTTACTATGTGTGTCGCAATGCCAAGCACGGCATCCGCCCGCGGTTCAGTACACGTAGATCTGCCACATTTTTCCATCGGTTTTCACGATAATGGCTATCGTTCATATCGAAAGCATCGCAAACACTACCGCAAACATCGTCGCAATCACTACAATGATTATCGACGAAACCATCACAACAAGCGATATTATAACAAGCGATATTACGACGATGGAAACTACACTAGTTACCGTTCTGATCGGAGCTATAGAAACAAGCAAAGGTCGCGGCGATATAGCGACAATTATTGCCCCACATATAACTACTCCGATCGCTATTATCAAAATGATGGGTGCACAGCACACGGTAATCATTACCACTGTGACGGTTAGACAGAACCAGTGTAAGCTATAACAATCTAGTGGCGCAGCCCTACCCTGAAATCTGGGTAGCGCAGCGTCACTTTTAGTTGACTGAGTATTTTTCTATTGCTGATTTTACGTGATTCAGTCAGATAAATTAGCATCTCCGGCGACAATTGTTGTTGCGCCTCTTGCATAGATATAACAGGTAGCGCGGCCAAGCCAGCCACCCTCGCCGCAGCCTGCAAATAGTCGCTTATATTGCTCGGCGTACCATCAGAACAATTGTAGATTTCAACCTCTTCTGCACCCATAGCTTCACTTTGCATGGCAGCAATCATCATCAGCGCTAGATCATCAGCATGAATACGATTGCTATAACCACATTCTTTTGGGTTAACTACGGGTAAGCCCTGATTGATTCGTTGCACAGGAATCCGGCTATTTGAGTATATTCCCGGTACACGCAGAATGCTCAACCCAATTGCATGTGATTGACAAAAAACGCTCCATTGTTGCTCTGCATTCAACCTACGTTTGGCTCGCGCGGAGCCGGGTTTAACAGTTGATTGTTCGCTAACCCAACGGCCCTCACAATCTCCATATACCCCTGTGGTGCTTATTAACACTACCTTGTTGGGAAGCTGTTCTGAACGAATCATTGATTGAATTAAGCTAGTACTTCGTAAATCCTGATCCCCGTCACGCTGGGGTGGCACAAGATAAAAAAGCAGCGAACTACTTATACAGTCGGGTAGCGCATAACAATTATCAAGATCCAACAGGTGGGTACTCAAACCCAATTCCATACAGGCTTGATTCCCTTGCTTGGTTGCATTGCAGGCAATAATCTCGTCTGCGGGTGTTCCTCCTTCAATTAACCGGCTTGCAAGACGTCGGCCGACATCTCCACAACCTACAATAAGCTTGATCATTAATCCCTGCGCAATCGATCTGAGACTGCAACCGGCGTTTGATATCTAAGCACAATCGAGTAGCTCGACCCTACGAACGTCACTAAGGTTGCCAACTGCACAAAATACACGGTGCTTGGCACTATCAGAGCACTCTGCAAGGCAACAAAAACAATGAGCAAGGAAAACTCACTCATCTGACCCAATCTGAAGCCTGTTTCCCAACCAAGTTTGTTGGTCTCCGACACTTTTCGAAGAGCAAAACGGAATACGACCGGCTTCACGACCAACATCAAGCCGCCTAGTAACACAGCAGGCAACCAAATATTATCCAGCTCGGAAATATTCAGCCCCGCGCCTAGTGCAAAGAAAAACAACACCAAAAAGAAATCACGCAGCGGCTTCAAACTCTCGGCAATAAATAGAGCAATAGGGCTTGTAGCCACAGTAATGCCGGCAATAAATGCACCGGTCTCATACGACAGGCCGATAGAATGAGCAAGCTGAGCAATGCCTAAGCACCATGCCAATGCAAGTAAGAACACATATTCCTGAATACGGTCAAACTTGAAGAACAGCTTAAGCAGCACGTAATGCTTCAATGCCCAGGCAACCCCTATCAAGGCAGGCAAAAATACTACTAATTTAGCAAGTTCGATTACAGTATCAGTTTGTGTGGACACAGCTTGAAAGGCTAGCAACACAACAATTGCTATTAGATCCTGCAACAGCAAAACACTGATAATAACTTCGCCCGTATGACGGTGATGCAATACGGTTGTGGGTAATAATTTCAAGCCAATGATGGTGCTTGAAAACATGCAGGAAACGCCCACTATGATGGCATTAGTAGTATCGAAGCCTGCCAACACGGCAAGCGCCCAACCTATGGATGCAAAAACTGCCGATGTTAATAAAGTAACGATGGTGGTTTGCTTTAATAACTCCAACAGCTTTCGCGGGCTCAAATTCAAGCCTAATAGAAATAACAAAAATATGATGCCTATGTTGGATATATCCTGAATCAGCTCGGTATCCGTAACCCACTTCAAGCCCCAGGGTCCCAATACTATTCCGAGCACAATATAAGCAATGATTAGCGACTGTCGCGCATACAAGGCGAGCGTTGCAAATACTGCAGCACCGACAAAAATTAAAAATAGGGAGAAGAGCATTTGCCTAGTATACAAGCACTAGTGGCTACTTGTTTGATTCATCACAATTAAGCAACAAATTTGGACTATGAGGCCGTCACTAAACCTCAGACAAAACCGGCTTCCATTTAATATTGCAGCCTACGCTAGCAACTTGCTTATCCAATGGCTTCTCTTCTGATAGCACAGCATCCAAAGCTGCCTTTAAATCGCTACCCGATACCGGCAAGTTATTGCTAGGTCGAGAGTCGTCCATCTGCCCTCGATAAGCTAATCTATGCGCAGCGTCATATACAAAGAAGTCGGGTGTACAGGCGGCTCCGAAATCTTTCGCAACTTGCTGGGACTGGTCATAACAGTAGGCAAATTCGAAGCCATGCTGCTGTGCAAACAGTGCCATTTGCGTTGGCCCATCTTGCGGGTAGTTTTGCACATCATTTGAACTAATGGCGAACACGCTAACGCCCTTTTTCTGGTACTCATTGGCCAGCACGCTCAATTCTTGTATAAGGTGGACCACATAGGGGCAGTGGTTACAAATAAACATCACTAGCATTGGCTTGGCCGCAAAATCATTAGAGTTTATTTTTCCCCCACCCACCATATCGGGTAACGCAAACTCTGGCCGTTTTGTGCCGAGCTCCTGCATGTTTGAAATAGTAGCAACCATGTTTAGCGCTCCGCCTGCAAAGCACTTCTGCGCACATCATCCAACTCATCTAGACTCATATTTCTATTTTCAATGTCCTTCAGTTGGTGGTTTTCTTGTTCTGACAATACGCTTAGTGGCCAGGCCAGCAGTTCATAGAAAGTGCTGAGCATGCGCAGACTCAAACCCCACAAGACTTGTTCCTTATCAGCATCAATCATCACCGCCGGCATCTTAGCCTTACCATCGGCTGGATGATAGAAATCAATCGCATGAGCAGGGTCACTTAAATAAGCGAATGGTAGCCACACTAAATCGGCCACTTCGTAATTGCCCTTTGGCGCGAGCTTACGTTGCGGCATAAACACAAAGCATTCCACATGCACGCTGTACTTGTTGTCGACCTTCATTCCGTAAAGATCATCCAATTGGCCTACGTAATCTTTCTCAATCAAGTTGATGCCAACTTCCTCGGCCGTTTCCCGGATCGCCGCAGCCTTAGCCGATTGATCGCTTGATTCTATCTTGCCGCCTGGAAAAGACATTTGTCCAGACCATGGGTCGCGCTCATGCTTAGCACGCTGCATCAACAAAAACTCGGTACCATGCTCTCCATCTCGCAATATGATAGCTACTGCGGCCTTCATTAAACTAAATTCAGGCTGCTTAGCTGATCTATAATTGCTGATGGTCTGTAAATCTGTACTACTTATTTTCATGAATCCTAATTTGGCTGACATGCTGACCAAGTAAACTTTCTCAGTTCAGAAATTAATTTAAGGCACTGCTTTGTAGAATAATTTGCGTTTTAGTTAATCCGCTATGTGCGTCGATAGTAGTGATTCGTCGATTATTCTAAAACAAGCTCTCGGCATTGCGCCATAATGCTGTAAGTGTATCAATCTCCAATCAAGAATGGGCAAACAAAATGAATGATTACGCAAAAATAATTGAACATTGTGCAGATCAAATACGCCAGCAATGCAAACACGGTAATCAGCCGACATCAATCGATACGATGGTGATTCTCGGCAGCGGCCTGAGTGATATAGTAACCGACTACGATGCCATATTCGAAATACCCTACAACCAAATCGAAGGCCTACCTAATCCAACGGCCCCAAGTCATATTGCTAAGCTCACCATTTCTAGAGTGGCCGATAGAATCGTGGCCTTCTGCCAGGGTCGGTTTCATCTTTATGAAGGCTATAGTCCGCTGGAGGTATCGCTATTGGTTTACGCCTTAAGCAAGCTCGGTGTCAAACAAGCAATAATCACTAATGCTGCGGGGGCTCTCAACTCAGCGTATCGACCTGGCGACATCATGGTGATTGAGGACCATATTAACTTAACCGGCAAGAACCCTCTCATCGGCCTGGATGATTGCTTGGGGAACCGCTTTGTGGATATGTCAAACGCCTATGATACTCAACTTAGAAATACCGCTTTTGATTTGGCCTGCCAATTAAAACTTCAAGCACACCTTGGAATTTACGCGGGTGTACTCGGACCCTCGCTTGAAACTTCGGCCGAGCGCCGCATGTTACATACCTTGGGTTCCGACGCGGTTGGAATGTCCACCGTGACCGAAGTGATTGCGGCAAATCATTGTGAAATGAAAGTACTAGGCTTATCGGCCATTAGCAATGTGGCCACAGGTAGCCCCGAGCAAAAGCCAGACAGCATTGAGGAGGTGCTGCACTACGCAGGTGTGGCTGGCGAAGGTATTAAGAAGATTATTTCAGCGGTTCTCAATTCCGCTGACTAAAGATTTGAATAGAAACCAACTACAATCTAGCCGGAAAAACTACTACCAGCTCCAGTCTGTACCCAGTAGGAAGCCTGAACTAGATCCCAATTCTTCTATTTTTGAATCTTCCAGATCCAATGAGAAATGTCTATACCCAGCTTTAAGTGACACCGACGGAACCGGTTGATACAAAAAACCTGCTTCGAGCTCATAGGCCGTGGCATCATTGTCTTGTAATTCGTCGTCTAATACTGGGAAGTAAGAAGTTAAACCATACACTTGAATTGAATCAAATATATTCAAACGTCCAGTCAATGATAACTTTGGACCGCTTGCTTCAAGCTGAGAGTCGATGTTTAACTCTTGCCAACCCAAGCCTAGCTCTAAGTTTGCCGAATCATGACTGCCAAAACGACGCTTTACATCTAAATTAAAATATTCGCTATCTTCTGGAAGACCAAAGACGTCATTGTCATCATTTTGCAATAGATTAGCGGTTATGCCCCAATTATCACTCCAAAACTCTCCTTTTCCGAGGAACGAATCGTACTTACTATCACCAAACACCGACACATTAGTGTCGCCTGAAAGCCACATTAAGTTAGGTCGACTCTGAAAATTTTCATCATCCGCTGACACCGTTGCACTGCAAACGCAAGTGAATAGTACTGCCAGTGCCAAAGCTGTAATACGGTGGCTCACACCACGAATCACATTGCTTGGGTACAGATCTATTGTCTCTACTTTTACCATTTTAAACTCTCAGTACATCTATCCTAATTGGTACTTCTAATAAGTTATTTTAAATTGAACCTTTTAACAAAACTTATCTACTGCTTATTCTTTATGTTCTTTAGCAAACCAAGCGACTATTGTGTAGTGCGCTCAATCAAACAATTTAGTATTGCTTTTAGTAATATTAAATAAAGCTTAAACTCAGTTATAACTCTTTATCTTAGCTATAACTGTCTAGCTAAGTTATAGCTGTTTTATACCTAAGTTATACCTGTTTTATACCTGTTTTATAACATGTAGCTGTACATCGTTGTTTTAGCTCATTCTTTTTTTCTTATTACCGATAGTATAGCCAACAATTATGTCGATTTGGTGGCAATTTCACGATTTTTGAACAGATTTAATGTTTAGACCTCTAAATAATCCGTATTTTCACACAAATTATGAACAATATTTCTCAACTCAGGGCAGATAAGTGGCTATGGGCCGCTAGATTCTACAAAACCCGACAGCTAGCCATTAAAGCCATTAAAAATGGCCAAATCAGCCTTAACCGCGGTGTTATTAAGCCTGCATCAAATCTCAAAATTGGCGATGCCGTTAGCATCAAGAAGGGTCCATATACGACCACGGTTGAAATACTACAGCTAAAAGACAAACGCTTGTCCGCTCCCTTAGCTCAAGAACTGTACGCAGAAACGCCCGAAAGCTTACAGAGCAGAGAGCGCCTACAGCAGCAAATTGCCAGCCAGCCAAAGATCCTAAGAGAGAAGCATAAACCTGATAAACGGGGAGTAAGAGATAACCTAGCAATTAAACGTGGTGAATCTACATAAGCTGCAAAATCAGAATCAGGGCATTTTTTGAATAGCCCCATCAATCGCCGCTCTTAACTCTGCGTAGGTGTTGCAAACCGGAAACTGAGGGAACTCACTAATCACATTTTGTGGTGGGCAAAAAAGGAATCCAAATTCGGCCTGCCCCAGCATGCTGGTGTCGTTGTAAGAATCACCAGCCGCCACTACCTTAAAGTTTAGCTCTTGCAAACGCTTTACTGTTTCACGCTTGTGATCCTGTTTGCGTAATTTGTAATCGACGATTTTGCCGACATCGTCTAGCACCAATTCATGACAAAATATGGTTGGCCACTCCAATTGACGCATCATCGGTTTAGCGAATTGCTCAAACGTATCAGACAGAATAATCAATTGATAATCGGCCCTTAATTCGGCGGTAAATTGGTAGGCGCCTGGCAGTGGGTCAAGCCCGTCTATCACAGCTTGTATGTCGCTCATGCGAAAGTCGTGCTTAGCAACCAGATCTAAACGAAAGCGCATCAACTCATCGTAATCGGGAATATCTCGCGTAGTGGCTTTCAATTCTTCAATTCCTACAGCCTCGGCAAAATTTACCCAAATCTCCGGAATCAATACACCTTCTAAATCTAAACAAACAATATTCATTTTTTATTACTCACTTATTCAATCTAGCGCACCATAATGCCAAATACTTAGCCGATCAATAACTTTCGCTGTGACTGTTTGCATTCATCTGTCAAAATCACTCTATGACGCCACCAATGCCCCCACTCAGCTTATACATCCATATTCCGTGGTGTGAAAAAAAATGCCCCTATTGCGATTTCAATTCGCACTTAGCAAAGACTAAGGTTGATGAAGCAGCCTATGTCACTGCTCTGTTGGCTGATTTAGACACAGACTTATCAACCTTTGACGGAGATATTGTACAGCGATCGTTGCAGTCAATTTTTATTGGAGGCGGCACTCCTTCTTTGTTTTCAGCCGCCAGCATTGATGCAATTTTAAGCGGAGTACAACAACGAATACCGTTTG
>Ga0316189_10004489_pt1 | contig 13427 bp, 13 predicted proteins | sample LowCovwburrow_MG_FD_204930 | JGI IMG/M metagenome (GOLD analysis project Ga0316189, IMG submission 204930) | Coastal sediment microbial communities from Maine, United States - Lowes Cove worm burrow | ecosystem: Environmental > Aquatic > Marine > Coastal > Sediment | place: USA: Maine... | reverse complement strand
GCCATACCGCCAAGGGTACAAAAAGCCAGCAGGTATAACGCGAAGTACTCCGCCGGGCCGAACAGGTAGGCGACCCGCGCCAGCAGCGGCGCCAGCAGCATCAAACCGATAGTCGCAAGCGTTGCCCCCACGAAGGAAGCGAAACCGGACAGTATCAATGCGTCACCGGCGCGCCCGGCCTTCGCCATCGGATAGCCGTCCAGCGTGGTCATCAGTGCGGGTTCATCACCCGGAATATTGAGCAGGATCGAACTGATACGGCCGCCGTACATCGCGCCGTAATATACCGAGGTCATCAGCACCAGCGCCGAGGTGGCGTCCAGCCCCAGGGTGAACGTCAGGGGGATGAGAATGGCGACACCATTCGAAGGCCCAAGACCCGGCAAGGCACCGATTATGGTGCCGAGAAAACAACCGATGATGGCGAGAAGCAGCGTGTAGGGGGATAGCGCGATCGAGAACCCAAGCGATAAATTAGCCAGTAAATCCATAGCCTCGCCCGCCTATCCTGTCAGCCACTTGGGGAAAGCGATAAGACCGAGTCCGAGCGCGAAACGGAAAATCAGGAATAAACCTATAGCAAGGCTGACCCCGGTGATCGCCGCAAATCGCGCGCGCGGTGAGATCTGGTAACTCAGGATCCCGGCAACTACCGCTGTCGGCAGCAGGAATCCAAGCGGTTTGAGCGCATAGGCGTAAGCCACCAGCACGAGCACTGAAAAACCCAGCGCCAGGAAAGTGCGCGCGCCTGGCCACTGCGGCTCAGGGTCGGGGCGAAACACCAGGAACATCGCACTGATCGCGCCAATCACCCCGATACCGATTGGAAATACCTTCGGCCCCACGGGATCCGCGAGGAAGCTGGTTTGAATTTGGGTGGCACTCACTATATAGGCAAGCGCCACCAGCGCGGCGACCAGCCCGAATACCCGGTCGCTGGCCATTACTGAATGACGCCGAGCTCTTTACTCAACTTGCGCACTTCTGCCACCACGCCGTCGATGTAGCTCTGAAAGTCGCCACCAACCTTGGTGAAAGGAGCGAGTCCATTAGCCGTCATCGCCTGTTTCCACTCAGCCGAATCGGCGACTTTCTGCAAACGACCCGCCCACATATCAAAGGTGTCATCGGAGACGCCCCTGGGAATGTAAAGTCCGCGCCAGTTCACCGCGACCACGTCAAAGCCCTGCTCTTTCGCGGTCGGGATATCTTCAAAGCCCGGAACACGCTCGTCGGTCAACACCGCAAGCACACGGATTTCGCCCGCTTTCAAAAAACCCACCACTTCGGACATATCACCGGTCATCGCCTGGGTAAACCCACCAATGGTCTGCGTGATGGCGTCCGCGCCACCATCGAGACTGATGTACTTCACCTTCCTGATGTCGGTAAAGCCTGCACGGCGCAGCAGCATCAGCGGTTTCATGTGGTCAAAGCCTCCAGTAGCCGAGCCGCCGGCAAAGGTGACCGAGCCCGGATTTGCCTTGATGGCACCAATCATATCGCCCAGCGATTTGAAGGGGCTGTCTTTGGCAACGACTATAACGCCCGGATCGGCACCAATCGCTCCGACAAAACGCACACGATCAGCCGTCATACCTGCATAGGCATTCTGCGCCAGTCGAGTCGAGGTCGCCGACGAGGCAGCGACGATGAGATCCGCATCGTCACCGCGCTCGGCAACCACATAATTGTAAGCAAGGCCACCGCCCGCGCCGGCCATATTGGTGACCTGTATCGGTTGCTCCACAGCACCGATATCGAACATTATCTTGCCGATCTGGCGACAGGTGAAATCCCAGCCACCGCCCGGATTGGCCGGGGCGATACACTCAGCGGCGTGAGCGGGGCTTGCAACGCCCGCCGATAGCAAGACACCAAACGCCAGTAAGTTCAATATTCTACTTTTCATCGTCTACTCCAGGTTTACCGGCAATCTATCCGGCATGTTATATCAACAGGAAAGTCTGATCGATCTCTATGAATTCGGAATTCATAAGGATCATGTACGAGACCACAAGCACCAGAAGACCTTGCGCTACGCAATAGCTGTCCTGCTGTTGTGAGTTTATCCAAATCTACCTCGACGCAAAGTTTCCGGCATTCACCCTGTTTTTGCAACTATCGGGTAGATTCAAAAAACTATCAGCTGTTTTCTAGCGAGTGCAGGCGTAATCGGACGGGATCAGAGCACTTACAAAACTCTACCAGCGCGCGGTTCAACGATCGCCCACCCCTGCCCTGCATCTCAAAGGTCACTGAAGAACCTACTGAATGAACGACTGAAATGACGCGATTACCTGCACAGCAGTCCTGCCCGGTATTGACAAAATTAACGTCACAACAGCGGATTTCAAAAGGCGTTATTCGTTACTATCACCCTCTACAAGGGTGTCGACTTAAAAATTCGTTGGCCAGTTTTGGAAAAACCGTTACCAATGACATTGCCTCTTGCGCTGAAGCGATCCTCAGCCATCTCTGACACCAACGAACCGGTTCGTATCTGCCGCAGGCTGAACCGCGCAATTGGATTATAGTTTCTACCGGCCCCCCTACTGGGCCTGGCACAGGTTCAGGCAGCGACATCCATTGCCGGGGAACCAAATGCTATCGACATCCAGGATAACAACAGAACCGATAATCTACAGCGGGATTCTGCGTCAATTCTGGCGCTCCTGCCCATGCCTGATCAGGGCTCCGACAACGTCTTTGGCGCCTGCTCCAACAACTTCTTTGGCACCTGCTCCGACAACGTCTTTGGCGCCTGCTCCAACAACTTCTTGGGCACCTACTCCAACAACGTCTTTGGCACCTGCTCCGACAACGTCTTTGGCGCCTGCTCCGACAACGTCTTTGGCGCCTGCTCCAACAACTTCTTGGGCACCTCGTTAAAATGCACCTCGCGTAAGGCTATGGTAGCCGCGCTGATGGCCAATGCGACAAAGATTCCGGTAAAAGTCAGGCCTATCAGCGCAATCAGAATCGATATAATTCTGGAAGAACGCTGCAGCGGTCGAAAGTCACCATAGCCCACGGTGGTGGCGGTTATGAACGTCCAGTAAATCGAATCAAAACGTGACCAGGATTCCAGCCGACCGACCACCAGCCCCAGAAGAGCGATAATCAGTGTCAGCAAAGCCAGTATCGGCCAGCCGAGCATCAGGTGCACGCCAAAGTAGTGAATGTACTTAAAGGCGAATTCCATAAATACGAGTCCTCAACAAAATTATGCCAACATCGGTGTGCGCCAGGGATCTGCCGATAAAGACCGAGCAAAGCCCTGCCGGCTAATCCTGCCCGCCACTCGAGCGCATCCACGCAACGGCAGCATCATAATCATCAAAATTAAATTGCCTGACATCGGCGCTGACAAAATGACCTGCAATGGCGGGAAAGATGTGTGCGAGTGGCGTATCGGTTACCAGTGCTACTCGATCGATTGCTCGATGATGATCTCTGACGAAACGAAAATGTTCGATCAGATCGCCCAGGCTTTCCCAACCGGGGAAATTCCGGGTTTTAATGATCAGCCCCTCCACTCGACCATCGCTTTCGATAACGGGGTCGATCTGTTTTGCAATGGCAGCAAAATCGTCGCGCGACAGGGCGCCACGGGGTTCGACAAGCCAATAATTGTGGTGCGAGCTCAGTTCAATCATGTTTGTTGCCTGTTGGTTTGCGGGCGGCAGCGCAGAAAACCGGATCCATCGCCCTTAAACGCGATACTGTCTATCGTGCAGAAGGAAGCAATCCTTTCGCCACCAGCCGCTCGACGCTAAGGACTATCTGCTCGTCAATGACCTCCTGCGGTGTTGACGAGTCCAGGCTTTCCGACTGCATCGACCATATCAGCTGTCGCGAGGCCGTGTCGTATAAATTGGTTTCAAGCGTCAACATCTGGTACTTGATGTAATAACCCGGGCTGGAAAACGGCTTTGTGCAGTATTGAGAACGATTATGGCATCGCAGATCGACTGATTTCAATCGCTATAGTATGCGCTCGGAAAAAAGGTGGGGTTACCGAAACCGGGGCAACCCGGACCGGAACCGATCGCGGGACCTGCGCACAGACGGCATAACAGATTTAACCTGAAACATAAGCCGATAGCAGGAAAACTCGAACCGGCAGCAAGCTACCAGGACTTGATCCTGCAATTGGAGTAAAGGCTGGATCCCTGCTGCCTTACCAGTGCCTCATCGCCTTTAGCGAAAAACTCAAAGCCCTCAGCATTCGTATACTTCTCACCCGATGCGCTGCGCTCACGCTGCAAACGATAAGTCTTGCGGGTTTGATCATCGCTGAACATAATCTCCGAATCTTTCAATCGCAATCTTTGATCGCCCTGCGCATACTCATGATAACTAATCGAGAAACGGTTGCCGTCATCGCAGGCATAGCCAACCCGTTTAGCCGCAGGCGCAGAGTCCGCTGCGGCATCGTCGTCGAGACAGCGCGGTTGTTGATAAACAGCACAGGCCATGCGCGTGCAGGCTGCCATTTCGCCGCTTTCACGGAAGCAGTTATTACAACCGTCGAAAAAAGAGCGACACTCGTCGCCGATGATGGTTTTCCAGCTGCTCATATCGAACACCGGCCCAACTTCGGCTGGCTGGCTGGATGGGGAATCAGGCATCGCCGCGGGATCCCCTTTGGCTATGCAGGCTGATATCAAAAAGGCTGATATCAATAATACTGCAAGCCGCAGGTATGGCCTGGTGCCGGTCAAATTCATTGTTTCGCTATCCTCGACTAGTTGCTGTTTTAAGCGTGCCTCGATTCACCACCATTGAGATCACACCGCGATATGGCGCAGGTCGGTAAAACCGTTCCAGGATCGCGTCAATCGGCCATCAGGACAGTGAGTCCTGGCGGAACTGGCTGGGTGATTTGTCGTACCAGCGTTTAAAGGCGCGCGAAAAATTGGCCGGCTCGGTGAAACCCAGCAGAAATGCAACCTCGTTGAACGAATACTGCGGATCACGCACGTATTGTAAACCCAGTTCGCGCCGCGTCGACTCCATCAACTGGGTAAAACTCATGCCCTGTTCCTTGAGTTTGCGCTGCAAGCTGCGCTGACTGACGTTGATCGATGAGGCGATATCGGCCTCGCTGATATGCCCACCCGGTAAGCGTTCGATCAGCTTTGAGCGCACGCGCATACCGAGATCACCGTGATCCAGCTGCGCGAGGTAATCAGTAGCGATGCGATCATTGATACGCACCAGTTCCGGATTGGCGGTCGCCAGTGGTTCCCTGACTATCGCAAGATCAATCGACAGCGCGTTTTCGTCCTGCGCATACAGTACCGGAGCCTGAAACAACTCTGCAAAGCGCGCATGACAGCTCGGAGTATCGTGTTTTAACGTGACCCCCTGCAATCGGAAATCAGCGCCGTAAGCGGCGCGACACATGATTAAAAATATCGCCAGAGCAGCATCTAAAGCCGCATCGATCGGCGCAGGTTTTACCCATTTGGTATCAAGAATCACCCTGTACTGGTCTTCCGTGATTTCGATACGTATCACGCCTTGCGCGGCGGTGTTGACGATGCGGGTGTAACGCATGGCACAATGAAAAGCTTCCTCGAGACTGGCGCTCGCCAGCCAGGAATAACCCAGCGCGTGCATGCTCGTTGGGTGCCAGAAGCTCGCGACGGTCAGACCGAAACAGGGATCCTCACTGGCGGTGCGCGCACTTCGCCACAGCTTCGCTACCGACTCTGACGAAAAACGGGCCAGTGGATCGCGTAACCTGGAATGATCCAGGCCGGACTCAGCGAACAGTTTTTCTCTGTCGAGACCGTAAGAGTCAATCGCCTTGGCGATCATCAAAACCCATGACGACAGGGCCGAATAGTGGGGACTAACAGGCATTATAAGCAGCGTTCTGGACCGGGATAAGCGATTGGCGCCCACGGATTAAGCGCATTAAACCAATGAAATACACAGTTAGGCAACAACGATTTTAATACGAGGAGGGTAACTATGGTTTATTCGCATCCGTTTAACCGCAATACACAATCTACCATTGATAAAATCGTCCCCTGGGTTGGTATCGGTCTGCACAGCGGTCGCCGGGTATCGATGCAAATGCATCCCGCGGCGCCGCCTGCGGTGATGAACACGCGCTTGCCGGTTAATTCAATCTGCATCGTTTGATCTGGCAGGAAGTAATCAGCGGCCCAGCTCAAATCGCCGAATTGCTTCGGGATTGAAACTGAAACCGGTACCCGGCCGGGTGGGTATATCAATCATGCCATCACGAATCTCCATGGATTCGTTGAACAACGGTGCATACCAGGGCATGTGTTCGACCGAGACACAATTCGGTTCGGCACCGGCGATGCACAGACTGTGCTCGGTAAACAGGTGTGTGGACACCGGAACATCATGCGCCGCAGCAAGCGCACAGGCGCGTCGCATTTCACTCAAGCCACCGATACGCTGCAGATCCGGCATCAATACATCAACCGCGCGCGCCTCGAGAATAGCGCGCATGCCGTAGCGCGTGTACTCGGTTTCACCCGCTGCAATCGGCGTCATCAGGGCCGTGCGCACCTCGGCACAACCGCGCAGATCCTGGTAGGCCACGGGTTCTTCCAGCCAGCCCAACTCAAAGTCCTCGAGTTCACGCCCCAGGCGAATCGCCTGCTTGACGCTCAGGGCCTGGTTGGCATCGGCGAGCAATTCGATCTCGGGACCAAGCGCCTCACGCAGGGCACGCACGCGCTCGACGTCCTGGTGAATATTCGTTGAACCCACTCGAATCTTCATCGCGCGAAAACCCGCCGCTACAAATCCGGTCGCTTCGGCTACGCACTCATCGATCGACTGCGAGAGCCAAAGGCCACCGCTGGCGTAAGTCCCGACTCGATCCCGGCAGGCGCCAAACAGCTTGTGCAAAGGTTGTTCGGCTGCCTTGCCGATCAGGTCCCAACAGGCAGTATCGACAGCCGCGAGTGCGGCGATCGAAAACCCCTTGTGACCGATCGGATTCATCTCATCCCACATCGCCTGCCCTATCGCGGCGACATCATGCGGGTCCCTGCCCTCGACCTGGTGAGTAAAGCCCAGCAGCATTTCATGCAGCGACTTGAGTCGTACCCCATTTAAGGTAAACACATAACTCTCACCGACCAGGCCCTGGTCGGTTTCCAGTTCAAGCAGCACGCAGCCGACACTGCGCATCTGGTGAATGGCGGTGGCAATTGGCCGCTCGAAAGGCACATCGACCAGGCAGGTTTTGAGGCGAGTTATTTTCAAATCAGTTCTGGCAAGTCAGTTCTTGTAGGATGGATCGGCGCGGTCGCAACGGCGCTTGAGTGCCGGCCATTCGTACTTGCCGGGCGAAAACGATTCATACTGTTTGCAGGACATTTCCCACAGCGCAGCCGTCGCCGGTTCGAGTTCGAGCCCGGAGGCCTGCGCCTGCACCGCGACTTCACACATGCGAATCATGTAATACATATTCATGAAGGCTTCGCCCGCCGTTTCCCCGACCGACAGGAAACCGTGATTGCGCATCACCAGCACCTTGCCATCGCCGAGGTTTTCGGCAATGCGGAAACGCTCGTCAAGGTCAACCGACAGGCCTTCCCAGTCGTGGTAACCGATCTTGCCGTACAGCATCGACGAATCCTGCACCCAGTAGGGAATCCCATCCTTGAAAGCGGTGGCCGCAAGCGCACTCGGTGGATGCGCGTGGAACACGAACTTGTTGTGTGGATGATGCAGGTGGATCGCACTGTGAATCACGAAGCCGGCGGTGTTGACGTCGGGCGGTCCTTCCAGCACCTTGCCATGTTCATCGACTTTGATGAGGTTGGAGGCAGTCACCTCTTCGTACAACAGGCCGAAGCGGTGCATAAAAAACGTGTGATCGGTGCCGGGTGCGCGTGCGGTGATGTGGTTCCACACGGTATCGTCCCAACCAAACATTTGCGTCAGGCGGAACATCGCGGCGAGATCGACACGCACTTCCCATTCGGCGGCAGTCGCCGCGACCGCACCTTCGGCGCTGGTAAAATCTTTTGCTGATACTTCACTCATGTCGGTCACTCATGTCAGTTAATCATTTTATTTAGGGGAGGCATCAAGCCTGTAAAAATGTGTTGTTGTCTTCTTCGAGCAGGCGCACGGCCCGTAGATGGTTAGCGTCGAAGCCATAGGCTTCGATCGCGCGTGCATAGGTAGCAGTGGTGAGGTCGCACATCGGCAACTGGATTCCCAGATTCTGCGCCATTTCTGCAGCAAGTTTCATGTCCTTGTGGGCCAGCCCAACGGTAAACGACGGGTCGTAATCGCCATTCAGAATGGGCGGACCATAACGATCGGCGACATAAGATCGGCCAGTACTGTTTTGAATAATATCCAGCATCTGTTGTGGATCGACACCCCCCTTGACACCCAGCATCAGTGCCTCGGACAGCGCCAGTGAATGCAGGTAGCACAGCACCACCTGGGCGATCTTGGCGGAGTATCCTGCACCGTGAGCACCGAGCAAGCTGATCCGTTCACCAATGATGTCGAGTAACGGCAGGTAACGCTCGAACACTGCTTGATCACCTCCGACCAGGATGGTCAGGTTACCGGCCCGAGCTCCCTCGTCGCCACCCGACACCGGTGCATCCAGAATGTCGATGGCGGCCGTTTTCGTAGCCAATCGTATTTTCTCAGCCACAGCCAGGTTGTTGGTGCTGAGATCGATCCAGGCAGCAGCGGGTTTCATCTGCGCGATAAATCCGTTATCGCCGAGGGCAGCAGCCTCGATCTGTTGCGGTCCGGGCAGCGACGTCATCACCACATCGGCATCACGCACGGCGTCGGCAATATCGGTGGCGGCTCGCGCACCGAGTGCGCACAGTGTCGCGCAACGAGCTGGATCGATATCAAATACCTTGAGCTGATGCTGGCCGCTGCGCTGCAGGTTCTGCGCCATGGGGTTGCCCATCACGCCCAATCCGATAAAACCGATATTCATGTTGTTACTCCAAACGGTCCGGCTAATTTACTCCTGCATATTAATTAAGTAAAACGAATATAATTGATCGGTTAAATCAATTATATTTGATTAACTTGACCACTCACGGAACCCGTAATGAACATCGAATCGATGCGCGCATTTCTCGAAATCGTCGCCACCGGTAGTTTCCAGAACGCCGCCGAGCGGCTCAACGTCACACAGTCGGCGATCAGTGCCCGCATCAAGGCTCTGGAAGAACGTCTCAATCGCATATTGCTTACCCGCAAGCGCAGCGGTATCGAACTGACCGATGCCGGCATTCGCTTCCAGCGTCATGCGCAGAACTGCGTGCAGTCCTGGGAGCGGGCGCAGCAGGAAATCGCGCTGCCGCCGGGTATCGACAACCTGTTCAGCCTGGGCCTGCAAATCAATCTATGGGATCGGCTCGCCATCAACTGGAGCGAATGGATGGCGCAGCAGGCTCCGCAGAGCGCAACACGTATCGTTTGCGACTACTCCGAAAAACTGGTGAGCCAGGTGCGGGAAGGTTCACTCGATGTGGCCCTGGTTTACTCGGCACGCCAGGGAGGCGGACTGGATATCCAGGATTTCGACGAGCAGGAGTTGATCCTGGTATCGACCGAACCGCGTGAACTCAACGTGGACTGGACACCGGGGTTTATTTTTGTCAACTGGAGCGACGACTTTACCAGCGAGTACAGCGCTGCCTTCGCCGACTCACCACAACCCCGCCTGTCGGTAAGCTCATCGATAATCGCACTCGAGCACATCCTCAAACACGGTGGCTCCGCCTATCTTGCGCGCGACGACATCCGCACCCTGCTCGACGCCGGCACCTTGCATCGGGTTGCCAGGGCACCAGTGTTCCTGCGCAAGAGCCAGTTGGTTTACCTGCGCGACAGTCCGCTGCGGGAGATCATCGATGTCGCGATAAGCGGTTTGCACCAACTGGCGTAACCTGGCACAGATATACCAGGATTTGAAACTACCTCCAGGTCGGGGTTTGTATTTGGCGTCATCTGCGGATCGGCTTCAAGCAGCGAGGATTATTTCCGCTGCACACAAAATTAGCTCACTGGAATCGCACCATTACCGTGCAACCCTGGCCTTTATTAACAATCTGCTATATCGCACTTCAACGTTAACAGCCTTTGAATGTACTCCATCAAAAGGCATATAACCCGGAAATCTGGAATTCTTCGCGAAAATCCACACCCCTGCTTCGCCAATATTCACACTTATTGCTATATAGCTTTGTTAATGGCTTCGCAGCCGACCCTATGCAGGGTATAGTAATTGCCCTGTCGGCATGCAATAACCGGGTTTCTAGGCCGAAGTACCTGAAAATAAAGCTACGCTGGGCAATAGCACCTGCGCGGCGATTACGGCGCGGCCGGATTTCTAGCAGAAATACTGATACTTGGCGAAATCGACCAGCCATCCCGGAACGACAGGCCAGAGAGATAGCAGGAGCACATCATGAAGAAACAAAAGAATACTCGCTTTGTCAGTAAGCTGACACGCCAGACGCTGGCCCTGGTACTTGCCGGCGGTCGCGGTTCGCGGCTTTACGAATTGACCGACTGGCGTGCCAAGCCGGCTGCTCCATTCGGCGGCAAGTTCCGCATAATCGACTTCCCGTTATCCAATTGCATCAACTCAGGTATTCGGCGCATCGGTGTCCTTACCCAGTACAAGGCGCATTCGCTTATCCGCCACCTGGTGCGCGGCTGGACCCGCTTTGACAGCGAACTCGACGAATTCGTGGAAATCCTGCCGGCCTCGCAGCGAGCCGGTGGCGAGTGGTACCAGGGCACCGCCGATGCGGTATACCAGAATCTCGACATCATGCGCACCCACAAACCCGAATACGTATTGATCCTGTCGGGTGACCATATCTACAAAATGGATTATGGTGAGCTGATCGTCGCCCATGTCGAAACCAAAGCCGATATGACCATCGCCTGCCTGGAAGTGCCGATAGCAGAAGCTGCCGGTGCTTTTGGTGTAGTCACTGTCAATGAATCCGGACGCATCATCGGCTTCCATGAAAAGCCCGCCAACCCGTCACCTATTCCCGGCCAGCCCGGTATGTGCCTGGCATCGATGGGTAACTATCTGTTCAACACCGAGTTTCTATACGAGCAGTTGATCAAGGATGCCGACGACCCGAAATCAGAGCATGATTTCGGCAAAAACATGATCCCCGCCATCATCGACAAATATCAGATCCACGCATTTCCGTTTCGCGATATGGATACCGGTGAAAGAGCTTACTGGCGTGATGTCGGTACGCTGGACGCATTCTGGGAGGCTAACATGGAGTTGATAACCGTCACTCCGGAGCTGAATCTTTATGACAGTAGCTGGCCGATTCTGACCCACCAGGCGCAGATGCCGCCGGCAAAATTCGTCTTTGATCGCGATGACCGGCGCGGTGTCGCGATCGACTCTATGGTTTCGGGGGGATGCGTCATATCCGGGTCACTGGTCAAGAACTCATTGCTGTTCTCCAACGTCAGGATACATTCCTATTCCGAAATCACCGATAGCGTGCTGCTCCCTGAAGTCGAAGTTGGTCGCAACGCTCGCATCCGCAAAGCGATCATCGATCGCGGCTGCACCATCGACGAGGGCATGATTATTGGTGAAGACCATGAGCAGGACCGCGCACGTGGTTTTCGAGTCACCGAGAAGGGCGTGGTGCTGGTAACACCTGACATGTTGCATCAAACGACCCACGAGCAAAGGTAGGCGCAGTGAAAGATCGCATTACCCGCTCCACCACGCCATTTGCAGAGCAGAAACCGGGCACCTCCGGATTGCGTAAGAAGGTGCGGGTATTCCAGCAGGCGAACTACCTGGAAAATTTCGTTCAGGCGATCTTCAATGCAACCGCCGCAACCAAACCGGGTACAGGCGCCAAAACCCTGGTGCTCGGCGGCGATGGACGTTATTACAACAACGAAGCATTGCAGACGATTATCCGCATGGCACTGGCCAACGGTTTCGAACGCATTATTGTCGGCCAGCACGGGCTGCTGTCGACTCCGGCGGCCTCCTGCCTGATTCGCCGCTTCAAGGCCTTCGGTGGCATCATTCTATCCGCGAGTCACAATCCCGGCGGGCCCGATGCCGATTTCGGCATCAAGTTCAACGGTGCCAATGGCGGTCCGGCGGCCGAAGACGTTACGGGCGCTATCTACCAGCACAGCCTCGACATCGAACACTACTACCTGATGGATTGTGGCGACGTCGACCTGGGTGACATCGGCAGCCAGCAGCTCGGCGGCGGCCTGATCGAGGTCATCGATTCGGTCACCGACTACGCGCAGCTGATGGAGTCGCTTTTTGACTTTCAGCGCATCCGTGATTTGCTGACTTCAGGTTCGTTTCGTATGCACTTCGATGCGATGAACGCGATTACCGGTCCCTACGCGCATGCCATTCTCGAACAGAGTCTCGGTGCGCCTGCCGGCAGCGTGATACGCGGCACACCGATGCCGGATTTCGGCGGTGAACACCCCGACCCCAACCTCGCACATGCCGTTGAGTTACAGCACCTGCTAACGGGCAAAGACGCGGCCGATTTTGGTGCCGCCTCGGACGGCGATGGCGACCGTAACATGATTCTGGGCGCTAACTTTTACGTCACGCCAAGCGACAGCCTCGCTTTACTTGCGGCTAACGCGACACTGGTTCCGGGTTATCGCGACGGCCTCGCCGGGGTGGCGCGCTCGATGCCGACCAGCCAGGCAGTAGACCGGGTTGCAGCCGGGCTCAATATTCCCTGCTTCGAGACACCGACCGGCTGGAAATTCTTCGGCAACCTGCTCGACGCCGGCAACATCACCCTCTGTGGTGAAGAATCTTTCGGCACCGGCTCCAGCCATGTGCGCGAAAAAGACGGTCTTTGGGCAGTATTGTTCTGGCTCAACATCATCGCCGCCAGGAGTGAATCGGTCGCCGAGATCGTGCAACAGCACTGGCGCCAGTATGGGCGCGACTACTACACCCGGCACGACTATGAAGCCGTCGACAGTGACGCCGCCCGGGCACTGGTGCAAGCGCTACGCACACAAACCGGCGCACTCGGCGGACAGGTTTTCGGTAACTACGAGATCGAAGCGGCCGACGATTTCGCTTACATCGACCCTGTCGACGGCAGCCACAGTAAACAACAGGGCCTGCGCATCCTGATGCGCGGTGGCGCACGCATCGTATACCGCCTGTCGGGCACCGGTACCGAAGGTGCCACCCTCAGGGTGTATGTCGAAGGTTATGAGACCGATCCCGCCAGGCAAATCAGGGATCCGCAGAGCGCGCTGGCTGAACTGATTGCACTGGCCGGCGACATTGCCAAAATCCAGCAACATACCGGCCGCAGTCGTGCGGACGTGGTGACCTGATGAAGCAGATCCTCATGGTGGCAGCGGAAAACGGC
>Ga0316189_10004488_pt1 | contig 13429 bp, 6 predicted proteins | sample LowCovwburrow_MG_FD_204930 | JGI IMG/M metagenome (GOLD analysis project Ga0316189, IMG submission 204930) | Coastal sediment microbial communities from Maine, United States - Lowes Cove worm burrow | ecosystem: Environmental > Aquatic > Marine > Coastal > Sediment | place: USA: Maine... | reverse complement strand
GCGACGGGCGGCCTCGTAGCTGGCGTTCTCGATCGCCAGGATCGCCGGCCAATCGTCCTCCTTGATCTCGCGGATGACAAAGCCTTGGTGGTGCTTCTTGCCGCCCTCGGGGATCCACTCTAGGGCCCTCGGATCGTCGAGCCGGCGCAGGGCCTCGGCGATCCGGGTGAAGAGGGCGCTGACATGACGGGCTTGCCAGCTTGCGTTGAGGCGAAAGCGGACCGTCTTGGTACCTGCCCCATAGGTCATAAAGCCCCGCTGGAAGCGCTGGGCGATGAAGGCCTTTTGCTGGTCCGGGCCCGCGAGGTCGAAGGCGAAGGTGGTGCCGGCGACCCGCGGCGAGCCGAGCCCGGGGAACTCCGCGGCGAGCTCCTCTAGGTGCTTTCGCAGGAGCGGCTCGACGCTCGACTGCTCGTAGGCGGACTCGACCTGGATGAGGCCGCGCAGCGCCGATGAGACCGCGACCTGGTTGGCCTCTGGATCCTCCCAGCGGGAGAGCACGACCCCCAGGTTGGCCTTCTTGGCGAAGGTGAGCAGATCGGGGCTGGTCTCCCGATCGCCGCCGAGGCCGAGGCGCTGCCACCAGAAGAAGGGACCGCCGGTGGCGAAGCCGGTCTGGACCTCGTCGATGATGAGCGGGATCTTGCGGGCCCTCGCCGCTTTCAGCAGGCCGAGCATGAACTCGCGGCCCAGATAGACGTCGCCGCCCTCGGCCATCATCGGCTCGATGATGATCGCGTAGAGATCCGCGTGGTGCTCGCCCAGGAGCTTCTCGACCGACTCGAGGGTGGTCTCGGCGAAGATCGCCTCGTAGCCGGCGAGCTCAAAGGGTCCGCGCTTGGCCGGGTTCCAGGTCGCCATCAACGAGGCGAAGGTCCGGCCGTGGAAACCGTGCTTGAACGCGAGAATGCGGTTGCGCGGTCGTCCATCGCGGGCTGGCGGGGCGTTGAGACGGGCGATCCGCAGGGCCTTCTCGTTGGCCTCGGCCCCGCCCGCGCAGGTGAAGGCGATGTGGTCGAGGGCCGGCGGCGCGAGCCGTCGCAGGGCCTCCGCGTAGGCCTGGAGCTCGGGTGTGTGGTGGATCGTCGTGTCGGGGTTGCTCCACAGCGAGTCGTCGAAGCGGCCGTCATAGAGATCGCGGAGGAGCTGCGGGTGGGCGAAGCCGTGGGTCAGCGTCGCGATCTGGGAGCAGGCGTCGAGCAGGACCAGCGGCTCGGGATCGACAGACACCATGTAGGGCCCGCTGCTTCGCCGAGTGTCGACGACCAGGGGCTTCTTCTCGCGGGGGATGAAGTCATCGGCGTACATCCGCTCGAGGAGCTCTGCGGAGCGGGGCAGCGCGCCCCCCTCGGGGATCCGCACGCGCCTAGTCTCGCGCTCGAAGACGGCGCCTGGGCGCGGCGCTTCTTCGCGCTGCTTGGCCTCGAGTTCGGTGAGGATGGCGTCGAGATCGCGGTTCGGGGTGTCGGCCTTCACGGGCCCAGTCTATCAGCGGCCTCGGTGCCCCGACATCGCTAGCGGATGGTGCTCTTTTCGATCTGCTACCCTCCGTCGATGGCCGCCGCGCAGCTCGCACTCGTCGCCGGCCCGGGCTTCGTTCTCCAGCGCGCTCGGGCGACGCCCGCGGCGTCCCCCCTCTCGCCCCATTTCCACGTCGAGTACCTGCTCTGCGCCCAGCTTCGCGGGCATGAGGCCTGCGCGATCGACGGACGCACGCATCACCTGCGGGCTGGTGATCTCATGCTCCTCAACCCCGAGCAGGTCCACACCGGCCATGCCGACGCCCAGGAGCCGATCGAGTACATCAGCCTCTACGGTGAGCGGGACTGGGTCGAGAGCTTGGCCCGCGAGCTCGGCGGTCGCTCTCGGCCGAGCTTTCGCCGGGTCCAGGTAGAGCAGGCGTCGGGGCTGATAGGCGACCTCCAGCGCCTGTGGAGCAGCTACGCGCAGGAGCCTGAGGGCCCTGAGCCGACCGCGCAGATCGCCCGCGAAGAGGCTGCGATCAACCTCTATTGCCGCGCTCTCGGGACCTATGCCGACCTCAGGGAGGCTCGCCTGCGGGCTCGCCCCCGTCGGCGCCTGCGGGCGGTCGTCGACTACGCGCGCGCACGCCGAGGCCCGGTCGATCTGGGCAGCCTTGCGGCGGTCGCCGGGCTGTCGAAGTACCACTTCATCCGCACTTTCGCGGCCGAGCTCGGGATGACCCCCGCGGCCTATCTCCGCAACCTCCGGATCGGCGAGGCCGCGACAGATCTCCGCCGCGGTCGCACGGTCGAGGCCGTCGCCGAGCGCGCTGGGTTTAGCGATCTCCGGAGCTTTCGCCGGGCCTTCCGCGGGATCCTCGGGACCACGCCGCGACGCTACGCGCGGATGTGCGGGCCGCGGCATCACGGCGTTGGGTCGTTGCTCCGCAAGCGCTAGGGCGTTCGCGGGGGCCAGGGAGCCGCGCTAGGCCACAATTGCCAGGCTGCGCTCCCAGGCCGCCTTCGCCGGCAGGCCGTGCGCGGTCAGACCCGGGAGGATGACCTCCTCGATGGTCTGAAAGAGCAAGGTGCGGGCGTCGTTGCCGTCGCAGACGCCGACGGACTCGGCTGTGGCCGATGGGGCCGGACGGGGGGGGATGTGGGCGAGCTCGTGGTGCCGGAGGTGGGCGAAGGCGTCGACGAGGTACTCGCCGAGGCGGGCTCTGAGCGCGTCGTCGATCCGCGGCTCGAGCTCGTCCATGAGGCGCCAGCCGAAGCGTGCGTGTTGGACCTCATCGGCGAGGATCTTCTTGAGCAGGTCCGCGAGCGCCGGCGGCCCGGCCCTCAGGCGTTCGCCGTCGATGAGGGCGACCGCGACGGTCTCGCTGAGGCAGGAGATGCTGATCACGTTGCGCAGGACCGCCTCCAGGGGGCTCGCGTCCTCGTGCTCAGGGACCGGTGGCAGCGGCGGCAGCTCGGCCCGCGGATCGCCGCCGAGGGAGAGCGCCGCGGCGGCGCAGAGGCGGGCGTGGCGGAGCTCGTCGCTGATCATCTCGGCGACTGCCGCTTGGTGATCGGCGTCGATCTCGGCCCGCATCATCTGTGGGATTAAGGCCGCGAAGACGCGGGCGGAGATGTGCTCGTTGACCATGCGGGCCTGCCATGTGGCGATCGCCGACGCGCGGTCGAGGTCGCTGAGGGCGATGTCCTCGCCGAGCTCAAAGCCGGTGGCGGCCGCTTGCTTGCGTAGGTCGAGGACGGGCATCAAACGAGCCTCGGCAGGGGGGCGCGGTGGACGAATCGGGGCGGAGCCGGCGGGCCCCATGGGGTGCAGTGTTCGGCGGGCTCCCAGCCCTGCGCCTCGCAGCACTCCCAGTCGGTCTCGCCGTCTCCGTTCTTGCAGTCGCTGAGGCCGCTCTCGCCCTCGGTCGAGGAGGAGGAGGACGACGACGAGCTGTCCTCGCCGGTCGAGGTCGACGAGGTCGACGAGGTCGACGAGGTCGTCCCCTCTCCCGTCGAAGAGTCGGCGGTCTCGCCGGTCCCGTCGGTGCTGGTGCTGCCCTCGCCGCCGGTGCCGGTGCCGGTGCCGGTGTCGGTCATCGCCCCGGTATCGTCGCCGCTCTCGGTCATCCCGGTCGCGTCGCTGAGCGCGGTGTCCTCGATCGTGGTCGCGGTGTGCTCGCTCGTCGCCTCACTCGCGGTCTCCGCGCTCTCGCCGATGTCGTCAGGCTCCGGGAGGCAGGCGAGGCCGCCCCCCAACACGGCTGCCATAGCCGCGACCCCTGCGCGGTGGCGATGGCGGCCGACGACGGCGATCGCTGCGGACAAGGCGCGACGGTGGATCTCGTGTGTGCTCGGCATGGACCTCTCCCTGCGGCCGTTGCGACCAGCCGCTCATCAAGCATGGGAGAGTTCAGCGGAAAGATAATCAGTCTTTGTCGAGGTCGATTGTTCGTATTCTCTTGATTATCAGTGTGCAGGCGAGGGGAAGCGCGAATATGCGCATATGGGCTCGCTCGGACCCGCGACAGCCGCGGCCAAGACAAGCTCACCAGCCCCGCTGTAGACCGGGCCCGCCCCTGCGGGATGGCCCGCGGCCTTCGACCTCACTACGGGTCGCTAGCTAGCGGGCGCGGAGCAGATCATCCTCGGCGGCTCGGATCGAGCGCGTGAGCTCGACGAGCTCGCCGTAGTCCTCGGCCTCGAGGATCCCGGGCCTCAGCCGTGACCGGGTCCGCACGGTCACCACGCTGTCGCCGGGGCCGCCGTCGATCGCTCGGGTGTAGCCGCCGGCGTCCGTGCTGATCGAGGTGGCTTCGGGCAGCGCCTTGAGGCTGACGCCGTCGAGCTTGAGCTTGACCACCGCCTCTTGGATCGGCGCATAGGGGATCACAAGGCCGGTCTTCCGCTCGGGGAGCCCCGCAAAGCCGAGGCCGAGGTTCATCGGCACGAGGGCTGCCCGAAGGAGCAGGTTCCCGCCTTGGCGAACCCCGAGTCCGCGGGCAGTGGCCTCGAAGCGGAGCACGAGCGGCTTGCTCAGGGCCCGCTCGTTTTCGATCTCGAAGCTCAGCAGATCGAGCGACGCCCCCTGAGCGAGGATCCCCAGCTCCGCCTGCTCAAAGGCCTCTTCTAGGCGATCCCGGTCGAGCGCCCGGAGGCCCTCGCGCCAGGCGATCGCCTCCATCCCGCGCAGCGTGATCGTCCCGCGGATCGCACCGTCGCCCGCGGCGTCGAGCTCGATCTCGAGATCGTAGCGCCGGAGATCCTGGAGGGACTTCGCGACCGCAGGGGTCGTCGTCAGGCCGGAGGGCGGCTCATCGTCGGCGAGGCGGAGCCGCAGCGCCGGGCTCTCGGCCAGGTTGACCGGGAGGTAGCCCAGCGGGACGACCTTGGAGTTGGTCAGGACGGGCGTCGGCGTGCCGTCGATCCAGACCATCAGGAGCGGCGCCGCGTAGCTCTCCGGCATCGGGTGGCCGCCCTCGACCAGGCTCGGGCCGAAGCGATCGCGGCCGACCCAGACCTCTGCGCGGATCCCAAGCTCGCGGAGGAGCGAGCGGAGGAGCATCAGCCGATTGCCCTTGCGGGCGGCGAGGGTCTGGGTCGCGGTGACCGTGATATCGCCGGCCTCCTCGACGTTCTCCATGACCCAATGCCAGAGGCGGCGGAGCTTGGCGGCCTCGCCCTTGGGACCCTTGGCCTTGATCTTCTTGGTCTGCGCGTGGGCGAGGCGTCGCAGCTCAGGGTTGCTGCGCTGGCCGTGGACGACCCGCAGGGCGAGCGCGTCGAGCCAGGCCGGGAGATCGAGCTCGGTGTAGACACGGACCGAGGGCAGCTCGTCGAGGGAGTCGCGGGCGTTGGGCTCGACCCCGCGACGCTGGGATCTGTCGACCCGCCAGGTCTGGATCACCCGATCACCGCGGGCGCTGCGGGTCGCCTTCGGGGCGTCGCCGCGGGACTCGACCTTGATCGGCATCTCAGCCGGATGCATGACCACCAGCTCGGAGCGGTGGAAGGGGATGTTGTAGGACTGGAAGCGGAAGACCGAGAGGTCGACATAGCCAGGCAGGTAGCCGTGGGGCTCCTCGTCGATGAGCAGCTCGAACTCGACGAAGTCGCCGATCTCGAGGCCACGGAGGCTCAGCCCGGCCTTGCCGCTGATCGACTCAGGCTCGATGATCTCGCCGCTCGGCTTGACGCTGTGGAAGGTCAAGAGGCGCGCCCCCTCGGGGATCTGCATTTCGCCGTAGCGATCGATCGCCTCCTTGGTCCGCACCTCGGCGATCGTGTGCACGAGCTGGCGGGCGCTGCCGTCATCGTAGATCCGGGCGGCGGAGCGATCGAGCACCAGGACCTCACTGGCCCCCTCATAGACGTCGTCATCCCCGCTTTGCAGGTCGGCCGCGACGTAGGCGGTGATCAGCGGCGCGCCGTCGATCCGCAGCTCTTCGATGTCATCGGCGATCCCTAGGTGGCTGGCGATCTCGTGCAGCGCGGAGCTCGATGGGTAGGCGGCGACCGACGCCCGCAGGTTGGCCCGCGCGCGCTCGGGATCGTCGGCGCGGGCGCTGAGGTCGGCGAGGCCGATCCGCGCCTTGGCCGAGAAGGGGTTGAGCTCGAGGATCCGCTCGTAGGCGGTCCGGGCCCGGGCGTAGTCCTCCCCGGCGATCGCGACCCCGGCGATCCCCTGGAGCAGATCGACGTCGTCGGGCGCCCGGGCGAGCGCGATCTCGAGGATCCGCTTCGCCTCGTCGTGATCACCGCTGCGCTCCGCGAGGCCGGCGCGGACCGAGAGGGTCCCCGGGCAGTGAGCGCTGACCCCCAAGAGCTCGCGCTCGCGGGCCACATCGCCGCGGCTCTGGGCGAGCTGACGGCGGAGCTTCAGCATCTCGCACGAGCGCGGGTTTCGCCGTTCGGCGTCGTCGAGGGCAGCCTCGGCGAGGGACTCGCTGCCCCGGGCGAGGTAGGCGCGAAAGCGCAGGAGGTCGCCGGGGACATGCTCCAACGTCCCCTTTGGGCGCTCCTGGAGGGCGTTTAGAACCTCCGCGATCTCGCCGCGGTTGAGGCCGAGCTCCAGGAGGCGAACCCGCGCCGCCTCAACGCTGGCGTCGAGCTCGAGGGAGGCCTCTAGGGCTTGGCGCTCGCGGGCGGCTGAGGTGGTGCTGTCGCGGGTGGGATCGTTGCCCTCAAAGCGAGCGCTCATCACCTTGGCCTCGGCGAAGCGCGGCCCGTAACGATCGAGCTGTCGCAGCCAACGCTCGGCCCGATCGCTGTCGCCGTCGGCGAGGGCGTCGGCGACCGCGAGGAGGCGGCTCCAGGGGCCGTAGATCTGAGGATCGAGGCTGGCCACGTCGTCGCCGAAGGGGGCGACGGAGACGCGGACCTTGGCCTCGCCGGCCGGCGCTGTGCTCGGGGCCGGATCCGCCGCTCGCGCCTTGAGCGGCCTCCCCTGCCCGTCTGTCGCGCGGGTCAGGATCCAGGCCTTGTTTCGCGGCAGAGCGACGTGGAGCTCGAGCCGGTGAGCGCCCGGCGTGACGTCGATGTCGAGGAGGACCCGTCGCGCAGGCCAACGATCGTTGCGATCGCTGCGGTGGATCAGAGCGCCGTCGAGGTAGGCGCGGAAGGGCTGCTGCGCCGAGAGTTCGAGGCGCAGCTCGCCGTCTGGAACCTCGATCGAGGTGGCGATGCGCCGCGCCCCCGCGTGGGGTCGCGGGTTCCAGATCCGGACGACGCAGGAGAGCTCGGTGAGCACCGCCTTGGGGTCGACCACGAGCTCTCCGGTCGGCGTCTCGCGAAGCTCGAGCTCGCCGTGGGTCCCCTCGATCGCGCCGACGGTCCAGGCCCGGACACAGCCCTCGGCGTCGTAGAAGTCGCGGTACTTCGGATCCTCGGCGCGGCGAGCGATCGACGCGCGCTGGCTGAGGAGAGGCCTGGAGACCTCGACCGGGAGGTGCGCCAGGTCGACACGCTCAAAGAAGGCGATGAAGTTCTCGTCGTCGTCTTGGAGGGCGCCGTGTTGCTCATCGAGGAGGCGCGCGGCGACCTCGGCGAGGCCGTTCGCGACCTTGGGATCGATGGCCCCGTCGCTGTGGATCCCGCCGCGTCGTCGTCGCCGCGCCATCTTGCGCTCGTCTCGGCTCGGCCGGTCGTCCTCTCCGACCTCCTCGGCGTTGAGCTCGGCCGTCCCCTCGATCACCGCGTGGGCCCACCGGCGGGCACTGCTGGCGTCGAGCCGCGCCTGGGCGATCAGCATCAGCGACGCCTGAGCGATCCGATCTCCGTCCTCGGCGAGGGGCTCCAGCAGCGGTTTCGCAGCGTTGGCGTCGGCCCGGTGGAGCCAGTAGAGATGGGCTAGATCTCGGCGGGCGACCGGGTCCTCTGGGTTCTTCTTCAGGAATGCCTGAAGCGCCTCGATCTTGGCGTCGACCCTGTCCTCGTCAATGGGCCCGCGGGGGGGCTCCGCCGGCTTGCAGGCGCTGAGGGAGAGCGTTGGTGCGACCAGGACCAGGCCGAGGCTGAGCTGGCGGAGGCGACGACGAAATCGGGCGATCGGTGCGGCGGACATCGGATCCTGGCGTACTAGGGGCTGTGGTCAGAGGGTCGAGGGCTCGCGCGCGGGGTTCGTCGCCCCCGTAGGCTCGACGGTAGGTCGCAGGAGCGGGCGGCGCTCAGAGGTTTGGCGCTGCCTCGAGGGTCGACTCGGGGGAGCGAGAGCGCGCTCTGGGTTCACCGGCGTTGTTGTGGTCGCCGTGACCGGCTTGACCACGCATACCGGCGTCACCACGTTCACCACCGTCATCACCGTCATCACCGTCATCACCGCCTGCTAGCGGCGAACGATCTCAAAGGTGCCCTCGAGGCTGGCGTCGACCTCTCGGAGGAATTCACGGAAGTCGCTGTACTCGTCGGCGGGGATCCGGATCGTCGAATATTCGAGGCGGTAGCGGATCGTCGCGCCATCGTCACGGGCGTCGATCTCGAGGGAGTAGTTGCCGTGCTTGCCGGTGCGGGAGGATGCTGGCGGCACCTCGGAGAATTTGTAGCCCGGTGGCAGCTTGAGCTCGATCGAGTGCTCTTCGATCGCCGGCGAGGTCATCAGCAGATCGTGCTCGCGCTTGGCCTGGGGCGCGAGCCCGCGGACGATGGCGCCGCGGTAGCCGAGCACCGGCAGGCGGAGGCGATCACCCTGCACTTGGGCCAGCTCAGGCACCTCGAGGGTGGCCTCGATCTGGACCGGCTGGAGCACGCTCTCGATCCCCGGGAGGGCGAGCTTCTTCACCTTGACCCGCGGGTAGGTCCTGCCCCAAACGCTCGCGAGCTGCTCGCTGCGGCGCTTCTCCGCCTGCAGGCTCTGTCGCCAGCGGGAGGACTGGGCGCCCTCGACCCGCTGCTCTTGCAGGATCGTCGCCGAGCCGTCGGCGGCGAGGGTGATCCGTTGGTCGGTGACCTGGAGGTTTGCCTCGGCGCTCGACACCGGGATCGTCCGCAGCTCCGCGCCTGCCGCATCGCCGACGCCGTCGAGGATGATCAGCGCGGTCGCCCCTTGGTCGCCGTAGGGCAGCTCGCTTGGCCCCGAGAATTCGGCCGTGCCGTCGAGGTAGGTGTCGAGGCTCGGGACGTAGACGATCGCGTGGTTGAACGCGGCCAGGCTCGCGGGGGCTGGGCCTATCGTCCCCTGATCGCGGGTCCGCACGAGGACCAGCTTTGAGTCGATCCCGGCCTCGGCGAGCATGACCTTGAGCAGGCTCGCCTTGTCCTTGCAGTCGCCGAAGCGGCGGTCGTAGACGTCGGTGGTCCGGTAGGGCTTGTAGCCGTGGATGCCGAACTCGAGGCCGACGTAGCGGGTCGTCGTGATCACGTGACGGTAGATCGCGGCGACCTTCTCGGCCTCACTCGCGTCGGCGGAGACGGTGCTCAGGGCTGTCGCGACGCCGTCTCGGATCTTCGCGTCGACTGTCAGCTGCTCCTTGACCAGGCCCCAGTACCAGCGGCCGACGGCGTTCCAGTCCGCGTAGGTCGAGACGTGGAGGTAGCCGGCGATCTCGGTCCAACCGGGCATGTTGGACTCGCGGCGGATCCCCGGGCGATTTTTCGCCGTGTAGCGGTACGTGAGGGTCTTCTTGTCCTTCGAGACCGTCTTCTTCACCTTGCGGTTGAAGTGCAGCGGCCGCGAGGCGGGCGTCTCGTAGACGATGTCGAGGTAGCGCTGGGGCTCGACCTTGTCGACCTCGACCATGTCGCCGAAATAGTCGTCGAACTTGTTGCGGGCGGCGACGTCGCGGCGGAGGAACGCGACCTCGAGCACGTCGCCGACCTGAAGCCCGCGCAGCTCGATCCGCTGGGCCCGCTGGTCGTAGTACATCCGGTAGCCGGCCTCGGTCAGCGAGACCATGCTCGCGGCGCCGATCTCGGCGATGCTCCCGTCGGCGCGGCGGACCCGGGCGCGGCGGATGTCGACGTAGCTCTCGTCGGGGTCAAAAGCGACCGCCTGGACCGCTTGTGTACGGACGCCGCGATCGTCGAGGATCTTGATGATCCGATGGTCGAGGCGCTCGCTGAGGCCGTTGGGGAGGACGCGGACGGCGATCCTCCGGTGAAGGTAGGCCGAGCTCTTGCCTGCCCAGGACTTGGGCGTGGGCTTGCTGGCGATCGCCTCAAGGTCGACGTCGTAGCGGGCGAAGAGGTCGTCACCTGCGCTCGGCTCGAGGGTTGAGACCAGATCGCGGATCTCTGGCTGCTGCGGCTTGAGCTCGAGCGAGCGGCGGAGCGAGCGGATCGCCCCCTGAGTGTCGCCTGCGCGGGCGAGGATCCGGCCGAGGCTGGTGTGAACATCCGCGTCCTGCGGGGAGAGGCGCACAGCCTCGAGGAGAGCGCCCTTGGCGGCCTCGAGATCGCCGCCCGCCTCCTCGATCCTGGCGAGCAGGCGGTGGGCCTCCGGGAGGCCGGGGGCAGCGGCGACGCGGGCGCGGCCGAGCTCGCGGGCCTTGCCGACGTCGCCGAGGCGGAGGTGACCGTCGATCATCCGCATCGTCCCCCCTGCGTCGCCGCCGGGGCCGCCGCGGAGCGCGTCGAGGATCGCGAGGCCCTCCTTGGTCCGGCCGAGCTCGAGCAGGCGCTCCGCCTTCTCGCGCTTGAGCAGCCTCGAGTCGGGGTAGCGGGCGATCATGTCGTCGACCCAGGCGAGGGTCGTGAGGGGAAAGCCGTCGTCGGCGAGGCCCGCGGCAGCGATGAGCTCGATCTCCGGGTCGTCGGGGACGATCGTCCGGGCCTCCCGGATCCGCGAGCGAAAGCGTCGATCGAGCCCGAGGGCGCGGTCGCGCCAGCCCAGATCGACGAGCATCGTCGCCAGCAGATCTCGCTCTGAGGGGGCGCCCTGGGGGTCCTTGCCCTTCCTTGGCGCCCGCTTGCCGGAGCTGGCGATGGCCTCACGGGCGCGCTCGATCCCCTTGAGGAGCGCGCTGCGGCTGCCGCCAGGGTCAGGGTCGGCGACTGAGAGCAGCCAGGCCGAGTAGGCGGATCCTACGGCATCGTCGGCGTCGCGGGCCTGCTCGACCGCCGTCCGGTCACCGGCCGTGTAGGGGTGGATCCACCGCTCGAAAGCGACGAGATCGACCTTGTCGGTCCCCTTGGCCCTTGGCCGCTCCGCCTGGCTTCGCAGGAGGGCGCGGAGCGAACGGACCTTCGGCGGCTCCGCGCTCTTTCCGGTCGCCCTCGCCGCAGCCTTGGACGGGTCTTCGGCCTGGCTTTCGGCCAGGGCGAGCTCCCGGGGTCGCTCTGTGAGCACCTCGATCCCCTTGAGCGGTGCTCCCTTCGGATCGCTGATGCGGGCGTAGAAGCCCCACATACCGTCATCACAGCTGATCTTGACCAACACGCGGTTGAGGCCGGGGGCCAGGCGCAGGCCGTGGGTCTCCTGTAGCGGGTTGGCGGCGCGGTAGGTGCGTCCCTCGGCGATCTCTTCGCCGTTGACCCAGACCTTGTGGGCCCCAGAGGTGCCCATGTGGAGCGCCGCGGCCATCGCCTTCGGCGCCTTGATCCAGAGGGTCGCGTAGCCGGTCGCCTGACTGTTGGGGTGCAGGCGATCGTCGAGGGCTACGTAGGCCCCGCGGGGGATCTCGCTGTAGGCTAGGCGCTGCCAGCTCAGCGGCTCGCCGGGGAGCTTGCCGGCGAAGCCCTGCGATGGATCAAAGGGCTCGGTCTCGGCGGGATAGACCTGGTCGTGCCCCGCCCTGCCCTGATTGTCGAAGGGGCCGATGATCTGCCAGTCGAGGAGGAAGCCGGCGGACTCAAAGCGGGCGCGGGCGTCCTTTCGATCCCCCTCGGCCTCGGCGATCTTGCCGAGCTGGAAGGCGGCGTGCGCCTTGACGAGCGGGTCATGGCGGCGATCGGCGACGACCTCCCCCAGGAGCGCGACGAGGCGGTCGGGGTCGATCTCACCGCCGAGCTCGGTCAAGAGGCCGACGAGCCCGAGGATCGCCGAGGGTCCGCGGCGGACCCGGAGGATCGTGGCGCGTCGCTCCAGCTCTCGCTCCCAACGACCGCTCAGGCCAGCGGCCGGGTCTCGCACGCCTGGCGTGAAGAGATCGACCTGCTCCTGGACGCGGCTAGAGGGCGCCGATACAGGCTCGGCGGAGGGCGGTGCGGCGCTGGCGAAGGGCGGCGCGAGTCCGAGGACGAGCGCCGGGATCCAGCGATGGAGGCGGCTGGGCACGGGCCGCCATGATGAGGCATCGACCGCTCGCCCGCCACCCCGGCCAGCCTGACGCTGCGCCCCGTCCCTCTTCGCGGACGCGAGCCGGCGCCGGTCTCTGTCCGTCGCGCCCTGCCGACGCGCTCTACCGACGCCCAGCTCACGGTGCGCCGCGCTCTGCCGTGATGACCGACTGGCGTCGGTGCGGCCTTGCTCCGCCGGCACCACTGCTCTGGGGCGGCCCTCCCTGCGACGGCAGCTCTATCCGCTCGCCGACCGGCGGACTCTGCCTTGCCGTCTCTCGAGGACGAGGACGATCGCTGCGCGGGTCAGGACGGCGGTGGTGAGATCCAGGTCAGCTCGACCGCGACCGCCTCGTGATCCGAGAGGTCCACGCCATCGGCGTCGACGAAGAGCGGATCCAGGGCCCAGCTTTGGACCTCGAAGGCGACATCGTCGCTCGATCGAAAGAGGACCCGATCGATCCGCAGCTCCTCACCGCACCCCAGGGCGCGGCAGCTGTCGGTCAAGCCGGCGGCGTCGATCAGCCCCTGCAAGTTCTCCTCGTCCTCGGCCTTCATGTTGGTGTCGCCGCCGATGATCACAGCCTTGCCGGCGGAGCGGTCGGCGAGGGTCTCCGCGAGCTGGAGCGCCTGTTCGGCCCGGGCGGCGACGTCCTCAGGATCGCGGCCGGCGTCCATGTGGAGGTTGTAGACGTCGACGAAGACGCCGGGCGCCAGCTCGTGCTCGGCGACGGCGAAGCCCTTCGGCGCCAGACAGTCGCTACCGTTGGTGATCTGCCCGTAGCAGGCCTTCCACTTGACCCGGGTGTGGGGGCCGAAGAGGCTCTGCGAGAAGCGGTTGAGCCCGTCGCCCAGATCGTTCACGCCGTCGCCGCTGCGCTCTGACTGGTAGGGGTGCTCGGCGTCGGCGATCAGCTCCTCGTGGTAGTAAAAGTCCTCCTGAACGAGGCCCAGGTCGTGGTTGTTTAGGAGCGGCGAGATCAGCGGCATGTTGACCTCGGGGTTGCTCCCCGAGATCCCCTGGGGCAGCCCGGCGACGTTGTAGGAGAGCACCTTGATGGAGCCGCTTCGTGGCTCGCCCTCGTCGGTGCCTGTGCCTGTGCCGGTGCTGGTGTTGGTGTTTGTGTCGGTGTCCGTGTTCGCGTCCGTGTCGCCGGAGCTCGTGGTCGAGCCTGGGCTCGCCTCACCTGCAGACTCCGTCGCCGAGCCAGAGTCGCCGCACCCGGTGAGGGAGAGCGCTCCCGCGAGGAGGCTAG
>Ga0316189_10004487_pt1 | contig 13432 bp, 10 predicted proteins | sample LowCovwburrow_MG_FD_204930 | JGI IMG/M metagenome (GOLD analysis project Ga0316189, IMG submission 204930) | Coastal sediment microbial communities from Maine, United States - Lowes Cove worm burrow | ecosystem: Environmental > Aquatic > Marine > Coastal > Sediment | place: USA: Maine... | reverse complement strand
TCCGTTGCAACCGGCGCCACAACCGACGCCGGAAGACGACGAGGATCAGGATCAGCCTTAATAAACGAAGCCGCGCTAGGTATGTGCGATTGGCTTGTCGGTAAAAAGATAGTCCTTCAGCTCTTTATCGAAGGACGGATCCTTGCGACGAATCCACTCCAGCACCATCGCCGCGTGCTCCTTTTCTTCATCCCGGTTGTGAGCAAGGATAGCCTTGAGGTCGTCATCCTTGCAGGCGTCAACCCTCTGGTTATACCAATCTACAGCTTCCAGTTCTTCCATCAGGGAAATGATCGCCCGGTGCATATCTCTCGTGTCATCTGAGAGTTCGTCAATTGGCTCGTGATAGCCCTCGTTCGCCATTGTTTGTCTCCGCTTACATTCGTTGTTTAGTCTGCCGCAGAATACTCTACCCAGTACACACCTCGTAAGTCACCGACGTCAAACCCCGTGGCTTCGTCCTCCGGGTATGCCTCATTAATGTGGGCCAAAACATCTGGCTCCAGCGTTTTTCCATGACAAGCGAGACACAGCGGCACGATAACAATCGGTTCCACGTAGCCTTCCTGATTATTCTCCAAAGACACGACAACTGGTGCGCGATCCGATTCTTCGCCAAGATATTTCTCGAGGACAGGATCGACCCAGTCGGGCGCCAAATTGGCCGGGTTGCGGAGACGGTGGCTCGTGCGCCCAATCTTGACGCCCTCGACTGAATGAGACGCTGCGATAGCAGGTGCCTGGTCCTTGCAGACGCTGATCGCATTCAGAGGGCCACCCTGCATTCCCGCCATGAGTGCTTGCTTCAGATCTCCTTTCAATGGAGCCAGCAGCTCGGCTCCACGTGCAAGCTCTCCCCCCTCAGATAGCGCCGTGCCCGATACAAAAGGCAGCAGTAACAGGATTGACCACGCAACGGCTACAAATCGCTTACGTTTCATACGTACCCCAAGATTATTCAATTCCGAGTTCATGGCTTATCCTTATTGCTACCGTTTGCTTTCTAGTCAACAGCGTCTTTATGTTCACGTGACGCAGGAACCTGAGGCAGTAACTCCGTATCTACCAACCATTCCCTGCCTTTAAGTAACAACTCCCAGTAGATACCAGGCAACATCTTTTCCTTCAGTAACCAAGCAAGCCTTGAAGGTTCATAGCTGTTAATTAACCACTGCGGGAAACTCGGCAAGTGCTTGCCGCCATAACCAAACTCAGCCAGGACAATTTTTCCACGCTCAACGGTCAGCGGACAGGAGCCGTAGCCATCGTAGACAGCATGAGGAGCACCGCCAGAAAGCACTCTGAGTGCGTTCTCCGCCACCACCGGAGCCTGCTTCCTGAGAGCCGCGGCCGTCTTGGCATTGGGCGCCGAGCAAACGTCTCCAGCTGAAAATATATTGCCAAACCTGCTGTGCTGCAGAGTCTCCGCAGAAACGTCCACCCATCCGGCGTCATTAGCTAAAGGGCTTTGGCGAATGAAGTCAGGCGCAGTTTGCACCGGGCAGACGTGCATCATGTCGAAATCGACCTCGACGCGACTTGTGGTCCCTTCGCCGTCGGTTCGGTCAAACCATGCTTTGCCAGCCGGACCATCCACGGCAACAAGATTCTCATTCAGGCACAGCTCAATTCCGTACTTGTCGACATATTTTGACAGTGCCGGCACATAGTCAGATACGCCGAACAGGGCTCCGCCAGCGTTATGAAACTCGACCGTTATATCTTTCAGTTTTCCTTGCCGCAGCCAATGATCACATGACAGGTACATCGCCTTTTGCGGAGCTCCTGCACACTTTATAGGCATTGGCGGCTGCGTAAATACCGCCCTGCCCTGGTTCAATTCCTGCACCAGGTCCCAGGTATAGGGAGCCATGTCGTAACGATAATTCGACGTGACACCGTTTTTGCCGAGCGTTTCGCCAAGACCTTCAATAGCATCCCAGTCGAGCTTGATTCCGGCCGCGACAACCAAAACGCGATAGCCAATACGCTCCCCATCCTCCAGGATAACGTCATTTTTTTCAGGTTCGAATCCGGCGACCGCCGCATGTCTCCACGCAACGCCCTTTGGCATGACCGAGGCCATCGTACGTTCGGTTTTCTTTCGATCGAATATGCCGGCGCCAACCAGCGTCCAGCCCGGCTGATAATAATGCGCCTCGCGTGGCTCGATAAGGAGAATATCCAGATCCGGCCTTCGTCTCAGCATGCTCGACGCTGTCGCCAAACCAGCAGTACCTCCGCCGACGATTACGACATCGTGCTTGTCACCTGATACGGCTTGCTGGATCGACTCGCTCGCAGCGGCCGGCGCAGCCGCAGAGCGACTGATAAGCCTGGCACGCAAAGCAGTCAGATCGTAGCCAGCCTGGGCAGTAGTGGCCATCACGGCATCAACGTCCAGAGTCTTTGCTTCGTTCAACGCCCACAAACACGTTGAGCGTGTTCCGGTACGGCAGTACATCAAGATCGGGCCTTGCAGAGTGCGATTGGCACGCTCGAACTGATCAATGTTCTCGTCTGTCAGCCTGCCGGCGACCACGGGCAGGTTGACAAATTGCATGCCAAGTTCTTCTGCGGCGGCCGCCAGGTCGGCTGACCTTGGCTGTCCCTGAGCTTCATTATCAGGACGATTATTAATTACTGTCTTTATTCCCTGCGCCGAGGCAACGCCAAGATCTGCCGTCGTAATTTGCTCAGACACGAAGAACCGCGGCGATAATTTTCTCATATTCATTGTCTGTATCTCCCGGTCTCAGGCAGCAATGCCTAACGCCTCCGGTAATGAACGATAAAGGATATAAATTCCCATGACGATAAGAAACAGGCCAAAACCTTTCTTGAGTCTATGTTGTGGCACGCGATGTGCGACCTTCGCACCTGCGAAACTACCAGCAATTCCAAGTCCTGTTACAAGCAACAACGCCTGCCAGTCCAACTCCAGGTTTTGCCTGTCCAGTACGTCCAGGTATTTGTAAAAGCCACTGAAGGATTTCAAAGCGATAATGACGAGACTGGTCGCCACCGCCCTGTGCATGGACAATCCACCCAACAACGCGAGCGCCGGCACAATCAGGAAACCACCGCCAACACCGACCAGCCCGGTAATAATGCCGACCAGTAATCCATCTGATGCTATTTTCCAGGTTTCCCGCGGCGTATGGCTGGTTTCATCAAGTTCCAATGGTCTGAGCATCATGTACGACGCGAGTAGCATGACGACCGCGAAAAGTGATAACTGCACGATACCTGCTACGTAAGCAGCAATAAGTGCGCCAAGGTAAGTACCCGCCATTCCCGGGAGGCCGAAAATAACGACATTACGCCAGTCGATCAGCCTCGCCCTGAGGTATTGCGTACTGCCCGCCACGGCAACGCTTCCTACAATGAACAGCGACCCGGCAATCGCGACTTTTTCGTCCTGACCCATCAAGTAGACAAGTACCGGGACAGTGAGAATGGATCCGCCAGACCCCAACAAACCGAGGCTCACACCAATAGCGACAGCACCGGGCCAGGCAAATATCGAGACCGGCACTAGCAGCGTATTCCTTTGGCTGGCTGCTCCATGGCAGCGGGGATTAATGGCATCACTAAATCACAGTGCATCGCTTTTGCTCGGTAGGGACGAACCGATAATAAGAGCTACCGCCGCCATGGCCCAAACCACGATCGCGCCAGTTGGTAAGTCGAATATTGCCGACAGCACGATTCCTACAAAATAGGACAGTGAACCAATAACGTAACCGACAAGCAGTCGCCTGCCGCGGTTCATGGACCGCGTCGCCAGCGCCGGAATGATCAGGCTCGCAAATACCAGGTAAATCCCGACGATTTGAACCGACGCCGTGACAGCAAACGCAAAAATTACATAGAAGGCTAATGGGCCGACCCGGTCACGTAGCGTGAACCAAAACGCCAGCAAAATAGCAGACAATCCCGCGATGGGAAGAAGCGACTCCCACGAGGACCACAGGATCTGCCCAACGAGCAGTTCCTTTAGGTGTTCACTGCCGTGCGGGTTTTCGGCGAGCACCAAAATCCCGCCGGTGGCAGCAAGTATGAAAAGAATGCCAATCAATGGCTCCTGTATCCTGGGGTAACGTTTCTCCGACCAGTTGAGTCCAATCGCTGCGAGCAGCGCCGCGCTAACGGCGGCAATTTCGACCTCAATTCCGTTTGGGTCCCAATTCATCGCGTGCGCTGCGATTACACCAAGTCCCGCAACCTGTGCAATCGCCAGATCGATAAAAATGATGCCTCTTTTCAAAACTTCATGCCCCAACGGCACATGGGTACTGAGTACGATTAATCCGGCGACAAAGGCAGGACCGATGATGGTCCAGTCGACCAATTCCAGACTCATTGCGTCGCTCCAAGCAAGGTATCGACGATGTCATCAAACAAGCTAAACAGATCCGTTGCCCGATCTGTACCGCCAACCGTCAGCGGCAACACGACGGCGGATATCCCGGTTCGCTCGGCCAACCATTTTGATGCACGCTGATCTTGATATGGCGCTCGAACGATGACGTCAGCGCCGCCGTTTTCAAACCGCGAAACCAGTTGACTCAAGTGGCCGGCCGTTGGTGGTAAGCCCGCGACGGCCTCGAGGTTGGCCACCTCGACCAAACCCAGCCACCGCTCCAGGTACACCCAGGATTTGTGGTGTGTGATTATCCGTTGTCCCTTGAGCACCTGCGCTTTTGCTTCCCAGCGATCAATGGCCTCGTCCCATCGGGACTGAAAGTTGGTGAGACCTGCTCGATAGGCATCGGCATTTTCGACGTCAAGTTCGCCCATGCGTTGCGCGAGCGCGATCGCGATCACTGCAATGTTATGCGGGTTGGTCTGCACATGCGGATTGCCCTGAGGGTGAATGTCGCCGCTTCCCCGATCGACGTTTGCAGTCGCATCGAATCGCTCGACCAAACTGCTGGCTTCGAGAAAACCAGGCGTTCCTGGGAGCACATCTCGATTGTTTGCCTTTCGTAGCAATACCGGCAGCCAACCGATCTCCAGTTCTGCGCCACTGCATATGACGAGATCTGCCTGTCGTACCTTGGCGATCAGGCTGGGTCGCGCCTGTATGTAATGCGGGTCCTGCAAGGCAGTTGTCGCACTATAAGTGTCGACTTTGTCCTGCCCTATTTCGCTTGCAAGCATCGCCCACTCCGGTTCGCAGGCGAATATTCTGATATCCGCATGCGCTGCGAATGACATCAAGATTAAAACCAGAACTGTGAAAATCCTTCTCATTTCAATTCCCCCGGGACCTAGAAGCTATGTCCACCGTGAGCACCGATGCTCAGGATGTACTGCAACCCCCATTGATTCTCATCGCTTGGCCCCGCCTCATCACGTGTGTACTGCAGTCGCAGGCGGCTGAACTCACTGTTTGACCAGTCGGTCATCAGACTGTAGCGCATTGGATCATCATTCGGCGCTGCGAGCGGAGTGCCGTCAAATACCGATCCGACATCATCCATGGACAAGCTGTCCACTCGCGTACCGAATCGCCATCGCGGAAATGGTTGGTAGACCGCCTGCAAGTACCAACCTCGTTGGTCGCTGTCGTAAGCCAGTGGCAACTCACCCGGTAACGAGTAGTCACCTCGCTCCGAACGCCAAAACAACTCACTTTGAATAACGAGGTTGCGCTGCTTCCAATTTCCGTTCGGCGCCCATTTCCAGACGAACTGCGCGATCGTTGTGTCCGAGTCACCGCTGAATAGCAGGGCATCACTTTCATCGCCAGATTCTCGATCAACGCTTTGAGCGCTAAGATGCGAAATGCCTGCGAGCCAGCTGACATCGCTGCCAATATCTCCACCGACATTAAGGAAGAGGCTGTTACTGCCGAATCCGGAATTTTCTGCTCCTGCGGCCGGATAGTTGCTACCCCTTAGTACTTCTGCGCCCGCCTCAACATACAGATCTGCTGGTGCAATCCAGCGGACCTGCACACCGTCGTCGATGTACTGATCGCCGAGAAAAGCCTGATAGGGCAATGGCTGGTCTGCAAAATCCCACGAATGTGCATGCTTGTTATTGAGGTAGCCAATGCCAGAAAAGAATCGGCCGAAGCGCGCGGAAAAGCCAGCGGGCAGTGCTGTGGTCTCAAGCCACGCTTCTTCAATTTCAACACCAGCTTCTCCGTCTTCGATGACGAGGGGCGCTGTTAACCACGCCGTAAATTTGTCATCGACATTGGCGCTGATATTGATCTCCGCCTCGCCTATTGCCAGCCCCTCGTCAAACGGTCCGGCCTCACCACCGTAGGGAAAGCCCTGCACGGAGTATTCCGCCGGATCGTTCGCATAATTCCAGGCCTGTCCCTGAAATATCACGCCGATTGCGGGATTGAATGCGGAGTTTGAGCCACCACTGCGCGACCCAGGCGCGACCGCTGCTGTCTGTGCCTGCTCTGCAATGGCCAGTCGTTGCTCGAGCGCTGCGATTCGTGACTCGTAGTCCACACGCAATTCATCGATCGCGATGCGCAACGACTCGATTTCACTGATCTGCGCTGATGCATTATTAGTGAAAAGGGAAGCAATCGCACAAAGTGCAATGCCGCTCAATCTGATGCTCATGGCACCACCTCTTGTTGAATCTGAAAAGCCCATGCCGGAAGCTTGCACAAGCGTCCGGCAGCCGAATTAATAGTCAGACAAAGGTGGGTGGCGCACGCTCTCGATAAGATTTGGGTTCCGCGACTCGCGCAATGTGAGGAACACTGTCAACGCCGATCCGGTGAGGGATCGGCCGCAGCGACTCACCAGTGGAAGGCGGAATTGCGTGTCCCGGATCTGCATGCCCTGAACAAAACTTGCAGCTCGTCTGATCAACGAAATTGTGTGTCGTTATATGAAACGTCAGAGCCGCATGACTGATCAGCAACATCAGCAGCAGAGCAATACAGTCTTGACGATTTATCGACATTTTCATCACGATTCCGCAGTCCAATCATATGACCGTTCTGACCGGTCACTGGTTCCAGACTAGCCTCGTGACGATTGTAGCATTAAGAAAGCCTGACATTTTTCAGCGCCATGGTCCGGTAAGACCCGACGAGTGCTCTCGGGATCCGGCCAGATTCCGAAGCTCAGCGGCTCAGGTCTGTCAGCATGGCGTCTCGCCGTTTCGAGAGTGCTGCCAGGCGGCGTTCGTCGAGTACGTCACCGAGATTTATACGCAGTGCTTCGTCATCTATTTCGAGCAGCGCCATTCGCCATTGATCGCCAATAGCGAGCTCGATGTCCTTCAGATACGCCGGCCGTCCCTCTGCTATGCCGAACGCGCTTTCATGATCAACCAGGATCAACAGCCAGTTTTCCGGGCTGTACAACATCGACGATGGCGTCCTCGCAGGATTGTGAATGAGCGCATCGAAGACGTACATCGCACCCATCTGTTTATCCAGTGAACACGGCGCGCCATGCCACTTGCCTGCGGCCACTCGTGCACGTTCGGTCAGGGTTGCGGCCGGAACGAACTGCAGCATTCCGTGTCGACCGTCGATTTCACGCCGGACGGTCACCGGAACCATGGCCAGCCCCAACAGGCGATCAAGCTTGTACGCTGCGAGCTCGGGCACAAAGTCCTGCTCCGGAGGTAATTCGCTAAAGTATGCAAATACCGTTCTCTCATCAGCATTGACTTGCACCAATCTCCACGCGGCGCCGTCAGCGTTTAATTCGACGACTTCGCCTTTCTCGAGAATATCAGCCAGCGCAGTGTCATCGATTGCTGTGGATTCATTGCCAACGCGCAGCGGGTATTCGACAGGAGACAAATCCAGATCACCGTCCTGATTAGTCACGGTCAGTTCGTCGCCTTCAATAATGAGCGCGTTGCCGCTGCCCTCGTAATACGACTTCAACATGCCGGTATCAATCTCGACAATGCGTCCGTTCATACGCTGCTGCACCTGATGTGTAGCCGTCGGTGTATGGCCGATTACAACGCGCTTCGCGCCGACTTGGCTCAATACGGAATTCAGCGCATCCCCTTCAATCAGCCTGTTGCAAGTCGCCGTACCGCGATACCAGGTCGGACCAGCTGGCCCGTGCAACGGGGATTTGCTCAGGTCAATAATATTCTGTCCAGCGCTCACCCATTCGTCGGAAATCTGTCCAGAGCTCATTTTGTCACTAAGTATCGCAGGGGTTTCTTTGAACCTGTAGATCGGATTCATGACAACTGCGTCATCCAGGCTTGCGCGTGTGGTCACATAGTCATACAGATCTTTTTTAAGCGTGCTATTGCTCCCGGCAAGTCCATATTCTGCAATGTAGGGCGGAACACCGCCGTGCACGAAAGCGGTATCGTTGATCACGATCATCAGCGGCTTCTCGAGGAGCCACTTGCCGTAAATCCCATCGTGTCGGAAAGCTCGTCGATGCCCGAAATATCCGGGTGGTGCTTTCTCATTAAATTCCCAGCGCACGGCTGTTTCGTTGCTATCCGAGGGTTTGTCGCGGCGAAACTGTTTGTACCATTGCTTTCGTTCTTTGGCTGTTTCAACGTCGAGAAACGCCGCGTATTCCTGGTTGGAAACATAGCGAAGATCGCCAATGAGGTTCATTACCTCATGATTACCAAGTAGTTGATGCACCCGGCCGCCGGCCAGCTTTGCCTCGTGCTCGAGCCGCATGATCAGATCCATCACGCGTCGTGAATCCGGACCGCGATCCAGCAAGTCACCTGTACTTACAAAGTGTGTTTTTCCACCGCTCCAGGCAAGACTGTCATTAATGACATTCGACGCCTGGAGCGTAGCAACCAGGGCGTCGTAATCGCCATGAACATCGCCGACGGCGACAATTCGATCGACACCCGAATAATGCCACTCATCCGTTTCGGCAAAGGAAAACGGCGCAGCAAGGCACAGCACTACCGCAAGTAAAAGGAGAGCGGCTCGATTACCTCGCTGGCTTATCCTTCGTAAGTCGTTCCTTGAGCTAGCTACGCTTATCACTCGATTCATTCTCCGGTATCTGCGATCGACCCGTGCCTGAGATACTGGTTAAAGCCTCTGATTTATTCTCTATCAATAAAAAATAACTTCGTCGGCCTTAGCCCTCAATCAGATCTTCATCGCTTTGTTCGTACCAGTTCAGCAGTCCTTTCCAAATCATCTCCGCCGTTTCAGCGTACCAAAACAAGTCGCGATCCTCGACGTCAATCACACCCTCATCAACCAGGAAGTCGAGATCGATAACGTTACGCCAGTACTCTTCACCAACCAGCACTACGGGCAAAGGGTTTATCTTGCGGGTTTGGATCAGAGTCAGCGTCTCAAACAATTCATCAAAAGTGCCGAACCCGCCGGGAAACGCGACCAGCGCTTTGGCGCGCATCATGAAGTGCATTTTTCGCAACGCAAAATAGTGGAACTGGAAGCACAATTCCGGAGTAACGTAAGGATTCGGATATTGTTCGTGCGGCAGAGTGATGTTCAGTCCAACTGTCTTGGCGCCGGCCTCGTGTGCGCCTCGATTAGCGGCTTCCATGAGACCCGGGCCGCCGCCGGTCAGCACAACCAGGCGCGAATCCGTCGGCCCATCGCCGGCTTGCGCGACCAGTCCGGCAAATTCCCGAGCCACGTCATAATACTGGCTCTTGGCGAGAATACGTTCGGCGACCCTCAAGCGACGCTCTAAATCGCCGCTCCCCGGCTCTGCTGACAGAGCGCCGCGCAACTGTTCGACATGCATTTTTGCGGCGGCGGGCTCGACAATCCGTGTGCTGCCGAAAACAACGATTGTATGTCGAACACCATGCTCATTAAGCAAGCTCTCGGGTTTGAGATAGTCCAGCTGTATTCGCACGCCGCGTGCATCATCACCGCGAAGAAAATCCACATCTTCGATGGCAGGCTCATACGAAGGGTTATTCAAGATAGCTTCCAGCTTGGCCGGACTTTCGGGATCCTCGCTGGACGATTTCGGCTTTTGCCAGGGCAGTGGTTCCGCGCGTTGGCGATCTGCCGCTGCCGGCACAGCGGGTTGGCCGGATTTTTTGATCACTGCTTTGGCCTGTTTGTTTCCTGATCTGTGGATATGTTAACCCCGTGCGAGGGCGACCGCAGCAAACGCTTTCATCCGGGACATACAAAATAAAAAAGGGGTCCCGATGGGACCCCTTCTTTATTTGGCGCGCCCGGAGAGATTGATTCGGGCCTGCGGCCCTCACCCCTTCGGGGCGCACTTCGTGCGTCCAAATCGGCATAGCCGATTAGTCGAACCGTCGCCCTACGGGCGACCCAGTTCGAACTCTTCGGCCGCAAAAAAATAGGGACCCGAATGGGTCCCTATGTTTTTTGGCGCGCCCGGAGAGATTCGAACTCCCGACCGCCCGGTTCGTAGCCGGGTACTCTATCCAGCTGAGCTACGGGCGCATTTGTTGTCTTGCATGTTACGTTGTTCTGGCGGAGAGAGAGGGATTCGAACCCTCGAAGGGGTATTAGCCCTTACTCCCTTAGCAGGGGAGCGCTTTCGACCACTCAGCCATCTCTCCGATATGTTTGTGGCAGTGGCCCCACAGTCAGGACAACCACTGCACTAAAGGTCAGTCCGGACCGACCAAAAACGCACTATTATGGCCCACCTCCAGACTGGGGCGCACATAGTACTTATCGGGATACGAGAGGTAAAGCCCCGCAGGCATTATTCGCCCGGGCTTTCCTCTTTTGCCTCTCCCGAGGCTTTTTCGCTCTGAATACGCTCGTAGATCTCTTCGCGGTGCACGGATACTTCTTTCGGGGCATTTATCCCGATTCGTACCTGATTCCCTTTGACCCCCAGGACAGTGATCGTGATATCGCTCCCGATCATGACCGTCTCACCAGCGCGTCGCGTCAGAATAAGCATGACTTCCTCTCCTGCCCATCGGGGAGTTATCCCCTGTTCTTGTTACGCGTCGTACGTCCTAAACTCTTGTAATACTAGCCGATTTTGGGCATCGATGCCCATCGGTGTACGAACGGGATGAATTCAGGCTGTGAAAAGTTTGAGGAAATGCTCAGCTAAGCTGCGCCGCGACCCACGCTGACACCGAGTTCAGGGCCTCATCAAGGGCCTCCGCATTGTTGCCACCGGCCTGCGCGAAGTCCGGCCGACCACCGCCCTTGCCGCCAACCTGCTCGGCAACTGGCTTGATGAGATCGCCAGCTCGAATACGATCGGTATTGTCTTTCGTGACGCCCGCTGCAAGACGCACCACGCCATCGTCGACGGATCCAATCACCACAACCGCGCTCTGTAGCTTGTCCTTGAAGCGATCGACGGCCTCTCTAAGCGTCTTCGCGTCCGCACCATCAATTCGCGTCGCGAGTACCTTGATGCCAGCGATTTCCTGAACATTCTCGGTGTGATCGCTTGCAGTGCCCGTCACCAGGGCTTGTCTGGCTGCCGCGAGCTCTTTCTCTAGCTCCTTATTGCGCTTTAAGATCTGCTCGATTTTCGCGGGGGCTTGCTCAGGCTGGCTGCGCAATAACGCCGATATATCATGCAACGACCGCTGCCCGGAGTCGATCCACTCAAGTGCACCCTTGCCGGTCACGCCTTCAATTCGACGCACGCCCGACGCCACTCCGCTTTCGGACGTTATTTTGAACAGGCCAATATCACCTGTTCGATCGACATGCGTGCCGCCGCACAGCTCAGTCGAGAATTCTCCCAGACGAAGTACGCGAACAAGGCTATCGTACTTCTCACCGAACAATGCCATTGCACCCGACTCGACAGCATCGTCGTAATTCATGAGTTCTGTTTCCGCAGCGACATTTTTGCGAATCTCTGCGTTCACCATGTCTTCGATGTTCCGCAGCTGCTCGGGCGTAACGCCCTCATAGTGCGAGAAATCGAAACGCAGCCTTTGTGCATCGACCAACGAGCCTTTTTGTTGCACGTGGTCACCGAGCTCTGAACGGAGCGCGGCATGCATCAGGTGTGTCGCTGAATGATTGAGGCGAATCGCCTGCCGCCTGTCGGCATCCACATTCGCTGCAACTTTGTCGCCCACCTTAAGTCCACCGGCCTGTACCGAACCAAAATGAACAACCGCCTTGCCGCTCTTTTGCGTATCAACCACGGTGAACGAGTGGTCTTTCGAAGCAATGACACCGGTATCACCAACTTGCCCGCCACTCTCACCGTAAAAAGGCGTTGACGACAATATAACCGCGCCGTCATCACCAACAGCGAGCTCGTCAACCGCCTTGCCATCGTTGAAGAGCGCGACAACCGTGCTTGCCCCAGTAACGCTTTCGTAGCCCGAAAAAGACGTTTCGATATCGGTATGCAACGCACTATCGCCGCTTACGTTGAATTTACTCGCCGCCCGCGCGCGATCACGCTGCCCGGCCATCGCTTCCTCGAAGCCTTCCTGATCGACCGCCAAGCCACGCTCGCGGGCAATGTCAGCGGTCAAATCCAGGGGAAATCCGTAGGTGTCGTATAGCTTAAAAGCCACTTCGCCGGGGATCTGCTTGCCAGTGAGTTGTGCTATGGCCTCTTCAAGAATCTCCATGCCCTGGTCAAGCGTTTCGGCAAATCGTCGTTCCTCTTTCTCTAGAACCTTCTCGACATGCGCCTGTGCTTTGGCCAGCTCGGGGTAGGCCCCACCCATTTCGTTGACCAGCGGTGCGACGAGCTTGTGGAAGAAAAGCTCATTGGTACCGAGTTTTTTGCCATGTCGAATTGCTCGTCGGATGATTCGGCGCAATACATAGCCCCTGCCCTCGTTGCCTGGCAGCACACCGTCGACGATCAGGAATGCACAAGCACGAATGTGATCAACAATCACATTGAGCGAACTTGAACTCTCGTTTGTTATACCCAATGTTTTGGCTGTTGCAGTTATCAGGTGCGCAAACAGGTCGATCTGGTAGTTGCTATGCACGCCTTGCATAACAGCAGCGATGCGCTCCAGGCCCATACCGGTATCAACTGAGGGCTTCGGCAACGGCACCATCTCGCCATTTGCCGAGCGATCAAACTGCATGAAAACCAAATTCCAGATTTCAACGTAGCGATCACCGTCTTCATCCGGCGATCCGGGAGGCCCACCTTCGACATCCGGACCGTGGTCATAGAATATTTCGCTGCAGGGCCCACACGGACCCGTGTCGCCCATCGACCAGAAATTATCTTTCTCCCCCATGCGCGTGAAGCGCTTCGGGTCGATCTTCATTTCCTTTAACCAGATGTCTGCAGCTTCGTCATCATCGTTGAAAACCGTGACCCAAAGTTTCTCCGGATCCAGCCCGAGCGCGATAGTGAGAAATTCCCAGGCGTAATTGATGGCGTCACGCTTGAAGTAATCGCCAAAACTGAAGTTGCCGAGCATTTCGAAGAACGTGTGGTGGCGAGCTGTATAACCAACATTTTCCAGGTCATTGTGCTTGCCGCCGGCACGAACACAA
>Ga0316189_10004486_pt1 | contig 13432 bp, 12 predicted proteins | sample LowCovwburrow_MG_FD_204930 | JGI IMG/M metagenome (GOLD analysis project Ga0316189, IMG submission 204930) | Coastal sediment microbial communities from Maine, United States - Lowes Cove worm burrow | ecosystem: Environmental > Aquatic > Marine > Coastal > Sediment | place: USA: Maine... | reverse complement strand
GCTAAATTTGATTGGAATGACCTTGGAACTTGGGGAAGTTTATACGATAAGTTGGAAAAAGATGGTCATAATAATGCGATACTTAATGCCAAAACATTAGCAGAAAATGCAGAGGGTAATATTATAAGATCAAAAAAAGGCAAATTAGTCGTAATTGACGGCTTAAGTAATTATATTGTTGTAGACAATGATGATACCCTACTAATTTATCCCAAAAGCAAGGAGCAAGATATTAAACAAGTACTTCAAAGGGTTAGGAATAAGTATGGTAATATTTAGAACTTAAGTTGTAATATTTTAATGTAGCCACAAAATTTTATTTTTTATATTCGTGTAGTAAGGGCAAATCAATTATAGATGGAAGAAAATAAATTTAATTTTTCTGAAGAAGAAGTTAGTAATGAGCAAGCAGTAGAGCAATCTAAAAAGGCTGTAAGGGAAGATGCTAAAGGACTGTTTGTTAGTATAAAAAAATTCATGACGGATTTGCTTGACTTTCGTCAGGATACAGACCGCGATGCAACAGTAGAAGCCATAAAGGGGGATATACCGTTTAAGGGAGCGACAGCTTGGATTTTAATTTGCTCGATATTCGTAGCATCTGTTGGTTTAAACGCAAATTCTACGGCAGTAGTTATTGGAGCCATGTTAATTTCTCCATTAATGGGGCCAATTTTGGGCATTGGTTTGTCGGTAGCCATTAATGATATATATACACTAAGAAAATCGCTGATAAATTTTGGAGTGATGATTTTATTGAGTGTAATAACGGCATTTCTCTTTTTTAAATTTTTTCCACTCCAAGAAGAATCATCAGAGTTGCTGGCTAGAACCAAACCAGATATTCGGGATGTTTTAATTGCATTTTTTGGTGGATTGGCTTTAATAATTGCCAGAACAAAAAAGGGCACAATTGCTTCTGTGATTTTTGGTGTCGCCATTGCTACAGCGTTGATGCCTCCATTATGTACAGTTGGTTATGGTTTAGCATATGCATTTGAAGATTTTGAAAAAGGAATGAATTTTGCCCTTGGTGCAATGTATTTATTCTCTATTAATACGATTTTTATTGCGTTGGCGACGTTTTTGGTTTTAAAATTATTACGTTTCCCAATGCTTAAATATGCAAATTCTGCAAAACGAAAGCGCATTGCTAGATTAGCTTCATTTTTAGCAATTCTAGCCATGATACCTGCTGGATTTACATTTATTAATGTGTTGAATGAAAGTAATTTTAATCGGGATGCCAATAAGTATATTAAAAATGAATTGACGCCATTGCCACATGCTGAATATATTAAAAAGAATGCGTTTTATAAATACTCAAAAGATAGTATATCTTATATAGAGGTTAACACATTTGGTTTGGATGAAGTGCCAGAATCTACTATTGCAGTTCTTAAAAGTAGAATGAAAGCGGATCAATATAGAGCCTTGAATAATAGCGTACTCAAGTTTAACCAAAATAGATCCAAAAATATTGACAACTTGAAATATATGGAAGAATTGCGCTCACGCGATTCATTAGACTTACTATCGCAAAACCAAAAAATTATATTGTTAGAAGAAAGGGTAAGTCAATTAAGCAAATTTGAACGTAATGATATTGATTTTCCAGATTTGACAAATGAGGTGAAGGCCTTTAGTGAAAATGTAGAACAAATTTCATTTTCTAATGTAATTACCTCTAATTTCACTAAAGTTGACACACTCTCAGTCTTCTCTGTCAAGTGGATAGATTCTCTTACCAATGCCCAAACAAGGGAAAGTGAACGAATTAGATTAGAAAAATGGTTGAGGGTTAAATTATCTAAACTGGATACTTTAGTAGTTAGGAGAACAAATTAGGTTATTCATTCTCTTCAATATACATTTTGCGAACTTTCTTGAATAACTCTGAGGAATAAACAAAATCTGTAACCACTTCATTGTCGGTTTTAAAAATAGTCTCTTTAGAGCCTTCCCACGCTTTATGACCATCTTTTAAAAACACAATTTTTTCACCGATTTCCATTACAGAGTTCATGTCATGAGAGTTGATTACCGTTACGATTTGATATTCATCCGTAATTTCTTGAATGAGATTGTCAATAACAATCGCAGTTTTAGGATCAAGACCTGAGTTAGGCTCATCACAAAAAAGATATTTCGGGTTGTTTACAATAGCCCGTGCAATGGCAACACGTTTTTGCATTCCACCAGACGCCTCACTAGGCATTTTATGGTGTGCATCATCCAAATTAACACGCTTTAAAACAAAATCTACGCGATCTTGCATTTCGCTTTTGCTCATTTTAGTAAACATTCGCAATGGAAACATTACATTCTCAGCAATGGTCATAGAATCAAATAGAGCACTGCCTTGAAATACCATTCCAATTTCGGCGCGTAAATTACGTTTTTGGTCTTCAGATAAGTTGGAAAATATTTTTCCGTCGTATTCAATGCTTCCTTCTTCATAAGGAAAAAGGCCCAATAAACACTTAATAAACACAGTTTTACCAGAGCCGCTTTGTCCAATGACCAAGCTTGTTTTTCCTTTTTCAAAAGAGGTACTTATCCCTTTTAATATATGGGCATCACCAAACGATTTATGCAAACCTTTTACCTCTATCATTAGCCTAAAAGCATATCAGTTAAAATGTAATTTAATAAAATTATCATGACACTAGTCCAAACAAAGGATGTGGTACTTGCTTTTCCTACCTCTAATGCGCCACCTTTCATATAATAACCATGAAAAGATGGAATTGTAGCCAATAAAAACGCAAAAACAAATGTTTTAATAAATGCATAAGTTATATGAAAGCCATCAAAGTCCATTTGAACACCTTGAATATAATCTTCTAATGTTGTAAATCCGCCATAAACACAGGCAGCCATTCCCCCAATAATACCTAAAAACATAGCAATTGCAATGGCAAAAGGGTATAACAATAAAGCAATTGTTTTCGGGAACACTAAATAGTTTAATGAGTTAATTCCCATAACTTCTAGGGCATCAATTTGTTCCGTAACACGCATGGTGCCAATACTTGATGTAATAAAAGAACCTACTTTCCCGGCCATGATAATCGAAATAAATGTTGGAGCAAACTCCAGTATTATAGATTGCCTTGTAGCAAATCCTACTAGATATTTTGGGATTAATGGGTTGCTTATATTAAGAGCAGTTTGAATGGTCACAACACCACCCACAAAAAATGCGATAAAGGCAACAATACCAAGAGACCTAATAATAAGGTCATCTATATCTTTAAAGATAAGGTCTTTCATAACCGACCACTTGGTTGGTTTACGAAACATTTCCCTTATCATTAAAAAATAAAGTCCAATACTATTTAGGTATTTCATGCGTATATAAGTTACCGCTAAAGTATAAAAATACTGCTATTATTTAATGATAAATTAAAATAAGAATTATTAAAAACCGTATTTTTGGTTACATTAATTAATACTTTTGAAATGAGATATTTCCTGTTAATCGTTTCTATTGTTTATTGCAGCTATTCTTGTAATGCTCAAAATGAAAATGCACAAATTGCTAAACAAAACAATACTGCCTTTAATTCTGAAATAAAATTGGTTGTAGGTATAGTCATAGATCAAATGCGCTATGATTATTTAACACGCTTTTGGAACAAATACGCAGAAGGTGGTTTTAAGCGATTGGTTAGTGAAGGTTATAATTGTAAGAACAATCATTATAATTATGTGCCAACTTATACAGGGCCTGGCCATGCGTCAATATATACAGGAACAACGCCAAAATACCATGGTATTATTTCTAATCATTGGTATGATAAAGAAATAAAAAAAACCGTGTATTGCGCTGGGGACAATGCCGTGCAATCTATAGGAACAGAAGATGTTGCTGGACAAATGTCCCCTCACCGGATGAAAACTACAACTTTTGCTGATGAAAACAGGTTATTCACACAAATGCAGGGTAAAACCATTGGAATTTCAATAAAAGATAGAGGCGCTATTTTGCCAGCCGGGCATACTGCAAATGCCGCATATTGGTTTCATGGAAAAAATGAAGGTAGTTGGATTACCAGTACTTATTATATGAATGAATTACCTAAATGGGTTCAAAAATTCAATAAGAAGAAAAGTGTCGAAACTTATTTTAAAGAATGGAATACGTTATATGATATTTCTACCTATACTGAAAGCGGTGATGATCTAAACAATTTTGAAGGAGGGTTTTATGGAAAAGAAACTGCAACGTTTCCATATGATTTAGCTGCCTTGAAGGATCAGAATAATGGTTTTGATATTTTAAAAGCAACCCCTTACGGAAACAGTATTGTTGCTGATTTTGCTATTGCTGCAATTACTGGAGAGCAATTAGGTCAAGATAGTATTACCGATGTTTTAGCAGTTAGTTTTTCTAGTACTGATTATATAGGGCATAATTTCGGGGTTAATTCTAAAGAAATTGAAGACACATACATACGGTTGGATTTAGAATTAGAGCGTCTATTAAAAACATTGGATGATAAAGTTGGGAATGGAAATTATACCTTGTTTTTAACTGCGGACCATGGAGCTGTAAATGTACCGGTGTATTTGCAAAGTATAAAAATACCAGCGGGTTATATTAATTCGTCAAAATCAAAGCAAGCACTTAATAATTTCATGTTTAATACCTACAAATCAACAGAGTTAATTCAAAATGTAAGTAATAATCAAATCTTTTTGGACCGTAAAAAAATTAAGGCCCTTAAGTTGAATTTAGATGATGTACAAGAGGCGATAGTTAATGAAATAATTAATTATGAACATGTGGACAAAGCGTATACAGCGGAAACGATGAATACAGTGGATTTTACATCAGGAATTGAAGAATTGCTTCAAAATGGCTTTAATCAAAAACGTTCGGGAGATGTGCTATATGTAAATGACCCAGCGGTAATTTCTTATAGTAAAACAGGTTCAACACATGGTTCGGGTTTAAATTATGATACTCATGTACCGCTAGTGTTTTTTGGTACGGGAATAAATCAAGGAAGTACGGTTGCAAAAACTGAAGTTGTTGATATAGCTCCAACGATTTCAGCATTGTTAGGGATAGGTTTTCCTAATGGTGCGACAGGTGAACCTCTTGAGTTTGTATTAAACCAAAATTAGAAATTACTCCTTCATTTCCATATTGATATTCTCTATATAATTTAGCAACTCATCTTTACCAATACTCTTAGAAGAGGAGGTTACAAAATAATTTGGCACTTCTTCCCAAGTCTCAAGAAGCTTAGATTTATAGGCTTCAACATGATTGTCGATTGCTTTTGGTTTCAGTTTATCAGCTTTTGTAAAAACAATCGAAAAAGGAATCTCATTTTCACCAAGCCATTGCATAAAATTTAAATCAATCGGTTGAGGTTCATGTCTAATATCAACAAGAACAAATGCAGAAACCAATTGTTCTCTTTTTTCAAAATAAGCAGTTATAAATTTTTGAAATATTTTTTTTGAAGATTTTGAAACACGTGCATATCCGTAACCGGGTAAGTCTACTAAATACCAATTTTTATTTATAATAAAATGATTTATAAGCTGCGTTTTGCCAGGCCTTCCAGAAGTTTTAGCCAAACTCTTTCTGTCGGTAAGCATATTAATTAATGACGATTTACCAACATTACTTCTTCCTATAAAAGCATATTCAGGAATGCTATTTTTTGGGCATTTTGTAACATCCTGATTGCTAACCACAAATTCAGCAGATTTTATTTTCATAATATGAAATTTTGCTAGAAGCCTTTTTTAGTGAGCCACTTTAAAAGAATTGTATTAAATTCTTCAGGATGTTCCATCATTGCTGCATGACCGCATTTATCAATCCAATACAACGATGAGTCTGGTAACAATTCATGAAATTCCTCGGCTACATTTGGAGGTGTAACAGAATCATTTTTGCCCCAAATAATGCAAGTCGGGGTGTGCATTTTTGGTAAATCTTTTGCCATGTTATGCCTAATGGCACTTTTTGCAATAGCCAATGTTTTTATAAGCTTGTTTCTATCATTTACCGTAGCGTAAACTTCATCAACTATGTCTTTAGTGGCAACGGCCGGGTCATAAAAAACTTCTTGAGCTTTTTTCTTTATTACTTCATAGTCACTCCTTTTTGTATACCCACCGCCCATTGCACTTTCGTACAATCCAGAACTTCCAGTAATTACTAAAGCTTGAATTTTTTCATGATATAGTTTTGTGTGATACAAACCAATATGACCACCTAGAGAATTTCCTAAAAGGATAACCTTGTCGTAACCTTTAAAATCAATGAAATCTCGAAGATATTTTGCAAAATTTTTGACATTGGTTTTAATTAGGGACATTGTATAAATTGGCAACTCCGGAATTACGACTTTATAACCATTACTACTAAAGTGATTTGTTACTGCATCAAAATTACTTAATCCACCCATTAAGCCATGTAAAATAATAATTGGAGTTCCTTCTCCTACTTCTATATAGCTATAATTACCTTCCTTTTTTAGAGTATGGGTCATGTTTAGTTGTGGTTTCTTAAAAGCAAATCTACACAAATTTATTTTAAGTGAAAGTAAGCTTTATAAACAAAATTAATATTTGAATTGCGCATTATATAAAGGAATGAGATTGTCGGAAATTATAAAAATCTAGTGTTTGAAGTATTTTTTAGTTAAGAGTTTTAAACAAATTGTAAAGTTAAAATACTAAAATTTTAATCCATTGATTTCCAGATGTTATCTATTGCATTGTAGCTGCTATTAAACGAGCTTTTTTGCTTTTGGTAGAAATTTATTAACAAAGTGGAATAAAGTGGTAAAAAGTGGAGATATTTTTACTAGATTTGACTCTTATACAATTTAACCTAAATATAGGATTTGAATTCACTAATTGGGACATACGAATGTAAAGTTGATGCAAAGGGCAGGCTCATGATTCCTTCTCCCCTAAAGCGGCAGTTATCGGCCGCTTTGAAGGAAGGTTTTGTCTTGAAGCGAGCTGTTTTTCAGCCGTGTTTGGAGCTTTACCCGATGAGTGAATGGGATACACTAATGCAGAAAGTGAATAAACTAAATAGGTTTAAAAAGAAGAATAATGATTTTATACGTCGTTTTACAGCTGGCGTAAAACTTATTGAAATGGATGCTTCAGGAAGAATACTTGTTTCAAAAGATTTAGTCGCATTTGCAGGGATTTCGAAAGATATAGTTGTTTCTGCGGTGGGGAATATCATGGAAATTTGGGATAAAACAAACTACGAAAAAGCCATTGATGATGCGGTAGTTGACTTTGCAGATTTGGCCGAAGAGGTAATGGGACAAGATGATGATGACGATGGAATATCATAATCCTGTTCTATTAAAAGAATCTGTTGATGGTTTAAATATAAAGGAAAATGGTGTTTATGTAGATGTCACTTTTGGTGGAGGCGGCCATAGTAGAGAAATACTAAGTCGATTAGGACAAAAAGGGAAATTAATAGCATTTGACCAAGATCAAGACGCTCTTTCAAATAAAATAATTGATAGCAGATTTACGCTCATAAATGAAAACTTCAGATATGTTAAACGTTTTCTGAGGTTTCATGGCGTAAAGGAAGTAGACGGAATTTTGGCAGATTTTGGTGTATCGTCTCATCAATTTGACGTTGCAGAGCGAGGATTCTCGACAAGATTTGAAGCCGACCTTGATATGAGGATGAATCAACAAGACACTTTATCAGCATATAATGTTATTAATGAGTATGATGAGAATCAATTAAAAAAAATGTTTTATGACTATGGCGAGTTAAGGCAATCACCCGCTATTGCAAGAACAATAGTAGAAGAGCGGAAGCAAGAAGTGATTAAAACGAGTGAACAATTGAAGCTTGTATTGAAGAAATACCTGCCACCGAGACATGAAAACAAAATTTTGGCTCAAATGTATCAAGCTATAAGAATAGAAGTAAATCAAGAGATTATGGTATTAAAGGAATTTTTAACACAAACACCAGAATTATTAAGTGAAGGCGGGCGTTTAAGCTTTATATCCTATCACTCTATTGAAGATAGATTGGTTAAGCGGTATGTAAGAAATGGCATGTTTGAGGGCGAACCAGAGAAAGATGTTTTTGGCAATGTTGAAGTTCCATTAAAAAGAATAGGAAAATTGATTGTGCCGTCTAATGAAGAAATAAAATTAAATAATAGGGCTAGAAGTGCTAAGCTAAGAATTGCAGAACGACTATAGAATGGCTAAAAAGAAATTCAATAATATTTTAAAAGGAACTTTTTTAATAAGTGATGATTCGTTTAAAAATTGGAGGCTTATAATTTTCTTATCCTTTCTAGCAACTGTTATGATAGCAAGTTCTCATAGCGCAGATAGAAAAGTATATGAGATTGCAAAATTAAATGATGAAGTAAAAGAATACCGGTCTGCATTTATTGATGGTCGGTCCTTATTAATGGAGCTTAAAATGGAGTCAGCAGTTAGAATAAAATTAGCCAATAGGGCTGTGCTGCCTTCAACAGTACCACCAAAAAAAATTGAAGTTAAATCACAAAATTAAAGTTTAACCTTGCCTGTAAACGAGAAGAACATATTAAACCGATTGTATTTTGTAGCAGGATGTATGTTCATCTTCGCTCTTCTTGTGGTATATAAATTGGTGGACATTCAGTTTGTGCAAGGAAATGCATATAGAGACTTGGCTGAAAGGAGAACAATTCAGAATGTTGTTATACCCGCAAATAGAGGCAATGTTTATTCTGCGGATGGTAGTCTGTTGGCAACCTCAGTTCCAAAATATGATATTAGAATAGATGCCATAACTCCTTCATTAAAAAACTTCGAAAAGCATCTTAAAGCGTTATCTGATTCTTTGTCAAAGTTTCATGGGAAACCATCTAGCTATTATCAATTAAATATTAGAAAAGCAAGAGCTAACAAGAATCGATACTTTTTACTGGCTAGAAATCTAGGTTATTCAAATTACATCAAATTCAGAAACTTTCCATTGCTTAACATGGGAGCTTTTAAAGGAGGCTTGATTGTAGAGCAATCAACAAGACGCGAACATCCAATGGGGGCAATTGCAGAGCGAACAATTGGTTATGAACGTATCGATGAAAACGGTAATGTAACCCGTCCTGGTATTGATGGCGCTTTTGGAGTTAAATATTTGAGAGGGAATGATGGTAGGCGCCTAAAACAAAAAATAGGCAAAGGACAGTGGAAACCTATTAGTGATGCCAACGAAGTTGAACCTAAAAATGGATATGATGTCTATACAACAATTGATGTAAATATTCAAGATATAGCTCATCACGCTTTAATAGAGCAACTCGACAAATACAAAGCTGAGCATGGTTGTGTTGTGGTTATGGATGTAAAAACAGGAGAAGTTAAGGCCATCTCAAATTTAGGTAAAACCGATGCTGGTAATTATTACGAAAAAAGAAATTATGCGGTTTGGGAAAGTCATGAGCCTGGATCTACATTCAAATTAATGGCGTTGGCTGCTGCTCTTGAAGACAAGGTTATTGACACGAGCGACATAGTGGATACAGAAAAAGGTATACTTACTTATTACGGCAAACAAGTACGTGATTCTAAGAATGGAGGATACGGAAAAATAAGTGTGGCTAAAGCCTTTGAAGTGTCTTCAAATACAGGGATTGTAAAGGCAATATATCAAAGTTATAAAGACAAACCAAGAAAATTTGTTGAGCGATTGTATGCCATGAATTTAAACGAAAAGTTGGATTTACCAATCATTGGTGAAGGTGAACCTATCATACCACATCCAGATAATAAAAAGCGATGGAGTGGAATTGCGCTACAATGGATGGCTTACGGCTATGGAGTTTCGTTTACCCCACTGCAAACCCTGACTTTTTATAATGCCATAGCTAATGATGGGGAAATGGTTAAACCTCGTTTTTTAAAGGAAGTAAAAGAGTTTGGAAATACAATTGAATCTTTTGATAAAGAAGTTATTAATAAACAAATATGTTCACCTGAAACTATAGCAAAATTGCAAAAACTTTTGAAGAATGTCGTTGAGAAAAAGCACGGAACTGGGAATAGTTTATATTCTGAAAACTTCTCGATGGCAGGAAAAACAGGAACTTGTCAAAAGGATTATCAAGTAAAAGGGAAACACAATTACATTTCTTCATTTGCAGGTTTCTTTCCGGCTGAGAGCCCAAAATATTCTTGCATAGTAGTGATTCACGAGCCCGATAAAAGTGTAGGTTATTATGGTGCTGATGTATCTGGCCCAGTTTTTAAAAAGATTGCACAAAAAATATATACCGATACTCCAATTGTAGATACCGTCGAAAATTTGGAAGAGAAGTTCACGGTTGTTGGTAATAGCTATGATTCCTACTTTGAAATCGCACAAAAATATAAGACCATAATGCCAGACGTTAGGGGATTGCCTGCTATGGATGCAATTTCATTATTAGAAAATATGGGAGTAAACGTGAAGTTGTCTGGCAAAGGAAAAGTTACAGCGCAGTCAGTGGCAAAGGGCACTAAATTATCAAAAAACCAAACAATAGTATTACAACTATCTTGATTGAATTAAAAAACATATTGTACAAAGTAACTCTTAATGCCGTGGTTGGTAGTACAAGTGTTGCCGTAAATAATATTCAATTTGACTCACGTAAAGTAATTGAAAATGATGTATTTGTTGCTGTAAAAGGAGTCTCCTCTAATGGGCATGATTTTATAAATACAGCAATTGGTCAAGGAGCAATAGCAGTTATTTGTGAACAAATCCCTTCAGATATGAAGAATGGGGTGACATATGTTGAGGTTGATAGCTCTAGTAAGTCATTGGCAATCATGGCCTCAAATTTTTACGGTATACCATCAGAAAATTTAAAGCTGGTTGGTGTAACCGGTACAAATGGTAAAACCACTGTAGCCACATTGTTGTATCAGCTTTTCAAAAAAGCAGGATATAAGGTAGGGTTATTGTCTACTGTAAAAATTTATGTTAATGATGCTAAATATGATGCCACCCATACAACACCAGATTCTCTAACAATAAATAAATATTTAAGTGAAATGAATGCGCATGGCGTTGAGTTTTGTTTTATGGAAGTGAGTTCTCACGGTATTCATCAAAATAGAACGGAAGGTTTGCATTTTGAAGGAGGTATTTTTACTAATCTATCACATGATCATCTGGATTACCACAACACTTTTGCTGAATATCGGGATGTTAAAAAATCATTCTTTGATAAGTTGCCAAAAACTGCTTTTTCATTGGTAAATGTCGATGATAAAAATGGTTTAGTCATGTTGCAAAACACAGTTTCAAAGAAATATACTTATGCCTTAAAGGGCTATGCAGATTATAGAGCCCAAATATTGGAAAATCAACTTAATGGGCTGTTCTTGAAGCTTAATGGTAATGATGTTTGGACAAAATTGATAGGAAATTTTAATGCATATAATCTTCTGGCAATTTACGGCACAGCTGATTTATTAGGTTTGGAGAGTGTTGAGATTTTAAGGTTAATGAGTGAGTTGGAAAGTGTCAACGGTCGGTTCCAGTATTTAATTTCTGACGATAATATAACGGCCATTGTTGATTATGCACATACACCGGATGCACTTAAAAATGTATTAGAAACAATTAATAGTATACGCACAAAAAATGAGGAGTTAATTACTGTAGTTGGTTGTGGTGGAGATCGAGATAAAACGAAACGCCCAAAAATGGCTCATATAGCTTCTGCACTGAGTACAAAAGTAATTTTTACAAGTGATAATCCTAGATCAGAAGCCCCTGAAACTATTATAAAGGATATGGAGGTTGGTGTAGAGCCACAAAATTTCAAAAAAACAATGTCAATAGTAGATAGAAAACAAGCTATTAAGACGGCCTGTCAACTAGCTAAATCCAATGATATTATTTTAATCGCGGGAAAGGGTCACGAAACGTATCAAGAAATTAATGGGGTTACCACAGATTTTAATGATTATAAAATAGTAGAAGAATTTTTAAAACAATTGCAAAAGTAGAATGCTGTATTATTTATTTGAATATTTAGAAAAAGAATTTCAATTTCCTGGAGCATCACTTTTTGGGTATTTAACCTTTAGGGCTGCTGTGGCAATTATTTTGTCGCTGCTAATTTCAACTATTTATGGCAAAAGAATCATTAATTTTTTAAGAAAAAAACAAGTTGGAGAGACCATAAGGGACTTAGGCCTTGAAGGGCAGCAAGAGAAAGTAGGGACTCCAACTATGGGTGGAATCATTATTATTCTGGCAACCTTAATTCCAGTTCTTTTAATTGCTAAACTTGACAATATTTATATTATTCTCCTTTTAATTACCACCGTTTGGATGGGAATCATTGGATTTATTGACGACTACATTAAGAAATTTAAAAATGATAAAGATGGATTAAAAGGAAGGTTTAAGATAATTGGTCAAGTAGGTCTTGGTATTATCGTTGGCTCTACGTTATATTTCCATCAAGATGTTACAATAAAAGAGGAAGTGACAATAGTTCAACAAGAGTTGGTGCAGTCTATTACTACACAAAAGCAATCTTCTAACCCTGAAATAAAATCACTTAAAACTACAATTCCATTTGTAAAAGGAAATGAATTTGACTATGCCGATTTAATAACTTGGATAAGCCCGAGTATGGAAAAGTATGCATGGATTGCGTTTATTCTTATAACAATTTTTATAATTACAGCTGTATCAAATGGAGCAAATCTCACGGATGGTATTGACGGCTTAGCAGCAGGAACTTCTGCAATAATTGTATTGACTCTGGGAATATTTGCATGGGTATCTGGTAATGTAATTTTCTCAGATTACTTAAACATAATGTATATACCACGAGTAGAGGAAATTACCATTTATATAGCTGCTTTTGTGGGAGCACTTGTTGGATTTTTATGGTATAATACCTTTCCAGCCCAAGTATTTATGGGTGATACTGGTAGTTTAACAATTGGAGGAATCATTGCAGTGATTGCAATAGCCGTGAGAAAGGAATGGTTAATCCCATTGTTATGTGGCATATTCTTGGCTGAAAATTTATCGGTGGTAATGCAAGTAAGTTATTTTAAATATACTAAGAAGAAATATGGTGAAGGGAAACGCATATTTAAAATGTCGCCTTTACACCATCACTATCAAAAGTCAGGATATCACGAAAGTAAAATAGTCACTCGATTTTGGATTATAGGTATTCTTTTAGCCATAGTTTCCATTGTGACATTGAAGATTAGATAAATGAAACGATTGGTTGTTCTAGGTGGTGGAGAAAGTGGAGTTGGAACGGCACTTTTAGGAAAGAAAAAAGGTTATGAGGTTTTTGTTTCAGATAAAGGAGTGATAAAAGAAAAATATAAAGAAGTTCTTATACATAATGAGATTGAATGGGAAGAAAATCAGCATACA
>Ga0316189_10004485_pt1 | contig 13432 bp, 7 predicted proteins | sample LowCovwburrow_MG_FD_204930 | JGI IMG/M metagenome (GOLD analysis project Ga0316189, IMG submission 204930) | Coastal sediment microbial communities from Maine, United States - Lowes Cove worm burrow | ecosystem: Environmental > Aquatic > Marine > Coastal > Sediment | place: USA: Maine... | reverse complement strand
CGTGATGAATTTTATCAGGGTGAAACAGCTAAGAGATTAGTAGCATTTATCAAAAAAAATGGTGGTATAATAACTGAAGAAGATTTTAAAAGATATGAACCTAAATGGCGAACTCCTATAGTTTTTAAATATGATGACTTAAAGGTAATATCTATGTCTCCCCCTTCTAGTGGAGGAATCTGTTTAGCCCAAATAATGAAAATGATCGAACCATTTCATCTTCATGAGTATGGCCATAATTCAATAAAAACAATTCAAGTTGTGGCTGAAGCAGAACGTCGGGCCTATGCAGATCGCAGTTATTATTTAGGTGATCCAGATTTTGTGGAAGTCCCATTGAAAAAATTAATGAGAAAAGACTATTTGCACAAAAGAATGCAGAATTTTTTATTTGATATGCCTACTCCATCATCTGAAGTATCACATGGTAATATTGAATTTACAGAAAGTAATGAAACTACACATTATTCAATCGTTGATAATTTTGGTAATGCAGTTTCCGTTACCACTACTTTAAATGGCGCGTACGGCTCAAAACTATACTGTTCGGATTTGGGTTTCTTTTTAAACAATGAAATGGATGACTTCAGTGCAAAGGCTGGTGAGCCCAATATGTTTGGTCTTATTGGTGCAGAAGCCAATAGTATAGAACCAGAAAAGCGCATGCTAAGTAGTATGACACCAACCATTGTCGAGAAAAATGGAAAGCTCTGGATGGTCCTTGGAACAAGAGGTGGTTCAACAATTATTACTTCTGTTTTGCAAACCATATTAAACGTTCATGAGTTTAATATGACCATGCAAGAAGCAGTAGATGCTCCGCGTTTTCACCACCAATGGTTACCTGATATAATACAGCTTGAAGAAAATGCCTTTTCTAACACTTTTAAACGACAAATTATAGAGCTAGGTTATGAAGTTAAAGAATATCATTTACCAACTTTAGGCAATATGGTAGGAATTTTAGCTCTTCCAGATGGAACCTTTGAAGGTGGGGAAGATAGGCGAGGTGACGATACAGCAGTAGGTTATTAAATAAAGAACATATGGCTTTTATCAATCAATTTATCAGATTGTTACATAAAAACTCTGACCAAGAGAATGCCGCTTATATGAAAGATTATATGAGAGGACAGTTTGAATACTTTGGCATTAAAACTAAGCCAAGGAGAGAAATTCTTAAAAAAGTTATTGCAGAGAATAATGACGAACTCACACAAAATATAAGAGAAATTACAATTGCACTTTACAAACTTCCTCAACGGGAATTGCATGTAAGTGCAACAGAAATTTTTGAGAGTGAATTGCGAAAAGAATATACCATAGATGATATTGACATCATAGAGCAAATAATCACACAAAACTCATGGTGGGACACCGTTGATTTTATTGCCAAGCAAATTCTGGGAAATTATTTAGTCATTCATAAAACTGAAGCCCCTCGTATAATTTCAAAGTTTTCATCATCAAAAAACATGTGGCTCAATAGAAGTGCTATTTTGTTTCAACTGGCCTATAAAAGCAATACTGATGAAAACATTCTTTTTCAACAATGTATCATTCACAAAGATTCCAATGCGTTCTTTATTCAAAAAGCTATTGGCTGGGCACTTCGGGAATATGGTAAAACAAATCCAGAGTCCGTATTAAATTTTGTAAATTTAACAACGCTAAAACCTTTAAGTTATAGAGAAGCAATAAGGAATATCATTTAAAATGCAATTAAAAAAAATATCAAAAATTATTGTGGGCGTTATTATTTTCTTAACGCTACCAAGCTTGTTGTTTTTTGGTTTTGTTTATTTTAAATACAGTGAAAATTTGCCGTATGGGATTCAAGGGGTGGAAGCTGATGTTCTTGCACATAAGATGCTTGAAGCCTTAGATTATGAGTCTTATCAAAAAACTAAATATATTGAGTGGACTTTTAGAAATAAACGCCGTTATAAATGGGATAAAGCCAATAATATTTGTGAAGTACGTTGGAAGGATTTTGAAGTAGATTTACACTTGAAGTACAAAGACCGTAGTAAGGCTTTTATACATAGTTTTAACGTTATTGGTGAGCAAAAAGATGAGTTGATAAAAACCGCGGTTGAGTACTATAACAATGATTCTTTTTGGCTTGTAGCGCCTTATAAAGTTTTTGACGAAGGTGTAACTAGAAGTCTTGTTAAAACCGAAAACTATAAAGAGGCATTATTAGTTACGTATACTACTGGAGGAACAACTCCTGGAGATTCCTACTTATGGGAATTTGACGAAAATGGTAAACCCAAAAGCTTTAAAATGTGGACGGATTTGGTCCCAATTGATGGTTTAGAGGCCTCATGGACAGATTGGACCACAACTACCAGCGGTGCTCAATTACCCACATTTCATAAAATACTCTTTATGGGTTTTGAAATTAAGCATATTAAGGGAACCAGATAATTTTATGTCTGATTACTAAAGACTACAGCTTAATTAATTTTCTGCCCAGAAAACTGCTGCGTCTTAGATTTAAACAACACATTAAAAGTGGTTAAACTCCCATAAATTCGGGTAATGTATTGCTGCAAGTCTACTTTATCCTGATCGTCAAGATTACTCGAATTAATTTTTTGCTCCATAACACGAATACGGTCTCGTACCATAACTATTTTATGGAAAAAGGTATTAATCGGGATTTCTTTATTCTGTAAATTAGTATCCGCAGGTTCTAAAATTAAGTTGCCACCCTTCCACTTATCGGCAATGGGTACAATCTCACTTGCGTCACTCCATTTTTTGAGTATTTCCACGAGGCTACTTTCAACGTCATAAAAACTAACAGTATCAACATCGCCGTCAGCAGCTTCAATAGTTTCAAATTCAGAATTTAAATCAATTGTTTCCAGCCCATTATCAATAAAAGTTACCCAATAATGTTTAGAAGTTACGTTGGTCACGACGCCTTTACCATAGTCAGGATGATTTATCCTTGAGCCAATTCCTAGTAGTTTCATAATGATAATTAAGTTTTGTTCTACAGAACAATAATAATAAATACAAATGAAATCTGCTTAAAAAAGACGACTAAAAAATGTACCTTTGCAACTTTGCCATTATATGACCAAATTCGAAGAACATATTGAGGTTCAGGGCACCAGAGTGCATAACCTAAAAAATATTGATGTGACGATCCCTAGAGAAAAACTCGTTGTTATTACGGGACTTTCTGGTAGTGGTAAATCGTCATTGGCCTTTGATACTATTTATGCCGAAGGACAACGTCGTTATATTGAAACATTTTCGGCATACGCCAGACAATTTTTAGGAGGTCTTGAACGTCCAGATGTTGATAAAATTGATGGTCTCTCCCCTGTGATTGCGATTGAGCAAAAAACAACCAGTAAATCCCCGCGCTCTACAGTTGGAACAATTACTGAAATTTATGATTTTTTGCGATTATTGTTTGCCCGTGCAAGCGATGCTTACAGTTATAATACTGGTGAACGTATGGTAAGCTATACCGATGAGCAGATTAAGAATCTTATAATTAATAGTTTTAATGGCAAACGCATTAACATTCTTTCGCCTGTTATACGTTCCCGAAAAGGTCATTATAGAGAATTGTTTGAACAAATTGCAAAACAAGGTTTTGTTAAGGTAAGGACCAATGGCGAAATAAGGGACCTTGTAAAAGGTATGAAACTTGACCGTTACAAAACACATGATATAGAGATTGTTATTGACAGGTTAAAAATTGATGAGCAAGTAGACAATGACAAACGTTTAACAGAAAGTATTAATACCGCCATGTACCATGGTGATAACGTCTTAATGGTTATTGACAATGACAATAACGAAGTGCGCTATTTTAGCCGAAATTTAATGTGCCCTTCTTCAGGGATTTCTTATCCTAACCCCGAGCCCAATAACTTCTCTTTTAACTCTCCAAAGGGAGCCTGTTCAAAATGTAATGGGATTGGTACTTTATACCAAGTGAATGTTAAAAAAATCATCCCTGATGAATCGGTATCCATAAAAAATGGAGGTCTCGCGCCGCAAGGGCCACAAAAGAATAGCTGGATTTTTAAGCAGTTAGAGATTATTGGCCAGCGTTTTGATTTTAGCCTGAGTGATCCTATTAACAAAATACCCAAAGAAGCCTTAGAAATGATTCTATATGGTGGTAACGAAAAATTCACCTTAGAAAGCAAAACACTAGGTGTTGCTAGAAACTATAGCATCGATTTTGAAGGTATCGCTAATTTTATTGAAAGTCAGTACAAAAATGCCGAATCTACATCTATAAAACGATGGGCCAAAGATTATATGGACAAGGTAACTTGTCCAAAGTGCAACGGTTCAAGATTAAAAAAAGAATCCCTTTTTTTTAAAGTGAATGATAAAAATATTTCGGAACTAGCCAATTTTGATATTTCAGATCTCGCTATTTGGTTTAACGAATTGGAATCTCACTTAACCGAAAAGCAACATGCTATTGCTTCAGAAATAATTAAAGAAATAAAAAATAGAATCCAGTTTTTATTAGATGTAGGATTAAACTACTTAAGCCTTGACCGCAGCTCAAAATCACTTTCAGGTGGTGAAGCACAGCGGATAAGGTTAGCCACTCAAATAGGCTCTCAATTAGTTGGTGTACTCTATATCTTGGACGAGCCAAGTATTGGCTTACACCAACGTGATAATGAAAAACTTATTAATTCGTTAGAAGCGCTTCGAGATATTGGAAACTCCGTAATTGTGGTTGAACATGATAAGGATATGATTGTACGCGCCGATCATGTCATAGATATTGGTCCTAAAGCAGGTAAACATGGTGGTGAAATTATTAGCCAAGGTACACCAGCAGAATTAATGTCTCATCATACGTTAACAGCCGATTATTTAAACGGCACTAAAAGCATTGAAATCCCTAAAAAGCGACGTAAGGGAAATGGTAAAAAAATAGTCCTAAAAGGTTGTACCGGTAATAATTTAAAAAATGTAACGGTTTCAATTCCGTTAGGAAAAATGATTGGTGTAACGGGAGTCTCTGGCAGTGGTAAATCAACACTTATCAACGAGACCTTATATCCTATTCTTAACAATTACTATTTCAATGGTGTAAAAACCCCAATGCCGTACACCAAAATTGAAGGCTTAAAACATAGTGATAAGGTTATTGATATTAATCAATCACCAATTGGGAGGACGCCACGTAGTAACCCAGCGACATATACAGGGTTATTTAGTGAAGTACGAAGTTTGTATGCTAAAATTCCTGAAGCCATGATTAGAGGTTATAAACCAGGTAGATTTAGTTTCAATGTCGCCGGAGGACGCTGTGAAACATGTAAAGGTGGAGGCTTAAGAGTTATAGAAATGAATTTTCTTCCAGATGTTTATGTTGAATGTGAAACCTGTCAAGGTAAACGATTTAATCGAGAGACCCTAGAGATTAGATATAAAGGGAAATCTATTAGTGATGTTCTTAATATGACCATAGATGAAGCTGTTCCGTTTTTTGAGCACATTCCTAAAATATTTAGAAAGCTAAAAACTATTCAAGATGTGGGATTAGGTTATATTTCACTCGGTCAACAAAGTACAACCCTTTCTGGTGGGGAGGCGCAACGTATAAAGCTTGCCACAGAACTATCAAAAAAAGATACGGGAAACACCTTCTATATTCTTGACGAACCTACAACAGGACTTCATTTTGAAGATATTAGAGTCCTTATGTTAGTCTTGAATAAATTGGTTGACAAGGGAAACACCGTTGTGATTATAGAGCACAATTTAGATGTTATAAAAACAGTAGACCATATTATCGATATTGGTTATGAAGGTGGAAAGAGTGGTGGAGAAATTATTGTGGAAGGTACTCCTGAAGAAGTTGCCAAGCATAAAAAAAGCTATACCGCAAAATTCCTTAAAAAAGAATTAAATTAGCATTTTTAAAAATTAAGGTATGAGAAAACAACATCATAGAGGATGGAATGAAAGTAAAACTAACGATTCTTGGGCAATCTTTAAGATTATGGGAGAATTTGTTAATGGTTTTGAAAAAATGAGTTTAATAGGTCCTTGTGTATCCATTTTTGGGTCTGCAAGAACCAAACCAGATACTAAATATTATAAATTGGCAGTTAGTATTGCTAAAAGTATTGTAGAAGCTGGTTATGGTGTTATCACTGGTGGTGGACCAGGTATTATGGAAGCTGGTAACAAGGGTGCTCATTTGGCTGGAGGGACTTCAGTGGGGCTTAATATTGAATTACCTTTTGAGCAACACGATAACCCCTATATTGATTCTGATAAAAATTTAGATTTTGATTATTTTTTCGTCAGAAAAGTGATGTTTGTAAAATATTCTCAAGGTTTCGTGGTTATGCCAGGTGGTTTTGGAACTCTTGATGAAATTTTTGAAGCGATCACCCTTATACAAACTAAAAAAATTGAACGCTTTCCAATTATTATGGTTGGCAAAGACTTTTGGCAAGGTATGCTAGATTGGATTAAAGCTACCGTTTTAGAAAAATTTGAAAATGTGAGCGCAACCGATCTTGAGTTAATTCATCTAGTAGATACAGAAGAAGAAGTTATAGAAATTCTGGATTCTTTTTATAAAGAATATGAATTAAGCCCGAATTTCTAATTACAAATCACAGTCATCCTTCATATAGGCAACCCTTAATCTAAATAATTGAAGAAAAGAATAGTATTAATATTATCAACGGTTCTAATCTATTTAAATGGCTTCGGCCAAAACAAGATGGACATCAAGGCGATATTTGATATTGATGAAAATCAAGTTCAAATTAGTCAATTTATTTCTTATAAAAATACTTCTAGTGACACTTTACAATCCATTTTTCTTAATGACTGGAGTAATAGTTATTCAACAAAAACAACGCCGCTGGCAAAGCGTTTTTCTGAAGAGTATAGTACAAAATTTCATTTTGCTGAAAGTGAAGACCGAGGTTATACAACGGTGACATCGATGCATGATGAAATCGATAATACTCTAGTTTTTGAACGGTTAAAACAACACCCTGATGTAATAAGAGTTGATTTAGTAAATAAACTCTTACCCGGTGAAACTTATAAAATTAAACTAACCTATATTGTAAAATTACCGAGCGATAAGTTTACGCGATACGGTGTAACACCTTTTCACGATTACAATTTAAAATATTGGTATATCACACCAGCCGTATATAATGGTGAATGGCAATACTATAGTAATAAAGACTTGGATGATTTATTTGTGCCAAAAGCTGATTTAACCCTACAGGTTGAGTATCCAAAGAATTATGTAATTACTTCTGAATTAGAATTAATCAATCACATTCAAAATATTGAATCCCAAACCTCTTTTTTAACCGGTAAAGACCGTGTAGACAGCAAACTGTTTCTTCAAAAATTACCTGTTTACAAAACGATTCAAACAGATAATTTTACAGTAATCTCAGATATTACCGAAAATGGTTTGGAGTCATCAAGAAAAGCATTAATAACGGATAAAGTAACATCTTTTATTGAACAACACTTAGGACGATACCCACACAATAGGCTTATAGTTTCGGAAATTGATTCGAAGAAAGATCCAATTTATGGCCTTAACCAGCTTCCTGAATTTATTAGACCTTTCCCTAAACATTTTCAATTTGAGTTAACCTTATTGAAAAACGCGCTCGGTAATTATTTAGACAATACTTTATTAATTAACCCAAGAAAAGAACAATGGCTGAAGGATGGTATCCAGATTTATTATTTAATAAAGTACGTTGAAGAACATTACCCCGAAATGAAACTTTTAGGGTCATTAGCCGATGTTTGGGGTATACGATCATTTCACGCAGCGAGCTTAAAGTTTAATGAGCAGTATGGTTTTCTTTATATGCACATGGCCAGGACCAATCGGGATCAACCTCTAAATATGCCTAAAGATTCACTTTTAAAGTATAATAAAAACCTTGCTAGCAAGTACAAAGCGGGAGTTGGCCTAAAATATTTAGATGATTATATCAACTCAAATATCTTAGAGAATTCACTAAAAATCTATTTAAAAGAAAACACATTAAAAGAGACGACTACTCTTGATTTTGAGATTTTTCTAAAATCTCAGACCACAAAAAATATAGATTGGTTTTTCGAAGAATACATAGGCACCAATAAAAAGATTGATTTTAAAATTAAAAACGTAAAAAAAACAGAAGATTCCATAACATTAACCATTAAAAATAAACGTGACAACACAATGCCTGTGTCACTTTTTTCTCTTAATAACGATAGCATAATATCCAAAATTTGGGTTGATAATTTTCAGGGTCAAAAAACTATTACAATACCCAAGAATAATGCGAATAAGCTTGTTTTGAATTATGACAGTACCATTCCTGAATTTAATTTAAGGGATAACTGGAAATCATTAAATGGCTTCCTTTCTAACAACAAGCCCCTTCAGTTAAGGTTAGTAAAAGATATTGAAGACCCAAATTATAATCAAGTTTTTATTATGCCGTTTGTAGAGTTTAATAATATTTATGACGGACTTACATTAGGTGGCAAATTTTATAATAAAACCTTTTTAAAGAAGCGTTTCAACTATAAATTCACGCCAAAATATGGCGTAAAGTCAAAATCTTTTACATTTTCCAGTTCCTTATTTTATACGCAACTAATTGAAAATAAAAACTTATATAATATCACATATGGTATTACTGGAAAGTACTCTTCCTATGCTCCAGATTTATTTGCCAGAGTAATAACACCATATATTACGTTTAACTTTAGAGACAAAGACGACTACAGATCCAATAAATTTCAAGCTTTAAATTTTAGATACCTAGATATTAATAGAGACCAAGATGTTAACAACATTTCTAATGTAACCGACCCAAATTATAAAATCTTTAATGCTAGATATATCAATACCAATCCTGGATTAATCAATTATGACAAATGGTTTACAGATTTTCAACTTTCAAAAGAATTTGGAAAACTATCCTTTAACTTTGAATACAGAAAATTATTTGAAAGTAATAGGCAAATAAATCTCCGCTTTTTTGCCGGTACGTTCTTATACAACAACAATCCTGCTGGTTTTGACTATTTTAGTTTTGCACTAGACAGACCAACCGACTATTTATTTGATTATAACTATCTAGGACGTTCTGAGGCTTCTGGTCTTTACAGTCAACAAATTATTATTGCCGAAGGTGGTTTTAAATCAAAACTATCTACACCTTTTTCCAATCAATGGATCACAACCTTCAATTTTAGCACAACCCTTTGGAAATACATCCAAGGGTATACCGACATTGGCTTGGTGAAAAACAAATATAAAAATGTTAAGTTTAACTATGACACCGGTATTCGTCTAAGTCTTGTGGAAGATTATTTTGAATTATACTTTCCAATTTATTCAAATTTAGGATGGGAAATCGGACAACCCAATTACGACCAAAAAATTAGATTCATTTTTACGGTAGACCCGCAATCTTTATTGGGTCTATTTAGGCGAAAATGGTATTAAAAAATTAATGTGATTATTTAAATTATTCTTAGTTAGAATTTAAAATATTTATTTATAATACGTTTTTCATAACTTTTAGGCTTAATTATTGCGATTTATTTATTTTATTAACAACTCTTCTCGTTGTGAAACCCATTAATTTTGACTAAGTTTGCAACTTCCAATAGTTACTAAATGCAATCTAACCCAGATATTACCAAAGACATGTCTTTTATTGATTTCAAGAATGAAATCATCAATGATTACACTATTGCTGTTACCAGTCGAGAATGCAGTCTATTAGGTCGTCGTGAGGTACTTACTGGAAAAGCAAAGTTTGGTATTTTCGGAGACGGTAAAGAAATTCCACAATTAGCATGGGCCAAAGCCTTTAGAAATGGTGATTTTAGATCAGGATATTATCGTGATCAAACGTTCATGATGGCTATTGGCGAACTTACGATAGAGCAATTCTTTGCGGGGTTGTATGCGCATACTGATATTAAGGCCGACCCAATGAGTGCAGGTCGACAAATGGGAGGTCATTTTGGAACACATAGTTTAGATGAAAACTACAATTGGAAAGATTTAACCAAGCAAAAAAATTCAAGTGCTGATATTTCCCCTACTGCGGGTCAGATGCCAAGATTATTAGGATTAGCGCAGGCTTCAAAAATCTACCGACATGTAGAAGGTATTGATACTACTAATTTTTCAGTGAATGGTAACGAAGTAGCTTGGGGTACCATTGGTAATGCAAGTACAAGTGAGGGTTTGTTTTTTGAAACTATAAATGCCGCTGGTGTGCTTCAGGTACCTATGGTGATAAGTGTTTGGGATGATGAATACGGTATATCTGTTCATGCGAAACACCAGACTACCAAGGAAAATATTTCGGAAATATTAAAAGGGTTTCAGCGTGATGAAAATTCTAAGGGTTATGAAATAATAAAAGTTAAAGGCTGGGATTATCCATCTTTAATCAATGCCTTTGAAGAAGCTTCAAAAATAGCAAGAGAAGAGCACGTCCCAGTAATGATTCATGTTTACGAATTAACGCAACCTCAAGGGCACTCTACTTCTGGATCTCATGAACGCTACAAGAGTTCGGATCGACTGGCATGGGAAAAAGAATTTGATTGCATTGTTAAGATGCGTGAATGGATGATAACCAATGGTATTGCCACACACGAAGAATTAAGTGTTTTGGACAAAAGCCTAAAAAAAGAAGTTAGGGAAGCAAAAAAGAAAGCCTGGAGTGCCTTTATTGCACCAAATATAAATAATAGGGTAACTTTATCAAATATCCTTCTCAGTCTTGCTAACACAAGTCCAAATAAAGCTTTTATAGTAAATATAGTAAACAGGCTAAATGCCATTGAAGAACCCATTAGAAAAGACTTGCTTATATCTGCACGCAAAGCATTACGATATATTACGTTTGATGAATCTACAGAAAAGGAACAGCTAAAATCTTGGATTAATTCGACTTTTAAAACGTACCAACCAAATTATAGTTCTCACCTTTATAGCGAATCACATCTAAATGCAACTGATATTAAAGGAATACCTCCAACATACGATCAAAATGCAAAAAATGTTGATGGTCGAATTATCATTAGGGATAATTTTGATGCCATTTTTAATAAGTATCCTGAAGCTTTAATTTTTGGAGAAGATGCAGGAAATATAGGGGATGTAAATCAAGGTTTGGAAGGTCTGCAGGAAAAATACGGAGAACTTCGTATTGCGGATACTGGAATTCGTGAAGCAACAATTACAGGACAAGGTATTGGTATGGCAATGAGAGGTTTGCGTCCTATTGCTGAGATACAGTATTTGGATTATATCATGTATGCGCTGCAAATTATTAGTGATGATTTAGCAACGCTACATTATAGAACCAAAGGAAAGCAAAAAGCACCATTAATTATAAGAACTCGTGGCCATCGATTGGAAGGAATATGGCACTCTGGGTCTCAACTCGGGGGAATTATCAATTTGGTTAGGGGCATTCATGTTTTAGTACCTCGTAACATGACAAAAGCAGCAGGATTTTATAATACACTGCTTGAAAGTGATCAACCAGCATTGGTTATTGAATGTTTAAATGGTTATCGCTTAAAAGAAAAAGCTCCCAATAATTTTGGGAAATTTAAAACACCTATTGGGATTGTAGAAACAGTAAAAGAAGGAACTGATATCACTTTAGTCTCTTATGCTTCTACCCTGCGCATTGCAGCTCATACAGCTAAAGAATTACTCGAAGTTGGAATTGATGTGGAGGTGATAGATGTGCAATCATTAATCCCGTTTGATTTGAATCACGATATTGCAAAAAGTCTTGAAAAAACAAATCGTTTAATGATTGTTGATGAAGATGTGCCAGGTGGTGCATCTGCATATATTCTAAACGAAATCATGAATGTACAAGACGCCTATCAATATCTAGATAGCCAACCAGTGACTTTAACCGCAAAGGCACATAGGCCAGCTTATGGAACCGATGGTGATTACTTCTCTAAACCATCTAGTGAAGACATTTTTGAAGCCGCTTACAACATTATGCACGAAGTAAATCCTGAAGATTTTCCTAAATTAAGATAAATACAATGTTGTAGTTTGGAATATTGCTAAGGCCATTTTTAAAATTCTTCTTACTAATTTCCTATATTTAAGCTCCAAACTACTTAAATATGCTAACCAAAAAAGACAAAGAACAGTATAGAAGTATTATTTTTCGTCACCTTGATGGCATTGCTACGGCAACTACCGCATTTGCACTCCATAAAAAAGAGGTCCTTAATTACCTAGTAAAAAACAAAAAGGTATCGTTACAAGAATTGTCCAATAATTTTGGAGCCAATGATGGTTATCTAAACGTCGCTCTTCGCATTTTATGCTCTCAAGGTTGGCTTATCCAAAATATCGATAATAAGAATGACAGCATTACTTTTGAAACTAACGCATTAAGTAAAACTGCTTTTGAATTGGTTCCTCTTTATGAAGATGCCATAAAATTACTATCATATTCAGTAACATTTCCAAGTAATCCTATTGGTCCAGATGCATTTATAGCATTAGAGCGGGTTTTTAAAAAATATGAAAATCATTTTGGACTGACTACATTAGAAGACCAATCTGCAGAGCATCAGATACTACTGCATATAGAAGGTGTTATTATTGCTCCTATTATTGTGCTTTTAGGCGTTAATGGGTTATTTCATAAATATTTTATGGAAGCTTCGTTTAGAGCTCAAGAGTATCATAAAGACCCTGAAAGCTTTAAGAAAATACTAAACTTTTTTACCTATTTAGGCTGGTTCAACAAAAAAAATGACACCTATCAATTTACAGACAAAGGCCTGTTTTTTGCTAAAAGAGCAAGTGCTTATGGTGTAACCGTTTCGTATTTGCCAACCTTTATGCAGTTAGACGAACTCATTTTTGGGAATCCTTCAGTGCTTAAGGCAAGCTCACCCGATGAACCAGAAAAGCATGTCCATCGCGAGATGAATGTATGGGGAAGCGGTGGCGCACATTCTACATATTTTAAAATAATAGATGCCATTATCATTGAACTTTTTAATAAACCCATTGATGAGCAACCTAAGGGCATACTAGACATGGGTTGCGGTAATGGTGCATTTATACAGCATATTTTTGATGTTATTGAGCATCAAACTTTACGAGGTAAACTATTGGAAGAGCACCCTTTACTTCTAGTAGGTGCAGATTTTAATCAAGCTGCGCTTAAGGTCACAAGGGCCAATCTAATAAAGGCTGATATTTGGGCCAAAGTTATTTGGGGCGACATTGGTAGGCCAGATTTACTGGCAAAAGATTTAAACGAAGATTATAGCATTGATTTAAAAGATTTACTTAATGTGCGCACGTTTTTAGATTATAATCGTATTTGGCAAGTGCCACAAAAAAAATTAG
>Ga0316189_10004484_pt1 | contig 13433 bp, 15 predicted proteins | sample LowCovwburrow_MG_FD_204930 | JGI IMG/M metagenome (GOLD analysis project Ga0316189, IMG submission 204930) | Coastal sediment microbial communities from Maine, United States - Lowes Cove worm burrow | ecosystem: Environmental > Aquatic > Marine > Coastal > Sediment | place: USA: Maine... | reverse complement strand
TTTCTTAGGTGATTCGCCACTGGGCACAATTATTTTAATGTCTGCATTTCCGCCAGCACCTACGTTTGTGACGTCAAGCGTCAGGAAGCCATAGACAAAATTCAAGCCATTGAGCGAACTCAGGGGGTCTGCCTGTGCCAGGTAATTAGTTCCTTCTTCAAAACCCAGGGACCCCAGTACCTGCAGAGGATTTGCCTCTACTGTGATGTAACTATTTCGAATATCTGGAAGAGATGCGACATGGCCCTGTGCACTGTCTGCGATACCATCGCTGATGCCATCCCCCCCATTTGGCCCGGCATCTTCTACCCGGTCAATTACACTATCACCATCAGTATCAATACCGATAGATATGATTTTTACCAGATTTTGCGGTGCTACAGGATTAAGAAATTCCGTTGGCGTAGCGATCATATTTAATAAAGGCATGTTATCGAATGATATAATCCCATTACACTGACCTGAATTAAAAATGAAATAGCTGCTGCAACGCTGTTCCCCGGCAATGGCATCAATCACGTCCAGTCCGCTGGTCACCTGTGCAAATACGGTAAACCCGCCATTCTGGCTATCCAGATTTTCGGAATTGTCGGCAAGATTAAAAAAGAATTCACTGGTGGCACTGTTTGGATCACCTGCAAGCTTGGCCATTGCAATAGTGCCACGAACATTTGACATCCCGAATTCGTTCATTACCGGAGGGTCTTCCGGTATGTGGCGGGTACCCTCCGCAAAAAAATCACCCTGAGCGGGATCAAATATATAACCACCCATCTGCAGAACAAACCCAGGGTCACTGCGATGAATGAAGGTGCCGTCATAGTCACCAGCATTGACGTAATTCAGGAAGTTTTCGACGGTCTCCGGTGCCGCCGTATCAAACAATTCGATCTCAACGGAACCCAGATCAGTCTGCATGCGCACAACGGTATTAGCCACACAGGGCAGAGATACAAAGGCAGCCAACAAGAACCCTGCTTTGAGTATTTTTTTAGCTCTGTCTACACTTTTACAAATCATATTTCCTTTTCCCGGGAATCTCCGATTTTTTGCCTGGCCAGCAACAGAAAGGCTTCCATCAACTTTATAGTAGTCTGACCCATACTACCCACTTCATGAATACAGGCCAATCCATACACTAGAACAATTCAGAACCGTGCTTTTAATCACTTCACGACAACTTGTTATCCCCTTCTTATAAAATTCATCATGGCCTGAAAAGTGGACAATCCTTGCGGTAGTCATACAAAACCATACGTTTTTCATGCGCTTAAATGCGTATCGCCATCTTTTTGTCCTCTAATGTACTGAATAAAAAGAATAATTCCGTTCACATCGCTCAAGTTTGTTCCTCACAACCCGATTGAGTCAGAGAGAAGGCTCGCACTGGATGCCGCGCCTGGCAACAAACCACTGCTACGTATACGTATCTAATCGACGAAGGACAGATCACTAAGAATGTACGATGATTACGAGAGCGACGGGAAAACCGGTCAACTAAAGGGACACAAGACGTCTGCATCCGGTGCGGAAACACATCCTTTTACTGAACGTCGAACCATGAACCGCTGGCAGTTTCGCGCTGACCAGGTTCAGATGTTGCAGCAGCAAGTCCAGACCGAGCTAATCATCAGCATACTGGTCGCTACCATTGTGGCCACCGTGTTCTGGAATATCGCACCTTATGAATTACTGATTACATGGGCTGTTGCTGTTGTTGTCACTATCGGTGGCCGTTCACTGTTTATATCCAGCAGCAATTACGAAGACAGCAGCAAAGATATTGATGTATGGGGTCAACAGTATATAACCGGCGCAGCTATTTCCGGTCTGTGCTGGGGCTCTCTCGGAGTGATTGCTGCCATCTATGGTGATTTCTCCCGGCAGATATTTGTGCTGGTAACAGTCGCCGGCATGTCTCTGACCGCCTATGTTTCCATGCAGTCATCACCGAGAACTATCAGCGCCTTTGTAATACCGGCCCTACTGCCCGTTACAGCACTGTTTTTCTATCGAGGGGACACCCTGTCACTCGCACTTGGAACACTCGCAGTTATATTTACCGCCGTGATGCTGTTCTCGTCCCGCGCCATGCGTAACATACTCTCAAAGTCATTCAGCCTTGGATCGCACAATACCGAGTTGATTAAAAATCTTGTTGCGACGCGCGAATCTGCACAGAGCGCAAAAAAGTATGCTGAAGAAGTGAACATAAAACTTCAGGAACAAATGCGCGAGCGCGAACAGGCAGAGGAAAGATCACGCAGCTCCGAACAGCGCATGAGCGCGATTTTTGACAGCATGCAAGACACCATATATCAAACCGATATCAGCGGCTGCGTACTTTGGACAACGCCATCAGTCAGCCTGCTTCTTGGATACGAAGTACACGACGTTGTTGACAATAACATCAAGAACTTTTATGTCTGCGACAGCGATCATGACGACCTGAAACATGCACTTGACGTTAATTATGGCCGCCAGCAACATTTTGAAACACGGCTACGCCACAGCGATGGCTCTGAAATCTGGATTTCCGAAAATTCCCATTATAAATATGATGACCGTGGCGAGGTAATTGGCATCGAGGGCACTATTCGCAACATCACCGCACTCAAGCAGGCCAAGGAAGCACTGCATCAGGAGAAAGAACGCGCGCAGGTGACACTCGGATCTATCGGTGATGGCGTCATTACCACAGATCTGAATGGAGATATTGAATACATGAACTCCGTCGCAGAGCAATCGACAGGCTGGAAGCTTGAAGACGCCAGGGGTAAATCCATACCAAAAGTGTTCAAGGTTGTTGATGAAAAAACCCTTGAGCCGCCACCTGACCCGGCAGAGTTGTGTCTGCAACAGGGAAAAAGTGCCATGCTGGCCGGCAATTTGCTCTTGATTCATCGCTACAGAAATCAGCGCCTCTCCGTGGAGGTCAATGCCTCGCCGATTCGCGACTCAAATGCTGATATTTCAGGCGTGGTTCTCGTTTTTCATGACGTAACTGAATTGCGCGGACTCGCAAAAAAGATGTCCTACCAGGCAACGCATGACTCACTTACCGGTCTTATCAACCGGCGTGAGTTTGAAAGCCGGATCAAACGGGCGATTGACAGTGTACGCAACGAAGATATCCGGCACGCCCTGTGCTATCTGGATCTCGATAACTTCAAGGTTGTAAACGATACCAGCGGTCACTTTGCCGGCGATGAACTGCTTAAACAGCTGACTGTCAAACTGCGTATGGAGCTGCGCGAAGCAGACACACTGGCTCGACTGGGTGGTGATGAATTCGGTGTGCTACTTGAAGGATGCCCAATTGAAAAGGCAGAACACATTGCCGAAACCATTCGCCAGATTGTGGAAGACTTTCGCTTTGCATGGGACAACACTTCTTTCAGGATTGGCGTCAGTATCGGACTTGTACCGATCACCAGTGAAAGTGGCACGCTTAGTGATGTACTCAGTGCTGCAGATTCTGCCTGCTATGTTGCAAAAGACCAGGGAAGAAACCGCATACACATCTACCAGCCAAACGATGAAGCCGTACTCAAACAACACGGCCAGATGCAGTGGGTGCAACGCATCCAGGATGTTCTTGACCAGAATCGTTTCAGACTTTTTTTTCAGCCGATTGCCAAGCTGTCTCACAAACCGGGAGAGCAGAGCACCATACATGGCGAAGTGCTGATTCGCATGCTGGACGACAGTAACAAGATAGTCGGCCCCGGAGCATTTATTCCGGCCGCCGAACGTTACCAGGTAATGCCCGCCATTGATCGCTGGGTGGTTTCCAATACATTTCATACACTAATTCAAAACGATTCCCACAAATACGGGCGCGTCAGTTCCTGCTGCATAAATCTTTCTGGCCAGTCGCTTTCAGACGAGCGCTTCATGGATTTTCTTGTCGAAGAAATAAAAAGCAGCGGCGTGTCTCCTGAAATACTGGTATTTGAAATCACCGAGACCGCCGTTATCGCCAACCTCTGCAATGCTTCGAAACTGATTTCGACACTTCGCGAAATGGGATGCAGATTTGCACTGGATGATTTTGGCGTTGGTCTGAGTTCTTTTGGTTATCTGAAGAACCTGCCAGTTGATTATCTGAAACTTGACGGCTGCTTCGTGAAGAACATGGTCAGTGACAACATTGATCGCGCTATGGTAAGGGCGATCAACCAGATCGGCCACACCATGAACATAAAGACCATTGCTGAATTTGTTGAAGACGAGGAAACGCTGGCTGCAGTTCGCGAGGTCGGTGTTGACTATGCACAGGGCTATTTCATAGCCAGACCTGCACCGATTGAAATCAGCCTCAACAGTGAACCGGTTGACTTCCGCATTGAAGAGGCGTCAGACGAACAGCCGTTGAAGTCTGTTGTTAGCAGAAACTAGCGGCGTTCAGGTTTGTCTTCTTCTTCCATACGGTCAAGCTCTGCATCCATTTCCGCATCACTCATTGGCGTGTAATCAGGCGACACAGCCTCAGACTGCACATTCTCCCTGGTCCTGACAAACCAGCCTGAAAAGTACAGCCCCAACTCAAACAACAGCCATACAGGTACCGCAAGCAATGTCTGCGATATCACATCCGGCGGAGTCAATAACATGCCAAGAACGAATGCGCCGACAATTACATAAGGACGCTTTTCACGTAACGCCTTCTGTGTAGTCATGCCCGTCATGACCAGCAATACCGTGACAACCGGCACCTCGAATGCCGCACCAAATGCAAAAAACAAGGTCAGCACAAAATCCAGGTAACGACTGATATCCGTCATCACCGACACCCCCTCCGGGGCTGCCGCTGTAAAAAAAGCAAACACCAGCGGAAAAACCACAAAGTAGGCAAAGGCTGCTCCGGCATAGAACAGTAAAGTACTTGATACCAGCAACGGTATTACCAGTCTACGTTCGTGTCGGTACAGGCCTGGCGCAACAAATGACCATAACTGGTACAGCACATAGGGAATGGCAATAAATACCGCCAGAAACAGGGTCAGTTTGAAGGGAATCAGAAACGGCGATGCGACTTCGATAGCAATCATGCTGCCGTCTTCAGGCATATGTGCCAGTAACGGGCCGGACAACATCGAAAACAGGGTGTTTGAGAAAGGCACCAGCATCACGAACAGCACTGCCACAACCAGCACCATCCGCAACAGGCGATCACGCAATTCAATCAGGTGAAAAAGCAGCGGCTGCTCGTTTTCATCCAGATCCGGCACATCCTGATCCTGGTTATTCTGGTTTTTCATCCGCACCGGAATCGGATGGACGTGCGACTGCCTGTTTTATTGTAGAACTCTCAGAGCGCTCACCGGCCTGCAAGGGATTACCGGTCACCGTGTCTACCAACTCTTCAAGCTCTGGTGAAGATGCCTGTTTCTGGAGCACCTTCTTGAGCTCTTCTGTAGCCAGCTCCTTGTCTATATCAGCCTTCACCGTGGAAACAAATCCGCGCAACTTGCCAACCCACAATCCTGCTGTACGCGCAATACGCGGCAAGCGTTCTGGTCCTACCACCAGCAGCGTGATGACCATAATAAAAATAATTTCCGTAAAACCGATATCGAACATAATGGTGCCTGCGAAATGCTGATTACAGGATGTTCAGTCAGACCTTGTCCTTGTCATGCCGCGTAACTTCGGCATCGATAACATTACCGCCATCCTTGTCCTCAAGGCTCTTGTCACCGCTTGTCTCTTCTTCACCTTCACGCATTGATTGTTTAAAACCCTTGATCGCACCGCCAAGATCAGAGCCAACATTTTTCAGGCGCTTGGCACCAAATAACACCAGCACTATGGCCAGGATAATCAATAATTGCCAAATACTAATACCCATGATTTTTCTCCAGCCGTGTCATTACACAGCATATAGCTACAAAGTAACCTACTTGTCCCGCGCAGCTTTCTCTGCCAGTCCCGACAGCCCAAAACGCCGCTCCAACTCTGCGAGCACATCCCCAGGCCCAAGACCTCGCGCAGACAGCATTACCAGCGTATGAAACCAAAGGTCTGCAGTCTCATAAACCAGTTGCGCGTCATCATCCTCTTTGGCGGCGACGATCATTTCTGTCGCCTCCTCACCTATTTTTTTGAGAATGGTATTCATACCCTTGTCAAACAAACTCGCCACATAGGACGCCTCAGCGGCTGCCACCTTGCGTGCTTCTATAACATCGGCCAGTTTTTCCAATGTATTACTCACATTTACTTACCTGCAATTCCCGTCAATGCACATCAACGTTTGCCATAAATCGACGCCGGGTCTTCCAACACCGGTTCAACCGTCACCCAGCGCTGTCCTTCAAGGCGCTGGTAAAAACAACTGCGCCTGCCGGTATGACAGGCAATGCCGCCACTTTGTTGCACCTGCAGCACCACGACATCATTGTCACAATCGAGGCGAATTTCGCTAACCTTCTGCTGGTGACCCGACTGTTCGCCCTTGTGCCAGAGTTTTTCTCTGGATCGTGACCAGTACACCGCCAGGCCTTGCCGCGCAGTCAGGCCCAGGGCTTCACGATTCATCCACGCCATCATCAGGATTCTGCCGTCAGCTGCATCCTGTGCAATTGCCGGCACCAGGCCATCATCGTCCCACCTGACCTCATCCAGCCACGCATCATCCCGCATTGGTCGTCACCTGACTATGGCTGACAGTAAACAACTATAACCTTACCTCGATACCACAGTCTGCCATATGCTGTTTTGCCTGTCCGACAGTGTATTCAGCAAAATGAAAGATACTGGCCGCCAGCACGGCATCCGCCTTGCCTTCGGTAACTCCATCAGCCAGATGCTGAAGATTGCCGACACCGCCAGAGGCAATAACCGGCACATCGACTGCCTCACTGACAGCACGTGTCAGTGCCAGGTCAAACCCGTCCCGTGTGCCATCGCGATCCATACTGGTCAGCAGAATCTCCCCGGCACCGTATTGGGTCATGCGCTGTGCCCATTCAATCGCATCAATACCGGTATGCTTGCGTCCACCGTGTGTGAATATCTCCCAGCGCTGCAGTTCTCCTGTCTTGCTTACCTGCTTTGCATCAATAGCCACCACTATACACTGCGAACCAAAGCGTTCTGCTGCCTCTTTCACAAACTCGGGGTTGAATACGGCAGCGGTATTAATACCCACCTTGTCTGCGCCGGCATTTAACATGCGGCGTATATCCGCAACTTCACGGATACCACCACCGACTGTCAGCGGAATAAAAACCTCGCCCGCGACCTTCTCCACAACATGAACCATGGTGTTACGTTTGTCAGAGCTCGCCGTTATATCAAGAAAGGTCAATTCATCTGCACCTTCCTTGTCATAGCGTCTTGCAATCTCTACCGGGTCACCGGCATCACGAATATCGACAAACTGAACACCTTTGACAACACGACCGGCATCAACATCAAGACAGGGAATTATTCGCTTGGCAAGGCCCATAACTTCCTAACCTGCCGCCGACCCGCACAGGCTGTCAGCGAGCTGCTGCGCTTCCGCCAGATCAAGCGTGCCTTCATAGATAGCCCGACCGGTAATAGCACCCATGATCCCCTCATCAGCCACACTACACAATGTCCGGATATCATCAATATTGGTGATGCCGCCGGAAGCAATTACCGGTATGCGAATCGCCTGCGCCAGCTCAACGGTTGACTCAATATTGACACCACTCATCATACCGTCACGTCCTATATCGGTGAAAACGATTGCTTCCACGCCATCGTTTTCAAAACGTTGCGCCATATCGATCACCGGGTGATGCGACAATTTAGACCAGCCATCAATCGCAACCTTGCCGTCCTTCGCATCCAGCCCAACGATAATATGCCCTGGGAACTCGGCACACAGGTCATTAACAAAATGTGGCGCACTCACCGCCGCGGTACCAATAATGGTGAACTGTACACCGGCATCCAGATAGGCCTGTACTGTTTCCTCGTCACGTATACCACCACCTACCTGAATAGGCAGATCCGGGAAGGCACCCGCAACCGCACGGATAGCTGCTGCATTTACCGGCTTGCCGGCAAACGCACCGTTCAGGTCGACCATATGCAAGCGCCGCGCACCGGCTTCAACCCAGCGCTCAGCCACTGCGACCGGGTCATCACCAAAGATAGTCTCGTCTTCCATTCGACCCTGGCGCAGACGTACACATTTCCCGTCTTTCAGGTCAATCGCGGGTATTAGCAACATGTATCAGGACTCTCCATTCCAGCCAACAAAATTTGATAGCAGTTGCAGCCCGGCATGCTGGCTCTTTTCGGGGTGAAACTGCACCGCAAAAATATTATCTCTGGCAATCACAGACGTAAACTCAATTCCGTAAGGTGTCGTTGCAGCAACATCTTCAGCGTTATCGGGCGAAGTGTAATAACTGTGCACGAAATAGAAGCGGCTGTTTGCGGGGATATCCTTCCACATGGGATGTTGGTACTTCGGCATCACCTGGTTCCAGCCCATGTGGGGAATCTTGAGCCGGTCACCACTGCCTGCTTCATGCATATCTTTTGAAAAATGCAGGACTTTGCCTGAAAATAGCCCAAGACAGCCGGTTCCGGCGTTTTCCTCACTGCTATCCAGCAATGCCTGCATACCGAGGCAAACACCCAGCACCGGGCGGTCAGCAACGGCACGTATGACCACCTCATCGAGACCGGTTTTCTGCAACTCCGACATACAATCACGAATCGCACCGACACCCGGAAACACCACGCGTTCGGCTGACAAAATCTGCTCACTGTCACTGGACACAACAACACGCTGCTTGCCTGAAACGTGCTCCAGCGCCTTGGCAATGGAGTGCAGATTGCCCATACCATAGTCGATGATTGCAACAGAAGTCATGATAGATAAGCAAACAGGCCTGACCTCACCGGGTCAGTTCAGAGGCTTCCCTTGGTTGAAGGCAACTGGTTGCCCATCGCGGTATCGGTCTCCAGCGCCATGCGCACTGCACGACCGAAGGCCTTGAAAATGGTTTCGGCAATATGGTGTGCATTCTCGCCACGCAGACAATCAATGTGCAGCGTAACGAGCGCATGATTACAAAAGCCCTGAAAAAACTCATGCAGCAGGTCAACATCAAAGTCGCCAATACGTGCACGTGGATACACCGCGTGATACTCCAGCCCGGGGCGTCCGGAAAAATCAATGACCACACGCGACAACGCCTCATCCAGCGGTACATAGGCATGACCATAGCGACGGATACCACGCTTGTCTGCCAGTGCCTGTCCGATAGCCTGACCAATTGTGATGCCGACATCTTCAACCGTGTGATGCGCATCAATATGCAGGTCCCCCTGCGCCTTGATATCGAGATCTATCATCCCGTGACGGGCCACCTGGTCCAGCATGTGGTCCAGAAATGGCAGACCGGTGTCCAGAGATGCCTTGCCGGTCCCGTCAAGGTTAACGGAGACACTGATCTGCGTCTCCAGGGTATCGCGATCAACTGTAGCCTGCCGCTGTGACATAGAAAACACCTTCATAAATCAATAATTAATCAATAACCTGCACACCGGGTGTGGTACACGGCCATATTAACAGTTTACTACCCCGGTTTAACCTCCAGCCAGAAAGTAACCGGACCGTCGTTAACCAGGAACACCTGCATATCAGCACCAAATTGCCCTGCAGCAATCTCAGGGGAATGCTGTCGAGCCTGTTGTAACAGGTACTCAAACAGGCGCTCGCCCTCTGCAGGGGCCGCGGCTGTTGAAAATCCGGGACGCATGCCGTTACGGGTATCGGCGGCCAGCGTAAATTGCGGCACCAGCAACAGACCACCGCCTGCCTCGGAGATATTCAGGTTCATTTTTCCTGTCGCATCGGCAAACACACGATAACCCAGCAAGCGCTGCAGCAACCGGTCGGCCTCATTTTCGCCATCATGCTGCTGTACACCAATCAGTACCAGCAGGCCTGAGCCAATTTCGGCAACACGCTGCCCGTTAATCTCCACATGTGCCTGCCGCACACGCTGTAGCAGACCAATCATTGAAACCACCGCACGAAGCCGCATGCCAGCAACACTGAAGTCATGTGTGACTGACTGTAAACACTGAAAGAATAATTTTGCTGTATGCCACGCCAGTATGATTACATTTCTGAAAAACAAAGGGCGTGCAATTGCACGCCCTTTAGGTTAATCAAGCAACCCTGAAAACAGCTGCCTAGACCACCTGAAGCAGATCAGATAAACAAACAGACATCAGACTTCTGGGCAACCGGCAAGAACGACGTTGCACCCACGTAATCGGTGACTTCCGGGATAAACTCACTAGCATCGAAACCGAATACGTCGACAGTCATCTGGCAGGCAACCATCTTCACTTCTGCCTCAAGACACAGGCCACGCAGTTCTTCGACAGTAGCAACCCCCTTGTTTTTAAATGTTTTCTTCATCAGTCCGGTGGCAACCTTTTCGAAGCCTGGTACACCTGCCATCAACAGGTTTGGCATCGGCCAGTCGAAATCCTGAAACCATTTTGGACCAAAAGGCATCTTCATCGGCATAGCCGGATTACCCAGCGGTGAAACCTCGGCATCAAGATTTTTCTTCAGCAACAACAATCCATAGAAGGTAAAAAATACTTCAACATCCCAACCCAGTGCAGCGGCTGTTGAGGCGAGAATAAACGGCGGATAGGCCCAGTCCAGTGTACCTTTGGTAGCAATGATGGACATGGAAGGTGTTTTGGAAGTCTCAATCTCTGCCAGTTTCTTCGGCAACATTTCATCCAGCTTTTTTTCCAGCCAGGCATCCATCTGCGGATTGTCCTGGACGTTTTCTGCTGTAGTAGACATAGTATTTCTCCTCAATGGACACTCCACAACACCACAAGATGCTTCAGGAATGATTGTGTAACTGCCGGAATTTTCCCGACGTAGTTATCGGCCATCACTGCTTGGTACAGACACCCGATGGCCATGCAATTGCACGTTAGTATAGTTATCTATATGAATCTATAATTATATTTCTCTTTACTACTAGGGTCAATTTATGATTAACATTGCTCCCAGGGCAGGCCGTGAAAACGCCAGCCACCCAGTGAACTGCGGTGGTGCGTTTCATCCAGCACCCCCTCAAAACCCTCGCTGACATTGTATACCGCTTTAAAATCATTACTTATCAGTAGCTTACCAGCCTCTAACGAACGCTTCCCGCTTCTGCAGATCAGTACCACAGGAGCATCTCCCTCGTGCTCGCCCACTCCGATACCACCCAGCATGACCTTGCGCACCTCTGTAATGAAATCAGGGTTAACCACCCAGTCCGGTTCGTCAATCCAGGGCACATGGACACTCCCCATGGCATGCCCCACAAACAGGAATTCCATACTGGAACGCACGTCTATAAGCACAGCCCCTTGATTTTCTTTTAAAAATTCGTAGGCCTGCGGAGGCGACAACGATTTAATTTCTTGATTCATCCGCGCTCCTTTTTATCTCTCGGTACAACGATACAAGCTACCTTTAGAAGAAGACAGTACACTATTTGCCCCGGTAACTCGCAGCAACATTACGCACCTAATCATTATTTACAACTACTTCACCACTAAAAAATTATTTTAATGAACAAAAATTACATATTTCCCACACTATTTTTAATAATCTACATAAAAAGCTCGTAAATAACATATATAGAAATTATTTAATAATGTGCAATTTTTAATTTAAATTTATCCAATTAATGACATAAATGTGGTTAATTTATATCAATGATCTCTAACCTTTCAATAAAAACAGCCCTTTACTGTCTAGCGTGGCTCCCCCTGCCAGTCCTGCATGGCCTGGGTGCTTGCCTGGGCTGGTGCCTGTGGGTGACACACGCCCGCCCAAAAAAGATCGCCGCTGCGAATATCGCCCTGTGCTGGCCAGAACTGACAGCAGCACAACAGCACGCACTGACACGTAAAAGCCTCGCAGAAACCGGTAAAACGCTGTTTGAAACAGGCGCCTTATGGCTGCGCCCCGGCAAGCAGACTCTCTGCCTGATAAAACAGGTCAATGGCAGTGAAATCGTCGAGCAGGCGCTGGCAAAGGGCAGGGGCGTCATTCTTGCCACACCGCACCTTGGTGCATGGGAGGGTGCCGGCCTCTATTGTGCAGACCGCTTCGACCTAAGCTGTCTTTACCGCCCGCCAAGAAAACCCGGCATGGAACAGTTCATCAACACAGCTCGCAGCCGACTCGGCGGCCGCTATATTGCGGCTAATGCACGGGGTACACGGTTACTTTATAAAACTCTCCGGCAAGGAAGGGTAATCGCCATGCTGCCTGACCAGGAGCCCAATGCCGGTGCAGGCCTGTTTGCGCCGTTCTTCGGCATACCCGCCTACAGCATGGTATTACTGGCGCGCATGGCCACCAGGGACGCAACACCGGTGATTTTTGTCTGGTGTGAACGTCTGCCGCAGGGTCGCGGCTATCACCTGCACTTTCGTGAAATGCCAGACATCACAAACGCCACCAGCATACAGGCAGCCGTCAACGCCACCAACAATGCGATTGAATACTGCGTGCGCCAATGCCCGGAACAATACCAGTGGACCTATCGTCGTTTCCGCACCCGCCCGGAGGGTGAAAAACAGCTTTACTGAATTCCGGTCTGCCGTTTAGCTACCTGCGTCGATAGCCTTCTGTGCACGCTTTTGGAAAACCTTCATCTCTTTTGCAGCCTGCAAATCACCCTTTTGCGTTGCAGCAGCAATACCGCTCTCAAATGCCTCGCGTGCTGCCTGCTGATCACCCAGCGCCTGCAGCGCCTTGCCGTAAATCTTCCAGGCCGCCGAATAATCCGGATCATGTTCGACAGCTTTGCACAGGTGTTCGACCGCACACGTCAGCTTGCCTTCCTTGAAGAGCGCACTACCAAGGGTAAAACGCAACAGCGCATTGTCCTGACCGCTGGCCAGCATGGCTTCAAGATTTTCAACCATGCACATGGCTAGCGCCTCCAGAAGGCGCCGGTAAACAGGATCACCAGGGTGAAGACCTCGAGCCGCCCCAGCATCATGGCAAACGAGAGCGCCCATTTGGCCGGTTCATTCAGGTCAACATAATTAGTCCCGACACCAGCCAGCCCGGGACCCAGATTATTCATGCAGGCAGCCACGGCTGAAAACGCGGTAAGCTGGTCCAGCCCGGTAGCCATCAGAAACAACATCAGAATCACAAAGCTGCCCACATAGGCCGCAAAAAAACCCCACACCGCACTGATCACACGATCCGGTACCGGCTTGCCGCCAATCTTAACCGGTATCTGCGCATTCGGACGAATCAATCGCACCGTTTCCCGGTGCCCCTGCTTGAGCAACAGCAGGAAACGGATGACCTTGATGCCACCGCCGGTCGAACCCGCACAGCCGCCAATAAAACTGGCGAACAACAGCATCACCGGCAGGAAGCC
>Ga0316189_10004483_pt1 | contig 13434 bp, 9 predicted proteins | sample LowCovwburrow_MG_FD_204930 | JGI IMG/M metagenome (GOLD analysis project Ga0316189, IMG submission 204930) | Coastal sediment microbial communities from Maine, United States - Lowes Cove worm burrow | ecosystem: Environmental > Aquatic > Marine > Coastal > Sediment | place: USA: Maine... | reverse complement strand
CATCCAGCCGAAATCATCCGGGGGGGATACCTGGATCAGGGCAACGTTGATCGGCAGTTTGCGCGTCTTGAACAACCCGGGAACATCCGACATGTTCATAGGCGTTATGAACCGCAGGTTGCGGGTGATGATTTCACCCTCGCGAGCCGACCCCAAATAGATGGTTCGAACGCTCAGGCTGTGATCCAGGGTTCGGTTGGCGATGGCCGTCAACGATGTGGTTTCCATGCTCATCAGACGCACGATTTCAAGACCTGACGAGCGGGGAGCCGCTTCGGAAAGTGTCCGGACCAGTGCCTGCGGTTCACCGCAGGCCGACCCGATGAACACACGCTGACCCGGCCGGATCAGGTTGACGGCTTCGACCATGCTTTTCTTTATCTCGATGTAATTGTCGGCCCAATATTTGGAACCTGCCAAGCTTGACCTCCTCATTCGACGGTGTAAGAAGCTATTTTTAAATTGTTGACAAACGCGGCCCCTGTTTAAACTCAACTCCTAAACCGTCAGACAATTTTCAATCATTATAGGCCACCGGGATCATGTTCGCAACCCCAGGGACGATCCGGCCCCATCGCCGCTTTACGGTTCGGGTGACGCCCAGAGGTGACGGGGCGCTGAAGAATATGCCGGGGTTGATTGCCTGGGCTTGAGCGGCAGCCGCGAACACACCGGCCGGAAGGGGTGTCAGGGGCCCTCAGTTGCCGGTGGCTTCATTCAACGTCCAGTCGTACTGGTTGTCCGAAATGCGGTTGATCTTTTCAAGCTGTGCCCGCAGATCGGATCGCGCATATTTTTTCAGATGAGTGACGACACCCGCGTCGGTGCCACCGAAATCGGACTCGAACCAGACGTAGATGCTCGAGACGGTCAGTTTGCCGTTTTCGATCCGGGCGCCGCGGGGGCTGTTGACGAATTCCCGGGCCCCCTTGTCGAGCAATTCGTCGGTGTTTTCGGCAGTAAACGCCTCGGCTTGAAGGTTCGGACAGCCGATGGAAGCGCAGTTAACGCCGTAATGGACCCGGGGGTCCTTCCAGATCGGGCGCAGAATGCGATGCTCTATGTCGTCCAGACTTATATTTTCACCCTCTACGCTGAGCAGTTTTTTACCCCACGGGCCGTCGGAGAAAAGCCCCGGCGAAATGTCGATGTCGCGGATACTCTTGACGGGATAGTGGTCGAGGATGATTTTCACGGTCAAGGCATTGTAGAGGTTGATCCAGAAGGCTTTCTGTTCGTTCCGGTTAAGTCGGCTCACCGCTGTCTGCGTCAACTGCCGGATGTAGTGATCGAGAGCCGTGCGGTCGGCTGCCGAAACCCGGTTGTATCGAACCAGCGGTACCCCATCGGACCCGTTGATCAGATAGGCTTTCAGGAGCCGGTCCCAGGTCGAGTGGTCTATGCGCAATACGGAGGCCGGGTCGTTTTCCGTCCAGTGTTGCCACAGTTCCGATTGGGGCGCGGCGAGGGCCGGACCAACGCATAGCAAAAAGGTTGTTACGGATAGTAACGCCAGTATCTGTTTCTGCATGGCTTGCTCCTTTTATAATCGAATTGAACCGCTTGGCTCGGGAAGCAAAAAAACCGCTCCATCTTTATACCGTTCGGTGGTGGAGGCATGGTAAATCGTTGCCTCTCCCTTACCGGAGACCTCCCATTTTCTGCTTGCAGTGCCGCTCAGGATGGCAGTCTCCTCGTCAACACCGATCAGCGTGACCGTCGTCGGCAGCAGCGTGGCCAGGCGCGGGATCCATTTATGGCCGAAGGCGTCGTGGTGGGGCAGGAAGCAGGTGTTCGGTACCAGCCCCAATCCTTGGAGCACTTCGCCGGAATCGGGATCAAAGTAAAGGCTGCAAAGGACCATGGCCCCGGCACTGGCGCCGGCAACCACCGCACCGTTCCGGTACGCCTCTATGATAGCTGTCCACCCGGCGCTGCCGGTCAGGGTTTGCTCCAGGTAGCGGGGAAATCCGCCTGGAATATAGATGAACGTCGATTGCTGCAGGTCTCTGACCACACCGGGGTCCTCGGCCGAAACCCGGTCGATCAGCGGAAGGGCCACCACAGCGGTCGCCCCCAGACTGCGGAACCACCGGACACCGTTTTCACCGGCGCGCCGGTGATTGTCGTCCGGTGCCGCCGCTGCAGGGATGATGCTGACACGAGCCGAGAGACCCCCGGCCAGATCGAGCGCCCGACGATCAGGGGACGCCATTTCTCCGCCAAACTCGGCCCCGCCGGCTAACAAAATGGTGCCCATAAAACCTCTCTTTCTTTATTTTAAGATGTAAAAAGTAAAATGAGCTGTCATCTCTCTAAAATGCTTGACTTTCTTACCAGCACACTTACTATGACGTTAAATTTTATCTTAGGGCCTCGGCGAGAAATAATTACACAAGATTGCGCAGAATTTTGGTTCGTCTACAAGGCACATCCGCTGGCGCATATCGGGATATGTGTTGGTGGATGTAACGCGGTAGACGGGCCAAAAAACAAGCAAGATGTGTAATTATTTCTTGCCGCGGCCCTTAGGGTATGGAATGGATCCTTTACTCTCAAATTTCTGTAAGGAGGAAAACCCATGGGCTTAATGAAAGAGTTTAAAGAGTTTGCCGTCAAAGGCAATGCAATGGACATGGCCGTTGGCATCATCATCGGCGCTGCATTCGGCAAGATCGTCAGCTCTCTCGTAAACGATATCATCATGCCGCCGATTGGAAAACTTCTGGGGAATGTTGATTTTTCAGGCCTGTTTATCAATCTGGGTTCCACAGCATACCAGACCCTGGCGGAAGCACAGAATGCCGGAGCGCCAACCTTGAACTACGGAAGTTTCATCCAAACACTGCTCGATTTTCTGATTGTTGCCGGGGCGGTTTTCATGATGGTCAAGGGTATCAATGCCATGAAGAAGAAGGAAGAGCAGGCGCCGGAGGAACCGTCCAAACCGAGTGAAGAAGTCGTGCTTCTGCAGGAGATTCGCGACGCCATCAGAAAATAAAGCTTCTCAAAGCTGTCCACGTAATGGGCCCAATGTGCCGGTTGTAAAAAATTACAAACCGGTAACCCTGGGCCTTTTTACCTTCGACCTTACTATTCCCAGGGCGAGTTATTGATGGTCGATTAACGGTTGATGAAGAGCGGCAGTTTATTTTCTTGCGCGCTCAATTTTTAATCATTTCTGTCCCGCGGCCGGGCACGGCGGTCCGGAAGCTCTTCTGCGGGTTTGAAACCGGTATCCGCGAATTTGTCGATGGTGTTGCCGATACCCTCGATATTGACTCTATTGCCATGTCGCCCTGAAATCCGGCATTCATTGTCGATCAGATGGGCGCTGCCATATTGGCCGCACCCATAAGCTGTTTGAAACTAATCCGGTTTTACTTTGTGTCAATATGCGGGGTGCCTTTTTTATGCTTGTATTCCTTGCGCTTCTGTTCTAACTCGTGCCCATCTACGGTTTCATTAGGGGCACTGATTCGTTTCCGATCCAGAAATGAGCCATTTTCTGCAAGTTCAAGGGAATCAGCGGCATTGCGCGGAGGCGTACTCGTGTACGCCGCACAAGCGATTCCGCAGACCTGCCGCGCCTTCGGCGTGATTGACGCCGAAATTGCGGATAAGGACCATTTATGAACGGAAACTAACTCACAAAGAGAAAATCACCGGACGCTCGATGACGGCGCATTCCGGACCGATTTTCCAGCTCGAAAGCCCTCACAGCATGGATTCCTTCATGACCAATGAATTGCAGCCCCAGCGTTTCATTCCATTCCGCAAGAGCGACGTCGTCGGAATGTGTCTGGCCGAAGGTCGTCTGCCGGAATCAGCGGGATCGGCTTTCAGGGACTTCTGCCGACTCATTGAAGCGCTCTTTCACTTCGAATTTCATAGTGTTCTAGAACGGTTGAAAGACGGCTATGCCCCTTTTGACCCTGACGCCGACACCCGTCAAATTATCATTCTACCTGATTCAGACCGAGAGCGCCTATGGAAAAAGCTGGTTCGCGAGATGACGGTTCTTCTCAATGCGGCCAATTTCGAGCAGATTACGGAAGAGAGTCTGAAACAGTCGATGGCGGTGGAATCGCTGTTTAAGATCCGGTTGGCGGTCGATTTTTCAGATTTTGAAGATATTCTTTTTTTCCGACGCGGCGAGCAGATCAAGGAAGAAGTCCTGGTCCGCTTTTTCGGGTTGACAAAACGGACCATCCGCTTTGTCAACTATGACCGGGTCCTGGTTTACATCCGGTTCAAAGAGCAGAAGTATTTTGATGCGCAAAAACACAGACATCTTTTCTTCAAACCCGGATCCACCATTATCAAACTCTTTCGCAACGTTCCCCATGCCGACCTCGAAATGCTGTTTCCCAACAGCGAAATCCGCATGAAACCCATCGACAAGCTCATCATCGGAGTGCCTGCGGCCATCAGCGGCATTATCGTCATGGTATCCAAGCTGGGGGCGTCATTGATCCTGATTGCATCGCTCGTCGCTTTTTGGCTCGGTCTTCGTGAGCGCCCCGTTGACATCAATCAGCACCATCTGGTGGCACTGGGCTTGGGACTCGGTGCTCTGGCGGGGTACCTCTTCAAGCAGATCGGCAAATTCAAAAACCGCAAGATCCGATTCATGAAAACCCTGACGGAAAGCCTCTACTTCAAGAACCTGGACAACAATGCGGGGGTTTTCCACCACCTGATCGATGCCGCCGAAGAGGAAGAGTTCAAGGAAGCTGTTTTGGCATACTACTTCCTGCTCGTTGCCGGTGCCGGATTGAGTCGTCAGGAACTGGATATTGCTGTGGAAAGGTGGCTGGCGGAAAGGTGGAACTGTCGCATCAATTTTGAAGTCGACGACGCCCTGAAAAAATTGGAACGGCTGGGAATCATCTTTATTCGAGCGGGCAAGATTCACTGCCGGCCTTTGGAAGATGCCAAACGGCACCTGGACAAGAACTGGGACAACTTTTTTGATTTTGGTCTTTCTCAAGGAACCGGTCGGTCCAATTGACGACGCAACTTGGTCGCTGTGATCCGCACGCCAATTCCGTACCCGATCGGTTTTCCTTGAGGCAGACGTTCACCCTGTGAACGGTACCACCGTCTAATGGAGGTTTGCGATGAAAGCTTACGAAAAATTAGGTGTTTTCTACTTGGGAAAAGCCTTTGACGTTTCTACCCATAAACGGAGAGATGAACTGATCCTTTATGATTCAAAAGACCTCCTAACCCATGCCGTTATCATCGGCATGACCGGCAGCGGCAAGACCGGCCTGGGTATCGGGCTGCTGGAGGAAGCGTTGATCGACAATATCCCGGTGATCGCCATCGATCCCAAAGGAGATATCCCCAACCTGCTTCTTAGCTTTCCCGATCTGCGTCCCGAAGACTTCCGGCCCTGGGTTCAACCCGGCGACGCAGCCCGCCAGGGGCGGAGTCTCGACCAGTTTGCCGAAAAAACAGCGGCCATGTGGCGCAAGGGGCTGGCGGAATGGGACCAGGAGCCGGAGCGAATCGCCCGGTTGCGCGCAGCCGCCGATTTCGCTGTCTACACTCCGGGCAGCAGTGCCGGTCTGCCGGTCAATGTTCTGCGCAGTTTCGCTCCACCGCCGCCGGAAATGCGATCGGACGCCGACCTCTTCCGGGAGCGGATCCAATCGACGGTCACCGCTCTTTTAACCTTGATGGGGATCGACGTGGATACGATCATCAGCCGAGAGCACATCCTGATGTCCAACATCTTCGAGCAGGCCTGGAGTGCCGGCAGGGGGTTAGATCTTGCGGGACTCATCCGATCCATCCAGCAACCTCCGCTGGAGCGCATCGGAGTGATGGATCTGGAGTCGTTTTATCCCTCCAAGGAGCGTTTCCAGCTGGCCCTGCGCTTGAACAACCTGCTGGCGGCTCCCGGCTTTGAAGCCTGGCTGACCGGAGACCCGCTGGATATCGGGCAGATGCTGCATACACCCGCAGGTAAACCCAGGGCCTTGATCTTTTCCATCAGCCACCTGTCCGATGCCGAGCGCATGTTCTTCACCGCGTTGCTTCTCAATGAAATCCTCGGTTGGATGCGAACCCAGCCGGGTACCGCCAGTCTCCGGGCGATTCTTTACATGGACGAGATATACGGTTTCTTTCCACCGGTTAAAAATCCGCCCGCCAAGCAACCGCTTCTATCCCTTTTGAAACAGGCCCGGGCTTTCGGTCTCGGGGTGGTGCTGTCTACCCAGAACCCGGTTGATCTCGACTACAAGGGCCTCGCCAACACCGGAACCTGGTTTATCGGGCGGCTGCAGACCGAGAACGACAAAGAGCGCGTGATGGCGGGGCTCGAAGGTGCGGCAGCCGGTGAGCGGTTCGATCGGCAGCGTATGGGCGAAATTCTCTCCGGTCTCGGCAAGCGGGTGTTTCTGCTTCATAACGTGCACGACAGCGAACCGGTGGTTTTCGAGACCCGCTGGGCAATGTCGTTTCTTTCCGGACCGATGACCCGGGAGCAGATCAAAGCCCTTTCGGCCGGTGTTCCGACGAGTCAAGCCGCCGTGCAACCCACACCAGTCGCGGTGCCGCCGCCGCAATCCGGCACTGTTTTGCCCCCCCTTCAACCGACGGATGTGGCGGTGTTTTATCTTCCGGCCTCGGGAGCCGGTAAGGGCCTGTCTTATATTCCGGCGGTGGGGGGCTGGCTCGATGTCCATTACAGCAATAAACGCTTCGGCATCGATGTGAGTGAAGCCGTTGCCCTGGCGACTCCCATCGAAGACGGACCCATACCGGTTGACTGGGACCAGGCTTTGGAGATAGGAGCGGCCCCCGGTGATATCGCCAGTTCGCCTCTGCCCGGTGCCGCGTTTGCCGATCTGCCTGCCGCTGCCAACCGGCCTGCCGATTACAAAAAATGGTGCAATGACATGCTGCGCTGGGTCCGCCAGAACCGGCCGCTGATTTTATATCAGTCTAAAAAGTTTAAACTGACCAGTTCTCTTGGCGAGACCGAAGGCGACTTCCGGGCGCGCCTGACTCAGGCGGCCCGCGAACAAAGGGATCTTGCGGTCGAAAAATTGCGCCGCAAATACGCCGAAAAGTACGCCGTACTCAAGGACCGCCGGATGCGGGCCGAACAAGTGTTGGCGCGGGAGCAGGAGCAGGCCAAGGCCAAAAAAATCGAGAGCGTGATTTCCTTTGGCACCGCTATACTGGGGGCGTTTCTCGGCCGCAAGGCCGTCAGTTCAGCGAGTGTGACCCGGGTGGGTACGGCCATGAAGTCTGCCGGACGGTTGAGCAAGGAGCAGATGGATGTCGACCGGGCCCAGGAAACGATGGCGGCCGTTCACCATAAAATTGCCGATCTTGAGGCACGCCTGCAGAACGACATCGACAAGTTGGATGCCGCCCACGACCCTGCGAGCGAGCCTTTGGATGAGGTGCGCGTGAACCCCCGGAGCACCGACATTACGCTCGCCATTTTCGGCTTACTGTGGCTACCCTACCGCAGGGAGGCCGGTGGGCGTTTGGTGCCGGACTGGTCGTAGGTTCTGGAAGCGAATTTTTATAGTCGGGCCACTGGGTTTTTGATTTTTACGGGGTTTGGATACTCATTTTTGGCGTTTCGAATCCATTCAAGGATCATCTCCTCAAGGGTTGTTTCCAACATCGGATTTCTGATTCCGATTATCTTAATTTGAGCTTGCCATCGTCTTTATGAAACCGTCGGCTTCACTGATGGAAGCTTCCATCTCCCGGATCAGGGAAGCGACATCGGTTTCCACGGATACCAGTTCGTTCTGGATGGATGCGATCGCCTTGGCGTTCAGGTTGTGTTTCAGGAAGAGGACCTGGTCGCGGAATACCGCAAGGACTGGGTCAATTTTGGCTTCGGCCCGCTTCATCGAACGGATAAGCCGATCGTACTGGCGTCGGGTTTCGACGAGTTTTTGCCGGCTGGTGCGACGCAGGTTGGCGTTTGTATACTGCTTCAGCTCGGCTTCCCACTCGTCGAAAAGGGCCTCACCCACATTTTCGACCGCGGCAATCCGCTTTTTGACGGCGTCGGCCTTCGATTCGCAGCGTTCGAACTCCGCCTTGAGCTTCTCGTATTTTTCTTCCAGCTCGCCGCCCTTGAAGTTGATCACGGCGCTGAATTTCTCAAGCGCCGACGCGAACTGCTGCGCTGTTTCTTGTTCCGCATCACGGGCTTCCTTCACCCGGTCCACGAGGATCTCGCGTTTTTGATACCCGAACTTCTCCATCGTGTTGTAGTACATCGACTGGCAGCCGGTCGAGAGCCAGGCGGCCGTTACCATCAGCGTAGCAAATAAAATAAATCGAACAGAGACGATCCGCATTCTCTTTTCTCCTTCTGGACAGTTTGCGACAACTTCAACCCTCATTGAGACACGGTCGAGGGGGCCTTGGATCTAAAATGCTTTTACTATTGGGTTCTGTTTTGCGACCGATCGATCAGGGTCGCAAGGCCCGGCTGCCAGTCTGTCAACAACGCCGCTGCTTGGATCAATGAGGCCCGGCGATACGTTAAGTCTATTATGGGATTATGGTAGCCAGCCGCCGGACGCCTTCACGCAAGCGGTCGCTGTCATAGTAGACGAAACACAGCCGCATATAGTTGCGCAGACCGGCAGTGGCTGAAAAATTAACGCCCGGTTGAAAATTGACTCCGTTTCTTTTGGCTGTGTCGCGCAGCGCGGCGGCGTCCAGATTTTGGGACAGCCTTAACCAGAAAAAGAATCCGCCGCCGGGAGCGATAAAGGTCGTCGAAGTCGAAAGCGTCTCATTCAGGGCGGCTTCCAAGTCGGATGCCCTTTGGCGGTAAATAACGATCAGTCGATTCAGGTGTTCCCGCTGCAGGCCGAGTGCGACGGCGCTCTGCACGATAGCCGATGTAAATGGATTCATACCGCCGCCGCTCAGCAGTAGCCCGCTGCGGGTCATCCGGCGGATGAGATCCGGATCGGTCTGGATCCATCCCAGTCGCAGTCCGGGGGCCAGGATCTTGGAAAAAGAGCCCAGCGAAATTACCGTTCCCCTCGCATCGTAACTCACCATGGGTGGCGGGGGAACAGTGGTGTAGGCCAGCAGATGGTAGACTTCGTCGGCGACAACATAAAAGCCGTATTGTTCACTCAGACGGACCAAATGCTCCCGACGAGATGCCGTCAGGGTAACCCCGGAAGGGTTGTGAAAAATGGGAACGGTGTAAAGAAAAGCCGGACGGATTTCAGCCAGTTTTTGTTCCAGGGCCTCGACGACCAGACCGTTTTCATCGGTCGGAAGGCCGACGACGTTTAGGCCGCGGTCGGCGAAAAGGCGCAGGGCCAGAAAATAGGTGGGATCCTCGACGAAGACGGTATCCCCCGGGTTCGTGAAACGGGCGCAGACTAGATCCAGGCCGCTGGTAGCTCCGGTGGTAATAAAAAGTCGGTCGGGGTCCACAGATACTCTATAGCCGTCGCTGAGAAATTGGGCCAGTGACCGGCGAAAATATTCGTTGCCCTGTTCCATGCCGTACTGCAGGAGTGAGGCATCCGACTGTGTCAGGCGATGCTTTGCAGCCTGTCTGAGGACAGTCAACGGCAGCAGAGACGGATCCGGCTGCCCGACACCGAGATCGATGATATCATCGGATAGATTGAGTTGAGTGATCTGCATAAAGCGCCCTTGCGATCGTAATTTAATAAGCAGTTTTAATGCGCGCCGTCGGCCAGATACACGGCATAGTTAAAAATTACTATACAGGAGGGTGTAAATTGTCAATCGTAACAACCAGATCGACTCGGATATGGCACTAAATAGCCGCGTTATTCAACCGTTACGACGGTTCGCTGTGACCTGTGGCCAAGGAAAAGAGAATACGCTCTTGAAGAATTGATCAAAATTTGAGATGAGTGTATTACACGGCAAGGCGGCAGCGGTAATATGACCGGCTGCAAGGACGGCAAAGAGCGAGAACAGTGGCCCGGGCCGACAAGATGCCGTTTATGGATGGCCGCACAATAACTCACTTGGGCCACTTGCTGCGCTTTTTTTACCGGCCACACCATTGCCTTCGATTCCGAACAGAAGAATTCCAACTGATTTCATGGGCGAGCGTCACGTTACTTCGGCAGGCACGCGGCGTATTATCGAAAAACAGATTGGATCACCAGGTTTATGGAAAGAAAGAATCGGAGGTCAATGAAACGCTTTTTTGGGGGGGAGAGCTGCGCGGATGCCTTTTTGACCGGATGGTTGCTCGGGGTCGCCGTCCCGGTGTCTCTGATGCTCCTGGTATTGTCGGGCTGCACCGGCGGTGCTGGATCGGCCGGGTTTGTGGAAGACCGGGCCGGACTTTTAACCGACGGCCAGCGGGAACGCATCGACCGGTTCAACCGGCAGTTGCTCGAGGAACTGGGCATCCACCTGAAAACAGTCATTCTGAAAGAAAGCCCGGCGGACATCAACATTACGGGAGTCGAACTCTTCGACCGGTTGCGGCTCGGAGGGGCCACCCAGGGAGCCAAAGGCGTGCTGTTCCTGGTCGATCCGGCCGGAAAACAGGTGCGGCTGGAGATTGGCTATGATCTGGAAGGCGTGTTTACCGATGCTTTTATCGGATATGTCGAACGCCGTCAGATGATGCCGTTTTTTCAGGCAGGGCGCGTCGGACCGGGCATAGAAGCCACGGCCGAACTGCTGGTCGGCCGGGCAATGGGGGCTGAGGGAACTCTGGATTCGGATTTGGCGCTGAAGCCGCCAGCCCCTGACGAACGCCTCTCGGGCGGCGGCGGCGCTCGCATCGATGTCGAGATCGGTTCCGGAGTTCCCCAAAAACCCCGGTCCCCGCTGGCCGGCGAATTCGGCCCCCAATCGACACCGCAGAAAGCGCTGGAAACCTATAAGATGGTTCTTCGGGGCCACATCAAAGACCCGGAGCTAACGCTGTACACGGAAGAGACGCGCCGGTTTTTGCGGCAATGGTTGGTGACCGACGCCCAACAGGACAACGAACTCAAAGCCATCACACGAAACGGAGCGGGAGAGGTCATCCTCTCGGAAGATCGGGCGGTGATTCGGTTTCCGCTGAGCAGTCGGCAGGCGTCACCGTTTTTTTTGCGCCGGGGACCCAATGGTTGGATGCTCGACTTCGCCGCCATGAACCGCAGCCTCGGGTTCAATCACAAGAATCAGTGGTTCTTTCGAACCTCCGAACACGATTTCATGTTCGCTTTCAACGACATGGTGTTGGATCGAAACGGCTTTCCTCACAAAAGACCCTAATGCAACACGGCATGTTATCCCAAAAGGCCGGTGCCTTCGCTTTCCCACTCGAATTTACGCTCATTCCGGAGGGGGTCGGTTGAAGTGACAATTAAGGCAACCGTTGCGACCTTAACGAGCGGGCAGGTGCCAGAGGGCGATGACCTCATTTCGATGTGAGAACGGCGCCCCCGCCCCGGGAAAACAACATGACCGAAGAAAGGAGTCGATCATGCCGGCCAAACCGATTCACCGAACTCCGTCAGCCTATTCGTATCAGCTTTTGATCAAGAACATTCTCACCACGCCTCTGATTTATTCCCCGAAACAGGAAATCGTTTACCGGGACCGTTTGCGCTACGACTATGAAACCTTTTTTAACCGTGTGACGCGGTTGGCCGGCATGCTGCAGCAGCAGGGCGTGCAGCCCGGTGACACCGTCGGCATTATGGACTGGGACAGCCACCGCTACCTGGAATGTTTTTTTGCAGTGCCGATGATGGGCGCCGTGCTGCACACGATCAACATTCGCTTGTCGACCGAGCAGCTCCTTTACACCATCAATCACGCCGAGGACGACGTCATCCTGATCAATGCCGAATTTTTGCGGGTGCTCGAAGGGGTGAAGGACCAGTTCGAAACCGTCAAAAAGATCATTCTTCTCAACGACGCCGACGACATGCCGGAAACATCGCTGGCCATCGAGGGCGAATATGAAGCCCTGCTCGGTAAAAACAACGACGGATACGAGTTTCCCGATTTCGACGAAAACACCAGAGCCACCACTTTCTACACGACCGGAACCACCGGCATGCCCAAAGGTGTTTACTTCAGCCACCGCCAGCTGGTGCTGCACACTTACGGCATCATGGGGGGACTGTGCGCATACAAGACCCAGGCGCCCGTTGATTCCAGTGACGTCTACATGCCCATGACGCCGATGTTCCACGTCCACGCCTGGGGAATTCCTTACTTGATGACACTGCTGGGAACCAAGCAGGTCTATCCGGGGCGCTACGAACCGGAAATGCTGCTGAAGCTGATTTCCGCTGAGAACGTCACCTTTTCCCATTGTGTGCCGACCATCATGCACATGCTGGTGTCCAGCCCGACCGTGAAGAAGGTCGACCTGTCGAGATGGAAGGTGATCATCGGCGGCTCCGCGTTGTCGAAGGGCCTCTGCCGGGCGGCGATCGATCTGGGCATCAACCTTTACACCGGCTACGGCATGTCGGAAACCTGTCCGGTCCTGACCCTGGCGCATCTCAAACCGCACATGATGAACTGGGACCTGGAACGGCAGGTCGACATCCGCTGCCGGACCGGGTTGCCGATACCCAACGTGGTGCTCGACATCGTCGATCCGGACGGAAAATCGTTGCCGCACGACGGCCAGGCGACCGGCGAGGTGGTGGTCCGCTCCCCCTGGCTGACCCAGGGTTACTTGAAGGAGCCAGAGCGCAGCGAAGAGTTGTGGCGCGGCGGCTGGTTACACACCGGCGACGTCGGTTTCATCGACCGGGACGGCTATCTGAAGATCACCGACCGGATCAAGGACGTCATCAAGTCCGGCGGCGAATGGGTTTCCTCGCTGACCCTGGAGGACATCATCAGCCAGCACGAAGCCATCGGTGAAGCCGCAGTTATTGCCGTGCCGGACGAGAAGTGGGGGGAACGTCCCCTGGCCCTGGTGGTGCTGAAAAAAGAGTTCGCAGGCAAAGTGAAGGAAGAAGACCTGCTGAACTTTTTCATGAAATTTGTGCAAAACGGGACCATCCCCAAATTCGGAGTACCCAGCCAGGTGCTGCTGGTCGAGAGCATCGCCAAGACCAGCGTCGGTAAAATCAACAAAAGAGCCTTGCGCAAACAGTTCCGAAAATAGGAGGACAAAATGACCCTTGAAGAAGCCATTAAGACGGCCCTTGACTACGAAAACAGGATTCGCGACCTTTATCGCGAGGGTGCAGAGCAGACCGAAGATCCAACCGGAAAGAAGATCTTCCGGGCCCTCGCCGATGATGAGCAGCGACACGTGGATTACCTGAACCATAAACTCGAACAATGGCGGACCACCAGCACGATCTCTTCAGAACATCTGGCATCTGCCATACCGCCGAAGCAGGTGATCGAGAAGGAGGCGGCCAGGTTGCGAACCCGCATGGCCACGGACGACCGCGG
>Ga0316189_10004482_pt1 | contig 13436 bp, 12 predicted proteins | sample LowCovwburrow_MG_FD_204930 | JGI IMG/M metagenome (GOLD analysis project Ga0316189, IMG submission 204930) | Coastal sediment microbial communities from Maine, United States - Lowes Cove worm burrow | ecosystem: Environmental > Aquatic > Marine > Coastal > Sediment | place: USA: Maine... | reverse complement strand
GGTTTGATTCTGGCGGTTGACCGGATTCTGGATATGTTCCGGACGGCGGTTAATGTGTTCAGTGATGCCTGTGGTGCAGTGATTATTGCCCGGACGGAAGGGGAAGAAGGAATTCTGAAGTAATCCGTCTGCCGAGGCTGAGGCACCGGGTGCGGCGGTCCGAATGCGGCTTCAAGCGCTACAGGGCGTGCTTCGAATTTTGTGCAGAAGAGCGCAGGCACCGCATTCGGACCGCCGCACCCGGCGCTTTGGATTTTGCTGGCGCATTACACCAGGCTTGTCAGCGTTTGGCGTGAGTGTGCTTTTGTGGTGCCTGCGCTAGTTGGACCCAGATGCGGAGCGCACTTTTTAGCGCTTGAAGCCACAAAAGTACACTCACGCCAAACGCCTCCTGTAGCACTACCTGTGACAAGCGCCCATGATGAGTTCGCGGCAGGCGTTCGTTAATCAGTCACCCAGTGGTGGCATACCCGTTGTATTGTAACCCGCATCCACATACGTAATCTCACCGGTAATACCCGAAGCCAGGTCCGAGCACAGGAATGCGGCGGCATTGCCAACTTCTTCTATGGTGACGTTGCGACGCAGTGGTGCGGTGTTTTCCATCAGGTCCAGCATTTTGCGGAAATTGCTGATACCGGCGGCGGCCAGGGTGCGGATCGGTCCGGCGGAAATGGCGTTTACACGGATGCCGTCGGGTCCGAGGCTCTGGGCCATATAGCGTACATTGGCTTCGAGGCTGGCCTTGGCCAGGCCCATGACGTTGTAGTTGGGCATGGCTTTTTCAGCGCCATAGTAGCTCATGGTCAGCAGGGCGCCGTCGCGGCCTTCCATCATACGGCAGCCGGCTTTGGCCAGTGCTGAAAAGCTGTACGAGCTGATTTCGTGGGCGACACGGAAGCCTTCGCGGCTTACTGATTCCAGATAGTCGCCTTCAAGTTCGGCGCGTGGCGCAAAGGCTACCGAGTGAATAATGATATCCAGGTGGTCCCAGTAGTTATCCAGGTGATCGAAGACGGCGTCGATTTGTTCATCATTGGAAACGTCGCAGGGCACGGTGATCTCGGTGCCGCATTCACCGGCCATTTTCTCGACGCGGTCACGCAGTTTGTCATTCTGATAGGTGAATGCCAGTTCAGCGCCTTCGCGTTGCATGGCTTTGGCGACACCCCAGGCAATGGAGCGATTGCTGGCAAGTCCGACAATAAGTGCGCGTTTACCGGTTAGGAATCCCATGGCTCAGCCTGACCTCTTCAATAATAGTTTAGTGGCGGTAAGGTACCGGAAAATACCGATCACTGGAAGGGCCTGTGCATCAGCGCCGGGCGGTCTTATAATGCGGGCTCATGCGTGTGCCAAATTCGCTGTCACAGTTCGGAAAATCAGCCTTTATCAGGGTTTTGCTGTCTGTTGCTGTTGTGTTTGCAGGCGGCTGCAACGATCAGCCGTGGAACAGTCCTTATCCGCCGCAGCAGGCCGGTCAGGAAATTCTTTATGCGTCATTTGGAGAGCGCCCCAACCATCTGGATCCGGCTCAATCGTATAGTTCCAATGAGGTGGTGTTTACCGGCCAGATCTACGAACCACCCCTGCAGTATCACTTTCTCAAGCGTCCCTATGAGCTTGAACCACTTACAGCCACCCGAATGCCCGAGCCCTATTTTGTCGATGAGGCAGGGCAGCGCTTGCCGGATGACACGGCTCCTGATGATGTTGCTTACAGTATTTATGAAATCGAAATTATGCCGGGAATTCGCTATCAGCCGCATCCGGCGCTTGCCAAATCTGCCGAGGGGGATTACGTCTACCATCACCTCACCGAGACCGGGCTTGAGGGTATATCAACACTCGGCGACTTCAGTGAGACCGGCAGTCGCGAGCTGGTTGCAGCAGATTACGTATACCAGGTAAAACGACTGGCACATCCACACCTGCATTCTCCGATATTTGGATTGATGTCGGACTACATAGTCGGTTTAAAAGACTACTCAAAAACTCTGGAAGAAGAAGCCGGGAAAGCCGGGGCAAACGCCTATATCAACCTCCATGACTATCCTCTGGAAGGCGCAGAGGTCATTGATCGTTATCGCTACCGCATCAAGCTGCGCGGTGTTTATCCCCAGTTTCGCTATTGGCTGGCAATGCCTTTCTTTGCCCCGGTCCCCTGGGAAGCCGATGTGTTTTACAGTCAACCTGGCATGAAGGACCGTAACATTACGCTGGACTGGTATCCGCTGGGAACCGGTCCCTACATGCTAACAATCAATAACCCCAATCGGCAGATGGTGCTGGAACGTAACCCCAATTTCCATGGCGAGACCTATCCGACACAAGGCGAGGAGGGTGATGCGGAAGCGGGCTATCTAAAGGATGCTGGTGCACCGCTGCCGTTGATAGACAAGGTGGTTTACAGCCTGGAAAAGGAAGCCATCCCTTACTGGAACAAGTTTCTGCAGGGGTATTATGACTCATCCGGTATCAGCTCGGACAGCTTTGACCAGGCAGTACAGATCGGTTCTGCCGGTGATATTTCACTCACGCCGGCTCTCAAGGAGAAAGGTGTAAAGCTCAACACTGCGGTATCGGCTTCTATTTTCTACATGGGCTTCAACATGCTCGACCCTGTTGTTGGCGGCGATAGTGAACGTGCCCGTCTGCTACGCCAGGCGATCTCCATCGCCATGGATTATGAAGAGTTCATATCTATTTTTTCCAATGGCAGAGGACTTCCTGCGCAGGGACCACTGGCCCCTGGCATTTTTGGCCATCTTGAGGGTGAAGAAGGCATGAATCCTTATGTCTACGACTGGGGACCGTATGGCTTGCAGCGAAAATCGATAGAGCACGCCAGAAAGCTGCTCGCAGAAGCAGGTTATCCTGATGGCAGGGATGTGGAAACCGGCAAGCCACTGGTACTCTACCTGGATACCCCCGGCGGTGGGCCGGATGACTCGGCACGCATGAACTGGTTACGCAAGCAGTTTGAGAAATTGTCTATTCAACTCCAGATCCGGGCCACGGATTACAATCGGTTCCAGGACAAAATGCGCAAGGGTACAGCACAGATATTTCAGTGGGGCTGGAACGCGGATTATCCTGATCCGGAAAATTTTCTTTTCCTGCTGTACGGAAAAAACAGCAAGGTGGAACATAACGGCGAGAATGCGGCGAACTATGTAAGTGAGGAATTCGATCAGTTGTTCGAACGTATGAGTAATATGCCGAATAGTCCGGAACGCCAGGAAGTGATTAATCGCATGGTGGAGATCTTACGTTACGACGCGCCATGGGTATTCGGTTTTTATCCCAAGCAGTTTGTGCTTTACCATGACTGGTATTCCAATGCGAAACCCAATCTTATGGCAAATAATACGCTGAAATACAGGCGTGTGAGCCCGGACATGCGCGAGTTGAAACGCCATGCCTGGAATCAGCCGGTTCTCTGGCCGCTGGGTATGCTGGTGCTGGTGCTGATTGTTGCGATAGTGCCGGCGGCAATTGCTTACCGACGCCATGAAGCCCGCAACTTATCGACGGTAAAGCACTAATGTTTGCCTACCTGATTCGTCGAACCCTGTATGCCTTGCCAATTCTTATTGGTGTGAACCTGATTACGTTCACACTGTTTTTTGTCGTGAATACACCGGACGATATGGCGCGTATGCATCTGGGTTCCAAGCGTGTCACAGAGGATGCCATTGATAAGTGGAAAGCCGAGCGAGGATACGATCGCCCGCTTTTATATAATCAGGCAGAATCGGGAGCAGGGCAGCTGACCGAAACGATATTTTACGACAAGTCGGTGCGCCTGTTTGCGTTTGACTTCGGTTCTTCTGATTCTGGCCGTGATATTGGCGCAGATATTCGACAGCGTATGTGGCCCAGTCTGGCAATTGCGCTGCCGACATTTTTTATCGGACTGCTGGTATACGTCAGTTTTGCCATGCTGATGGCATTCTTCCGGGGTAGCTACCTGGACGTCTCTGGCGTTGTGCTATGCGTCATGCTGATGTCAATTTCCGGCCTGTTTTATATTATTGCCGGTCAGTATTTGTTCAGTAAACTGTTTCACCTGGTGCCCGTATCGGGTTATGAACCTGGATTGCTGGCCTGGCGATTTGTTGTGTTGCCCGTGGCTATCGGCGTGTTTGCCGGCATAGGTTCAAGTAGCCGCTGGTATCGAACCATCTTTCTGGAGGAAATCAACCGGGACTATGTTCGTACTGCACGTGCAAAAGGCCTCCCCGAGTTAACGCTGCTGTTCAGGCACGTATTGAAAAACGCCATGGTGCCGATTCTTACCGGCGTGGTTGTGGTTTTGCCGACGTTGTTTATGGGCAACCTGATCCTGGAATCGTTCTTCGGTATACCAGGTCTCGGTAGCTATACCATTGAAGCCATCCAAAACCAGGATTTTGCCATCGTGCGCGCCATGGTGTTTCTCGGGTCAGTCCTCTATATCCTGGGGCTGTTGTTAACCGATTTGTCCTACACGCTGGTCGACCCGAGGATCCGCCTGTCATGATACAGCCGGTGATCCTCTGGACTGATGCACTGATCTTCCTGCTGGTTTTTCTGGTGATTGTGTTCGCGATGTATGCGAGCAGGTATGAACACCTTAGAGCGCCGTGGCGAGAGGTTGTACGCAGCCGAATGGCGGTTGCGTCACTGGTGATTCTGAGTGTTTATACCCTGGTAGGGTTGCTGGATTCCCTGCATTTCCGCAAGGCGCTTCCCCAGCACGATGGTCAGCAGGAGGAGCAATACGATGGTGACGTATTGAGCGTGCTGGATGAGATACTGGGAGTGATGCGGACACAGGAAGAGAAGAGCTATTCTGCACCATTTGCCACGCACCTTTATACAAAGGACTTTGTTGTTAGTGCGGATGGCGAGCGGGTGAGAACGTTCCCGCGGCTCAAATACGGTGGTGCTTCGCTCGATGATCCGGTTACCGAGGCGTGGCCGGATATCCGTCACAGGCTCATTGTCGCGTTCGTGCAGACAGCAGGCATCGCGTTGCTGCTCTATCTCGTGCTGGGATGGGTGTTAGCGCGTAGATGGCGCAGCTCAGTAGGTCAGGTGCTGGCCGATCTGGGCAGAGGTCGTACGGATATACCCTGGCGGACTGCATTTTTTATGCTGAGCTGTGTGATATTCCTGGTTGCCCTGATCGCGAATATGTCGGCCGACTGGCACATGATGGGGACTGACAAGGTAGGCCAGGATGTGCTTTACCAAAGTATAAAAAGTATACGTACCGGCCTGGTGATCGGCACATTAACGACTTTGGTGATGCTGCCATTCGCGGTATTCCTGGGCATGATGGCAGGCTACTTCAGGGGCTGGGTGGACGATGTTATTCAATACCTGTACACCACGCTGAATTCGATCCCAGGCGTTCTATTGATTGCTGCAGCCGTATTAATGATGCAGGTCTACATGGCAAACCATCCGGAATTGTTTGAAACCATGGCTGAGCGTGCTGATATGCGGTTGCTGTTTCTATGCATAATTCTGGGGATCACCAGCTGGACCGGGTTATGCCGTTTATTGCGTGGCGAGACCCTGAAATTACGAGAGCTTGACTATGTAGAGGCGGCCAGTGCATTTGGTGTTTCGCGCCTGAAAATCATGGTCCGACATTTACTGCCTAATCTTATGCACCTGGTGATGATTGCTGTGGTCCTGGATTTCAGTGGCCTGGTTCTGGCGGAAGCGGTGCTTTCCTATGTTGGTGTAGGCGTTGATCCCACCACCATGAGCTGGGGAAACATGATCAACCGTGCGCGTCTGGAAATGGCGCGTGAGCCTTTTGTGTGGTGGTCGCTGTTAGCGGCCTTCGGATTTATGTTCACTCTGGTGCTCGCGGCCAACCTGTTTTCAGATGCAGTACGCGACGCCTTTGACCCACGCCTGCGAGCGCAAAGATAAACCATGACACAAACTTTGCTACAGGTTAAAGATCTCAGCGTACGTATCGGTAACGGTGACAAGGCAATACGGCCAGTCGACCGTATCAGTTTTGATATCAAGGCTGGCGAAACGTTCGCCCTGCTGGGTGAGTCGGGTTGTGGTAAATCCATGACCGCGCTGGCGTTGCTTAGATTGTTGCCGCAGCCGGCGGGCGAGATAGCGGGTGGTTCGGTACGCTTGCAGGGTAAAGAACTGCTGGATCTGTCGGAACGGGGCATGCGCACCATTCGCGGCGGCCATGTTGCCATGATCTTCCAGGAACCCATGACCGCACTGAACCCGGTAATGAGCATTGGCGCACAGATTTCTGAAAGTGTTCAGATGCACAAAGGGCTGCGTGGTCCGGCTGCGCGTCAGCGAGTGCTGGAACTGCTCGACGATGTCGGTATACCTGATGCCGCGCGCCGTTATGACGAGTTTCCGCATCAACTTTCGGGTGGTATGAAACAGCGCGTGGTAATTGCCATCGCCCTGGCCGGTGATCCTGAACTCCTGATCGCCGACGAGCCGACCACGGCTTTGGATGTGACTATTCAGGCCCAGGTGCTTGAGTTGATCGGCAAACTGCAACAGGAGCGTGGCATGGCGGTATTGCTGATAACGCATGATCTTGGCGTTGTAGCGGGTATGGCTGACCGGGTCGCTGTGATGTATGCCGGACAGCTGGTGGAACAGGCGCCAAGTGATCAGTTTTTCAATGCGCCACAGCATCCCTACAGCCGTAAACTGTTCGCAGCTTTGCCTGATAGCAGTAAACGGGATCAGCGCCTGACTGTAATCTCCGGCACGGTGCCACCGCTGAACCAGGTTTTCTACGGCTGCCGTTTTGCCGAGCGTTGTGACCGCGCATGGGAGCTTTGCAACAGTCAGGTGCCAGGCTGGTTTGACACGGCTGCAGGACAGGGGGTGCGTTGTCATCTGGCTGATCCGACGCTGCCAGCGCCTGCAGATTCCACGCAGGCAGCGGTGAGTGTAGCGCACGGGCCACGCGCAGACAGTGATGGCGAGGTGTTGCTCGAAGTCTCCGGCCTCAAGGTGCATTTTCCGATACAGAAAGGTTTGTTCAAGCGGACGGTCGGGCATGTGCGTGCCGTCGACGGGGTCAGCCTGGACATTCCTGCTGGCCAGACCCTGGCACTGGTCGGGGAATCGGGTTGTGGCAAGACAACAGTTGGAAAAGGAATTTTGCAGTTATTGAGAACCACTGCGGGCAGTGTGTCGTTTGAAGGTCTCGATCTGACTCGGCTGAAGGGTGAGGCGCTGCGGCAGCGGCGCTCCGACTTCCAGATTATCTTCCAGGACCCGTTCTCTTCAATGAATCCGCGTATGACGGTTGGAGATATTGTTGAAGAGGGCATGATTGCGCAGCGCATCGGTGACACAAAACAGCAACGTGGTGTGGAAGTGAAGACACTGCTTGAACAGGTTGGTTTGCGGCCGGAGCATGCGCATCGGTATCCACACGAGTTTTCCGGCGGGCAGCGGCAGAGAATTTGTATTGCGCGCACGCTTGCCGTCAAACCAAAATTGATCGTTTGTGATGAGCCTACCAGTGCGCTGGATGTATCGGTGCAGGCGCAGATTCTGAATCTGCTAAAGGATCTGCAGAGCCGTCTGGGTCTGTCATATCTGTTCATCACGCACGATATTTCCGTTGTCGCCTACCTGGCGGACCGCGTGGCCGTTATGTATCTGGGACGTATCGTTGAAGAGGGTGATGTTGCTGAGGTGCTCGACAATCCGCAACATCCCTATACACAGGCATTACTCTCGGCGGTACCGAAAATCGATGCTGACACGGGGCAGAAGATGATTCGTCTTGAAGGTGACATGCCATCACCTTCCAACCCACCATCCGGGTGCCATTTCCACCCACGTTGCCCGCAGGCAATGTCTGAATGCAGCAGCGAGTACCCTGGTGCCAGCCGGGTATCTGATACGCACGTGGTACGGTGTCACCTGGTCAAAAGTATTCAGAAATGAGTAAAACCTACCCCTATAGCCTCGCTGGCATTTTTGTCGTTTTTTTTATCTGGCTGGGCATTGAGCCGGTATCGCGCGCCGTCTGGATTGCCGAAGTGATCCCTGTAGTTGTTGTCTTTGTGTTGTTAGCCATCACGTTCCCACGGTTTCGGTTCAGTAATACGGCATATAGCCTGATGGCATTCTGGCTTTTCTGGCACACTGTCGGCGGGCACTACACCTTCGCCAATGTACCTTTTGGCTGGGTTAGCGATCTGCTGGGTTCGGAGCGTAACCATTTTGATCGCATTGGGCACTTCTCGGTCGGTTTCTATGCATTTCCGATGATGGAGTGGTTGCTGCGCAAGGGCTACTGTGGCCTGGTTACGGCAAGTTTTTTCGCCCTGTTTTTTATCATGAGCATTGCCGCCGGCTACGAAATTATCGAGTGGTGGTATGCCGCGGCAGAAGGTGGCGAGGCCGGCATCGAGTTTCTCGGCTCCCAGGGCGATATATGGGATGCGCAGAGAGATATGCTCGCGGATACGCTCGGTGCTGTTTTCAGTATTGCTCTGTACTGGTTCGTGAGGCCGGACCGGTCTGTGAGCTGAATTTCCGGATTCGTCAGGCCTGGCGGTGTGGAGTAGCCCTGCCGGGGAACAGGAGAATGCAGGGATCGTGCTCAATCCGCAGTCCTTAGCGGGAAATCCCCGGCTCCAACATGCTAAGATCCACCACATTTTTTACCACGAGACAAAGACGACCATGACGCACAAACCCTTTCACCCACCGGTTCGTACCCTGATGGGACCAGGCCCATCTGATGTTAACCCCCGTATTCTCGAGGCCATGTCGCGGCCAACCATCGGCCATCTGGATCCGGCTTTCGTTGCCATGATGGACGAAACCAAGGAAATGCTGCGTTATGCTTTTCAGACAGACCATGAGTTGACCATGCCGATATCAGCGCCAGGTTCGGCCGGTATGGAAGCCTGTTTTGTCAATCTGGTCGAGCCGGGCGACAAGGTGATTGTCTGTCAGAACGGTGTGTTTGGTGGTCGCATGAAAGAAAACGTTGAACGCTGTGGCGGCACGGCTGTCATGGTGGAAGATGAGTGGGGCAAGGCTGTTGACACAGGTAAGGTCGAAGAAGCCCTCAAGGCTAATCCGGATGCCCGGGTACTGGCCTTTGTCCACGCTGAAACCTCTACCGGCGCGATTTCAGATGCTGAAGCCCTGGCAAAGCTGGCGCACGCACACGACTGCCTGGTGATCGCCGATACCGTGACTTCACTGGGTGGCTCACCGCTCAAGGTCAGCGAGTGGGGACTGGATGCAGTGTATTCAGGTAGCCAGAAGTGTCTGTCCTGCACTCCGGGTCTGTCGCCGGTGACGTTTAGCGACCGGGCTGTCGAGGCGGTCAAGAATCGAAAATCCAGAGTGCAGAGCTGGTTTCTGGACCTGAACCTGGTGCTGGGTTATTGGGGCAGCGGCGGCAAGCGCGCCTATCACCACACGGCACCGGTTAATACCTTGTACGGCTTGCATGAAGCGCTGGTTGTGCTGGAGGAAGAGGGTATTGAGAATTCATGGCAGCGTCATCAGTCAAACCATTTGGCCCTGCGTGCAGGCATAGAGGCCATGGGGCTTTCTTTTGTTGTTGATGAGGCCGAGCGGTTACCGCAGCTTAATTCGGTCAGCATCCCTGACGGTGTAGATGATGCTGCAGTCCGCAGCCGGTTACTCAACGACTACAGTCTGGAAATTGGTGCTGGATTGGGACCAATGGCCGGCAAGATCTGGCGTATCGGTTTGATGGGCTTTGCCAGTAACAGCAAGAATGTGCTGAACTGTCTGGGTGCACTTGATGCGGTATTGTCTGATATGGGGGCGCCTATCAAGAGCGGTGTAGCGGTGGCAGCAGCTACGAAAGCATTCGGCTGATCAGGCCCGGACTGCTGACACGCAGAGAAATGAAGGGGCAGGCTGTTGTTAACAGCCTGCCCCTTTTTTCTTACTTGGGATAACCCTCACCTGAACCTGATGATGCCGGTTCAGCGTCTGGTGTTGCGGGTTCTGTTGCCACCGGTGCAGCCTTCATTTCGATGCTGGCACCCTGACGCAGACTATTGATAAAATCCTGCACTCGCTGCTTCTGTACGAAACTCTGTAATTGCGGTTTCACCTGCTCGAAGTCTGGCGGGGTTGATTCACGCACGTCATCGAGAATGATTATGTGCCAGCCGAACTGGGTTTTCACCGGCTCCTTGGTGTAGCTGCCTTTTTCCAGCTTGGCAGCGGCTTCAGAGAACGGTGCCACCATCTGTTTGGGCGAGAACCAGCCCAGTTCGCCACCGCTCTTGCCGGACGGGCCAGTGGAGTGCTCCTTGGCCAGTTCGGAGAAGTCAGCGCCACCGTCGAGTTCAACAATCAGCTTCTTCGCGCTCTCTTCGTCTTCGAGGAGAATATGCCGTGCCTTGAATTCGCTGCCTTTAGGCACCTGCTCATCATAGAGCTTCTTCAATTCTTCATCGGTGACCGGATTACTGTCCAGATGGCTCTGAATTGCAGCTGTGGCGACTACTGCGCGACGCTGCTGATCAATCTGCAACTGCATGCGTGTATCTTTATCAAGGCCTGCTTTAGTACCGCTCTGGCTGGCAAGCTCCAGATTGATAACTTCTTCAATGATGGTATTACGATCAGCCGGTGCACCAGGCCGACGACTTTGCATCTGTTCCTGGTAGAGCTCGATAACACTCTCGGTGATCGGCGCGCCGTTTACAGTAGCAACAACCTCGCTGGTGTCGTTGATGGCCGCAGGGGTAGACGTTGCAGATGTGTCACTGTTGCCGGTCGGCACCTGGTCGCAGCCAGCCAGTAAGCTGCTCAAGCCCAGCGCCAGTGTTAGGGTACGAAGTTTCATGGTTTCTGTCCTTAAGGGGTTATAGATTAAGTGTTTCAGGAGCCTGCCTCGGCAGGGGTTGATGCCTTGATACTCAAGGCATGAATTTCGGTATTCATTGCGTCGTCCAGTGCATCGTAAACCAGGCGGTGCCGCTGGATCAGTGTTTTTCCGGCAAATGCATCGGCGATAATTTCAACAGCAAAGTGCCCGGCACCGCCGGCACTGGCGTGCCCCACGTGCTTGTGGCTCTCATCTACAATATTCAGACTTTGCGGTGAAAATACTTCAGTCAGTCGTTTTTCGATCATGGCTACGCGTTCTGCAGTCATCAGGGTAGTACCTTTTTAAACGGTTTTACGGTCATGCGCCGGTAGACGCCAGTGCTGGCGTAGGGATCGGTATCGGCCCACTGCTGTGCTTCTTCCAGCGAGGCAAATTCGGCAACCACCAGGCTGCCGGTAAAGCCTGCTTCGCCTGGATCCTCGCTGTCGATAGCGGGGTGAGGGCCCGCCAGTACCAATCGACCTTCATCACGCAGTATCTGCAGTCGCTGCAGGTGGTCCGGGCGTGCCGCGAGGCGTTTGCCCAGCGTGTCTGGCGCGTCTTCACTGATAAAGGCGTACAGCATCAGGACTCCTCTTCGGGTTCTTTATGATCTTCAATATACCGGCTGAGGTAGAAAGCCTGGCCGATCACAAAAGCAAAGGTAATGCCGAGCATGCCAAACAGTTTGAAGTTGACCCAGGCTTCTTCGGAGTAGTTGAAGGCGACATACAGGTTGAGGCAACCAATGCCGACGAAGAATACGATCCACATCCAGCTCAGTCTGATCCATACCGGGCGTTCAGCCTGTATAGCATGACTCATCATGCGTTCTACCAGCGGCTTGTCTCCGACCCAGTGGCTGCCCAGGAAGGTAGAGGCAAACAGCCAGTTGATCACTGTCGGTTTCCACTTGATAAAGGTCGGGTCATGCAGAAAAATGGTCAGGCCACCAAAGACTGCCAGCAGGCCAAAGGTTACCAGGTGCATATTTTCAAAGCGCCGGTGTTTCAGCCAGAAGGCACCGGTCTGCACGGCTGCTGCAGCGATAGCTACGCCGGTCGCCACATAGATGCCGTACATCTTGTAGCTGACAAAAAACAGCAGTATTGGAAAGAAGTCGTAAAGAAACTTCATGGTATCTCTTCGGAGGCCTTATAAATTTGTTTCAATGTAACGAGCGGTTTACGCTCCATTTTCTGTAATAGCGGTCCATTACTTCGCGGACCTGCGGCGGGTAGTTTAGCAAGTCCATTTGTTCCATGCCCTGTGTAAAAAAACCCGGCGCGTCATTCGGCAGCTGCTCGGCCAGAGTGCTGAATGCCTCTTCCATGATATCGGGCTGGTGGGTGCGCGTGGCTACAATTGCACGATTAAGGTTCAGCAGTCGCCATGGCCGGCCCGGGTTGACGGTTTCCAGGTCTCTGGCAACCATCGGCGACGTGGCGGCCATAATATTTGTCATGGCATCATACAGGCTGAATAATTCCTCGGGCTCCCCGGTACTGTTGGCGGCCTGAGCCAGTGCATCGACGACCGGTTCCAGGGTCAGCAGCTGCCCGTCGTGGCCAGCAACCCAGAGCGCCATGGAAATGGTAAATGCCTGCAATTGCTCAAAAACATCCGGTAGTTTGAGGTGTTTGGCCCAGTGGCCCGCCTGTTCGAACATTTCCAGAGCGTATTCACCCAATTCGCTGACGTCGGTGGGAGTGGCCTGATTTCCCGGGGACTCGGCGTCCATGTTGGCCAGAATACTGGCTTCGGTACGCTGCATGGCCTCATAGAGCTGCTGGAACGTTTCGACCAGCAAGGCCGGTGTGGTTTCGCCCGGCTGGCCGGATTCGCCGGTTATTTCCCAGGCCTCACGTAATTCCTCAAGCGGCTCTGCGAGGCCTTCCCGAAAACTGCTGGCATTGGGGTCTGGTAAGTTCATGGCGCGCCATGGTACCGGAATCCGCAGCAGGGCGCAGGGGCAGCATGCCGCTGGCTGCTCCGGTACAATGGAAAAGATGTATTGCTACGATTTACACAGCCACTCGACGGCCTCGGATGGCACCCTGACGCCAACCGAGCTGGTTAGCCGTGCGGTTACCGCCGGGGTCGACGTGCTGGCGCTCACCGACCACGACACCCTTGACGGCTATGCCGAGGCCGGGCGTGCCGCGGCCGCAGAGGACATACGCCTGCTTGCCGGTGTTGAAGTGTCCGTCGTCTGGAAAAACATGACTATCCATGTGCTTGGCCTGAATGTGGACCCCGAGAGTCGAACTTTGCTGGACGGGCTCCGGGGGCTGCTGGCGTTTCGTGACCGGCGCGCCGAGGAAATTGCCCACAAGCTGGAAAAGGCGGGTATTCCGGACGCGCTGGCAGGGGCTGTCGCTTATCGTCGTGGACGGATACTCAGTCGTACCCACTTTGCGCATTTTCTGCACGAACACGGACATGCTGCGTCGCTGCGTGATGTCTTCAAGCGCTACCTGGTCAAGGGGAAACCCGGCTATGTGCGTGGTCAATGGGCACCGATGAGCGAAGCACTGGGCTGGATCAT
>Ga0316189_10004481_pt1 | contig 13437 bp, 7 predicted proteins | sample LowCovwburrow_MG_FD_204930 | JGI IMG/M metagenome (GOLD analysis project Ga0316189, IMG submission 204930) | Coastal sediment microbial communities from Maine, United States - Lowes Cove worm burrow | ecosystem: Environmental > Aquatic > Marine > Coastal > Sediment | place: USA: Maine... | reverse complement strand
TCGCCTGCCGCAGGTCCTCTGGGTAGAGGTCGACCTCGGGGTGGGTGGCCCGCGCGCGGAAGAGGTCGTGGAGGATCGGCGCCATCTCCTGCGACTCGTTGTGGAGCACCCGACGCTCGCGCTTGTCCCAGAGCATCGGCGTCGTGCTCTTGGAGGCATGCTCGGGGTTGCCGAGGAGGTAGACGTCCTTCAGCGTCGGCTCGCCGTAGAGGGGGTCAGGGTACTCCTCGCTGAAGACCCAGCCGGTCTGCTGGGTGTCCTCTTGGATCACGCCGAAGACCGGGTCGGAGTCGATGATGGCGATCGCCTCGCCGAGGCCGAGCATGTCGATCAGCATCTTCACCCGGGTCGCCCACGGGCAAGCGTGGGAGCCGTAGATGACATAGCGATCGGCCTCGTCGCTCGGGGGCGCGTCGCGGTAGACGCTCCGCGTCCGCTCCCAGGTGCCCTTCTCGTCGTTGAGCTCCGACTCCCAGCTTAGGGTCTTCGGCTTGGCGGTCGAGGTGTCACGTTCAGCGGTCATCGGCGGGGTCTCCAGTGCAGCGGAGCTCGAAGGTACGACGATGCGGGCTCTTCCGTCGCATTGTGCAGGTCCTCACGATCGTTCGGTCCAGGGGCGGTCCAGGGGCGGTCCAGGGCGGTCCAGGGGCGGTCCAGGGCGGTCCAGGGCGGTCCAGGGCGGTCCAGGGCGGTCCAGGGGCGGTCCAGGGGCGGTCCAGGGCGGTCCAGGGCCGACGCAGGGGCGTCGATTCGCGCGTCTACGCCGGTGTGCAGGGGTCCTCCGCGGCGGAGCAATCTCGGAGGGGGGCCTGCTCATGATGGCTGCCGGCCTCTCGCTGGCAGCCGCGGACTTTGCCTGTACCCTGCGCGGCGGTGATTCACCTCGACTCGATCTCCAAGCACTACGGCAAGCAGCTCCTCTTCGTCGAGACCTCTGCGGTCATCCTCCGCGGCGAGCGGGTCGGGCTGGTCGGGCCCAACGGCGCCGGCAAGACGACGATCTTCCGCATGATCCTCGGCGAAGAGCAGCCCGACGAGGGCCAGGTCCGGGTCGAGAGCGGGCATTCGATCGGCTACTTCTCCCAGGACGTCGGCGAGATGTCCGGGCGCAGCGTCGTCACCGAGACGATCGACGGCGCGGGTCCGGTCGCGGCGATGGCGACCGAGCTCGCGCAGCTTGAGGAGGCCCTCGCCGATCCCGCGCGGGCGGACGAGATGGAGGCGCTGATCGAGCGCTACGGCGAGGTCCAGGCCCACTTCGTCGCCCTCGACGGCTACTCGCTCGACGCCCGCGCCCGCGAGATCTTAGCCGGCCTCGGCTTTCGTCAAGAGGTGATGGACGGGGACGTCGGCGCCCTCTCCGGGGGCTGGAAGATGCGGGTCGCCCTCGCGCGGATCCTCCTGATGCGCCCCGACGTGCTCCTCCTCGACGAGCCGACCAACCATCTCGACCTCGAGTCGATCATCTGGCTCGAGGGCTATCTCAAGGCTTTCTCGGGGGCGCTGGTGCTGACCTGCCACGACCGCGAGTTCCTAAACCGGGTGGTCTCGAAGATCGTCGAGATCGACAGCGGCGAGCTCACCTCCTTTTCGGGGGATTACGACTTTTACGAGGAGCAGCGGGCGATCCTCGCGGTCCAGGCCCAGGCCTCCTACGAGCGTCAGCAGGCGATGTTGGCGAAGGAGCGCCGCTTTATCGAGCGCTTTAAGACCCACGCGGCGCGGGCGGTCCAGGTCCAATCGCGGGTGAAGAAGCTCGACAAGATAGACAAGCTCGAGCCGCCGCGCACACGCAAGGCGCTCTCCTTTGACTTTCGTTCGCCGCCGCGCTCAGGCAACGACGTGATCAAGGCCGAGGACGTGCACAAGGCCTACGGCGAGCATGTGATCTACGACGGCTTTGACCTGACGATCCGTCGCCGCGAGCGCTGGTGTGTGATGGGGGAGAACGGCGCGGGCAAGACGACGCTCCTGCGGATGGTCGCCGGCGCGAGCGAGCCCGACAGCGGCGCGGTGTCGATCGGCGCGAGCGTCAAGCTCGGCTATTTCGCCCAGCACTCGCTCGACATCTTGCGCCCCGAGCTGACGGTGATCGAGTCGCTGACGACCGCCTTCCCGACCGCCTCGGTCGGCCAGCTACGGGCGTTGGCGGGCGCGTTTGGCTTCTCCGGCGACGACATCGACAAGCGGGTGCGGGTGCTCTCTGGGGGGGAGAAGGCGCGGGTCGTCCTCGCGCTGATGCTCTACGATCCGCCGAACCTGCTGGTGCTCGACGAGCCGACCAACCACCTCGACATGGCGACCAAGGAGATGCTGATCGCCTCGCTGCGCGCCTACGAGGGGACGATGATCTTCGTCTCCCACGATCGCCATTTTCTGGCGGCGCTCTCCGACCGGGTGCTCGAGCTGGGCGGCGACGGGGGACCGCGGGTCTTCCTCGGCGGCTATCGGGAGTACGTCGAGGAGAGCGGCCACGAGGCCCCGGGGATGCGCTGAGCGCTGGGGGTTGAGCGCTCAGCGTTGCGAGTCGAGCGTTGGGCGTCCGGCGCCTACGCCGGAGCGGCTGGGCGAAGCTCCTGCCGCGGGTCTCCTAACGCGGGTCTTGGCCGTCGACGTCACGGTCTGCTCGAAGTGTGGCGGGCGGATGAAGATCCTCGAGGTCGTCACCGATCCCGCGCCGGCCCGTTGCTCCTGACTCGCGAGAGATACTGCTGCGGTCCCTCTGGTCACCGCGCTACCATGGAGCGATGCGTTGGCTCATCGTCACCTTGCTTGCGGCCGTTGTGCTCCTTCGAACGGGCGCGGCCATAGCTTGCGACGATAGCCCCTATGGCTGGCAGGACATCACTCCGGCCTTCGCAGCGAAGGTGCCGGCCGATGGCGTTCTCGCCTTCTTCTTGGAGGGCTTCGGTGAAGTTGGGGATCTCCAGGTTGAAGTCCGCCTTGGGGACAGCGAACCGCTCGCGGGGACGATCGAGGAGAGCGGCGCGCACTTCCTGTGGCGGCCCGACCAGCCCCTCGTGGAGGGCGAGCAGTACTCCGTCCTGGCCGACTCCGATAACTCTTTCACCAGCGGCGAGCGTATCGAGTGGAGCGGAACCGTCACGGCGAGCGCGCCATTCGGGTCGCTGAGGCCGGAGCCACGCTGGGACGCGATCACCGTACGCCACTGGGTTGAGCTCCACCCGTCGACCGACCTCGACGATCTCGTGTGCTGCAAGGGGAGCCTCCCCCGCGACTCGTACTGCGATAGCCCATCGGCGGCTGACGGTTGCGCCCCAACCCGCGGCACCCGCCTTCTCCACACGGAGTTCACCATCGACCCTAGCGCCCGAGCCGAGGCCGTGGGCCAGCTCCGCTACCTAGATTTTGACGGGGCCGACAACCAGGTCGAACAGGTCGCATTCAGCCCCTCTTCCGAGCCCTGCGTCGTTCTTCGCGCGAGGGACCTGATCACCGGCGAGCTGCTCGAGGGCCCGACGAGCTGCCCCGACGCCGAGCTCGTCGACGAACTCGGAGAGGTCGAGCTCGATCCCCGGGAGGCCCTCCCGTGCGAATCGCTCCAGGTCTGTGAGATCCACGAGACCGGTGTCTTCTCGATGGGGTGGGATCCAGAGGACTGCCGGAGGTGGCGGGGCGAGGGCTGCGGATGCGTCGCCTCAGCGCCGCAGCCGCTCGGTCCGATTGTGCTCGGGCTCGCGCTCCTTGCTCTGGCTTGCGGTCGCCGGAGCTGTTGAGCGTCGATCCAGGACCATCGTCACGGCCAGTCTTTGCCCGGTCATGCGCTCACCCGTGCCGGTGGTGCTCGCTCGTGGCGCTCGCCGTGGGTCCCTCCGTGGGTCCCTCCGCGGCGCCCTCCGTGTCGCTCTCCGGTAGCTCTCGCCGTGGCACTCATCGTGGCGCTCACCGTGGCACTCGCCGGTGGCGCTCGTCGTGGCGCTCGCCGTGGCGCTCATCGTGGCGCTCACCGTGGTAGTCCTGGTAGGGCTCGCCGTGGCGTTCCCGGTGGGCTCGCCGTAGCCACGCATCGTGGCCCATGTCGTGGCGCTCGTCGTGGCGACGCATCGCCGCCCTCCAGGCGCCGTCCTCTAGGCCGTTGAGTTCCTCGCCGAGGTCCCTGGATGGCCTCGAGCGGCGCTCGCTTGTTCCGATGGGAGCGGGTCACCGAGCAACGGAGACGAAGCCCATCGGAGGGGTTCGCCGTCCAGAGTGCGTCGGGCTTAGCTCGCCGGCGGGTCGATGACGACGGTGGTCCCGTCACCGCACTGGACATGCGGCGTCGTCGGCTTCCCCTCGATCCACTTGACCCCCGCGTCCTCGAACGCCCGGAGGAGGTCGCGGGTCGTTCGCGGATGGGGCACAGCCTCATCGCGTTCGAAGCGGCCGATCGTCGCGTGACTGACGCCGGAGACGCGCCCGAGATCGCTCGCCGTCCAACCGAGGAGGTACCGCGCGGTCCGGCAGTGCTCTGGCTTCAGCTCCCACACGCCGCCAACCTGCCGAGAAACGCGCGAAAATTCCAGAACTCGGCCTTCGTAGCCAACGTTATGAACATGTTGGCCTTATGAACAATATGAACGAGCGTTGATATGTGGCTGAGTCGGCCACAGGGAGATGCTCTCATGACCACGAGCGAGCCTAGAACCCCCACAGGACCCGATCTTCGAGCTCGGACCCTTGCCGGCCGCTTTCATCTCGATGTCCTGATCGGTCGGGGCGGCACTTCGAGCGTGTACGCCGCGCTCGACACCCACATGCGTCGACGGGTCGCCATCAAGGTGATCCATCCCGAGCACGCCCGCACCGAGCCTCAGCGTCGGCGGATCCGGAGCGAAGCGCGGATCGCAGGGGCCCTCGACCACCCCAACCTGACCCCGATGCTGGACTTCGGCGAGGAGCGCACCGCCGACGGCGAGACCCTCTGCTTCCTCGTCATGCCGTTGCTCGAGGGTCGCACCCTCACCGAGCTGGTCGCGGACGGCGAGATGCCCTGGCAGCGCTCCGTGAGCCTCATCCGCCAGGTCCTAGCCGCCGTCGCGGCCCTCCACGCCGCCGGGGTGCTCCACCGCGACCTCAAGGCGAGCAACTGCTTCGTGACGCCCTGCCGCGGCCGCGAGCTCCTCCGCGTCCTCGACTTCGGCCTCGCCAAGGTCGACCGGCCCGATCTGGTCTCCGTCCCCTCGCGGTCGATCGCCGGTCCCTTCGTCGGCACACTGGCCTACGCCGCTCCAGAGCAGGTTCTGGAGCGAGCGGTCGATGCGCGGGCCGACCTGTATGCCGTCGGCATGATCCTCTACTACCTGCTGACGCGGCGGCTGCCGTTCACCGGCTCAGACTACGAGATTCTACACGCCGTCGTCGAGACACCTCCGCCACCTCCGCGCGCGCTTGCGCCGTGGGCGCGGATCCCCGGCGGTCTCGAGGCGTTGGTGCTCCGGGCGCTCGCGAAGGACCCCGAGGAACGCTTCGTCTGCGCAGAGGACTTCGATGCCGCGCTTGTCGAGGTCCTGGCCGCGGAGGGCTCGGGCTCGGCCGGCTCGCTGCGCCCATGTCCACCGGGTCACCGGGGCTCGGATGAGGCCCAAACGGCCCTCGCTGCGTGGACCTGCTTCGAGTACGAGCGCGCCTGCGAGGCCGCGAGGCGAGCTGCCGCGACGAACCGGGCCTGGTCGCCGCTGGCGTTGTTGATGAGCTTGCTGCCCGAGAATAGCTGAGCAAGTCGTCTTCAGCGGCTCGATGGTCAGCCGCCAGGGTCAACTCATCAGGACGCTGGCCTCACTCTAGGACATGTTGATGGACCGCCAGAGAGCCGCGGTCTCTGGTAGCCTCCCCGCGTGAGCGGAGAAGATCGCGACGTTCGTTGTGTCGCCGTCACTAGAACTTGGGCTCGTAGGTCTTGGCAGTGGTCGGCAGACGCTGCCGAGCGAGCTTTGCGGCGGCGAGTGAGCTGCGGGATCTCGTTGCGCTCTGCCTTGATTTTGTAGCCATGTCGACTCCAAAAGCCCTCGATTTCGACCAGACCGAGCGTATCACCCATCGCTTGAGGCTCATCGTGCGCGGCTACCCAAAAGGCCTGGGGCTGATCAAGGAGTTCCTGCAAAACGCCGACGATGCTGGTGCCCGATCGCTTCGGGTCATCTACGACTGCCGTAGTCATCCTGGTGAGCTAGCCACTGACGAGCAGGCGGTAGCACTGGGCCCAGCGCTGTTGTTTATCAATGACAGACCTTTCACTGAACAAGATTTCAAGAACATTCAGGCAATCGGAAGCGCCGGCAAGCTTAGAGAGGCCGGCCGCAGTGGTCGCTTTGGGTTAGGATTCAACACCAGCTTTAGCGTTTCCGATCACCCAAGCCTCATGACTGCCCACTGGGTGGCATGGTTTGATCCCCATCACCGGGCGCACACGGGGCACAAGAATGCCCACGCGTGGAACCTTTCTGATGTGGAGTCGGCATGGCCTGATTGGCTGCAGAGCTTCAGTGTCGCGGGCTGGCAGCCCGGTATGAAAACCTACCCTGGGGCTGCATTCCGACTCCCTTTGCGGTCAGAGGAAGAGGCCAAGAACAGTGAAATAAGTGATGCACCATTCACCCTGGCCGACTTTGAGAACCTGCTCACCGAGGCCGAGCGCGTTGGTCCCGCGCTGCTTGTGTTTCTTCGCTGTGTACAGGAACTCATCATCGAGAGCATTACACCGGAAGGGAGGCGACGCACTCGTTTCCACCTCAAAACGGCCAATTCTGAGGAGGTCGAGGCCAAGCGCGCACCACTCCGTGAGGCCGTGACGGGGGATCCTGTAGGCTTGCTCCATAGCTGGGGAGCGAAGAAGGACCCACTGCCCACTGCGATCATTCGCCATGATTTTGTAGTGGCCAATGGCAATGATACTCATAGTGAGTCTTGGGCTGTCGTCAGCGGGCTCTATTGCGGGAGCGATGACCTCTTGCTAAAGGCGGCGCTGGAACTCGATACGCACGGAGAGAAGGTCATTCCGTGGGCCGGGGCTGCGGTTCGTGTCGACTCTCCAGAGGAATCAGTTGCGGAGGGCGGCCTGGCGTGTTTTTTACCGTTGCCTGTAGAAACAAAGTGGCCTGTGTGGCTCCATGGGTGGTTCGACCTTGATGAAGCGAGGCGGGGAATCACCTGCTCCGAAGGGAGGGCACCGGAGCAAAGGCGTCGCTTTGACTGGAACAAGGCACTGCTACAACATGGAGTAGGTCCCGCATGGGCATCACTAGTTTTCATCACGCGAGATTCGGTACAAGAGCGACCATATCGACATTGGCCGACATCGAGCGCTACGGAGCCGCTTTACAAGGAGCTGATAAAGTCATTCTACAGCGCGATCGTGCAGTATGAAGTGATTCGATGTGCGGGTCTCAAGGGGCTGATGTGGTGCCGGCCGGGAGAACCCTTTATCAGTCTTCCCCAGAAGTGGCAGGGACGCCTACAAGCATCTCTCACAGAGGGAGGTCTCAAAGTGGCGCTCCCCCCGCTACCATCGGAGGTTTACCGAGGATTGAACTATCGCGCCGATCCTCGTGCGGAGGTGCGTCGTTGGCTCAGCGACATGGCCAGTGGCACCGATGTAAACTGCGCGCTTGACGCCTCGCCCTCGCCGGCACTCTCTTGCTCAGAGTGGGTCATCGCTCTCGCTGAGTTCTGCGCAGGCGGCGACCTGAAGCGCCTCAGGCTGCTGCCGTTGGCACTGCTGGCAGATGGTCGGCTGCACACATTTTGTGCGTGCGGGGCACTATACTTGCTGAGCGACGAGATGCGCCAGCTTTTCGCCGACCTTCCGGAGCATAGACTAGATCCTGTTCTTCAAGGTGTCTTGGGAGTGGACACTCCCATCGCAGAGTTGGACATCCGTAACCTCGGAGTCTCTGACTTAGTCGACTGTGTCAGAGCCGTGATGCAGCGGCGTCGGGTCGACGACACATGGATGATCGCGCTGTTTGACCATCTAGAGTCACTGCCTCCAGAGCTCGTTCGCAAGAAGCGGGCATTAATCAAGAAGTTAGTCGTGGTTCCAGATCGAGATGGTCAACACCATCGGCTTCAACCGAGTAAGGCGCCACTCCTCGCGCTCGAACATCCTCCGGAGTTGATTGCGGCAATTAGTGCACTGGGTATCCCGATTGTGGGGGGCAGTCTGGAGCTGCTGCAGTCCATCAGTAAGTTTGCGCGTCGCCACCCGGGGTTCATTGAGTCGCTAACTGTGAAGGCATTGGCGGATCGGCTTGAGGAGAACGCCCTTGAGGCCTACCCCCGCCCAGACGTCCATCGCCCGCTCCTCGACTTCCTGGCGAGCTCGGCCCACGAGGTTCGGTACCTTGATGAACTCAAGAACTGTCGAATATTGCCTGCTCAGGGAGGTGCCTTCTGCTGCAGCACAGACGAGCGGGTGTTCGCGCCTGGATCATTTTGCCCACCTGACGGAATTGAAGGGCCAGTTCACGTGCTGGATCCCGGTGTAGCAGGCTGCTGGCGCCCCCTCTATAGTGCGCTTGGGGTCTTGATTCTTGATGGATCCCTCTTCATACAGAACGTTGTCATTCCCTACTTGCCCAAGGCCTCCGCAATCATGCAAGATCGAGTGCTACGATGGCTTGGTGACGAGTTGCCAGCCATTCTGGCGGGGCTGAAAGGGGACGATGCAGAAAACCTGAGGCGTCTCATTCGGCGGGCACCGATTGTTCCAACGCAGCATGGAGCCCTGAGGCCTGCGATTGAGGTATACAGCCCCACTGCCAAGCCAACACTGAAGCTCTTAGGCGATGTCGCCCCTGTGCCAGATCCCGCTCGATTTTCCGAGGGAGCCAGTTCCTGGAAGGGTCTTTTCGCCACTCTTCAGTTCCGTCAGCAACCCCGTGGGCCAGACCTGTTAGAGGCTGTAAAGCGATGTTCGGAAAGCGGATTGGAGGACTTGAAGAAGCTGGAAGAACTCCGAGAGCACATTCTCGGTAGATGGAGTGCCCTGACAAAACCCAAGAGTGGGGGAGCGGCCAGCTTCGCGCCTAAACTCGCCCAAATTGCATGGCTGGAGGTTGCGAGCCTGGACCCCAAGGAGGTTGCAGGGGCCAAAGGGTGGGAAACACCACTAGCCGCCCCCAAGACTTTGGTAAGTTCCAGATTGAAGCACATTGTCAGCTCACAGGAACGAGTAGTCAAGTTCCGCCTATCGGAGGATGACGCGAGGGCGCTTGGAGTGAGATCTAGCGTACCACTCGGCACGGTGCGTGCGCACTTGGAGGTGATTCGGGACTTGGTGACCGGCGAGGCGCTGCGTCCGGCACTGCTCAAGGCGACGGCGGCTTTTGTACAGTACGTTGCTGACTTGGTTTGGGATGATGAGGGCCCAATCTCGACGGAGATCAGGTCGATTGCTCTGGAGCCCTGCCTCTTCCTGCGCGGGCGGTGGTGGTGTCCGGCCGTAGTATTCAGAGAACCTTTGCCATTCTCGACGCCGTCAGGGGCATCGATTATGGAGGAACCTGGGCTCGCCAAACGGCTAGATTCTTTGGAGGTGGGCCTGCGACGGCTCGGTGTGCGGGACGCACCTCCATCAGAACATTGGGTGAGATTCTTGAGCGATTTGGCGACGCAAAGCAAGCGCTCTGCTCTCTCCGAAGTAGCGCTCGCGCAAGCTCGCTTGGCTCTCGGTCAATTAGCTGGCGTGGCCGCGACCTCGCTCCAGCAGGCGAACGTTTACGTCGTTACGGACGACGGACGGCTTGAGGCTGCAAAGACATGCTTCATCCAAGACGATGCGCGTATCCGCTTGTTGGGTCTCCGGACTCAGTTGTCGTTGGTGGAGCAGAATGCTGGTACCGTGATGGTTGCACGGTTGGCAGGTGCTCAGTCACTACAGGCGGTACTGTTGGACCGTCTTGGAGATACGCCCTCAGGGGAACACTCAGATGATGCACGGAGGTGGATCAATGGTACTCAGGAGAAACTTCGCGACCCCTCACTCAGAGAGGCACTTTGTCGCCTGGCGTACGACCAGGCCATCGCTGAAGGCGTGAAGGACCCAGAGTCCACGGTGGTAGATGCACGTCTGAGAGTCCCTCTCGAGTACGAACTCCGCCTTGCCGCTACGTTAACTGTGCACAGCGTAATGCCAGGGTCTGGCTCGATCGTCTTCGTTCGCGATGATGCTCCTAGCTTCATCGACAAGGAAAGGCGATTGATCTGGATTCTCGAGACACATCCGCACAAGATGACCGATGAGTTGGTTCGAGCCCTGAGCGAATTGTCCGGAGTCAGAGATACGCTGCGCCTATGGCGGGTTCTGGAGGCCTCGTCCGGAAGTGTAGAGGCGTTGCTAGATGACGAGGGGGTAGTACAGAGCCCGGCCAAGGCCTCCGAGTATGACCTCGTTCCTGACCTCGAGGCCGACGGCTGGGACGCTGAGGAGCAGGCTTTCCACCAGGAAGACGACGATCACTGGTTCCACCAATCAAGCGAACAAGATGCAGACCTGGATGCAGATGGTCACGAGCCGCAAGCTGAAGAAGACTCTACTACACCTCCCCGCACTGAACATGGGCCCGGGTATCCGTCGGAGGGAGAAAGCAGCGTGGGCCCCCGAGAGTCCGGCGGAGCTCCGCAATGGAGGGGCCGACTTGGTCCAAGTGCGGGTGGTGAAAGCACGAGACGGCAGTTAGGGGCATCTCCGGCTTCGCGGAGCAACGGAAGCAGTCGGCCATGGACCCAGGAGCGGGGCCAGGACGAGCGGAGTCGCAACGAGGGCAGACTTCGTAGCTATGCCCACAATGAGCGTCAGGCGGACTACGATGCAGGGTCCGCTGACCATATTCGCAGTGTGGGACGCGCTGCCGAGGACATTGTGCAAAGATGGGAGATCGACCACGGGCGTGAGGTAACTGTCATGCCGCCTGGACACCCTGGGTACGACCTACAGTCCAATGGTCCAGCAGGACGCCGATACATTGAAGTAAAGGGTACGGGCGGAGCGTGGACAGCACTCGGGGTCGGTCTTTCTCGCACACAATTCCGTTCAGCCCTCGAGCACCGCCAAGCCTGGTGGCTCTACGTTGTGGAGTTCGCAATGGAACCCTCGCGGGCCCGTGTACTCCCGATCAACAATCCAATCCTTGCAGCACAAGAGTACCGCATCGACAGCGGGTGGCGGGGTGTCGCAGATGTCGAACCCCAGGACGATCCAACATCGCCGCAAGTTGGGCAGAAAGTGTCTGTGGATGCGCAAAGTGCGGAGGTTGTTGCAGTTGAGAATTTTGGAACACTATGGATCGTAACGCTCGTCTTCGAAGACGGATCGCAGGACGAACGGACTTGGAATCCATCTTGGCTAAGGAGCTAGGCATTGGCACGTATGTACCCAGAACTGACTCAAGATGAACTCAAGCATCTTGAATCTCCGGCGGAGGCCGAACTGTACAAACTCTTCGAAGAAGGCACTCCAAACAACTGGTTCATTTGCCATGGTGTCGATCTTCTTATTAGAAAGCGCGGCGAGAAGACGACCGACGGGGAGTGCGACTTTATAGTATTCGCGCCAGAGTGGGGGATGTTGGCGATAGAGGCCAAGGGAGGCGTTGTAGAGCGGGACGTACATGGAAAGTGGACATCCACGAGTAGTAGAGGGACGCGGCATATACTCAAGAGGAGTCCTCTGACGCAGGCGAAGAGCGCCAGGAAGAACCTCCACCGGCACCTGAAGAGCCACGGGCTGGGGTCGCGGGGCACCCCCCAACTCCTCACAGGTCATGCCGTGTTCTTCCCAGAAACAGAACAGGTAGAGGGCATACTGGGCCCGGACTGGCCGCCCGAGCTTCTTGGTCTTCTAGGCCACAAGACGAGCATCATGTCCTGGGTGGAGGGGGTCTTCCAGTACTGGGCGACCAACGACACAGACTGGGTTCCGCTCAGTGTTCACGGCATTGAGCGAGTGTCAACGCTGTTGAGCGGGCCGATCCGGATTCGTCCATTGCTTTCAAAAATCATCTCGCAAGAGGCTGCGCATCAAGTTGAGTTAACCAAACGCCAGGCTCGCTTTCTGCAGAATCTGCGGCTTCGCAATCGGGCAACGATTGCTGGCGGTGCAGGGACAGGGAAGACGCTGATCGCGCTGCAGCATGCCAAGGAGCTGGCTGCCCTAGGACTCCGTACCTTACTGGTGTGCTACAACCGAGCACTAGCAGACTTCTTGGAGAGGCAAATTCTGACAGACCCAAAACCTGACATCTGGCAGTACCATCGGCTATGCGAGGAGCGTGTGACGTGTGCAAGGAGTGCCGGAGGGGTTGACCTTCTGGCCAAGGCTCGGGAGGAACTCCCTGGGGCGGACTCATTCCACGTGTTGCTGCCGATGGCCCTTGCCCTTTCTACCCGGGGGCTCCCTGACTTTCGGTACGATGCCATCCTGGTCGACGAAGCTCAGGACTTTCGGCCGGAGTATTTCTTACCGCTAGAGCGGTTGCTCGCGGATCGCGAGACCTCGAGGTTCTACGTTTTCCTGGATCCGAACCAGCGTATATACCAATGTTCGACAGCTCTCCCGATTCCAGGTCCTCCTTTGGTCTTGACCGACAATTGTCGAAACACGCGGCCAATTCACGAAGCTGCCTATACGTTTTATGGCGGTGCCCCTGTTGCACCTCCCGAAATCGCAGGCGGAAAGGTCTGCTACCTCTCAGAGGACACACCCCAAGCGCAGGCTCAATCCATCCGAGCATTGGTGGCGCAACTAATCATGGACGAGGAAGTCTCGCCCGAAGAAGTTGCAGTCTTGGTAGCGGGGGATGGCAAGGATGCCTATTTTCGTGCTTTACTCCAAGCTGGAAGGCCAGCGAACTCCAAATGGAGTATTGAGGAGCACTGGGTCCCCGGAAAGGTTGTCGTCGACACCGCACGTCGCTATAAAGGTCTGGAGGCCAAGGTCGTGATCCTATGGTGTAGTGAGGGGCTAGACTTCGACAATGATGTTGAGTTGTTGTATGTGGGGCTTTCCCGGGCTTGCTCGCGTCTGTGGGTGGTCAGCACCGCGCGGCTCAGAGAACGACTCGTCGAGTCTGGAGCTGGCGAGTCTGAAGTCGGCTAGCCGGAAGACCTGATGTTCGCCCGTCCGTCAGGCGCTTACCTCTCCGCGGCATGGTGGCTGTTGTTAGTCTGTTGTTAGTCGCTCCGTGTCAGACCTCGGCAGCCGTGGTCACCGCAGGTCACACAGACCAACAACAGAGAGCGATTTCGCTAGCAAAATCCAGGGCTTACGGGTGCAAGCCGTTGGCATCATTGATGTTTGGCCGCAGCCCCTGGATCGGTTCGACCCCTGTCGCGCCCACTCTTGGAACGCCGTCTACATACCCGTAGGCGGCGTTTCTGCGATTTGCGGCGCCGTGGTGGCACCTCTGGTGGCGCCTAGCTCGGCGTCGCGTGCGCAACCTG
>Ga0316189_10004480_pt1 | contig 13440 bp, 7 predicted proteins | sample LowCovwburrow_MG_FD_204930 | JGI IMG/M metagenome (GOLD analysis project Ga0316189, IMG submission 204930) | Coastal sediment microbial communities from Maine, United States - Lowes Cove worm burrow | ecosystem: Environmental > Aquatic > Marine > Coastal > Sediment | place: USA: Maine... | reverse complement strand
CGCCAAGCCCTATCGGAGGGAGCTCTACGGGGCCGGGGCTCGCCTCTCGCCGACCCTCAGGCTCGCCCAGGGGAGCTGGAGCGAGGTCGCCGAGATCGCCCGTGAACGCGGCTGGGCGGACGCCTTCATCAAGCCGCAGGTCGGCCTGTACCCGCGGTAGCCTCCGCTTCGAGGCCGAGGAGGCCGGACGAGGCCGAGGAGGCCGGACGAGGCCGACACGGCGGAGGAGGCCGACACGGCGGCCGTGCGGGCGCACCTCGAGACCTCCTCGAGACCTCCTCCAGCCCTACCTGCCTGGCCGAGGGAGGGCGAGGATGAGGACGAGGATGGGGACGAGGCTGATCTTCTTTGACCGGGCTTTCTCCCACGCGGTCCAGAAGATCCCAGTGCCGGGCGAGCGGCTCCTAGACCCTCTGGTGGGCCTCGAGCCAGGCGTCGATGTCGGCGCTGAGGGCAGCCGCGCCGACGCCGACGCTCCGGGCGAGGCGCTGGGCCTCGATCGCGTCGGTGAGCGCGTCGGGCCGGGTGGTGGGGTCCTTCCAGCGGCTCTTGGCGAGGATGAAGCGGGCTCGTGCCTCGCCGCGGGCGCTCCCGGGGCTCTCCTCGACCAGCGCGAGCGCCCGCTCTGCGCCCTGGATCGCGCCTTGGTGGTCGCCGAGGGCGAGCTGGGCGGCGGCGAGGGTGAGCAGCGGTCCGCGGAGGCGATGGTGGTGCTCGCCGAGCTTGCCCTCGAAGATCTTGAGGGCTCGTCGGCCCTCGTCGGCGGCGGCTTGATCCTCGCCAAGGCCGAGGAGCGCATCGCTGAGGACGGCGACGGCTGAGCCGTAGTGGGGGTGCTCAGGGCCGAGGGCCGAGGCGAGGAGCGGTAGCGCTCGCTCGAGCTGGGCGCGGGCGGTCCCGTAGTCGCGGCGCTCGATGGCGACCTCGGCGAGGGCGACGTAGCTGATGCCGATCCGCGGGTGATCGGCGTCGAGGGTCGAGAGCTGGCGGGCGAGGGTCTGGGAGAGCGCCGCCTCAGCGCCGTCGTAGTCGCCGAGCTCGCCCTTGATCACGCCGACGTTGAAGAGGTTGCTCGTCACCCGTGGGTGGTCTGGCCCGAGCTCCCGCTCCTGGATCGCGAGGGCGCGGGTGTTGTCGCGGAGGGCGGCCGCGAAGTCGCCGCGCTCGTAGGTGACGCGGGCGATGTTGAGGAGGGTCGACGCGACCTCGAGGTGATCGGGGCCGAAGCTGCGCTCGCGGATCTCGAGGGTTCGCGTGAGCACCTTCATCGCCGCTGCGAAGTTGCCGAGGTCGGTCTCGGCGTTGCCGAGGTTGGCGAGGACCGCGGCGACGGCGGGGTGGTCGGGCCCGTAGGTCGTCTCGCGGATCTCGAGGGCGCGGAGGAAGTGTCCGCGGGCGACGTCGGGCTCGCCGAGGGAGCGGAAGATCAGGCCGAGGTTGTTGACCGAGGTCGAGACCTTGGGGTGGCGGGGTCCGAGGGCCGCCTCCGCGATCGCGATCGCCTTCTCTTGATGGTCGCGGGCCTGCTCGTAGTCGGCCTGCTCGTCGAAGAGGGAGCCGAGGATGTGGTGGTACTTGTGCCAGCGTAGATCGGTCGGGGGGGCGCCTAGGCGCTCCAGCCACATCTGGCCGAGGCGGGCGTAGGAGCGGCCGAGCTCGTACTCCGCGAGGCGGACGCCGCTGATCCACGCGAGCGCGAGGGAGGCCTCGGCGGCGAGCTCGTCGGCGCCGCTGCGACCGGCCGCGAAGAGGGCGGTCTCGTACTCCTGCCTGGCCGCTGGGTAGTCGCCGCGGTTCTCGGCGACCTCGCCCGCGGTCATGCCCGCGCGGATCTCGAGGAGGGCGAGGCGGGTGACGGCGGCGTCGATCTTCGCGGCTTCGGCGGCCTCGGTCGCCTCGTCGAAGCGGCTCGCGCGGGTCAAGGCGCGGATCGTCGCGAGCTGTTGGAGGAGCCCGCGGGCGTCTGCCTCGAGGTGCTCGGGGAGCTCTTCGTAGGCGCCGAGGCGGCCCTCGTCGGCGCAGGTCTCCGGCTGCTGTAGCGAGGCGACCGCGTTGACGGCCCCCTCGACCGCGCCCGCGTCGGCGTCGCGGAGGGAGGTGACGAGGGCTTCGAGGGCGTCGCGACGATCGTCGAGGCAGGCGTCGACGCGGCGCTGAAGCTCAAGGCTCGCGTCGCCGCGGATCCCCGCGACGCAGGTCTCCTCGCGGGTCTTGGACCAGGCTCCGGCGTAGTCGTCGAGCATCCTGAGGGTCGACGTCGAGGTCGCTGCGGCGAAGCCGATCCCTGTCCCGAGCATCGACGCTCGCGCGTCGGCGGCGATCGTCGGCGACCAGACCGAAGCTATCGACGCGCCGGTGCGCTCGCACTCGCGGGTCTGACGGCTCTTGTCGAGGTGCCAGCTGACGAAGAAGGCGAGGGCCGTGGCGATCGCGAGACCGCCGAAGAGGAGCCGGCGGACCCGCGGGGCGGGGTCGTCGCGGAGGGCGTCGACGAAGGCTCGCATCGTCGGCCAGCGATCCTCGGGGTTGTTGGCGAGGCCGCGGGTGAGGACCCGTCGGAGCCACGGGGGGACGGTGCTCCGCGGCGGTGGCGGGTGGAGGTCGCCCTCGGTGACCGCGACCGCGACCCCGGCGGGGCTCTCGCTGGGGAAGGGGTGGACGCCGTAGATCGCCTCCCAGAGGGCGACGGAGAAGGAGAAGATGTCGCTGCGGGCGTCGGTCGGCAGGCCCAGCCACTGCTCCGGCGCCATATAGAGGGGGGTGCCGACCAGGTGGCCCTCTTGGGTGAGCTCGCTGCTGAGGACGCTCGATCGGGCGAGGAGGGCGAGGCTCGGGTGTTTGCCGGTGAGGGCGAGGGGCGCCGGCTGGTCCGCCCGGGCGAGGCCGAAGTCCATGACCCGGACCCGACCGTCACCGCTGATCATGATGTTCTCGGGCTTGACGTCGCGGTGGACGAGGCCCGCCGCGTGGGCGGCGGCGAGGCCCTCACCGACGGCGAGGAATACCTCGAGGATCTTCGCCCACGTCGGCGCATGTTCCTTGAGCCAGGTGTCGAGGGTTAGGCCGTTGACGAACTCCATCGCCAGGTAGACTTGACCCTGGTGCGCGCCGACATCGTGGATCGTGACGACGTTGGGGTGCGAGAGCTTGGCCATCGCCTGGGCCTCGCGCTGCAGGCGAGAGCCAGCGTCCGCGCCCTTCGTCAGCAGGAGCTTGAGCGCGACCTTGCGATCCAGCTCGGGATCGTACGCGGTGTAGACCATCCCCATCCCGCCCTGGCCGACGAGGTTGAGGATGACGTAGCGGCCGACGATCTCGCCGGGCTCGAGCGCGCCCCCGAGCGAGTTGTCGAGGGGAGAGCATTCGGGGGAGATGACGGTGACGCGGGGATCGATCGCGATACGCTCCGTGGATCCATCGCTCTGTGGATCCTCGTCTCGTCGCCCTGGCCTCCCTGGCCCTTCGCCTGACCACTCCATCTCGGTCGGAGGCCCACGACTCCGTGGTGCCCATTGGCGAGAGTGTCCCCCTTGCGTCGGCGGAGCACAAGCGCAGGTGTCGCGCGGGGAGAGCGGCGCTGCACCCCGGCTAGCCGCGCTCCAATTGTTCGCAGGTCAGGTCAATATCGGGGCAACGAAGGCCGAGCGGCGGCCCGTCGGGGCCTTCGTCGGGGCCGATCGGCTGGGGGTTGTCGCAGAGCTGGGAGGCGACGACGGCGATCGTGAGGTCGAGGCTGGAGTCCCCGGCGAGGGCATCGCCTGTGGCGAGGGGCCGGCAAAAAGCGTCGTCACGGCGGAGGACAGGGGAGTCCCCGGAGTCGTCACAGTGCAGCGGGGGGAGGACACAGACCTGGTCGCTCGGACACGCGAGCTCGGCGCAGAGTTGAGAGTTCTCTGGGGGCTCGTCGCGGAGCTCGTCGCTCGTGTCGCGGGCGTCTGCATCGCTGACGACGTAGTCGCCATCCTCCGCGGCACAGGCGGCGAGGGTCGCCGCGAGGGTGAACACCAAAGACCGACCGATGTGCTTGAGGAGGACCATACGTCTCCTACGACTCGGTCCGGGGCGCTTGGGTTTCAAGCCTCGCAGATCAGGAGGTCGCGGTGAAAACGACCAGGAGCGAGTCGCCGAGCAGATCGTCGAGGAGCTCCTCAGCCTCGGCTGGCTCTGCGCCGAGGCGACACGCCGCGTCGACGAGCGAGCTTCTCGGCCCGGGGTCGACTGCGGCGAGGAGGAGGCGTACGAGCGGCTCAGAGGCGCCGCCGATCGCGATCGATCCGTCCTCAGCGCCCTCGACAAGGAGGAACTCGGCCCCGCCGCGCGGCGGCCTGCGACGCCACGGGCGGGGAAGCTCAGCGAGCACCTGGAGGGGGTCGGGGCCGAGGCGGGCGCGACCCTCTTGGTACCAGGCGAGGCTGCCGCGGGGGGCGATGACCGGGACGACCCGGGGGCTGCAGCCGATCCCGGAGGCGACGACGTCGCGGGGCCGGCGGACCCTGGCCATCGCCGCCTCGATCCTGCCGACGCCGCGGGCTCGACCGCCGAGGTAGTCGGCGAAGGCCAAGGCCATCGATCCGCGGTTGAACACGGCCTCGCGAAAGTTCGTCGAGGCGAAGTAGGCGTCGACGGTCGGGATACCGACGAGGGCGGCGCTCACCGGGTACTCTTCGAGGAGCGCCTGGACCGCTCGGGGTCGACGCATCGGATCTGTGCGCAGAGCCCGGGGATCGAGGTTGCGCAGGAGCTCGCGCTCGGGCGCCGCGATCCCGTCGAGCGGAGCATCACCGCGGATCCGGGCCTCATAGCTCGGATCAAAGAGCATGCAGACGAGGGCCTGCTGCACCCGTTGGGGGTCGAGGGCACGCTCGTTGGTAGCGCTCATCGGCGGGCCTCTGCGGGGGTCGTGGGGGCAGGCGAAGGGGCGGTCCCGGTGACCGGGGCAAGGCCAGCGGCGAGGCGTTCGCGGGCGGCGGCGAAGATCGGCAGCACCGAGTCGAGCGGGTTGCGCTCACATTCGACGACGACCGCCCGGAGGTTGACGGCGCGCTCGATCGCCGCCTGGGTGATCGCCCAGGTGTCCTCTAGGACATCGACGCCGTGATCGTCCTCGACCCAGCCGAGGCCGTCGAGCTGCTCCTCGCGACCGCCGGCGATGTGGAGCTCGATCACTCGCTCCCAGGGAAAATTGTCGACGGCGGTGAGGGGCGGCAGGCCGCGGCTACGCTGGTACATCGCCAGGTGAGCGCAGTCGAGAACCAGCCCGGTATCGCCGGCCTCGGCGAGCTTTGCGAAGAACTCGAGCAGGTGGAGGTCGCCGACGAAGGCGCTCCCTGGGGGGTTCTCCGGCAGGACCTCGAGGCCGGTGGTCTCGCGGAGGCGGCGGACGCCTTCGGCCATCGGCGCGACCGACTCGTCGACCAGAACCGGCGGCAGGAGGAGCATGTGTCCGCGGTCGCGGGCGCCGAAGTGCCAGAGGCCGGCGTCGCCGCAGAGCCAGGCGGGCTTCAGCGCCGCGATAGCCTCGCCCATCTGTCCGAGCCAGGCTTGGTCGAAGTCCTCCGGCTCGTCGAGGTTGACGTCGAGGAAGTGGTAGGTCGTCGGCAGGCCGGCGGCGGCCCAGGCGAGCGCATCGTCGTCGAGGCCCTTCGCGAGCTCGACGCCGACCTCGAGGAAGCCGGCGTAGCTCGGCTCGCGGCGCCGCAGGGCTGCGGGGTCGAGCGCACCGTCGCGGCGGCGGGCTCCGTATTCAGTGCTGATCCCCAGGCCGAGCCTAGGTAGGTCGCGCGCGCGGTCGATGAAGTCGGGCATGGCGGCGCCGTGGTTGTAGTTGATTCTCGCGCGCATGCGAAGCCCTCGGGCCTGCGGCGGCGGTGCAAGGTTCGCGCGGGGCCGGCGGAGCACGCTCAGGTTCGGGGCGGAGCATGGGGAGGGTGGGGGCTCCGCCGTCGATTTCGGCGAGCGGCCCGTGGTGACCGCCCCGAGTGCCCTGGCGCCTCTATCGTCGGCCCGCTCGGCCTCGACCGGACGTCCCTGGGCGGGACCCTTCCGCAGGGATCGCGGGGCCCTCCCGCAGGGGAGGGGGGGCTTTCGCAGCGGGCTGTCATGAAAATGGACCGCGAAGCTGCCGACCTCGTCGCTCTTCGAGTGGAGTGCCAGTTTCATCGCGTGGTGGTGCGGGCTTGCCCGCATGTGGGGCTGCTAGGATGCGGCCCTGAGGTCCCGTCGTCCGGATGTCACGCATGACCCGTCCAAGCCACCGCCGCCTCTCCTCGCTCCGTCGTCGCGGCTCGGCCGTCGTCGACAGCTCTGGGTCCGGGGGCGGAGAGATCGCCAACCAGATGCGCTGGGACGGCGAGTCGCGCGGTCACTACGAGGTCTGGTACCTGACGCTGAACCATCGCCACAGCGGCCTCGGCGTTTGGATCCGCTACACCCTGGAGGCGCCGGAGCGGGAGCACGGCGAGCCCTACGCCCAGCTCTGGTGCGCTGTCTTTGATCGGGCCGATCCTGCGGCCAACATCGCGATCCATCGCCGCTTCCCGATAGGCGAGCTGAGCACCGACGATCGCCCCTTTGCCGTCAGGATCGGCGACAATGAGCTGCGCAACGACGGCGCGTTGGGGGTGCTCCGCGGCGACGGCCATGAGCTGCGCTGGGAGCTGAGCTGGAGGCCCGCGAGCACGGTCCATCACCAGATGCCGTCTGTGATGTACCGACGGGGCGGGCTCGGGGAGACGACGGTGCTCTCGCCGAACCTCTCGGTCCCCGTCGAGGGATCGCTCGTCGTCGACGGTCGCCGCTACGAGTTCTCGGGGGAGAGCCTGGGACAGACCCACCTGTGGGGGCGCAAGCACGCGCATGACTGGGCCTGGGCCCACTGCACGACGTTCGCAGGGGAGCAGGTCGCGGCGCTCGAGTGCCTGACTGTCCGCCTGAAACGGATGGGGCGGGTGCTCCCGCCGCTGACCATGCTGACGCTCTACCTCGACGGCGTGGAGCATCGCTTCAACAGGTTGCGCCAGGCGCTGAGCGGGAGGACGACGGGGACGATCGCGAGCTGCAGCTACACCTTCTCTGGGCGCAGCGGCAGACTACGGCTGCGGGGACATTTCTCCTGTCGTCCCGAGGACATGATCGTCGCCCCCTACCTCGATCCGGACGGGGCGCCGAGCTACTGCGCCAACACGGAGGTCGGCGATCTCGAGCTGGTCGTCGAGCGTCGGGAAGGGTCGGCCTGGGTCGAGCATGCGACGCTGCGGGCCGAGGGCACCGCTCACTTCGAGATCGGCGGCCGTGAGCGGGACCCACGGATCCTCGGCGACCATCGACCTGTCGATGGGGAGCCCGGCTGAGCCGCGTCGCGACGTCGGCGGCCGGATCCGCGAGGCGACGACGATGGCCCGAGCGCTCGGCCGCACGGCGGTCAAGCATGTCCAGAGGAGCGGCCCCCGACGGCTGTCGGGCGCAGATCCGCGACCGCCAGGGGCGCGCGGCTGTTGACGACCACGCGCCGGGGTCGTCCGCAGGTGTCTTCGCGCCAGAAGGGGAAAGCTAGCGAAAGAGCGGGCGGTAGAGGGACGCTTCCCGCATTGCCGCGATGGCGTGCTCGCAGAAGTCGAGCTGCCCGGCGTCGCATCCAACCTCGCCCGAGCGCGCGCGCAACTCCTGGAGGGATCCGCCCGAGGCCAGCTCGCCGAGGCCCTTCGCCAGGCTGTCTGAGGGGGGAGCCGAGCCCTCCTCAGTGTCGATGAGAAGGGAGGTCAAGTAGCCGCCGAGCTGCGCCTTTGGATCGTCGCTTGGGCTGTACTCTGCGAGCGCTGTGAGGACCTGCTCGCGATCCTCGCAGATGTACAGAGTCGCGAGGAAGTGGCGTAGCTCCTGCTCGTCGATCTGGGCCCGCAGGTCGACCTGCTGCTGGTAGGCGAGGAGGTCCGAGAGCGAGGCTTGGATGGCCCCGAAGCTGGCGCCGTAGAGGGCGCGGGCCGCTGCGATCGTCTGTTCCCCGAGCTCCCAACCCTCTTGAGTCGCCTCAAAGAGGGCTAAATAGGCGAGGCTCGGATCGCCGCATTGCATGAGCGCTGCGAGGGCTCCATCGACGAGCGAAGGGGCCAGCTCGTGCGCGCTGTGTAGGGCCTTGAGCTTCACTTGGCTGTCGATGTCTCGCTCCGAGCTCGTGATCGAGACTCCGGGCCGCATGAAGGTTCTGGAGTAGGCTTGGTTGCTCACCGAGCGAACGCTGAGGGCGAGCCCTCCGGGCTCTACATGGACGACGCTGTGAATCAGCTCGTTGCCCGCCGGCACCTCGACGACATCACCCTCACGGTGCAGCGCGCAGCGCTCCAGTCGCAGAGCCCCGATCTCCAAGGTCGAGCGAAATCGGCGCTCGACGTCGAATGTGTAGTCGCCGTTCAGGGAGGCTCCGCTGAGGAGCTGAAAGGCCCCCGACCACTCGTGGGCGTGGGGCGGAGCGATGTCTTGCCCCCATAGATGGGCTCGGAGCGCGAAGTGGGGGCCGGAGAAGAGAGTGAAGACTCCCGAAGCTGGGTGTGCGGGCATGAGCGGCGACCCCGGAGGCGGCGCGACGACATGCTCGATAATCCCGGAGAGCGTCAGCGCTGACGCGGGGTTCAGGGATGCGAGCACCTCACCGGCGACGCCGGGAAAGGTGGAGTCGTCGTAGCCTTGCGCGCGCCAGGAGCGGTCGAGCTCAGCGCTCAGCCCTTCGAGGACCTCGGAGACGATAGTTGTGCTCATGTCCGCCTTGAGACGAGAAAGGGCAGCCTTTCAGCCGCCCTTTCTCGTCTACGTGAGGGGGTGTATCAGTGCCACACGCTACGGGCGAGGTTGAGCTTGGCCTTGGACTTGGCGGGCTTGGTGAGGGTCTTTGTGCTGAGCTTGATCATCGTGTCTCCTTTGTCCGTTGAACGGTACGATAATCTCGATACTTCCAAGCTGCTGGACTGTCAATGAGCCGCGGTCCGCTCGACGTGACGCCGCAAAGGATGCGCTAGACCGAACCGGGGACCGACCGGGGGACCGACCGAGCAATCGCGACCTCAGAGCGTCGTCACCTCGCACGAGCCCGAGGCGACGAGCGCTCCCTCAGGTGTGCTTACCGCGATCAGGCGCGCGAGATGTCGTTGTCTTGGTAGACCGACGCCCCGCCTCCCCCGAGGGCGGGGGAATTCGCCCGCGGAGCTCGGAGGCGGTGTCGACCCGCAGGACCTCCGCCCTCCGTCTCTCGTGTCTGATACGTACGGAATTCGCATGCTGTCCTCGCTTCGGCTACGTATCTCTACGGATGACAGAGGAGCGGAAAGAGGCTAGCTCTACCCTTTCGAGCGGACCGACTCCCCAGAGATCAGGGCGGTGATGACAAACGACGAGCGGCGACACAGCTCCCCCACGGGCCCCAAGGGCGGACATGGTGAACTGAGACCGGGACGTGTGCAGTGGACGTGAAAGGGAAGACAGTCGCCGTCTCCGGCTCAGACAGCGGTTTTCGGCGAAAGGGTGGAAAGGCCCACATCAAGGAGACGCTCCAGGCGCTCGGGGCCAAGGTTACCGCTTCGGTATCGAGTCGAACGAGCCTGCTGATCCACGGCATCGTGGGCGCGGATGCGCAGCGCAAGAAGGCACGCGAGCTTGGCGTCGCGGTGATGAACGAAGCTGCCTTCTACGGGGCCTTCCCGCCGAGCAGGGCCAAGAAAGCCAGGTCGAAGCCCGCCGCGAGCTCCGCTGGCGAGCAAGCCGCGAAGAAGGTGACGGTGCCCCGCTGGCGCAAGAGCCGATTCGCGGTGCGCAACTCCGAGTTCCAGGGGGGCCGCCACGAGAACGCCACGGTCACCGGTCTATCCGGGGTCAAGCTCGCGATCCTCGGTACCCCCTCCTCGGCGACCCGGGCGGAGCTGGAGAAGCTGTGTGTCGCGGCCGGCGCGAAGATCATGGCTTCGGTCGGCGCCTCCACCCAGCTGGTCGTCGCCTGCAAAGGAGCGGGGCGGCACTTCGCAAACGCGATCCGGGCGGCCAAGCCCATCATCGACGAGGTGGAGCTCAACACGCTGCTCGGTCGCTCCTGGCCCATGCCGCAGGGGCTGGAGGGTCCCCTGGGCGACTGGCTGCCACGATTTCTGGAGATGGTGGCGACGCTTCGGGCCAACAAGAGAGTGGCCATCCTCAACCTCCACCTGGGTGCGCCCGCCACCGAAGCACAGATCGAGGCGGCAGACCAGGCGCTCTGCGGCCTCCCGCCAGGCCTCGCCAACCTCTACCGACAGTGCAACGGCCTGAGCTTTCGCTGGATCCACGACAAGCACCCGGCGGTCGCTGACAAGGATGTCCAGATCGACCGGGAGTTCGGCCCCCTCTCGGTCACCGACGTAGCCGTGGGCACGGGCGGCTACGAGATCCCATGCCTCGACCGGCTGACGATGAACTACGCGAAGGCGAACTCCCTCACCCCCACGGCCGGCTGGACCGCCGAGTGGGCGGGTGAAACGCTTGATCACCACGAGCTGGCCTCGCGGGTGTTCACGTTCGACCAGGCCAGCCGCTACCAGCCCTTTCACCTGTGCGTGTACGCGCCCGAGGACCCTGTGGTATTCCTCGGCGACGACCACGGCGGGGACTGGGAGGGCTCCAAGGTGGGACGGGTGGAGGACTATCTAGAGGCTACGCTCGCGCACTTCGCGAGCTTCGCGGCTCGCCCCCAGCTCTTTGGCGACCACTCGTCGCGCGGCAGCAAGCGCTTCGAGCTCGACCGCGCCCACTGGGAGAAGAAGAAGAACCAGCCCAGCCTGCGCAAGGTCCTGGCGCTGGGCTGAGTGGGGCCTGCGCTCTCAGTCAGTCAGTCGGCGAGCCGGGTGCGCCTCGCGTGTCTCAAGCCCGTCGCCGTGCCGAGCGAGAGCTTCGGCAGCGAGCCATTCGCGACCCCTCAGCCTGTCTTGGGGCCGCACAGACTCGCAGCCTGTGGTGAACGCTCCGGTTGTCCTCGCGCCGTCCTCGTCGGGCAGCGAGCAGGGCGACGAGGGCGTGGGACGTTCACCACAGGTTGTGAGCCCGTGTTCGGCGCTCTACGTCCCGGAGGCCGATTGGCGCTAGATCCCGGTCGTGCCGCGCGGTGGGGGGCGTCGGTTGCGGAACCAGACTCGATATTTCTCCATCCGTGCTCGTTGTGCGGAGGGAGCTCGGCGGGTGCAGGTCGTGGCCTCATCGCTGCCTGGAGGGGCGCCCCAGCGGACCTCTGGACAGTCGTTGGGGTTGTATCCGCGCTCAAGCTCAGTCCTGCGCTCGAGCAGATCGGGGATCGTTAGGGCCCATGGACTGCCGTCGCTGCGGCGGTACTCGAGGCTGTATTGGGGATCCCGAAGGAGGTGATCGAGGTCGTCCTGAAGGGCGCTGAGCTCGCTGTCGACGTCGCCACGGAGGCGGTAGAGCTCCGGGTGGCGGCGGATGTCCTCGCGGAGCTCGTCGAGGGTGTGGAGCGCGATCAGCAGGCGGAGGTCGCGGCTGGGGGTTGAGTAGTCCTCCCAGGGTCCGGAGGTCTCGAAGAGGCGAAAGCCCCGGGGCATGGGGATGGTCGCGGGGTGTCGATTGGTGTAGTCCATGCCGTTCTCGATCGCTTGGACTCGGGCTCTTGCGGCGGCTGCGATCGCGTCGACAGCGTTGTGTTGGAGAGCGGAGGGATCCCAGGGGGGAGGGGCTGCGATCGACTCGAGCGCGGTGTAGAAGTCGGAGACCGTGAGGCTGGCGTAGTCTGTCCAGAGACCAGCGTCGCCGGGGAGTTGCCGAAGAGAGGCATCGTCGAGCGCTTCGACGCCGTCCGGGCCCGCGACGACGGGTCGGAAGCGCTTGAAGGCGGCGCTCCCGAGGGTGGGGTCTGGGTCCCAGAGGAAGGATGAGCGGGAGAAGCGTTTGCGGCGGATCGTCCCGTCGGGCTGGCCATCGACGGCGTAGATGCCTCCCGGCGAGCTCTCGTCGGCGACGGTCGACTCGGTCAAGAGGAGGATGTGGCCGTAGGGATCAGCGAAGATCGTGCCCGGCGTGAGCGCTTCGCGGTCGAGTCGGAGCGGGTAGAAGTCAGACTGCTGATCGTCGAGGGCTGTTCGTCCGTTGCCGGTGTGGACACCCCAGGCGATCGTCCGCTGAAAGAAGCGCTGAGCCCGGGAGAGCTCACTTCTTCGGGAAAGGCCCCCTGTCGGGAGGTCGAGGTTTGAGCGGAGCTTTCCGCAGCGGGGCGGCGAGCTCGGGCGACCTCGGGAGCAGATCCGGAAGGCGAAGGGGAGCCGCCTCTTCCAAGAAAAGTAGGCGCGTAGGTAGTAGGGGAGGTCGGCACAGTCGGGCTTCAGGAGAAGCCCGCCGTCCTCGTGCGCTCGATCCTCGCCGAGGCCGAGGCTCCCGTGCAGGAGGTTGCGCGTGGGGTCCGAGGTGATGATGTCGAGGCGCTCGACGGACCAGGCGGGGTCATCGTCGCCGTTGAAGAGCTGACGGAGCCAGGCGCTGTAGAGCGCCTCCTCGGCCGGGGTCCAGGCCCGTTCGACAGGCCAGGTTATGCCCCCTTGGTGGTCCGCCTCGGTCGGGCTCAGGCGCTCCTCACCTTGAGCTCCCGAGCTGACGCGCAGCGGCTCGCACGATATGGGTTCGCCGTCGGCGATGAGCATCATCGTGTAGAGCCCGTCGCGGGGGGCGCGTCCGAACGCCAGGGTCGCGGGGGGCAGTCCTGGGAGCACCTTGGACGCGAGCGGTTCGTCGAGCGGCCGTCCATCGCTCGAAACGAGGCGGATGGTCAGGTGCAGGTCCCGGCCTTGGCTTGCGCCGAGGATCGACATCGGCGAGCCGGCGCTCGGCCTTGGAGGGGAGATGAGGGCGCCTGCTAGGGTGCTCGGTTCGCTGGGGCACTGGTCTGGGGACGGCGGGGTCGCAGATGTGAGGTCTGGCGTGGCGTCGGCGTCGTCCAAGCCCCGGGAGTTGTTCGCTGATCCTGAGCGGTCCGAAGAGCGCGCTGACGGTGGGGGCTTTGTGCGGCCTGCGTGTCTCGGAGGACGATTGCCCGCTGAAGCGCCATCGTCGTCCGTGGGCGTCGCGCTGTTGACCGAACGGAGCTCGTGATCTTCTCCGCGCTGCGACTTCGCGAGCAGCGGGTCGCCGTCGGAGGTGGTCGGGCCGCACATGCTCGGGCCGCAGCGGGGGGCGATGATGATGAGGATGAGGAAGAGGAGGAGGAGGAGGAGATATGCTCCAAGGAGCATGTTGTGACGGCCAGGGAGAACAACGCCGGAGGCTGTCTCAGGGGGCCTCTTCTTGCCCTCCGCTGAGGGGGGAGCGCCTTGTCGGTCTGGCTTCTCCGGAGCCGGCTGTCGAGCGGCCGCGGCCGTCGTCGGCATGACGACCGTCTGGGTCGTGTGGGGGGCTTTCTCAAGGTCCGCCGCTTTGTCGCCGGTGACG
>Ga0316189_10004479_pt1 | contig 13443 bp, 14 predicted proteins | sample LowCovwburrow_MG_FD_204930 | JGI IMG/M metagenome (GOLD analysis project Ga0316189, IMG submission 204930) | Coastal sediment microbial communities from Maine, United States - Lowes Cove worm burrow | ecosystem: Environmental > Aquatic > Marine > Coastal > Sediment | place: USA: Maine... | reverse complement strand
ATGTCACTACAGGAATGATTTGTCCTAGTCGGTTTTCTGGTTAACCTGGCGTTGCATCTTGGACCATCCCCCTCGATCCATAGCTACAGCTATGGCTTTTCGGGCGATAGCCCAACCTGCTTAGCCAGGTTCCCCAGAAATTCCGATTCCTTCATGCAATATGCAGGCTAAACTGGACGCAGAACCACGGGAAAACAGCATGAGCCACCTGATCGTCACTTTGTTCCTTGCCCTCTCCGCCCTGTCGTTCGCTGCACACAGCGAGGTCGCGACCATCCAGATCATGAGCCGACCTGCAGCATCGATGGTGGATGCCGTGCGGCCCATGCTGAGTCAGGATGGGGGTGTTACCGCCTTCCACGACAAACTGATCGTGAAAGGAACCGCCAAAGAGATCGCCGCGGTGCGCGCCATGCTGAGCGAACTCGATCGCCCGGCCCGGCGCCTGATCATCGAGGTCCGGCAGGCCGGCCAACTCTCGCAATCGAGCCGCGACCTCGGTTATGGGGTGAGTACAGGTGATGTGAAGATCGGCCGGGTGCCACCCGGGCAGGATGCAAACATCCGATACCAGGATATCCGCACACGCGGCCAGGGTGACAGCCTGCAGCGTGTCCAGGCACTCGATGGCCGCCCGGCCCTGATCCGGGCCGGTCAGTCCGTGCCCATCTACCAGACACAGCAAACTGTTGGCCCTTGGGGAATGTCGCAGGCATACGAGGTGCAGTACCGCGACGCGACCAGTGGTTTCTACGCCCTGCCGCGCGTCCACGGCGACCAGGTCACGATCGAGATCTACCAGCAAAGCGAACGCCCGGCGGACAGTGGCCGCTTCAACATCCAACAGGCATCGAGCATGCTGCGCGGAAATCTCGGGCAATGGATGACATTGGGTTCAGTGGGCGGAGAAAGCGGCGACAAGCGCAATCAGATCGGGCGGCATTATCAGACCCACCGTGCGCAGGACATGCAGCTTGATTTGCGCGTGCTTCCGGTCGACTGATCCGCTCGAGGAGGAGCTCGCCAGGCTTCCTCAACCCGGTGCGGCATCTTTTCCCCACTGCGCCAGCAACTGCTCACGATTCGCCTCCAGCCATTGCAGGGCCATGATCACGCTGGTCGAATTCAGTCGTCCAAATAACTCGCCACGTGCTTCATCCCGGGACAGGGTCACCACCCGCATCTCTTCGCCCTCGTGCTCCAGCCCGTAGATACCTCCGGCTGCGCTGGCGTCGACCCAGCCGCAGTAAAGGTTTATACGTTCCACTGACATCCCTGGGCTGACAAAAAACTCGCCGATATGGGTCAGCGCCTTGAGTTCACAGCCGGTTTCCTCGACCACCTCGCGTCGTGCAACCTGTTCCGGCAATTCGTGTTCACGATCACAGAAACCAGAGACCGTCTCGAGGCTCCAGGGTGGATCCACCGTACCCATGAGCCCGACGCGGAACTGTTCGACCAAAACCAGGGCGTCCCGGGCCGGGTCATACAACAATACGGATACCGCTGCCAGACGCTCTATCCGTTCGCGCACCATCTCATCGCACCAGCCGCCATGAAAACTGCTGTGGCGCAATCGATAACGGTGCATGGTGAAAAATCCGTCCAACACGGTTTCATTGCTGAACAGTTCGAATTTGAGTGTCATATCGGGTCCAAAAAAAAAGCCCGCTCAGAAGAGCGGGCTTCATTATGCCTCAGCGAGAGGCCGTATCAGTTCAACGACTGATAGTAGCTGATCAGGATCTGAGCCACCTCAGGCCGTGAAAACTCCTTCGGCGGCGCTTCACCGTTACCCAGCATCTCGCGCACCTTGGTACCAGACAGCAGGATAAAGTCTTCCTTGGTGTGATCAGGCGCTTCACACATCATCACCACCTTGTCCAGTTTCTTGGACCAGGCAGTGTGGTCGGCCTTGAAGATCTCGATGTCGAGTGCACCTGCCGGCACCTCTTCGTCGAAGATGGTCTGCGCATCGAAGGCGCCGTAATAGTCGCCAACACCGGCATGATCACGGCCGATGATGAAATGAGACGCACCCATGTTCTGACGGAAGTAGGCATGCAGCACGGCCTCACGCGGACCCGCATAGAGCATGTCAAAACCGTAGCCGGATACCATGGCGCTGTTGGGTGGAAAGTACAACTCGACCATCTTGCGGATGGCGGCATCACGCACCGGCGCAGGGATATCGCCCGGCTTCAGCTTGCCCAGCAGCATGTGGATCACCAGGCCATCGCAACCGAGGCGATCCATGGCCATGTGGCAAAGCTCTTCGTGCGCCAGATGCATCGGATTGCGGGTTTGAAAGGCCACAATCTTTTTCCAGCCGCGTTCGGCGATCTCGTTGCGGATCTCGACTGCGGTACGGAAGGTGTCCGGAAAATCGCTAATGAAGTAAGAGAAGTTCAGTACCTGAATTGAACCCGAGACGGCCACACGCCCCTGCGAGTTGAAGGCAGCCACACCCGGATGGTCCGGATCAGCCGTGCGGTAGACCTTATCGGTCATCACGCTCATCTGCTCATCGGAAACCGATTCGATCGCCTCGATGTCCATCACGGCCAACACCGGATTGCCCTCGACGTTGGGATCGCGCAGTGCGATACGCTTCGCGTCACCGATGGCATCGGTGTTTTCCAGCAGGCACATTACCGGCACCGGGAAGAAGGAACCGTCACTGAGGGTCATTTTCTCCGCTGCGCCCATGGCATCAGTAACATTCATGAAGCCTTTCAACGGGTTGAAGTATCCGGCGCCCATCATTACGGCATTGCCGGCGGCCTGCGAACTGATCACAACCGAGGGCAGCGTTTCTGCCTCACTGCTCAGTGCGTGGTGTTGTTCCGGGTCGTAAACGAACAGCGGATTCAGGGTGTCGGAACCGACAGGCTTGATCATGCGGGAGCCTCCTGGGGTCATTGCACGGACGTCTGCGGCAGAATGCCTGAGACGCTTGTATTTATCCGAAAACCGCGAGCCAAACTGCTGTTTTAGTTAACAATTGACTGGCAATATTCCGATAACCTTATAAATCGGAGTGTAAAACTATCAAACATGGACAGCCCGCGCGCAATGGTTCTATTTATGCAGCGCTAAATAAAGTGGGTCCTGCTGCACCGCAGCAGGACCGAAACACTCGCCTGCCGCGAGGAACCGGCCCTAAGATAGCGCGGCGGCCACCTCGGCATTGATCGCCTCCAGACTGGCCAGCGGATCCGTGGCCGCCGTGATCGGCCGACCAACCACCAGATAGCTGGCCCCGGCGCGAATGGCATCGCCCGGTGTCATTATGCGCTTCTGATCATCTGACGATGCACCCGCCGGCCTGACGCCGGGCGTTACCAGTTTGAAACTGGAACTGAGCTGGGACCGCAATGGAGCAACCTCGAGCGGCGAACAGACGACCCCGTCCAGGCCGCTTTGCTCAGCCAACGTGGCAAGCCGGACAACATTCTGCGCAGGGGTGCCCGGAAAACCGATCTCGCCAAGATCCTCCTGGCCCAGGCTGGTAAGAATGGTGACCGCGATCAACAGCGGCCGCTCATCGCCCAGACTGGCCAACCTTTCAGCCGCAGCGGTCATCATTTTGCGTCCACCCGAGGCATGGACGTTCATCATCCAGACACCCATGTCGGCAGCCGCCGCGCAGGCCGCCGCCACGGTGTTGGGAATATCGTGGTACTTGAGATCAAGGAAGATCTGAAAACCCTCTTCGGCCACCTTTTCGACAAACGCCGGGCCTGCGCGGGTAAACATCTCCTTACCGATCTTCACCCTGCACTGCGCCGGGTCGATTTGTGTCAGCAGGTCAAATGCTGGCCCGGTGTTGGGAAAATCAAGTGCAACGATTACTTTGGGATCATTCGGATTCATTAGGATTACCAGGGGTTCAGGCGGCGGCCTCATTGCCCGCCTTGCGTTTAATGGTGCTCCAGCTTCGACAACTGGGACATTGCCAGTGCAGTGTCTTGGCCTCAAAACCGCAGTGGCCGCACTGGTAGAGCGGTTTCGCATCGAGCAGGCGGCGAATGTGCGGACGCAGACTGTCGAGAAAACGTACCGACTGACTCTTGGGCAGGCCCGCGTTCAACTCAATGCTACGCAGCAACAGGCCCAGGCTTGGAGCCAACGCCAATTGCTCGGCGATATATTCAGCGGCAACCTTCTCACCGTCCTGTTCCTTGATCAGATCCGTCAGCGGCGATACAGCGGCGCCCCCGGGTTGGGCGGCCACCGTCTCGGCCAGAAAATTGCGCAGACCTTCCAAATCCCCCAACTGGCGATAGTTGGAAACAATCTCAGGCAACACCTCGGGCAGATAGTCGGCATCCCGTTCGGCAGTCTGACGCAGGGTGCGCACGGCAGCACGGTAGTCCCCATGGTCTGCAGCGAACTGAGCCTGCAGATGATTCGCGCGCACGCAGCCACGATGGATGTTCAACGCTTTTTTCAGATGCGTGGCTGCATCGGAGCCGCGCCCCCCGGCCTTGGCCGCCAGCGCAAGCTCGCAGTGATAATGCGACTTCTGAAGTCCCATTTTCTCGCCCGTCAGTGCCTCCAGTTGATCCACAACCTCGAGACAGGCCTGCCAGTCACTCTCCTTTTCGTAGATGACAAGCAGATGGCCAAGTGCAGGGCGCACATGCAGCTTGGTATCCTTGAGTTCACGAAACAGGTTTTCAGCGCGATCGAGCAGGCCGGCCCGCATATAGTCCTGACCCAACTCAAGCAGTGCCTGTGCACGTTGCTCACGTGTCAGCGCCGGCCTGGCAATAAGATTCTGGTGGATACGGATCGCGCGCTCAACCTCGCCACGGCGCCGGAACAGATTGCCAAGCGCAAGGTGGGTCTCGACCGTATCACTGTCGACCTCGAGCATCTCGACAAAGGCATCGATTGCCTTGTCAGGCTCCTCATTGAGCAGATGATTGAGCCCTCGGAAGTACACCGGACCGGTTTCTCCCACGCATTCCTTGTCCTCCTTCCTCGTGCTACGGCGTGCGGCCAACCAGCCTGAGGCGGCCGCAACAGGCAAAAGCAGCAGAAGGAGTTCCTGCACCCTTTCAGCGTCCCTTTATGGGCATGGTTCGCAGATTCTTGACTTCTTCACTGACCAGGCGCGTCTTGCGCTTTAGGTCCGCGTTCTCTTTTTTAACGCGCATGAAATAGACCATGCCGGCAAGGCCGCCAAGCAGGATTCCGCAACCCAGCGCGAGCAACAGCAGCAGGGACAGCGGCATCTCCGGCGTTATGAAATAGAGATCCACGATCACAGGTGCATCATTTATGATCGCGAAGCTGGCGCCCACGATCATGAACACCAGCAAGAAAAGCAGCTTGATGACGACCAACGTGATTCCCCCCAAATGCAGTCGAACAAGGCCATGCAACAGAGGGACATCATAGCAAGGAAAGGCAACGGGGAGTGCTTCCGAACCAGCAACGACCGACAGTCACCGGGGGTCAGATGAGCACCTCAGACGAACATGTCCACAAGGTTGTCCGCAACGCCTCCGCTGAGCTGGGCATCAGGCTCGGCGACAGATTCGTCCTCGTCACCGCCCCATAGCCCCGGTTGCGAACCAGGCATGGAAGACGAGTCACCCGCCTGATCTCCCTGTTGCGCCCCGGGATCGCTGACATCCGCTCGAACCAGTTCCATCGACTGTTGATCAAACATCTCGCGCAAACGCGGCAAAGCGGCCTCGATCGCCTCGCGCACCGCCGCATGCTGGGCCAGGAAAGAGACGCTGGCCTGATCCTGCTGCAGACTGACACGCACCTCGAGTGGACCCAGATGTGGCGGATTCAGCTGCAGTTTTGCAAATTGCTGTTCACCCTGGACCATCCAGCTTATTCGATCCGTAATCGCACCGCTCCATCCCTTGCCCCCGACCTGTTGGGGCACTCCCATGTCAAGCAGGCTGGAAGCCAGTTGCGGGGAAAGCGTGGCGTTTGCCGAATTCAGGCCGGGTGTCGACATCGTTCCACCCATAGACGCCGATATCGCTTCGTTCAGACCGCTCAGATTGATGCCGACGCTTCCGGCCTGCAGGTCACCCGCCAGTTTGGTCAGGCCATTTTCCTGCATCGTGCGTTGCAGCATCGGACCCAGCTGCGATTGCTCTTCAAGGACCGGCAGGCCCTCTTCGAGTAGATTGCCAAGCAGGTCGCCCATGCCATCCACCCCGGCCTCAGCGAGGAGCGACCTTGCCGCCTGCGGCAATGCCATGCCGCCGGCCAACAGGTCTTCCAGCTGCTGCAGCATCTGCGGAGACATCTGCATCAGCATCGCCTGCAATTCGCCGGAAAATCCGCTCATCAGGCCCTCTGCGCCCTGCATCATGCCATTCAGGCCGCTCGCACCACCTGCAGCGTCCGGCCCGGAACCCTGCAGCAGTCCTGGCATGCCTGAGCCCAGCATCGGTAATTGAAACATGGTCGTTGTCCTGAGAATCCTTTGTTCATGCTGGACTAAGCAGATTTGATGCCAACCCGGATTACCCGACACGCGGCATCTTTGTTGTTTGCCCGTGTTGGGCTAGTCTGCGGCAACGAGGCTATTGCTTGCGGAACCCGAAATGAGTGAATTCAAACAAACTGTCGTTGTCATCACCGGTGCGGCCGGCAATCTTGGCCTGGCCGTCGCCCAGGCCTTCGCGATGCGGGGAGCCCACCTGGCCCTGCTCGACCTGAACGCCGAGGGCATCGAAAAAACCATCGAATCTTGCCAGGGGCATGCCTCTGCCCGGAGTTTTGCCTGCAACCTGGTCGACCGTGTCGCGGTGGAGACCGCCATTGCGGAGGTGCTGGAGACCTTTGGCCGGATCGACGTGCTGGCGAATATTGCGGGCGGCTTCACCATGGGGCCATTGATTCAGAATACAGAAGACCGTGACTGGGATTTCATGATGAACCTGAACGCGCGATCGGTATTCAACACCTGCAGGCCCGTGATTCCGGCGATGCTGGAAAACGAAGGCGGCGGGCGCATCATCAACGTATCCGCACGTGCAGCAGTCCAGGGCAAGGGCCGAATGGGCCCCTACTGCGCCTCCAAGGCGGCCGTACTGACCCTGACCGAATCGCTGGCGGCAGAAAACCGCCTGGACAACATCAACGTCAACTGCATCCTGCCTGGAACCATCGATACACCACAAAACCGCCAATCCATGCCTGAGGCCGATTACAGTCACTGGGTGCCACCAGCAGCCCTCGCCGACGTTGTGCTGTTCCTCGCCTCGGACGCGGCCCGCTGCGTGACGGGGGCTGCGATACCTGTCTACGGTCAGAGTTGATCGTAACCAAGGCGGCAGTGTGAAAAGAAAAACCGTCAACATCACCTGCGACGCCCCCACCGCACAGCAGCTTGGCACCGCCATACGCGCTTATACGAATGCCGCCTACCCGCTGGGCGGATCCGAGTGCGCTCAGGTCGCCCGTGCCGCCCTGCTGGATGCCGCCGTGAGTTGCGATGCGCATGAAGCCGGAGATCTGGCGCTGCGCCGACGCCAGTTGGCCCTGCTGCGGGCTTGCGTTCGCTGGTATTTCGCCGAAGAAGGTCCCGGCGATGTAAAATGGAAAGCGCACCTGGAAACACTCCTGGCCGCGAATAACAAGAGTACCTCCTGAAGGTGCCGGTGTTTAGGGACATCACCCCCCGGATCTGATTGCAGGATTCGGGGTCACGCAAGGCCCCTGTGGGCTACTGGAAGTAATAGGGATATCAAAACAATGTTCGAGGAATTCAAGAAATTTGCCATGCGTGGCAACGTGGTCGATATGGCCGTCGGTATTATCATCGGCGGTGCATTCGGTACTATCGTAAAAAGTCTGGTAAGTGACGTCATCATGCCGCCGGTCGGCCTGCTCCTTGGTGGTGTCGATTTTGCTGACTGGTTCATCACCCTGAAGGAAGGCGCGACGGCCGGGCCCTACGCGACCTTAGCCGTGGCGAAAGAAGCCGGCGCTGTCACCCTGAATGCAGGGCTGTTCATCAACAGCATGATCAGCTTCATGATCGTAGCTTTCGCCGTGTTCATGCTGATCAAGGGCATGAACTCTTTGCAGAAGAAGGAAGAGGAGCCAGCGGCGGATCCAACCGAAAAGGATTGCCCACACTGCTTTACCGCGATCCCGATCAAGGCAACGCGTTGCCCGCACTGCACCAGCGAGCTGAACGACTGATAAAAAAGGCGGCCGATGGCCGCCTTTTTTCCCCATAGGGTGTATTCAGAGCAGACTGGAATCCATGCGTTCCCAGCGCGCGCTGAGGACCAGCCACTCACCACGCTCTTCAACCAGCCCCAGATCAAAGCGGTACAGGTCGGCTTTCAGTGAGACGAGGGCCTGCATCGATTCGACAGGTACGCCTGTCATCGCCACATAGACCACCGCATCGGCCGAGTCCTGCTGCGCCGTCAGGTCGATTGTTTTGATCACTGTGAACAAATGCACACCACGGTGCCGCTGGGTAATCCCAAACAGGGTGCGCACGGCCGCATATCGGTTCGCATGCCGGGGATCACTGTAACCTTCATGCAGCAAATCCCCCACCTGGCGGACCGAACCTTCCTCTATAGACTGCTGTACGCTTTCGATTAACGCACGCACCTGCTGCTCCGGTGACGCCGGCTCCGTGCCGCAGGCCGCAAGCAAGAGACACGAGGCCGCGCACATGGCCCTGCCGAGCGCCTTAACGCAGACCAAGAACATCCTGCATATCGAACAGTCCCTTGTCCTGGGCAACCAGCCAGGCTGCAGCGCGCACCGCACCCTTGGCAAAAGTCATGCGGCTGGATGCCTTGTGCGTGATCTCGACGCGTTCGCCCTCGGTGGCGAACCAGACCGTATGTTCACCCACCACGTCACCGGCACGAATGGTTTCGAAACCGATGGTTTTGGAGTCACGGGCGCCGGTGTGCCCTTCACGCCCATATACCGCGACCTCTTTCAGATCCAGCCCGAGGGTATCGGCGATTACCTCCCCCATACCCAGGGCGGTCCCCGATGGCGCATCCACCTTGTGCCGATGATGTGCCTCGATGATCTCGATATCGGCATCCTCTCCCATCACCCTGGCAGCCAGTTCCAGCAGCCGGAAACACAGGTTCACACCGACACTCATATTCGGCGCGAATACAATGCCAATGTCTGATGCCGCGGCCTTGATGGTATTTTTCTGATCCTCGTTGAGCCCGGTAGTCCCGATCACCATTGCCTTGCCATGCTTGCGGCAGACATCCAGGTGCACCATGCTCGCCGTCGGTCCGGTGAAGTCGATCACCACGTCGAAATCATCCACCACCTTGGTCAGACTGTGCGAGATCAGCACACCGAGCTTGCCGACACCGGCCAGTTCACCCGCGTCCACGCCGACCATCGTTGAATCCGGCAGCTCCGTGGCCGCCGTCAACGCCATGCCCTCGGCAGCCGTCACAGCGCCAATCAAAGTCTTTCCCATGCGCCCGGCAGCGCCTACCACAGCCACTCGAATCATCGTCGGTCCCATTTCCTGTACAAAGTCAGTTGTTCTTATGATCAGTCGCCGATGGTACCACCGAGATGGCGGTGATGGCGCAGACGGCGGAATACCAACAAAAAGCCCGCCTGAACGGCGGGCTTTTCAAAAGGATCATCCACAAGGTTAAAAACCCATTTTCTCGAAGAAGCCCTTGACGCTGTCTACCCAGGAGTGCGCATTGGGACTGTGCTTGCGGCCTCCCCCTTTCAAGGATTCGTGAAGCTCACGCAACAGACCACGCTGATGATCGGTAAGCTTTACTGGCGTCTCGGTCACCACGCGACAGATCAGATCCCCCTGGGGCCCGCCGCGAACCGGCTTCACACCTTTGCCTCGCATACGGAACATCTTTCCGGTCTGCGTCCCTTCCGGGATCTTGAGTTTTACTTTACCGCCGAGTGTCGGGACCTCAAGTTCACCGCCGAGTGCCGCGGTGGTAAATGCGATCGGCACCTCACAGTAAAGATGACTGTCATCACGCGTGAAAATCGCGTGTTCCCGCACGTTGACCTGGACATACAGATCCCCCGGCGGACCGCCATGATCACCGGCCTCACCCTCACCGGCCAGACGGATTCGGTCGCCCGTATCCACCCCCGGCGGCACCTTGACCGACAGCGTCTTGATTTCCTGAACACGCCCCTGACCATGGCAGCTTGCACAGGGATCATCGATCACCGAGCCGCGCCCATGACAGGTCGGGCAGGTCTGCTGCACAGAGAAAAACCCCTGTTGCATACGCACTTGACCTGCACCCTGGCAGGTACCGCAGGTCTTTGGCGAAGAACCCTTTTTCGCGCCTGTTCCGCCACAGGGGTCACACTTGACCCAGGTCGGCACCTTGATCTTTACACTGGTGCCAGCAACGGCATCTTCGAGGCTCAGTTCCAGGTTGTAACGCAGGTCCGCGCCGCGCTGCACACGGGAACCACTACCGCCGCCACGGCCACCACCGAAGATATCGCCAAACACATCACCGAATATGTCGCTGAAGTTTGCGCCACCGCCACCGAAGCCCTGACCACCGCCCATGGATTGATCCACGCCTGCGTGACCGAACTGATCATAGGCGGCACGCTTCTGGTCGTCCGACAGCACCTCATAGGCCTCTTTGGCCTCCTTGAAACTATTCTCAGCTTCGGAGGACTTGTCTCCGGTGTTGCGGTCAGGGTGATGCTTCATCGCCAGGCGCCGATAGGCCTTCTTTATCTCGGCCTCGCTGGCATTCTTGGCAACACCCAGTACTTCGTAGTAATCGCGCTTCGACATAATTAGTTACTGCTTGGATAGCGGACGCGGAGTTCGCGGAGGAGCGCAGAGATCACAGAGAAAAAACCCCTGGTCAATAAACCTCTGCGTCCTCCGCGCTCCTCTGTGTTCTCTGCGTCCCGAAAAAAATCAAAACCGTGCACCGACCTTGAGGTCGATGCACGGTCCATTGAGCTGCGGGGCGTCACCCGAAAGCTCGGCCTTACTTGCCGTCTTTGACCTCTTCAAATTCGGCATCAACCACGTCGTCATCGGCCGGGGCCGAATCAGCACCGGCTGAACCACCCGCCGCTCCGGCAGCCCCCGCGGCTGCAGCCGCATCCGGCCCACCCTGCTGGGCGTACATGCGTTCAGCCATCTTGGCTGAGGCATCGGTCAGGGCCTTGGTTTTGGCCTCGATCTCATCCTTGTCGGTGCCTTTCATGGCTTCTTCAAGTTCGCCGATTGCCTTCTCGATGGCCTCTTTCTCACCCGTCTCAAGCTTGTCGTCGCCGATCTCTTCCATCGACTTCCTGGTCGCGTGGATCATGGTGTCGGCCTGGTTGCGAACCTGTACAACCTCCTGGAACTTCTTGTCCTCGTCCGCATGCACCTCGGCATCCTGGACCATATTCTTGATCTCATCCTCGGACAGGCCGGAAGACGCTGTGATCCGAATGGATTGTTCCTTGCCGGTGGCCTTGTCTTTTGCCGACACATGCAGGATACCGTTGGCATCGATGTCGAAGCTGACCTCGATCTGCGGCATGCCACGCGGCGACGGCGGGATATCGCTCAGATCAAAACGCCCCAGCGATTTGTTCGCCGCGGCCTGATCACGCTCGCCCTGCAGCACGTGCACGGTTACCGCCGTCTGGTTGTCGTCTGCGGTCGAAAATGTCTGCGAGGCATTGGTCGGGATGGTCGTGTTCTTTTCGATCAGCTTGGTCATGACGCCGCCCAGGGTCTCGATACCCAACGACAGCGGGGTAACGTCGAGCAGCAACACGTCCTTGACCTGACCCCCGAGCACACCACCCTGGATGGCCGCGCCCATGGCGACCGCCTCGTCCGGGTTGACGTCCTTGCGCGGCGCCTTGCCGAAGAAGTTTTGGACCAGCTCCTGCACCTTGGGCATACGGGTCTGGCCGCCGACGAGGATTACATCATCGATATCAGAGGCGGACAGGCCGGCATCCTTCAGTGCCACTTTGCAGGGCTCGAGGGTGCTTTGCACCAGTCCATCGACCAGGGACTCGAGCTTGGCGCGGGTCAGCTTGATGTTCATGTGCTTCGGACCGCTGGCATCGGCCGTGATGTATGGCAGATTGATGTCGGTCTGCTGACTGCTGGAAAGTTCGATCTTGGCCTTTTCAGCGGCCTCCTTGAGGCGCTGCAGCGCCAGGGGGTCGTTTTTCAGATCGACCGTCTGTTCCTTCTTGAACTCGGCGACCAGGAAATCGATGATGCGCATATCGAAGTCTTCACCACCCAGGAAGGTGTCACCGTTGGTCGACAGCACCTCGAACTGGTGCTCACCATCGACCTCGGCGATCTCTATGATCGAGACGTCGAAGGTGCCGCCACCCAGATCGTAGACGGCCAGTTTCTTGTCACCCTGGGCCTTGTCCAGGCCGTAGGCCAGCGCGGCCGCGGTCGGCTCGTTGATGATGCGTTTGACATCCAGACCGGCGATGCGGCCGGCATCCTTGGTCGCCTGACGCTGCGAGTCATTGAAGTAGGCAGGCACGGTGATAACCGCCTCGGTGATCTTCTCACCCAGGTAATCCTCGGCCGTCTTCTTCATCTTCTGCAGCACCTTGGCTGCGATCTCGGGCGGCGCCATCTTGTCGCCGTTGACCTCGACCCAGGCATCACCGTTATCGGCTTTCACGATCTTGTAGGGCACCATATCGATGTCCTTCTTGACCACGCTGTCTTCGAAACGTCGGCCGATCAGGCGTTTGATGGCAAACAGGGTGTTGTGCGGATTGGTGACGGCCTGGCGCTTGGCGCTCTGGCCGACCAGCACCTCACCGTCACCGGTAAAGGCGATAACAGACGGCGTGGTGCGATCACCCTCACTGTTCTCGATGACCTTGGTCTTGTCACCCTCGATCACTGCGACACAGGAGTTGGTCGTGCCGAGGTCGATTCCGATGATCTTACCCATGATGTTTAATCTCCGATTCTGGAATTCTTTTATAACTGTTGTTTATGTGGGGATTTCTTTCGCGCTTTCAAGGCATTGCCCGAAAATCTCGCTATGCAGCGATCAGCCTGCCTGCGAAACCATGACCATGGCGGGCCGCACCAGGCGCCCGTTGAGTCTGTAGCCCTTCTGCACCACCGCCACCACGGTATTCGCCGGTACATCTGCGCGCGGCTGCATGGACATCGCCTGATGCAGCTCCGGATCGAATGGCTGATTGATCGGGTCCACCTGCTCGACGCCGAATTTGCCCATGGCATCGCCGAGCATCTTCAAGGTCAGTTCGGTACCCTCGCGCAGCTTCTGCACATCCGCCAATTCGTCCTGAGCGGCATTGTGGCCAAGCTCAAGGCTGTCCCATACGCCGAGCAACTCGGCGACGAATTTATCGAGCGCAAACTTGTGCGCATTTTCCAGATCCCGCTGATGCCGACGCTTGAGATTCTCGAGTTCGGCG
>Ga0316189_10004478_pt1 | contig 13443 bp, 10 predicted proteins | sample LowCovwburrow_MG_FD_204930 | JGI IMG/M metagenome (GOLD analysis project Ga0316189, IMG submission 204930) | Coastal sediment microbial communities from Maine, United States - Lowes Cove worm burrow | ecosystem: Environmental > Aquatic > Marine > Coastal > Sediment | place: USA: Maine... | reverse complement strand
CATTAGAGCCGTAACGGTATCCTCTGACACGTGTTCCCTATCCAAGCTTCCTCGCCAGATCCTCCGCCTTCAAATGTGTATACCGTCGCAGCATGCGCAGGTCCTTGTGGCCGGTGATGCTGGCGACTTCCATGATATTGAGGCCCTTCTCGAACAGCCGGGTGGTGGCCTCGTGGCGCAGGTCATGAAACCGGAGGTCTTCGATGCCGGCCCGGCGTACCGCGCGGATATAGGCGCGTTTGATGGCTTCGGTGGTGACGCCGGGGAAAACGTCGCCATGCAGGCTGCGGGGCAGGGCGCGTAGTACCTCGACCGCCGTTGTCGACAGCGGTACGGTCCGCGCCTCGCCGTTCTTGGTATCCACCAAATGGGCGGTACGGCGGTTCAGGTCGATGTGCTCCCAGCACAGGCGGATCAATTCTCCCTGACGCATGGCGGTTTCCAGAGCCAGTTGCACGATCGGCAGAAGATAGGGATTGCGTGCCTCCAGGCATGCGGCTACCAAGAGAGTTTCTTCACCCGCTTGCAGGCGTCGGTCCCGCGGCCTGCCGTCCGCCGGCAGCTTGATATCGCGTACAGGGTTCTGTGCATGGATGCCCCATTCCTTGCGGGCCACTTCGAAGACATGACCGAGTAGCACCAGATCCCGCTTGACGGTCGCTGATGAGACCTTCTGCAACCGCTCGTCCCGAAAACGGGCAATATCAACTCCACGGATGCCAGCGATAAATCGCTGGGCAAGAGGAAGTCTCATAAGGGCCCGCAGGCGGTTTGCCTCTGGCGCTGCGCCTTTCTTCAACGGCGTGATTTCCGCCAGGTAGCGTTCCAGCAGTTTCTTAAGCGTAGTGGACTCGGCCTCGGCGCGGGAGACGAACACACCCTTGTCCATCTCGACTTCAATGGCGCGTGCCCACTGCTCAGCCAGAGCACGTGTTTCAAATGTTTTGGTCTGCAGGGGTTGGCCCTTTTTCCGGACCTGTGCTTGCCATTGCCAGGGGCCGCGTTTTCTGAAGGTTGCCACAGTCACACTCCGTTCGTTCGCGAACGAGTGTGACAACGCTGTGACAAATAATCAGTTTGAAACCAATTCCAGGGGTGGCGTGGTTTCTAACTGATTGATTTAATTGGTGGGCGATACTGGGATCGAACCAGTGACCCCTGCCGTGTGAAGGCAGTGCTCTCCCGCTGAGCTAATCGCCCCGTGTTGCCGAGAATGAAACGCCGTGATTCTAGTGGCTTAAGTGACTGGCGGTCAACGCCCCGCGGGGCGGGCAGGGCGTGCAGAGCAGGAGTTAGCTCTTCTTGCAGCATCCGCTGGCGAGCACTGTAGCCACAATCAGTGCAACTGCAACCAGAGCGCCTACAATCGTAAATGCGTCGAAAATCATAACCTTCCCCTTATAGCAATTAAGAAACTACTAATATAGTAAATTATAATAAATTAATATCAAGGGAACTTTAAGGAATAATATATAAGTATATGTATATGCACATTATATACATATAGAAAAACCGCTCAGGTGGCTTGATTTTGGTTAAACGAGTTCTAAACGGTGCATGCGGCGCCACAGGGTGCTGCGGTCAATACCCAGCTTGCGGGCCGCTTCGGCACGGTTGCCGTTACTGGCCTTCAGCGCATCCAGAATCTCCTGTTTGCTGTCTTCCAGTGGTGACGCTGTTGACGTAGGCACTGTTTCGGGTTGGCCGAATGCATTCTGCTTGCTGTTGTGATGATGGCGGATATCAAAGGGCAGGGAGCTGGCTTTTACCCAGCCGTTTTCGGCGAGGATCATGCCGTGTTCCACGGCATTCGAGAGTTCGCGTACGTTGCCGGGCCACGGGTAATCCATCATCAGCTGCATGGATTCCTTGTCACACTCAAGGTTGTCCGGATAACCGCGGCTGACTAGTTGGTCGCAGATGTAACGTATCAGCAGGGGAATGTCCCCGGGGCGGTCACGCAGGGCGGGAATTTCAACCGGTATTACCGCCAACCGGTAAAACAGGTCCGCGCGGAAGCTGCCGGCATCCACGAGTTCGCGTAAATTCTGGTTTGATGCGGCGATAATGCGGACGTCCACATTCACCGTTTTATCCGAACCGACCATCTGGAACGCCTGTTCCTCAAGGGCCTTCAGCAGCTTGGGTTGCAGGTGCAGGGGCAGCTCACTGATTTCATCCAGGAACAGGGTGCCACCGTTGGCTGCCTGTAAGCGCCCATCGCGATCCTGTGTGGCGCCGGTGAAAGCGCCCTTTACGTGCCCAAACAGTTCGGATTCCAGCAGTGATTCGGGAATGGCGGCACAGTTAATTTCTACCAGGGGGGCATTTTGCCGCTCGCCGCGCCGATGGATCATGCGCGCCAGCAGGCTTTTGCCGGTACCGGATTCGCCCTGTAGCAGAACGGAAGCCTTGGTGGGTGCAATGTGTTCCATCATCGCCGTAATCTCGATCATCCGTGGATCCTGGGTGATCATGCCCGATGTCTGATTATCGTTGAGAACAGCTTGCAGTCGACGTTTGTCGGTAACGTCAGCCATAACCATCAGGCGTATCGGGTCAGGTTCGCCTGGCACCGGCACGGAGGTGGCGTTTATCTCCAGAAAGCGGGTCTTGCCGTTGCGCGTAATGCGCTGTTCGAATCGGTGCTGGTCTATTGTGGCCCGGCCAGCGACCAGACTTCTATTGGTCGGCGCGTTGAGGGATTTCTGCAAATCGATCCCGGTCGATTTTTGAATGCCGCCTACCGAGTCAAAATCCGGAAACCCCAGCAACTCTTCTGCAGCAGGATTGTGAAACAGGATCTTGCCTTTATAGTCGATCAATATCACGCCTTCATGGATGTGCGAAATAACGGCATCCATCAAGGGTGTGAATTGTTCGAGTGCATTCACCTGGCGCTTTCCTCCCACTTCTCTTTATTGTCGTGCTCGTCTATCACAGCCCCCTGTGATAACGGGATGGTGCGTGGTTTCGCTGCTATTGTATAACTGTAATACATTACTGCCCTTTGATGGGAGTCAATCGTGCAACGCTTTTCTGTTGCAGAATCCCGAAAGTGTTGCGGCACCGTTGCAGGTTGTGATTGCGATTATCGAAATATATCGATATCAATAAGTAAAGATATAAAGTGTATGTCGGTTATTACCTCAATTGTTGCACCTATACATTCGGCTACAGTTGAAAAAAGTTAATTAAAACAATAAGAAAATCTATGGCATGTTCATTGCACTATTACTTGGTCAGAAATGTCCTGCCCAAGACGGATGGTGTAAGAAATCTGCGGTCAGGACACACAAAAGTTAATAGTAAGTGTCTGAGGAGACAGCCGTGGCGTCACTAGGAAATTATCCGGTTACACGGGCGCGTGTTATTGCGCCAACTCGTCTGACCTTCCAGCGGGGTGCCCACCGGCGTCTGGCAAGCCTGTTCTCGAGTGCACTGCTTACCCTGTTACTGGGGTTTGTCGTTCCTTCCGCTTCCGCCCAGCAGGCACCCGCCGGGCAGATCGTTACCGTCGAAGCAAGCAGTACAGCCAACGCAGTAACGCTGGGTGGTACTGTGGTTGCGTTCAAACAGGTTATGTTAACGGCGCAGATCCCCGGGCGCGTGGACTTCCTGGCCGGTACCGAGGGTGACACCTTCAAAAAAGACGACATCCTGGTAGCCATCGACGATGATGACTTGCTGGCAAAACGCCGGGCTGCAATTGCCCAGCTTAACAACGCCAATTCCCAGATTGCCAATGCCCAGGTGCAATACAACCGCGAAATGTGGTCGCCGCAGAGCCGCAGCATTACGCGTTCCGGTGGCATGGGCATGCCATCCATGATGGATCAGATGTTTACCCAGCCATTTTCCCAGGCGATGCCGGGTAATATCGGCGGCGACCGCTACGTGGATCGCCAGGCTGACCTTTACAGCTCGGGTACGCAGCTGACGCAAGCCCGGAATCAGGCACTTACTGCCCAGTCACAGATCGATGAGATAGACGCGAAGTTGCGCGACACGCGCTCGTTTGCGCCATTTGACGGTGTCATTGTGCGCAAGCTGGTAGAGAAGGGCGATACCGTGCAGCCCGGCATGCCATTAATAGAATTTGCGGATCTGACTTATCTTCAGGTCGAGGTCGATGTGCCTGTACGGCTGATGGCGGGACTGGAGAAGGGCATGTTGATTCCAGTCAAGATCGACGTCGGTAACGTCCGCGTCGATGCCCGCGTAGCACAGATCTTCCCGACTGCCGATGCCGTACGTCATACGGTTACCGTCAAGTTCGATCTTCCCATTGACGTACCGGGCGGCCCGGGTATGTACGCCGAGGTCATGATCCCTGATGTTTCTTCTGATGTCGCCAGTGTACCGGTAATTCCTGACAGTGCCGTATTGTGGCGCGGCAGTCTGCCCGCCGTCTATGTGGCTACCGCGGACAATCGCAAGGAGTTGCGCCTGATTCGTTTGGGTGACTATGTCAGTGGCAACCAGGTGGCGGTGCTGTCCGGCCTGTCCGTCGGCGACCGTATCTACGCTACGCCACCGGCTGATGCCTCTTCTGATTGGAGCAAAAGTCCAAAGTAGGTCTCCTCTATAACTTACCGTATCAACCGGACCAATATTAATGACGGAAAATACAGAAAACAACGTCCAGCGGGAAAAGACCCTCGAAGAGCTGGAGGTTAGTGATCGCGCTGAAGTTGAGGCCAAGCATCTTGGGATGGCAGGCCGCATCGCCTGCACGTTCATTGACTCGCCGATCTCGCCCCTGCTGATGTTGGCAACATTATTCCTCGGTCTGCTCGGTTTGATGTTTACCCCGCGTCAGGAAGACCCGCAGATCTCGGTGCCGATGATCGATATTTTTGTGCAGTATCCCGGTGCATCTTCGGACCAGGTTTCCAGTCTGGTGACGGAACCGCTTGAGCGCATCATGAGTCAGATTCCCGGCGTGCGTCACGTCTACTCGGCAAGCCAACGCGGTCAGGCGATTGTTACTGTACGGTTCAGGGTCGGTGAGCCACTCGGCCCTTCTATTGTCAAGGTGCATGACAAAATCCAGTCCAATATGGACAAAATTCCCCCGGGTGTATCGCCGCCGCTGGTGAAGCCCAAGGGTATTGACGATGTCGCTGTCGTCACGGTAACCCTGTCCTCCGATTCAGTTGATGATGCTGCATTGCGTACCCTGGGGGTCGATGTCCTGCAGCGTCTGCGCGAAGTGAAAAATACAGGTCAGGGCTTTGTTGTCGGTGGCCGTGCTGAACAGGTGCGAATCGAGGTCAACCCGGAGCGTCTGGCAGGCTTTGGTCTTACACTCGATCAGTTGGCGCAGGCAGTCAATGCAGCTAACCAGCAGATGCAGGCCGGTTCTACCGAAGCTACAAACAGTGCATTTTCTGTGTATACCGGGGCTTTCCTGCGTACTGCCGACGAGATTTCGCGTCTTGTGATAGGCGCTCACGGTGGCACGCCTGTCTATGTGCGTGATGTTGCCCGGGTGGTGCATGGGCCAGAAGAAGCCAAGCAGATGGTGGGTTTCTACACCGGATTGGCTGCCGATGAAGAGATTGTCGCTGCAGACGGTGAGCCCGCGGTCACCATTGCACTGGCAAAGAAGGAAGGCACCAATGGTGTCACCGTGGCCAACGATATTCTGGACAAACTGGAGACGCTTCGCGGCCACCTTATACCTGACAATGTACGCGTCAGTATCACACGCGACTATGGTGCAACGGCCAATAACAAGGTCAACGAGCTGTTGGCAGCGTTGTTTGAAGCGGCTATCGCCGTTGCAATTCTGTGTCTGATCGGGTTGGGCCTGCGTGCCGCGTTTGTGGTTATTACGGTTATACCGATTGTTATCCTGATTACTGTGTTTTCCGCCTGGGTACTGGAGTACACCATTGACCGTGTCAGCCTGTTCGCGCTGATTTTCTCTATTGGTATTCTGGTTGACGATGCTACGGTGGTAGTGGAAAACATTTTCAGGCGCTGGATGGACGCTGGCCGCACTACCGTCGGCATTGCCATCGATGCCGTGCGTGAAGTAGGTAACCCAACCATACTGGCAACACTGACGATCATTTCAGCACTGCTTCCCATGGGTTGGGTCAGTGGCCTGATGGGCCCCTATATGCGCCCGATCCCCGTGCTGGGTTCCGCAGCCATGTTCTTCTCTCTGGTTGCAGCGTTCATCTTCACACCCTGGTTCGCTATCCGTGTACGGCCGAAAAGTGTGAATGCGTTCAAGAAAGCCGAAGAGCGCGAGAAGCGCACTCATGAAATTATAGGCAAGATTTACGAGCCCATCATTCGACCGCTGATAAACAATCGCAAACTCGGCATTCTGTTCCTGGTGAGCATTATTGGTGTTACAGCTGCAGTCTGCTCCCTGTTTTACTTCAAAGTGGTTGCAGTGAAAATGCTGCCATTTGATAACAAGCCCGAGTTCAATGTTGTAATCAATATGCCGGAAGGCACTGCGCTTCCGGTTACGGCCAATGTAGCGCAACAGTTGACTGAAAAGCTCCGTGCCGAAATGCCGGAAATCACTGCGATGCAGAGTTATGTGGGCACTGCTTCACCGTTTAACTTTAACGGTCTGGTTCGCCACTATTATCTGCGTCAACAACCGTGGACAGCCGACATCCAGGTGATGTTGCTGGATAAGGATGATCGTGACCGAACGAGTCATGAATTGTCGGTTGCTGCGCGTGAAATGCTGGTGCCGTTGGCTGAGCAACTGGGCGCACGCATCCAGGTGGTGGAAATGCCGCCAGGGCCGCCAGTGCTGCAAACTGTTGTGGCGGAAATTTACGGGCCTGATGAAGCAACACGGCGTCAGACGGCCCGCGATATGGAAGCGATGTTCCAGGAAGTGGAAGGTCTGGTAGACGTCGATACTTATATGGCTGACTCGTATACCTACCTGCAGTTTGAAATCGATCGCGAGAAAGCTACCCGGATGGGTGTGAGTGTCGCAACTATCAACCGTAACCTGGGCATGGTGATGGGCGGCCACCGCCTGGGTGACGTTAAACGTGCTGCGCCGCTTGAGCCTACCTATATCGTTTTGCAGGCACCACTGGCGGTGCGTTCACAAATAACGCGGTTGTTGAATCTGCCGATTCCAACCGAAGATGGCCAGACCATTCCGCTGGGCGAACTTGGTCGTTTCACCGCGCACCAGGAAGACCCCATTATCTATCATAAAGACCTGCGCCCGATGGAATATGTTACTGGCGAAATGACGGGGCGTCTTGGTGCGCCGATCTACGGCATGTATGGCGTCGAGGATCTGCTTGAAAACTACACGGCACCAGACGGCGTGCAGATTTCCGGTATGCCGATGGGTCTTCTTGGTCCCCCGGATACCGATATGCAGTCCGGTTTCGAATGGGGTGGTGAATGGACAGTGACCTACGAGACGTTCCGTGACATGGGATTGGCGTTCTGTGCAGCCATGCTGTTGATTTATGGACTCATCGTACTGGAGTTCCGTGATTACGCCATCGCGGGCCTGATTATGGCGCCAATCCCGCTGACCTTGATCGGGATCATCCCCGGGCACTGGATTATGGGTGCAGAATTTACCGCAACATCCATGATCGGAATGATCGCACTGGGTGGCATTATCGTGCGCGTTTCTATACTGATAGTTGAGTTTGTAAAGATTGAAGTCAGTAAAGGAAAGGATATTCGCGAAGCCGCAGTAGAAGCTGCAAAAACCAGGTTACGACCGATCCTGATTACCTCGTTGACGTTGATGGCGGGTGCCGGGGCGATCATAACTGACCCTATCTTTAACGGCATGGCGGTTACCCTGATGTTCGGTACCGGTGTGGCGACGCTGTTCACCATGGTCGTTATTCCCATGGGCTGTATCAGCGCAGAGAAACGCTTCAAGCCACATGGCTGTGATGCACTCGAAGAAAAAATAAAAGAGGAAGATCAGGCGGCAGGAAAGCAAGTCTGACGGGGCGGAATAGACACAGGACCTTATGAAAACAGTAACTGTCTCGATATAGCGCATGGCGCGGAGGATATAAAGTGACTAATACATTGAATACAGATATTTCGAAAACCTGGCGCCGCACACTACTGGCGGCAACCATGTCTGGTGCATTGTTAAGCCCGACTGTACAGGCGGAGCCAGATGCTCCCGCTGCTGCGCCACCACCCCCGCCCGGGCCGTACTCATCGGGCATGGCTCCTCCACCGCAGTTTCGTCCCGACTCGGAACTTGGTGGTGCAGCCGGTGCTTATCCCCAGGGTATGCCGCAGAATTTTCCGGACAGGCAGCAGGGTGCTCTGACTCGTCACCAGTTTATGAACGAGCAGGAAGCGCGCCGCAAGGAAATGGAACAGGCCTTCAAGGAGCACCAGGCAGAAATGGAAAAGCAGGCCGCCGATATGCAGAAACGAATGGATGAGCAACAGGCCCAGGCCGAAGCGGAGTTCAAGCAGCAGCAGGCTGCAATGCCGAGCCATCCGGGGCAGCAGCAGGTGCCGAGCCGGGAAGAAAGGCAGCAGCAGTGGGAACAACGCAAGGCTGAACAGGACAAGGCATGGGAACAGCAGAAGGCCGAACAGTCCAAGCGCTGGGAACAACAGAAAGCTGAACGTGAAAAACGGATGGAACAGATGACTGCGGAACGCGAACAACGCCGTCAGCAGATGGAGGCCGAGCGCAAGCAGTTTGAGCAACAGCGGCCGCAGTTCAGACCGGAAACCGAAACAGCTGCAGTAGAAGTGGCCCCGGTACAGCAAGCGCAGCCGGCTGCGGTTCAGCCCCAGGTGCCGGCCTACGGTTATCCGCAACCGCCGCAGGGTTACGGTTACGGATACCCGCCACCGCCTTATGGTTACGGAGCACCCGGATGGGCCTATCCGGGTTATCCACCGCGCTAACAGGTATGCGCCGACAGACTCGTTATGAACGCACCAGAGACACATGTGAGGCCGACCGAATCCGGTAGTGATACCACTACCGGAACGGCGCCGCCTCCACCGCCACCGCCACCACCAGCAGGGTTCTGGAAACTGCATCATCTGGTGATCGGGTTGGTTGTACTGGTAGTCCTGGTGATGATGATACGTGGCTGCGGCAGTGATGAGGATGAATCCGAGGCTGTGTCATCAGTTGAGAATGAGCAACCCCGGCAAGCGATAGTGGTGCGAGTTCCCTCGAGTCAATTGGCTCCACAGCAGTCAGTAGATCCGCGGACAGATCTACGGTCGCAACAGCAGCATTATGGTTATGCGCCGCAGGTCGCACCACAGGTGCTGCAGCCACCGCCGCCTGCCGCACCCAGCAGTAATCCGTGGTCGACGCGGACACATCCGCAGAGCTATGGCAGTCCTCAGCCTCAACATTGGGGTCAGCCGCAGCGAAGTCGACCGCAGACGTATGCGCAGCCACCGGGAGCCAGTTCGCAGTACCGGCCGCTTGAGCAGCCGCAAGTAGCGGCACCTGCACCGGTACCGGTACCGGTACGTCCCGCGCCTCAGACGCAGTACTACCCGGTGGCGCCTTACGACAGTTTGTCCGGCAGTAGTTTTGGTGCACCGGCCTATCCGTATGGCGGCGCATACCCCGGGCAGTATGGTGCAGGCATGTACGGGGTGCCGGGTGGTGTTTACGCACCGGGTGGCGTACCGGGTATCGGCTGGCCCGGGTACTACAGGTAACGTGGTGAAGATAAAGCAGTAACAGTTACGAAAGTTATGTACGTGCTTACGAAGAACGTTGTTCCCCTCGTTTTTCGTGGCCTTGGCAACAAAACAGGGGAGCAACTGGATGTGCGGATGGTCCGTACTTCGTTTTTCAGTTCAGATCGAGAGGACACTGAGATGATTAAATTTAACAAAACCGTTCTTGCAGCAATGCTTGCTGGTGCTACGGCACTGTCAATGAGTTCCGCACAGGCCTGGTGGGGCCCCTGGAACAACAATGGCTATGGCGACAGAGGCTGGGGTAACAATGGCTGGGGCGACGGCATGGGTGACATGTTCGGCGACGGCGATTTCGACATGAGCTTCAGCGGTCGTGGTTCCGGTCGTGGTACCGGTCGCGGTTATGGTCGTGGTTATAACGACTACTACAACCGTGGCGGCTACGGCGGTTACGGCTACCCCTATGGTGGTTATGGACCTGGCTATGGTGGTCCTGGCTATGGTTATGGTGGTCCTGGCTATGGCGCGCCTTATGGCGGCGCACCTTATGGCGCACCTTATGGCGCACCTTATGGCGCCCCGGGGGCTCCTGCAGCACCAGCTGCACCTGCCAAGTAAGTTTGGCTTCCGGGGGACCGGTCTGCGCTCCGGCGCAGGTCTGTCCACCCGGACATTTTCAGATCTTTGTGGAGATTCGCTCATGAAACGGGCTGCAGGGATGGTCTGCGCGATAGGTATTTGCCTGTCTGCTGCGGCTTCCGGCGACTCAAATGTGCAGTTTTCCGCAAAGGCGGTCCAATCCGCACCTGATGGAAAGTCCCGACAGGCAAGCATGTATGTCGGTGACAACCAGGTGCGAATGGAACACAAGCGAGGCGATGCTGACATGATTCAGGTTTATGACATGAAGTCCAAGCGCGTCCTGGTGTTGGTGCCGCAACAAAAAGTCTATATGCAACGCGACTTGCCTGAAGGCGCAGCGGTCAATCCAATGCTGCCACAGGAGAAACATAATCCTTGCGCTACATTTCCGGATGCCAGTTGCAAGCAGCTGGGTAGCGAATCAGTTTACGGCCGATCCGTCTCAAAGTGGGAGGTTGCTGTAGTACGAGAAGGCAAGACCCTGCGCAGCCTTCACTGGATCGATGACGAGCGCGCCATGTCATTGCGAGACGTCTGGCCGGATAGCTCGGTAAGTGAATTGAACCTTACCGGTATGGAAGTTCTTGACGGACGTAATACAGAGCGTTGGCAGAGAACCATGACCGATGCGGAAGGGAAGCAGACTACGTCGAAACAATGGTATGACCCGGAGCTGCGGATTATTACCCGCGAAGAGCTGCCGGGTGGTTTTTACCGGGAGTTGAAGAGTATTAAGGTGGCACCGCAACCGCCAGCGCTGTTTACTGTGCCGGCTGATTATAAACGCGTTGAAGCTCCCGCACCCGGACAACAGTGAGACAGATGATGAAAATGCTTCAGAAAATTCTCAGTCATGGTTTGTTGATCGCGGTTATCGTGGCGGCATTCTTTCTTTACACCAATCGAGCCGAGCTGTTACCAGAATGGTTTGGCAAGGCCGAGACAGCACAGACGGCCCGTATAGATGAGCGCGCCTCGGTGCAGCCCGTTGAGCCGGGTGTAACGACTCCGGTGACCAGCGCCGGGGGCGCTACTAATCTGACGGATGATAAAGCGGCAGCCGTGTCTGTGGAGCCTGCAGTTTCTGCTGCCAGGCAAGCAGCGATTGAGCCGGAGCCAGTTTCTGCACTGGAGCCTGCAGCGGTCACCACTTTCCGACCCCTGGATTCCGGAGAGCAGGATGCCGGTGCTGCGGGCATCAAGGCGGCCGATATGCCAGAAACAGGGGCGGCTCCCACGTATCGTCCCCTGCCGAATGAAGAAGTTGATAAAAACGTTGTAGCAGCCGGCGAAGCCGATACTGGCGTTAGTGAAGTGTCTGCAGAACCGGTGCAGCCAGCAGAGCAGTTTGCAGATTCGAAGCTGACAGATCAGGAGCCGGTTCCATCGGAACAAGCGGCTGCCCCGGAAATCTCCGATGTTGCAGCAGTGAATGCCTCCAGCGACAAGCCAGGAGGAAAAACGGTGCAGCAACAACTGGAAGAGGCACGGCAGCTCTACTGGCAGAAAGATGTCAGTGCGGCCACAGAGGCTTATGAGGCGTTAGGCCGCGACTATCCCCGAGATGCAGATATCTGGGGTGAGATCGGTAACTTTTATTACAGTATTCAGCAGTCGCAGCCGGCAGGTATGGCGTACTACCGTACTGTTTCGTTATTGATAGACAAGGGCGACACAACGAAAGCACGCCAGTTGCTGGGCGTGCTCTACGAGCTGGATGCCGACCGTGGCCGTGAACTGGACGCGCGTTTGCAGCAGTCGGCCAACTGACCCGCACCATAAACAAGAGCATATTGGAGTATTGCTAGGTGGCGGAACAAAAAGACAATCAGAATGCGGATAGCGAGAGCCCGGAGGGCGAGGCTACCGTTAAGGAAGCTGCGCTAGAGGCCGAACACCGCGTCGCAACCGATATGGCCATGTATATGAGCCAGTTTGCGCGCAGCTTTGAAGCCAGTGCGCGTCGGTGGGAGCTGGTGGTTTATCCGTCTATGCTGGCCTTTATTATTCTGGCGGCATATGGCTTCTTCCTGATCTACAAGCTGACCGATGATATCGGCAAGATCACGGTGCAGATGGGGGATATCCAGCACAGTATGGTGAATATAAACAAGAACTTTTCATCGACCACGAATAACATGAACACTGTCGCCAAGAACATGGTGAAGATGACCGGTTACATGAAACAGATGAGTCAGGATATCAAGGAGCAAAATGCCGCTATGGGAGCCATCGTGATAACCATTAGGGATATGAATGAGTCGGTGGACTCCATGGCCTACACCATGCATAACATGAGTTACGACACGCGGGTCATGGGCCGGAATATGGAGGATGTCTCCGGCCCGATGCGTTTTATGAATGACTTTATGCCCTGGTGACGGGGCCTAAGAGATACAATCATGCCTAGACCGGACAAGACCGTAAGAAAACGACTAAAGAGTCTCGAGCTGCACCTTAAGGAAGAGAATCCGGTGCTCGTTTCAGCTATCGATGGATTTCGGCGGCTGTCGGGTATTGGCTACGCCACGGGCCTGCTTGATACCAGTGAATCCTACGCCACCCAGATATCCTGGTGGCCACTGATTTCGGTGCTGGGTACTTTCTCGGCTGGCAAGTCGACTTTTATCAATCAGTTCCTTACGTTCCCGTTACAGGATACTGGCAACCAGGCCGTGGATGACAAGTTCACCGTGGTTTGTTACAGCGGTGAGCGCGACGCGCGTACCTTGCCTGGGCTGGCCCTGGATGCCGATCCACGGTTTCCCTTCTACCGAACCAGTGAAGAACTCGAAAAGGTCGAGACCGGCCAGGGTAATCGTATCGATGCGTATTTGCAGCTGAAAACCTGCAATAGTGAAAATCTCAAAGGTCGCATCGTAATCGATTCTCCCGGATTTGACGCCGATGAACAGCGTTCAGCTACCCTGCGCCTGACCAATCACATTATTGATTTGTCCGATCTGGTGCTGGTGTTATTCGATGCCCGCCACCCGGAGCCGGGCGCCATGAGTGATACCCTGGCTCACCTTGTTGGTGCCACCAAGGATCGCGCCGACAGCAGCAAGTTCATGTACATCCTTAACCAGATCGATACCACCGCGCGTGAAGACAATCCGGAAGAGGTGG
>Ga0316189_10004477_pt1 | contig 13445 bp, 8 predicted proteins | sample LowCovwburrow_MG_FD_204930 | JGI IMG/M metagenome (GOLD analysis project Ga0316189, IMG submission 204930) | Coastal sediment microbial communities from Maine, United States - Lowes Cove worm burrow | ecosystem: Environmental > Aquatic > Marine > Coastal > Sediment | place: USA: Maine... | reverse complement strand
CAGGGAGCTTGAACATCGTGGTGGCCTGGATCGCGCCATTGAGTTTCTGCCGTCCGGTGAAGAACTTGATGATCGCATGAAGTCAGGCAACCAACTTGCCCGGCCTGAAATGGCGCTGTTGGTGTCTTATGCGAAGATTGTCGTGTTTAACGATCTGATGGCGCAGAAATTTGCATCCGATCCGTATCTCGAAGTTGAGCTGATGCGGTATTTCCCCGCCCGGATGTCAAAAACCTACAAGGCTGAAATCGCCAGCCACAGATTGCGGGCAGAGATTATCAGTACCTTGATCGCCAACAGTATTGTCAACCGGTGCGGTCCGTTGTTCCTGTTTGATCTGGCCAACGACACCGGTATCAAGGCCGCGGATCTTGCCAGGTTCTATGTCCTGAGCCGTGACAGTTTCGGCTTTGTGGCGATGAACGAAGCAGTCGACAGGCTCGACAACCAGATCTCAAGTGACCAGCAAATGTCCCTGTATGCACGCCTGCAGGATGGACTGATGGACGCAGTTGCGTGGTTTGCGGCCAATGAAAGCACCAAGCCGGCACTGTCAGACCTGGTGCCGGTTTATACCGATGGGATCGCAACACTGACCGGGGCGCTGTCCGACGTCCTGCCAAAGGCCCAGAAAGCCCAACTGGCGAGTGATGTCGAAGAGATTTCAGCTCTTGGACTGGAGGCGAAAATGGCCTCGAAAATTGCCGGCCTGAGATACCTGGTGCGTGGACTGGATGTCGTGCAGATTGCGCGTCCGGCAAACCGGCCGGTCAAGGAAATCGCCAGGACCTATTTCGGCCTGAGTGGAACACTCGGCATCGATCATATCCTGACCAGCGCACAGAACCTGCCCAGCGAAAGCGACTATGACCGGCAGGCGATTGCCGGTATCCGGCAGACGGTACAGCGGTCTGTGCGCAGTATTGCCGCTGACGGTGTCAAGGCGACACTGTCACAGGCTAGGCAGGATCAGGTCGCGAATATCGGGGATGAACTTGTCAAAATCACCAGAGAGGCCGACTTCTCACTGGCAAAGTTCGCCGTGATCGCCAGCCAGCTGGGCGTGCTGGCAAAAGCGTAAGTTATACCAAAGGAAGCAATTACTTCCTTTGGTATTATTCCACGACCACGGCAGTGCCGGCGGCGGTGACCATCAGCATGGAGCCGTTCTGACCAACGGTTTCGTAGTCGATGTCAACGCCGATAACGGCATTTGCGCCCAGCGCGGATGCCTTGTCGGTCATTTCCGCAACAGCGGTTTCGCGGGCATCATTGAGAACCTTCTCGTAGGCGCCTGAGCGCCCGCCGACAATGTCGCGAATCGAGGCAAACAGATCGCGGAACAGGTTTGCACCCAGTATGGCTTCGCCGGCCACGAGACCCTTGTAGGCGGAAATCCGCCGACCTTCGATAGTGTTGGTTGTTGTGACAAGCATGTGATGCCTCCGATTGCTGTGGTTCTTAACCTTGTTGAACTAGTGCCTGAAGTGTCGCATTCCGGTGAAGATCATTGCCAGTCCCTTTTCATCAGCCGCAGCAATGACATCATCATCGCGCATCGAACCACCGGGCTGGATGATCGCCGTGGCGCCTGCCGATGCGGCCTGCAACAGGCCGTCTGCAAACGGGAAGAATGCATCGGATGCGACCACGCTTCCTGTTGTCAGCGTTTCGGCGATACCGGCGGCGTCTGCAGCATCGCGCGCCTTGTGGGCGGCAACCCGGCTTGAGTCGATGCGTGACATCTGGCCGGCGCCGACACCCACAGTGGCGCCGTGCTTTGCATAGATGATGGCATTTGACTTGACGTGCTTGGCGACACGGAAGGCAAACAGCATGTCGGCCATTTCCTCTACGCTCGGGTGGCGCTTTGTTACAACCTTCAGGTCATCGGCATGGACCCGGCCATTGTCGCGCGATTGTGCAAGAAACCCGCCGGCGACTGTCTTGTAGGCAATGCCGGGCTGATCAGGATCCGCCAGACCTTCAGTTATCAGCAGGCGCAGGTTTTTCTTCGCGGCGAATACGGCTTCTGCAGCCTTGCTCACGCCGGGTGCAATGATGACCTCAGTGAAAACGTCGCAAACCACTTCCGCAGTTGCCTCGTCGATCGGCCGGTTGAAGGCCACGATGCCGCCGAATGCGCTGACCGGATCGCAGCGCAGTGCAAGCCGGTAGGCTTCCAGTGCGGTTTCAGCGGTTGCGACACCGCACGGATTGGCGTGCTTCACGATAACACACGCTGCGTAGTCGGCCGGATCGAATTCACTGACGCATTCAAATGCTGCGTCGGTATCGTTGATGTTGTTGTAGGACAACTCCTTGCCCTGCAACTGGCGCGCCGTTGCGACACCTTCGCGGATCTCGCCGGTGCGGTAAAAGCCTGCCGACTGATGCGGGTTTTCACCATAGCGCAGGGTCTGTATCAGGGTTCCGCCCAGCGACCGGCTGGTGCCGAGGCCTTCGCCTGCCTCGCCAAGCAGCCAGGTACTGACGATGGAGTCATAAGCTGCGGTACGGGCAAATGCCTTGGCCGCCAGCCTGGTGCGCGTCTGCTGCAGGGTGGATCCTGCATGCGCGCGCATTTCCTCGATGATCACGGGGTAATCAGACGGGTCGACAATCGTCGTGACATCTTTGTGGTTCTTGGCTGCAGCCCTGGTCATTGCCGGGCCGCCAATATCTATGTTCTCGACCAGGTCTGCATAAGCGCCGCCGCCGGCCAGCGTCTGTTCAAACGGATACAGGTTCACCGCCAGCAGATCGATAGCGCCGATTTCATTTTCCCGCATCGCGGCCTGGTGATCCGGGTTCGACCGCACCGCCAGTAATCCGCCGTGAACTTTCGGGTGCAGGGTTTTTACCCGCCCGTCCATGATTTCCGGAAACCCGGTCCAGTTCGAAATGTCGGTGACTTCCAGTCCCGCATCGCGCAGCGCACGCGCCGTGCCACCGGTTGAAATCAGATCAACACCAAGGCCTGCCAGATCAGTGGCAAACTCAACAAGTCCCGTTTTGTCGGAAACCGACAACAGGGCGCGACGAATAGCGCTCATCGGCCAACTTCTCCATTGCCCATTACAACTAGCCCAAGCGTTAACACGAAGGCATCAGATGCTGAACAGGAGAAGCGTCAGTTATACCAAATGAATTGGTTATCCCGCGGTCAATGGCAGCTCAGGTGCACATTGACCCTCCTGGGGCCTGGGTCTTGCTGCGGTCTTTATCCGCTTGAATGCCCATAAAACGCGATCGGGCCTGCCGGCCACACCGGAGATGACGATCTGCTGTGTGGGCCGGGCGGATTTGCTGTCCGGCAGATAGATACTGGTCTCAAGCGACAGCCTGCCGCCACGGGCAGAGAAGCGCCATCCGACCTTGTTGGGCAGTAAAAGCATGACGCAAGCCCCATCGCGGGACAGTGTTGCCTTGATCGACGGGTGCAGGTGAAAGCGGATGGCAAAGGCCGGGTCGAGAGGCACATCGGGAGCAGGAACTACCGGGACAAGGCGGTCCTCGCCACGCAGGTCTATGCCGTTTGAATCCAGAAACAGTTGCCTTTCATGCACCAGTCCGAAGGCTTTGGCATAGGCAGTGTGGCGGGCGGAAATAACGCTGCCGTGTTCTTCGCTGCTCACTTCGGCGTCAGCATGCCCGTCGGTTATCAAAGCGGGCGTGTCGAACAGCCGGCTGGTGAAGAAATTGTCGATGACGGTGCTGGTGTCCCGCTCCCCGAGCGTCATGGTCGAGTGAGCCGATGTACGCCGTGATGCGGCCTGCCATTGTGCATCGGCACCCTGCCGGCTGCCGCAATTGACAACAATGCGATGCGGCCCGTCACACAGCTCGAATGCCAGGGGCGAGCAGGTTGCGTTCAGATTACGCCCCGGAGCCGGCGGCATGCCGGTATCCATGATGATTGATGCCCTGCCATGGGCGATGCGGCAATATCCGGTTAGCGGTGCGATGGTCAACGGGCGCCCGTGGATCTGGTCTCTTTCCAGCACGGCCTTGATCCTGCCGGCACCGGTTCTGGACACGCCATTGAACACGGCAAGCCCGCCATCATTGTGCGACAGAAACCGCAGCATTGGCAGCATGCGCTCAAGTGCAGCGTTCACCGGTCCCGGTATTTCTATCAGGGCCTTGTTGAGCGCCTCACGTAACGGAACCAGCAGGACCAGCAGATCGAGCAGGGTTTGGCCGTTGCGCGATACGTGACCGCCGTCCGCCAGAATCTGATGATCGAGTTCATGGGACAGCCGGCTCAGGGCGGTTTTCTGCAAGCTCTCCAAACCGGTGGTGCCGAAAGTTGCGTAGACCATGGCGATTGCGGACATCAGCCTGTTTGTGGGGCTGAAATGATTGACACCGCGCCGTGCCAGCAGGCGGCTCTGCCGGGTCAGGCTGTTCATGAACGATACTTCAAATCCACGACTTGCGCCCTGCAGCAGGAAAGGCGCGCACTGTATCCAGTTGATGAGGCGGGTTGCCAGGGTTTGAGGCCGGCGCGCACTGGCGTTCTTGTAGACTTTCAGCTCCAGCCATTCGGCAACAATGCCGCGGGCGAAAATCCGGTAGAGCTGGGTGTTGCCGGCGTGCAGGTCATGCAGCCAGCCAAATTCGTTGAGCGCATTGTCGAATGCAGCAGGGCGGGCGTCGGGCAATTCGAATATGGAGGTTCCAGCCAGCACGGCCCGGCACCCGGCAAGTTCGAATATGCCGCGATACAGGCCCGGTGCGCGCGACGCATCACCCTTGATGATGGCGGCAAGCGGCAATCCGAGGCCGGTGCACCGAGACATGCTCAGGCTGGGGATCTGCGGGGATGTCGCACGCACAAGCCTGTTGACCAGCTGCTTGCTGCTCAGGCTGGCCAGGCCGGTCAGGACTGTCGATGCAGAATTCATGGGGCTCGAGCGCGGTTTCCGAAGTGTGCATGTTCCCGGCAGGCTGCCTTAAGGGCAGCGTTATCCTGCTGGATCTCGGTGCACATTGAAGCGCAAAGTTCGTTAATGAATTGATAACAAGCTGTGTCAGATCGCGGCTTTGTGGTCAGGATCCATTAATTTTCCGCTTCCCGGGTCATCCGGGCTGCAAAAAAACCGTCCATACCGACGGCATCGCCGATCATGTTGTGGGGAAGTGTGCGCAGATCACCGGTCTTGTTTATGAGATCGGCAGGGATCGGTGCCTCGCCAGGCGCAATCGGATGTCGTTTGAAATCGCCGTGCTCGTTCAGGAATTGGGATATCTGCTTGGGGCCTTCATCTGCAAGCAATGAGCATACGGCGTAGACCAGGGTTCCGCCCGGCGCCAGCAATGTGGCTGCCTTGCGCAGCAGCTTGCGTTGCAGTGTGAGCAGCAGTTTCACGTCGTCATTGCCCCTGACATAGGGCATGTCGGGATGACGGCGTATGGTACCGGTGGCTGAACACGGTGCATCGAGCAGGATGACGTCAAATAGCTGGTCGGGTTCAAACTCCAGTGCATCTACGGCGATGCAATTGGCCTGCAAGTTTGTGCGGGCAAGATTTTCGGTTACCTTTTCGAGGCGAAACGCGGATGTATCCAGCGCCGTCACGGTCGCGCCGGCTGCGCACAATTGCATTGTCTTGCCGCCAGGTGCACTGCACATGTCCAGTGCGGTCTTGCCCTGCAACTTCTCAAACAGGAGGGCCGGCAGCGATGCGGCAACATCCTGTACCCACCAATCGCCATCCGTAAATCCGGGCAGATCAGGAACGGCTGGATGAGGATTGTTCAAGCGCAGGCTGCCGGTGGGCAGTTTCACACCCAAGGGCTGCAATTTCCCGTCAGGTGCGCCGGTCTTGATGGTCAGGTCGATATCAGCCTTCAGCGCGTGTGCCTCGGCAATCTGCGCCGTTGTTTCAGGCCCGTAATCTGCCCGCAATCTGGTGTTCAGCCATTTCGGCAAGTTGGTATCAGTTGATGGCAGTGCAGCCATGATGGCGTCCCGGTCGCGGCTGATATTGCGCAGCACCGCGTTGATCAGACCTTTCAGCCGCTGGGCCTTTTCGTCTCTTGCAGCAAGGGCGACGCTTGTCGAGATTGCCGCGTGCGGTTCGGTTTCCATGAACAGCAACTGGGCAACACCGCACAACAGGATAACCGGCGCCCTGCCGGTGCGGGCGCGCAGTTTCTGTTCGATATAGTGTTCCAGGACAGCTTCTATCTGGCCCTTTCGGCGCAAGGCCGTAGCAGCAAGTGCGTGTGCAAAAGCGCGATCACGCGGATCGTCCACATCCGCCAGGCTGTCGGCAAGCGCATCGTCCAGGAACCGCCTCTCGTACAGGACAAGCGAGACGGCGTTGAGGGCGGCAGCACGAAGACCGAGGCCTTCCACTTCAGCCGGGGGCGGGGTGAACCTGCGGGCCCGCTGCTTCTTTTTTACCCCCACGGACCGTTTGTCCTCTTGCGGGCACCAGACCCGCGACCGGCCTTCGACCAGGGACCGGCGCCTGACGCATCCGGGCGACCTGGGGCTTCGTCAGAAAAAACCTGAGTGCCCGTCATCGACATCTGCTCCAGCGCCTCTATGCGGTTGTCTGTATTGGGGTGGGTCGAGAACAGATTGTCCATACGTGCGCCTGACAGTGGATTGATGATGAACATGTGAGCCGTAGCCGGATTTGCTTCTGCAGTATCATTTTCAATCTGCTTTGCGCCAGAGGCGATTTTGCGCAATGCATCAGCCAGCGCCTGCGGCTTGCCGCAAATTTCTGCGCCACGCTTGTCGGCAGCGTATTCACGGGTCCGGCTGATCGCCATCTGCACCAGCATGGCGGCAATTGGTGCCAGCACCATCATGGCGATTGTGCCGATCAGGCCGAGCGGGTTGTTGCGATCACGGCCACCAAAGAACATGGCAAAGTTGGCCAGCATGGAAATGGCGCCGGCGATGGTCGCGGTTACCGTCATGATCAGGGTGTCATGGTTCTGGACGTGGGCCAGCTCATGGGCCATCACGCCTTCAATCTCATCATAGTTGAGTTGCTGCAGAAGGCCCGTAGTGGCGGCAACAGCGGCATTTTCCGGATTCCGGCCGGTGGCAAACGCGTTGGGTTGCGGGTTATCCATTACATAGACCTTGGGCATCGGCAGGCCGGCATTGTCGGCAAGCCTGGCGATCATGGCATACAGTTCGGGGTTCTGTGTTTCGCTGGCCGGTTGGGCGCCGTGCATCGACAAAACAGCCTTGTCCGAGTTCCAGTAGGCATAGACATTGGTACCGGCCGCAAACACAAACGCGATGATCATACCCGTCTCTCCGCCCAGCATGAAGCCGATGACGAGAAACAGGGCCGTCATGCCCGCCAGCAACATGGCTGTTTTCATATAGTTCATTGTTTCACCTGACTGCGTGCCCGCTCTTGCAGGCGGACACGTCGACACATTGCCAAAAACCGATAATGAGCAGTATATGTTTGCTGACGCGCCATAATTCAATATTCAATGCAAAGTCAGTGATGCCGGACCAGCCACCAGAAAAACCACCACTCAGCGACGCTGCCAGGCGTGCGCTGGCCGAAGCCCGTGAAAGACGCAAGAAGACTGTATCACAGGAGCTGCCTGTCGAGATTGACGGCCGCGACGGGCCGGAACCGACAAGGTTTGGTGATTGGGAGAAAAAAGGCATCACCAGCGATTTCTAGCCGCTGAGGGCAATCTGTCCCCTTGCGGGCGTGTTGCAACTTGGGCTAGGTCCCGCGCAGGTTTCATCTAATTCGACAGGAGACAATGGCAATGGGCAGCAAGAGCTCGGTCAAGAAGGTTGTGCTGGCCTATTCCGGCGGCCTTGATACGTCCATCATCCTGAAGTGGCTGGAAACCGAACTGGATGCCGAGGTGGTGACGTTTACCGCCGACCTCGGACAGGGTGAGGAGCTGGAGCCGGCACGGGCCAAGGCCGAGATGATGGGCATCAAGGAAATCTACATAGAAGACGTCCGTGAAGAGTTCGTCCGCGATTTCGTATTCCCGATGTTCCGGGCCAACGCCGTTTATGAAGGAACCTACCTGCTCGGCACGTCCATAGCCCGACCGCTGATCACAAAGCGGCTGGTGGAGATTGCCGCCGAGACCGGCGCTGACGCCATTGCCCATGGCGCCACCGGCAAGGGCAATGACCAGGTCAGGTTCGAACTTGCGGCTTATGCGCTTAACCCGGACATCAAGGTGATTGCGCCGTGGCGTGAATGGTCGTTCAAGTCACGCACCGACCTGATCAACTTTGCCGAGTTGAACCAGATTCCGGTGCCGAAGGACAAGCAGGGCGAAGCGCCGTTTTCAGTGGACGCCAACCTGCTGCACTCATCCTCGGAAGGCAAAGTGCTCGAAGATCCCAATGAGGAGCCACCGGAATATGTGTTCCAGCGCACGGTCAGTCCGCAGGACGCGCCGGATGCGTCCACCATCGTCGAAATCGGGTTCATGAAAGGTGATGCGGTTTCAATAGATGGCAAGGCACTGTCTCCGGCCACGCTGCTGGCGGCCCTCAATGATCTGGGCCGCGACAATGGCATTGGCCGGCTTGACCTTGTCGAAAACCGGTTTGTCGGCATGAAGTCGCGCGGGATTTATGAAACACCGGGCGGCACCATCCTGCTGGCAGCGCATCGCGCCATGGAATCCCTCACGCTGGATCGCGAGGCGGCCCACCTGAAAGACAGCCTGATGCCGCAATATGCCAAGATGATCTATAACGGCTTCTGGTTCGCGCCGGAGCGCGAAATGCTGCAGGCGCTGATCGACAAGAGCCAGGAACATGTGGAGGGCACGGTTCGCCTGAAACTGTACAAGGGCAATGTCACGGTTATCGGACGCGCCTCGCCGAAGTCGCTTTATTCGGACGAACTGGTGACGTTTGAAGATGATCGCGGTGCCTATGACCAGAAGGACGCCGAAGGCTTCATCCGGCTCAATGCGCTGCGGCTGCGGACCCTTGCAGCACGTAAGCGCAACACCTAGATACAGCCTACCCTGAAACAGCGGTTGAACTGTCCGCTTCAATATGCGCATTCCGCGCCAGTGATTGCTGTGTTACACGCGCGGTTAACTCAACCGATTTTCAAGTCCGGAAACGCTATGTCTCTTAGAAACATCGCCATCATCGCGCACGTCGATCATGGCAAGACCACCCTGATCGACCGGCTGCTTGCGCAGTCCGGTACCATGCGTGACAATGCGCGCATGGCTGACCGCGCCATGGATTCCAATGATCTGGAGCGCGAGCGCGGCATCACAATCCTGGCCAAGGTCACCTCGGTCGACTGGCAGGGTGATCGCATCAATATTGTCGATACGCCGGGCCATGCCGACTTTGGCGGCGAAGTCGAGCGCATCCTGAACATGGTTGATGGTGCCATCCTGCTGGTCGACGCTGCCGAAGGCCCGATGCCGCAAACCAAGTTTGTGCTGCAGAAAGCCCTAAAGATCGGTCTTCGTCCGATTGTGGCGATCAACAAGATCGACAAGGATGAAGAGCGTCACCAGGAAGTGATCAATGAGGTCTTCGACCTGTTTGCAGCCCTGGACGCCGACAATGACCAGCTTGATTTTCCGATCCTGTACGGGTCCGCCAAACAGGGCTGGATGGCGCTTTCGCCGGAAGGCCCCAAGGACGACATGGCCCAGCTGCTTGACCTGGTGGTGAAGCATGTGCCGGAACCCGTTGTCGAAGACGGGCCGTTCCGCATGCTGTCCACGACCATTGAGGCCAATCCCTATCTGGGCCGCATTCTTACCGGCCGCATCCGGTCGGGTTCGGTGAAACCGAATCAATCGATCAAGGCGCTGAACCGCGACGGCAAGCTGGTGGAGCAGGGCCGCGTATCAAAAGTGCTGGCGTTTCGCGGGCTCGAAAGAACCCCGGTTGAAGAAGCCAAAGCCGGTGACATTGTTGCGCTGGCCGGCCTGTCCAAGGCGACCGTGGCAGATACACTGTGTGCCCCGGACGTGACCGAGGCGATTGCCGCGCAGCCGATCGATCCGCCGACACTGTCGATGACCTTCCGCGTCAATGACGGACCGCTGGCCGGCAAGGAAGGCGACAAGGTGCAAAGCCGCGTCATCCGTGATCGCCTGCTGAAGGAAGCCGAAGGCAATGTGGCACTGCAGATCACCGATCTCGACGGTGAAGCCTATGAAGTGTCGGGCCGCGGAGAACTGCAACTGGCCATTCTGATCGAGACCATGCGGCGCGAAGGCTTTGAACTGACTGTCGGGCGCCCGCGCGTGGTCATGCAGGTGGACGAGGAAACCGGGCAGCGCCTGGAGCCTGTGGAAGAGGTCATCATCGACGTCGATGAGGAGTTCTCCGGAGCCGTCGTGCAGAAACTGTCGGAACGCCGCGCCGAACTGAAAGACATGCGCCCGTCAGGCGCAGGACGCCAGCGGCTCGTCTTCCACGCGCCGACCCGTGGCCTGATCGGCTATCAGAGTGAACTCCTGACCGACACCCGTGGCACCGCCATCATGAACCGGCTGTTTCATAACTATGCCTCACACATGGGCGTCATCCCGTCGCGCCATACAGGCGTGCTGTTGTCCAATGGCGACGGTGAAGCGGTGGCTTACGCCTTGTGGAAGCTGGAAGATCGCGGGCCGATGTTCGTGGAACCGGGCATGAAGGTCTATAACGGCATGATCGTCGGTGAGCACACGCGCGGCAATGATCTTGAGATCAATGTGCTGAAAGCCAAGCAACTGACCAATATGCGCGCGTCGGGCAAGGACGATGCGGTGTTGCTGACCCCGCCGATCCGCATGACGCTTGAAAAGGCCCTGAGCTATATTACCGATGATGAGCTGGTGGAGGTCACGCCAAAATCGATCCGGTTGCGCAAGGCCATTCTCGATGTGCATGAACGCAAGCGCGCCTCTCGGCGCGATGATGAAGCGCTGAGCGCGTAAGTCGGATTTCTACACGATTTTGCCCTGATCATCCGTCACATATGTGATGTGATGCTCGGGGCATTTTTTTTATCAAGCTGGTCAGGACAATCGCGTTCCAACCAATAACAGCAAGGCTTTTCCTCATGGCGAATGAACAGGACATCAAACCGGCACTGGTGAACTGGGACTGCATTCATGGCCTGCCTGATTTTGCCGCGATCGACGACGGTGATTTCAAGACTGCATTTGCACCGGCCATGGCGCGTCACCTGGCCGAGATAGAAGCGATCGCCGATAACCCGGACCCGGCGACTTTCCACAACACCATTGATGTCCTGGAACTGTCCGGCGGGCACCTGCGCAAAGTCCAGGCATTGTTCTGGAATCGGGCCGGTACCGACAGCACGCCGGCGATCCAGGCAATGGAACGTGAAATTGGTCCGGAGCTGGCAAAACACCAGTCTGCCATTTTCATGAACGATCGGCTGTTTGCCCGGATTAGCGCCCTGCATGACAGCCGCAAGGAAAGCGGCTTTTCGCCTGAACAGATCCGGGTGCTGGAACAGCATTACAAGAGTTTCGTGAAGCAGGGTGCAAAACTGGCTGGGGCTGAAAAGCAGAAACTTGCCGCGATCGATCAGCGGCTGGCGGCGCTGGCGGCGCAGTTTGGCCAGAACGTGCTGGCTGATGAGAAAGACTGGATACTGGTTCTGGAGAAGAAGGAAGATCTGGCCGGATTGCCGGACAGCCTGATTGCCGCCATGGCAGAAGCTGCCGCCCAGCGCGGCCATGACGGCAAGCATGTGGTCACGCTGTCGCGGTCGATCATTGAACCGTTCCTGGTCTCCTCGTCGCGGCCTGATTTGCGTCAGCTTGCCTTTGATGCCTGGGCCGCCCGTGGTCAGAACGGTGGCGATAGTGACAATACCGAGACTGTGGCGGAAACCCTGAAATTGCGGGACGAGAAAGCACGCCTTCTGGGTTATGAGAGTTTCGCGGCACTGAAGCTTGACGGCACCATGGCCAAGCGCCCTGAAGCGGTACAGGACCTGCTGGGCAAGGTATGGCCGGCAGCGAAAGCCAGCGCTGCAGACCACGCGGCAATGCTTGCAGAGATTGCTGTAGCCGAAGGGCACAATGAGCCGCTGAAAGCCTCTGACTGGCGCTACTACACTGCAAAGCTGCGGGAACGGGAGTTCGACCTGGATGAAGCCGTGGTCAAACCGTATCTGCAGCTGGAGAACATGATCAAGGCGGCATTTGACGTGGCCGGACGATTGTTCGGGCTGTCGTTTACCGAGCTTGGTGATGTGGCGGGCCCGCACCCGGACGCCAGAGTGTTTGAAGTGCGCAATCGCGCAGGCGATGTCAGCGCGATTTTCATTGGCGATTACTTTGCCCGGTCATCGAAACGATCAGGCGCCTGGATGAGCCTGTTGCAGAAGCAGCATGGCCTGGACGGCGGTCAGTTACCCATTGTGTTCAACGTGATGAACTTTGCCAAACCGGCAAAGGGAGCGCCGGCCCTGTTGTCGCTCGATGACGCGCGGACACTGTTTCATGAGTTCGGCCATGCACTGCACGGCATGTTGTCGAGTGTGACCTATCCGTCTGTTTCGGGCACATCGGTTTCGCGGGACTTCGTTGAACTGCCGTCGCAATTGTATGAGCACTGGCTGACGGTGCCGGAGATCCTTCACAAACATGCTGTTCACGTGGAAACCGGGAAACCGATGCCACAGGAATTGCTGGACAAGGTGCTGGCTGCCCGGACCTTCAATTCCGGCTTTGATGCGATTGAGTATACTTCATCAGCCATTGTCGACATGCGGTTCCACCAGACGTCCGGCAATGGGGAAGCAAGTCAGGATCCACTGGGTTTTGAAGCAGATGTACTGGCCGAACTCGGCATGCCGGAAGCCATCATCATGCGGCACCGCACGCCGCATTTCCTGCACGTGTTCTATGGCGACGGCTACGCGGCCGGCTATTACAGCTATATGTGGTCGGAAGTGCTGGATGCGGACGCGTTCAATGCATTTGAAGAGGCAAGCGATCCGTTTGATCCGGCGCTGGCAAAACTATTGCACCAGCACATATATTCATCCGGGGATTCCGTTGACCCGGAAGCGGCCTACACCGCATTCCGCGGGCAAATGCCGACGCCGGATGCCATGCTGCGCAAACGCGGCCTGGCCGCTTGACGCGGATCGAGTACCGTTAGTCGCGATCGCCTGACAGCAACGAATCTTCGCGAAAATGACGGTCGAACGGAGTTAGATTTTATCGTTGTTTCTCCAGCACCCACTGCCGTCATCCCCGTGAAAACGGGGATCTAATGCCAGATCGGCAAGTGTATCCGGCGTGGATTGGATTCCCACTTTCGTGGGAATAGCGACAGTGCGATGAAGGTCGAAGCCCTGTCTATGGCTCATCCGTATCGGCATGCGGCAACCCACCATGGATCCCCGGCACGGTGGCCGGGGATGACATTTTTCCAAAAACAACGAACTTGGATTCCAGTGTCG
>Ga0316189_10004476_pt1 | contig 13446 bp, 10 predicted proteins | sample LowCovwburrow_MG_FD_204930 | JGI IMG/M metagenome (GOLD analysis project Ga0316189, IMG submission 204930) | Coastal sediment microbial communities from Maine, United States - Lowes Cove worm burrow | ecosystem: Environmental > Aquatic > Marine > Coastal > Sediment | place: USA: Maine... | reverse complement strand
CGGCTTTGGATGACATCCTCGCCCAGAGCAAACCCACGGATCTTTGGTATACACAGGCGGTGCAACTTCGCGCGGAATGGCGTACTAAAGTCAGTGTTGAGCACTCGGGGACAAAATTTGCACTGGAAGCATTGCAAATGCTGGATGGGGCACTTCTCCTGAAAAAGGATCTCGACCTGTACATACTTCGAGCTGGAACCGGCGTGTTAGTAGATGACCCCAGGGTTTTTGTTGAGACTGCCTGGCATGTTCGATTTCTGATAGAGGGCAGCCTTGAGCGTGCTCAACGCGGAGAGCTCGAGATATCCTCTGCCCAGGAACAATTAATGGCCGACCGGTTGGAGGGCATTTTACAAGAGATGCAAGGAGAGTTCGTTTGGCCCGTTGCAGATCGTGCTGCAACAATACGCAAAGATATTGAGGTCACACTGACCAGGTTGCGAAACAAGCGGACATAGCGGTGAGCACTTGCTAAATCACCCTGCCCACAAGCGGGATAAATACCAATCTCGCCGCTCACTGTTTTTATTCGTGGCCCAGCGAATCGTTAGTGACTCGGCGATGTCAGAGCTGGTTAGCTTCGAAATAACAGTGAACCTCTTTGGAAACCAATTCCCAAAGCGCCTCTGTACCCGGCGCTTTAGAGGCAAAAAAACCACGTTTACCACGATCCGCGGCATGCATCCTTCCTCGAGGTTACACCGCGCTGACTTAGATCAATAATCCCGGCAGTTTACTGCCGAGCAATTTAGCACGGCATGCCAAATTTAGAAGTAGTTCCCGCCATAGGTCATTGAAATTGTAACGAAAAAATACAACAAACCAAGCAAAGACTCGATTATTTTCCAGTTAGTAATTCTCACCTGATTAGTTTATAACGTGTTCATGAAGGGGTTGTCAGTAAGGCGGTCTCCCACTCTAATGATGATTTGCTAGGCAAGCATAGTGGATTCATTGAAGTAGCATGAAGCGTGACCTGGGTTCAGGAGAGTGGCACTGGTTCCGAGCTGACGGTGTAGCACAGGAGTGGTTGTCATAGACAGGGAAAGCATTGGCGCTATGGAGAGCGGCCAGAACGGGGAAAAGACGCAAAGGGGGCCTAATCGGCCAGGGATCAAGCGTCGTCAAGCGATACTTAATAGCGCTGAAGAGCTGCTACAGGGGAGTTCTTTTCTGGAGATCTCCTACGCCGATATAGCCGCGCGAGCAGGTTTACCCGTATCATCTTGCTACCACTATTACCGGGACAAGTTTGAAGTTTTCCAGGCACTTGACCGGAATCTCAGCGAGAAATTTGCTAGTCATTTTGACTTTGAAAGTAATCAATGGCTGGGTATGGATAGCTGGTTACACGCTATCGATATCTATACTCAAAAGTGCCGTGAATTCACCAGCCAGCACCCTCTGGCAGGCGAGCTGTGGTTCAAGGGGAAGCTGCCCGCTGAGATCAGCCCAACCGCCTCCCGGGATTTCGGAATTGCACAACGCTTTGAAAGCATGCTCAATCGTCAGTTTGAGTTGCCCGACATACCCAATCGATCAGGTATTTTCTACTGCGCATGGGAAATATTTGAGCACGTCATGGCCAGTATCTGGTTGACCAATCTCGAGAGGGACTGGATTTTTGAGGAAGCCAACAAAGCTACCAAAGCCTATCTGGGGCACTATCTTCCGCTGGCGTTACCGAGGAGGGGTTAGCTGAAAGCGGGTTGGACAATAACCTGACTTATACTTGCTTTGGCAACCGCTCTCGATATTCTCACCGGGGGTCGCAATTGCCGGCTAGGGACCCTGCTCCATAGTAGGTTCCATCATGTCTATGGCTCCGAAAGTACAATCAGCTTGTCACTGACCGCTTGGCGCAGCTGCTTTAAAATCCGAGTCCGGGGCAATCCTTGGTCTCCCAAAATCTCTGCCACGGTGCGACGACCGTCCATAGCGGTGATAAAAGACTCCCACCCAGGGGACAGTACTTTCATTTTGGGTACTCCCATTTGAAGTATTTGGCGATGCTCACTACTGGGAGCTTTGGACAACTCTGTTGCGGGGGCAAATCCGGGAATCGACTGATCTATTTCACTCGCCTTCTGTGCAAGCCCAGGTTGGGCTGGCATGTCTATCATTTCACGAATTTCTCCGGCATCCAACTCTCGCACGGGTAACTCTTGCCTCGGTAATCCCCCTTGAACAATAACCGATGCAGGGTACTTGGCTGCCATCTCCGCAAGTAACCCCATATTGATCAGCTTCAAAAGACCCAGCAACTCACCATACTGTGGATCCCTGCCCACCTCGGACACATAGTCGTGAAACTTGTCGCGCGCCAGCGGCCCATCGGTGAGCTCTGAACCGGCAATCGCCTGATCGATCAGCTCACGATCATGGGCCACCAGGATCGAGTACATTAATTGGAAGGTGTGGCGTTGCTCATCACCAAAGTAAAAATAGCCCTTGGGTCGGTGGGCAATGTGATTGGGCAGTACATCTTGCACTGCATATCGTAAGATTTTCTTATCGGTAAACAGTGCCGGGTGCCGCACCACAGGCACCGCAGCCAGAAATTCCAGTAGTCTATGATCCAGGAATGGGACCCGGCTTTCTATTGAGCTTGCCGATGAGGTGCGATCCTCGTGCCATAAATGCGTATCCAGATTTTGGCGGTAGTAGCCCTGGTACATGTCCATAGCGCTCCGATCTAAAGAGCGGTTGGCTGATTGGCAAATAAAGTCCTGCTTCAGGTAGCCGCGTTCAATGACGTCTTTGTAGGCCAGCAAATATCCAGCTTCCAAGGCGGAATCCAAGGTCTCTTTCATGCGCATGGTATCTTCCACCGCAGCCCAGTCTGACTCCTGCCAGGAGGATTTTGCACCCACGGCCCAATCCATATAGCCACCGGCAAACTCATCTGCACCCTGCCCCAGTAATATCACTTTCAGGTTGGGGTATTTCTGCCTGGCAAAGGCGTGCAGGTAATATTTGTAGAGCTGCTCAGGCCCCGACTGCGGTAGTTCACAGGTCCACAGCACTTGTCGCCAATGATCGGGGGTAATCTCCGTTTGCCTGTGATTAAAAAATACCTGGTGGTTGGGCTGCTTGAGGTAATCCGCCACCTGCACTGACGCCGCCATATCACCGCTGCCCAAGGTGCTCTTGGAGGACACACTGAACGTCGGCACAGTCTGATAACGACTGGCCAGTGCAGCAACCGCTGCCGAATCCACCCCCCCGCTTAAAAATACGCCGAGATCCACATCGGTCATCAAGCGCATGCGCACACTGTCTTCAAGAATTTCACGATAGTGGTCTATATACCATTGTTGCGGCCGAGCGCGCTGATCACTATCGCGCTGCGGAAGCTGCCAATAGGAATCCACACTATGCTGGCCAGTGTGCAGGTCGAGATCCAGTATGCTGCCAGCGGGTAAGCGATTAACACCTCGATAAAAGGAGGGCAGCTCTCGACCTCGGGTATCCTGTGTCTTTTCCAGGGACAATGCCGCATGCCAATCAAACACCCTCGGCACACCCGGGTGGGCAAACAGGGCTTTTAGCTCCGAGGCAAATACCAACTGCTTGCCATCCTCGGTAATGCAGTAAAACAGCGGCTTAATGCCAATGCGGTCACGGGCCAGTAACAGGCGGCCCTGCTGCCTATCCAAAATCGCGGCGGCAAACATACCGTTAACCGGTTCAAACAACCCTTTGCCGCGGTTGAGATAAAGATAGGGAATGACCTCGCAATCTGAATGCGTCTTCAGCGAATAGTCGGCCGGTAGCGAGCGGCGGATTTCCCGGTGGTTATAAATTTCACCATTGACCATCGCACAAAGGCGCCCATCAGCCGCTTCAAAAGGCTGCTGACCGGTATCAAGATCAACAATAGCGAGACGTTTAAAAACAAAACCCACGTTGTTCCACAACATAGTATGGGTATCGTCAGGCCCGCGATGCTCCATGGCAACGCCCATGGCCAGCAATATTCGCCGGCCCTGTTCCGGGCTCAATTCGCGGCCATCAAGATTGATATAACCGCCTATTCCACACATCGATACTTATTCCTACTGGATAATGCCCATATTAGCCTGGCGATAGGTTGCCGGTACAGCGCCGTGGCCACCATCGAACTCAGAGTCAGATGGCAAAGACCAGGGGCCTTTGGATTCCGACCAGTTAAAAGGCGATGACCCCGGTAAAACCGAGTTAGCGTTCTCAAACCACCGCTTCGCTCCACTGTCAATACTATATACTCAGGACTTCTGCTCCAGCAGCTCCATCGAGTGCATCCAGAAGCGATGGCATTGCCAGAACTGCTGAGCCAATACCACCAGGGCAAGCAGCAGGGCAACAACAGACAGAACAGGGTTAGAGTCACTCAAGCCCAGTAAGGCACCACACACCACCAGGATAGCGACAACAATAAAAGACCTGACGTGATCGCGCCATCGGGCAGGCGCCATTTCATCGAAGAAATAGGCATTCGCCGGATCCTGCCTGGCGCGTCGCATCACCATGTGGTTGGCGATGATTGACACGGCAAACGTCGCCGCCAGTATCATAAACCACACACCCAGTGATTCAGGGCCAAGCATGTCGATAAGGGCAAACTCGCACAATCCGATAAAAAATGGAACGATCGTGTCCTCGAGAGTGGGCAGCCAGGTAAAACGCAGGACGGTGCTCACGTACAATAACCAGATCAGCAGAATTCCCATAAATGCAGCCAGCATTTGCAACCAACCAATGACAGCCTCCCAGCCGCCTTGCCAGAGAAAGACACTGTCACCAGCCTTGGTCCAGTAGATCTCCAGCGCCAGCGCCTGGATCATGCTAAGTACAGTAATCAGAATTGCCGGCAGTAATTCCCGTGCACGTTCGATATTTTTATCCATGGGGTGACCTCGGCCTGGGGTTGAATGGACCAATGTATCGCCTTTTAGAGTACGTGCCAATAATTGGCGCTAATTAGCCTATCTCCACATTTAAATGACAGGTATAGCATCTAGCGTGAAATATTCTTATTGATATAAGATGACATAAGTGGCATATTAATACCATTAATGATGCTCAAAGTGATATAAAAGGCACTTTATGAAAATATTTGTCGACATATCAGATGATTTAGCACTTCGAGAGATCGGCAACCGCGCTGCGCAATACCGCCTCAATCGAAACCTGACCCAGGATGCTCTGGCACATGAAGCGGGTGTATCAAAACGGACAATTGTCAGGCTCGAGCAAGGTCATTCCACACAAACTTCAAATCTCATCCGCATATTGCGGGCTTTGAAGCTTCTGGGAAATCTGGAAGCACTCATTCCCGAACCTGCGATCAGCCCGATTCAACAGGTCAAAATGCAGGGTAAAAAAAGAAAGCGCGCCTCATCACCTTCTAAAAAAGCAAAATCTGATGCTCCCTGGTCTTGGGGTGACAATGCACAGGGGGATAACGAATGACCCTGGCAGAGGTGAAACTTTGGGGCAAAACAATCGGAGCCGTAAGCTGGAACGAAGAGAGCAATCTCGCGCACTTCGAATATGACCCTGAATTCAGCAAGAGCGGGATCGAAGTTGCACCGCTCACCATGCCACTCTCCAACCAGATTTACACCTTTCCAGCACTGCCTGGCGAGACATTTCACGGTCTCCCAGGATTACTGGCCGACTCTCTGCCCGATGATTTCGGCAACGCCCTGATCAATGCTTGGCTCGCAAAAGAGGGGCGGGAGCCCGGAAGTTTCAATCCGGTCGAACGACTTTGCTATACCGGTAACAGAGGCATGGGAGCACTCGAATATGCCCCCTCTGAAGGTCCTTCGGGAACCAAAGCAAACCAGATTAACGTGAGCGCGCTAGTCGAGCTCGCCAGTGAAATTCTGAGCAGGCGTAACAACCTTCAGGGATCGCTCGCGCCAGTGGACCGCGAAGAATCCTTACAGGATATTCTCCGCGTCGGGACATCGGCAGGTGGCGCGCGCGCCAAAGCCATCATCGCCTGGAACCCAGAGACAAATGAAGTTCGCTCTGGTCAGATCAAAGCCGGAAGCGGATTTTCCTATTGGCTACTCAAATTCGACGGCGTTTCCGGCAACAAAGACAAAGAACTCGAAGACCCGGCTGGTTACGGCCTGATCGAATACGCCTATTACAAAATGGCTGTTGCAGCCGGTATCGACATGAAGGAATGCCGCTTACTTAAAGAAAATGGCCGCAGCCATTTTATGACCCGGCGTTTTGATCGCACTGATCGCGGACAAAAAATCCACATGCAGTCTTTCTGCTCGATGGAGCATTTCGATTTCAAAAAGGCCGGGGCCTACTCTTACGAACAGGCATTACGCACCATTCGTAAGCTCGAAATGTCCATGGAAAGCGTAGAAGAGCAATTTCGACGCATGGCCTTCAACATCATCGGACGCAATCAGGATGATCACGTCAAGAACATCGCCTTTCTCATGGACCAATCCGGCACATGGTCATTGTCCCCGGCTTTCGACATGACTTACAGCTACAATCCAAGCGGGGCCTGGACGCGCGACCATCAAATGTCACTCAACGCCAAGAGAGACAGGTTTGATGTGAAAGACTTCAGAGCCTGTGCAAAAAATGCGTCGATGAAGCGAGGGCGCGCGGAAGAAATCCTCAAAGAGGTTCAGGACGCCGTCCTGAAATGGAACAGCTTTGCCAAAGAGGCAGGCGTTCCTGACGATGTCGCAAAGAGCATCGCCAACGCCCAGCGTACTGATATCTTAGGGTAGGTGGATTTTGACACGTTAATCCTGTCAGATCGCATAGGTGCAGAGGGTGCGCTCTAGCGCAGCCGGGTGCTTATCTGTTCACCGGCAGCTTCAGTACCAATAAAAAATCCTATTTGGCAATAGACCATCCTACCAGAAGAAAAGTATGCTATACCTCTCGTCAGCAATGTAACCAGGATAACCGGGGGACCTGATATGAAAGCCAGGATCATGCAAACAATCGTGGTATTGAGCCTATTGTTGACCGGCGCGGTTTCAGCCGCCAACAAGGGGGGTACCGTTACCATGGAGTACTACTACAAGATAAAGTGGGGACACCAGGCGGAGTTCATCGAGCTTTACAAGAAGAATCACCTGCCCTTGTTGAACGTCCTGCTGGAAACCGGTCACATGTTGTCTGTCCGAACGGAGCGGCCTACCCTACACCTTCCCGAGGATAAACGCTGGGACTACCGGGTTACAATTGTTTTTCGCGATGCAGATACCGCCTTGAGTGAACCTCCAGAAGACTGGGAGGAAGCGAAGGCCCGGTTGTACTCCGACCTGGACGCCTTTAACAGGGAGGAGAGCAGGCGCTTTGAATTAGTGGAAGCACACTGGGACGTTGCTATATCAGAGGTGGAGCTGGACTGAGCTCCGGACCGCAGAAAATTGTGATGCGTTAAGAACAACACTCGGCATCAACTCACAATGTGCAACACCATAGGAATGGACATCGAGTTGAATTCGGTGGCGGTTTTTCAACAGCCCGTCTGAGCTGCAACACCTGATGGAGACAGTAGGCTTGACCTGCCGATGATTCGCGACAGATATGAACCGATTAAAGTGCAAATCAACACGGTATCTTCTGTACCCAGGTTTCGCTACCATTCGACTGGTGCGATCTACCGGGAGAGAAAACAGTGAACTTCAGCATTTCCCCTATCGAGGCCAGGATTCTCGGTTGCCTGATCGAGAAGGAAGCGACTACCCCGGACGTGTACCCGCTGACCCTGAACAGCCTGCTCACCGCCTGTAATCAAAAGTCAAACCGTGAACCGGTAATGAACCTCACCGACGACGACCTGCTGCCTGCGCTGGACAACCTCGGGGATAGGACACTGGTGTCCACCTGGAAATCCGATCGCAACCGGATGATCAAGTACCAGCACAAGTTGCACCACCGGGTATTCGACGAGTTCAATTTCACCCTGCCCGAACTGGCGGTACTCGGCGTATTGTTCCTGCGTGGGCCGCAGACGGTGGGTGAAATTCGCTCCCGTTGCGCGCGCATTCACGACTTTGACAAGCTGGACGAGGTAGAAGGTCTGTTGGCTGCCCTGGAGGACAATGCCGATGGCCCCTACGTCAAAATGCTGCCGCGGCAGGCGGGGCGCAAGGAGCCCCGCTACGCTCACCTGTTTTGCGGAGAACCCGATGAGACCGCCATAGCTGCCACCGCGATTCAGTCGGCCGCCAACGGTACGCAATCACGGATAGAGGCGCTGGAACTGGAAGTCACCGAGCTGAAGTCTGAATTACGGGAACTGACACAACGCTTCGAAGAATTCGCCAAACAATTTGAATAGCGGGGCGATATCTGCCGCCGGGAGACATGTGCAGCGTCGATTATTCACCCCGGAATTGGTTATTTTCTTGCGCTGAATCACTACCAGCTTTCCTGGACCTGGAAACTCCGCTCCACTTGGAGTTTAATCTGATACGCGCACCACAACGTAGCGTTGAAGTTTTTATGGATATTGTGTTCTTACTCGCCGTAGCGTGCGTCATTGTCATCTTGCTTTTTGACCTGACCAATGGTTTTCATGATGCCTCGAATATGATCGCCACCGTGGTGGCCTCTCGGGCCATGACGCCGGTGCAGGCTGTCATGGTAGTCGGAACGTTTCATTTTATAGGACCGATCCTGGGTGGCACTGCGGTAGCTAACACCATAGGAAAATTTCTCGATGTAAGCTCCCTGGAAGTTGTGGTATCGATGGCGATCATTCTGTGTGGCCTAAGCGGTGCCATATTCTGGAATTTGTTGACCTGGTGGTTTGGTATTCCTTCGTCTTCATCCCATGCATTGGTAGGCGGCCTGGTCGGGGCAGTGGTTTTCGCCTCCGGCCCGAGCCACGTGGTCTGGGGGTTTGCTCAGTCGCTGCAAGGGGAACTCACCGGTGTGACAAAAGTCATCCTGGCCCTGGTCATTTCTCCATTGGTCGGTTTCTGGGTTGGCTTCGGTTTGCACCGGCTGATGGGACTCCTGCTGCACGGCGCACGCCCAACAATGAATCGTCACCTGCGCCATGTGCAGTGGCTCTCCGCCGCCGGTTTATCATTCTCCCATGGTGCCAATGACGCCCAAAAGAGCATGGGCATTATTACCATGGTGCTGGTTCTCGGTGGCTACATCAGCGAGTTTGTCGTTCCGCTTTGGGTAGTACTGTCCTGTGCCACTATGATTACCGTGGGTACGCTCATGGGGGGATGGCGTATTGTGCGCACGGTGGGTTTCGGAATTTATAAGGTGCGGCCACTGCATGCCGTCGATGCGCAATTGACATCTGCCGTGGTGATCTTCGGTGCATCGGCAATAGGGGCACCGGTATCCACTACTCACGTAGTGAGCTCCTCCATTATGGGTATCGGCGCCTCGGAGCGGCCCAAGGCCGTGCGCTGGGGTAAGGCCCAGGAGATTATCAGTACCTGGCTGATCACGATTCCAGGTGCGGCGGTAGCGGCGGTAGTAATTTTCTGGCTGGTGCGCCTGATCACGGGTATCGGATGATGACGCGCAAACGGCTCAATAGGAGAATTAGTAATGAATGATGCAAAAAAGTCACTGATGAAGCGGCTGATAGATCGCGTTTTTCCAAGCATGCCCGACTTTTACGGGCTGATAAATGAGCAATGCGATATTGCTGTGGAGTCGATGGAGGTGTTCTGTTTGTACCTGGAGAGTGGCGATAAGAAACTGGCTCGCAAGGTGCGCGAACTGGAGCACGCGGCCGACAGCTTGAAAAATCGCAATATTCAGATTCTGAACGCCTCATTCTCCACGCCCATGGACCGCGAAGACCTGTACGATGCAATTGCTGGTATCGACCATATCATCAACTTCGCCAAAACTACCGTATTTGAATTGCGAATATTTAAAACAGATACCGACGAGTGTATGCAGAAGCTGTCCCGGCAGTTACTGGCTGGAGTAGAAGCACTTCGCAGCGGTTTCGCTCTGCTAGATACGGATCCTAGCGCTGCAGAGCCCTTCGCCATGCAGGCACACAAAGCCGAACGCAGAATGAAGAAAATCTACCGACGTGGACTGGTAGAGCTTTTGGATAAAGAGCGTTTCCGGAAGCGTCACCTGAAAAAATCTAATCACCAGGAAGATCTCGCTTTAGATTTTGTGCTCTATGTGATGAAAAAGCGAGAAATTTACCGTCACCTTTCCCATGCCGCCGATCGTCTGTCGCGCGTCTCGGAACTGCAACGGGATATCGTCGTCAAGCTGATCTGAAGCAAGAGGAGAGTCCAGGGGCCAAGTACTGGGGCTGCCCGACCGACTCGCTGAACAAATGCCGTTATGGGCCATGTCATTCCAGCACGGTGTGTGCAGCACTCACGGCGGGTGGCTTGATCATCGTGTATTCCCCCGATCCGTTTCTCGCAAATCTTGAGCGCAGTGTCGTACCTGCGACTTAGTTTACAGCATATGCCGGCGGTGGGTGTGCCGTGTGAATTCCAATGTTGAGCACTAACTCGGACGCGTCATACTTAGCACGTGAAAGATCTACCTACACTGCTCTATCATCTGTTGACGCTTCTTATCAACTTGCAGCGCCCGGCGGTTCATCATGACTAACGTTTCTCAGCCAGACAAAGGGCAATCTGTGGAATATCGACTTTTCCCGCTGTGAATCTATCCACCTACAATCTCACTGGGTCATGCTGGATGTTAATATTAATACAAGACGAATCATGGGTTTTGCAACTCATGCTGGAAACGTAGAAGGGATCACAACGCGCCGACTATTTAACCGCATACTTGCGAAAGATTATCACCCAGATGGATCAGCACAGATAACAGACCCATTATTTACCCATCACCGCTGGCACGCCGATCGCCTTCTGATTTAGAATTTGTACGACACACCCACTTGCAATTAATTTCCCACGTGTGTATATTGTTGACCGATCGGTTTTAAATGTTGGGAAACATGGCTAAAAGATTCTCATCCAGGTCCGTAGGCCGGCCCCGTGAGTTCGACCAGGAGGCCGCTCTTGAAGCGGCGATGGATGCGTTCTGGTCCAAGGGATACGAGGCGACATCGATGTCGGATCTGTGCAGTTGTACGGGCTTGCACAAAGGGAGCCTGTACCAGGCCTTTGGCGACAAGCACAAGTTGTTTATGGAGGCATTGCGGCATTATGCGGATGTGGAATTTCGCGAGGTTGCCGCCGTTGCGTTTCAATCTGACTCGCCGCTTAAGAATATCCGGGCGGCCGTGGCCAAGATCTGTAGCGATGCGGGGCAGGGAAAAGGCTGCATGATTATCAACTCGATGGTTGAGTTGGCTCCGCACGACCCGACTGCCAGGGCGGCATTGCAGTCGTTTGTTGAGCAGCGATTGAGAGTGATGACCGACATGATAGCCAAAGCGCAGGAACTGGGGGAGATTCGAAGTAAGCAAGACGCTTACAAGCTGGCGCGCCAGTTGATGGTGACCCTGGCAGGGTCTGCAGCGATGATGAAAGGGTTTATGGACTCTGGTGAGATCGACGAAGTGATGGAAGATTTGATCGAATCCTGGGTGTGAGTTTTTTTGACCAATTTATGACCGATCGGTAATTTATAGTAACTGAAAGGAGAGAGAAAATGGGTACCTATTTCAAGGCGATAGATTCCTTTGCGGCAGCGTTGACACGCTATGTCATCGCAAACCGCTGGCTCGTGCTCATGGTGGCCGTCATTATTGTCGGCCTGATTGGCATCGGTGCCGGGAAACTGGAGTTTTCCACTAATTACCGGGTGTTCTTTTCCAAGGCAAACCCGGAGTTGCAGGCATTTGAAAACCTGCAGAACACCTACACCAAGAACGACAATTTCTTTTTTGTCGTCGAGCCCGCCGCTGGCGCTGCCTTTGACAGCAAGACGATGACCGCGGTTGAGGAACTCACCGAAGCTGCGTGGAAGATTCCCTACGCAATTCGCGTGGATTCAGTGAGCAACTTCCAGCATACCTATGCGACCGAGGATGATCTGGTCGTCGAGGATCTTGTTCGGGATGCGAGGACGCTTGATGCTGCATTTCTGAAGAAACGCCAGGAAGTTGCGTTGTCGGAGCCGCTTATCAGAAACCAGATTTTAACGCCAGATGGGGAGGTCACGGCTGTTAACGTGGTGCTCCAATATCCGGAGAAGGGGTTCCTGGAAGTGCCCGAGGCGGTTGAGCACGCCAGGGCGCTGCAGGCCAAAATTGAAGCAAAGTACCCGCAGCTAACTATCCACCTTACAGGCGTCTCCATGCTCAACAATGCTTTTGCGGAAACTGGAATGAGCGACGGTGCGACACTGATGCCGTTGATGTTTCTCGTTATCTTCCTGCTCACCTGGGTCATCATTCGCTCTCTGACCGCAACGTTTTCAACCCTGCTGGTCATTGGGTTTTCGACGATGGTGGCGATGGGCGCTGCTGGGTTTGCCGGGGTCAAATTGACGCCAATTGCGATGTCTGCACCGATCGTTATTCTGACGCTGGCTGTGGCCGACTCGATACACATCTTGATGTCGTTACGCGGCTTGATGCTTGAAGGCATGGAAAAAACTGAAGCTCTGGTGGAGGCGGTGCGTATCAACTTCCTGCCGGTTACCATTACCTCGCTGACGACCATTGTTGGCTTCCTGTCACTGAACTTTTCCGATTCGCCCCCCTACTGGCATCTGGGAAATATCACCGCTGGGGGCATAGCTGCAGCTTGGATTTTCTCGATCACATTATTGCCGGCCACGATTAGCCTGCTACCGTACCGTGTACGCAAGGTAGAAGGCACGGCTTGGTCACAGCGCACGATGGATCGCCTAGCGGAGTTTGTCATCCGTCGCCACCGCGGCTTATTGATGGGCGTAGGCCTGCCGACGCTGCTACTAATCATGTTCATTCCGACGATGAGCTTCAACGATCAATGGGTGCAGTATTTCGACGAGCGTATCGAGTTTCGGGTGGACTCCGATGCGGCGCAGGGCCATTTTGGTCTCTATCCGATCGAGTACTCGATACCCGCAGCAGGCCCTGGCGGTATCAGCGAGCCGGAGTACCTGGCGAACCTTGAACGGTTAACCGACTTTCTGCGAGAACAACCCCACGTCACGCATGTGTATTCGCTTTCCGACATCATGAAGCGTCTCAATCGTAACATGCACGCAGACGATAAAAGCTATTATCGTACGCCGCAGGAGAGGGAGCTGTCGGCTCAGTACTTGCTGTTGTATGAATTGTCACTGCCTTACGGGTTGGACCTGAACGATCGCATCAATATCGACAAGTCATCAACACGAGTGACCGCCACGATGGATCGCGCAACGTCGATGGAGACCAAGCAGTTTTTCTCAGATGTGGAAGACTGGATGCAGGACAACCTGCCAGCCTATATGCACGCCAAGCCGACCAGCGCTGCGGTGATGTTTACCTACATCAGTGAGCGC
>Ga0316189_10004475_pt1 | contig 13446 bp, 9 predicted proteins | sample LowCovwburrow_MG_FD_204930 | JGI IMG/M metagenome (GOLD analysis project Ga0316189, IMG submission 204930) | Coastal sediment microbial communities from Maine, United States - Lowes Cove worm burrow | ecosystem: Environmental > Aquatic > Marine > Coastal > Sediment | place: USA: Maine... | reverse complement strand
GCAAGCGGGATATACAATTGGCTTCCACCCTTCTGCATTTGTATGGCACCATTGTCGTAATTCTATAAAAATGTATTGGAAACAACAACAAGGTTACGGTAAAGCCGAGGCTTTACTTGAAAAGAAATGGCCTGAAAAATACAATGTATTCGGTCATTTAACCTGGACAGGGCGCATTTATGGAAATGGATTAACACAACCCTTAAAAACCAGTAAAAAAAGAATATTTTATGGAAGTCAGGGAACAGCTCTTTTTCAATCAGTGTACCAGCCAGCAACAGGTTTTTTCGGGGTTTTGCCATTAATGCCTGAATGGTATTTATGGATAGCCTTTTTGGGAATTATCTCTTTATTGGGAATAGAATGGTCGCCGCTATTATGGGCTACTCCACTTCTACTTCTGTCCATTTTTGTGGTCTTCCTACAAGCGGGCATTTCAGCAAGTAAAGCCGTATTTGTGAGTAAACCAGACACGAAATTCCGTAAATTGAAATATTGGGGGTTAACTACTATACTTCATATAGTTCAACCTATTGCACGTTTAAAGGGACGGATTAAACATGGTTTAACTCCTTGGCGTGGAAGCATAAAGCAATTAAGGAACCTGAAAATTATTTTTGCAAAACGGACCGAAAAACATTGGTCGGAATCGTGGAAATCGACAGAGGATTGGTTAACCGAAATTAGAGTTAATTTGGTAGGGTTAAATAATAAGGTAAAATCAGGAAATGAATTTGACCGATGGGATATACGCAGTAGAACAGGGCTTTTTGCTTCAGTTCGTTCTTTGCTAACCATTGAAGAACATGGAGGTGAAAAACAATATTTAAAGCTTAAAAGAAAATTGTCGGTGTCAAGGTTTGGAACCCTACTTTGGGTGACTTTGACTAGTGTTGCGTATTTGGCATTTATAAGTCAGGCCTATATTACAGCTGGTCTATTAATATTATTTTCGCTAATTCTAGGTCTTAAAATTTTGACTGATATTGTGGGGTCCCTCGCTTCAGTGCGATATGCAATGAAATTACTACCTGTTGGAATTCAAGAGATAATAGAGGAAGAACCAGAACTAGTGGAACATCAGGAAGTACCTATCACAGCCATTAGATCATACCCGTCCATAAAATGGTCTGAACCCACATTAAATTTCAGAGCTTTTTCCGATGATCATAGAAATTTTGAATAAAAATACTATTTAATGAATAGTTTAAAAATTGTATTTCGATTATTGAAATATATGCGTCCTTACTGGTGGCGTTTGATGGTGTTAGTCGTCTTGTCGTTACTTGGTGTGATATTCATGGTAAGCAAACCCCTTCCTATTAAGGTTATTATTGATAATGTCTTATTGAAAAAAGATTTACCACAATTTGTTTCTGTATTTATGGAAAATTGTGGGATGAGTCAGGAAGTTGACCAATTGCTTTTTTATAGTCTGGTATTTATGGCTATTGTGGTAATTGGAGGCGTCATTTTAAATTATATCTCTTTCCTTTTGGTAAGTCAGATAGGCTTAAAATTGATTTATGATTTATCGCTCGATTTATATAAAAAGTTTCAATCCTTATCCATAAAATATTATACTGAAAATAAAATAGGAGATTTACTACAGCGATTTAACGGTGATATTTTTGTCGTTTATTTACTGGTTGCTCAAATAATTCTCCCGATAATAACCTCACTGTTGGCACTTGTAGGAATGTTTTACATCATGTTTCTTATTGAACCCGTTTTGGCATTTATCGCTATTTCAATTGTTCCTATATTAGTTATAATGTTGTTGATCCTTTCTGGTCCCATGAATAAAACAACAACAGAACAGTATACTCGGCAAGGAGAACTTTCAGCGTTTGTGCAACAGTCTTTAATTTCTATGAGGGTGATACAGGCTTTTGTGAGAGAAGACCATATGCTTAAAACATTAATGTCTAAAGCAATGGATTTTAAAAATTCTTATTTTAAAGCCATAAGAATTTCAGAAGGATATAATCAATCCACGCATTTAATTACGGGTGTTGCTTCTGTAATATTAGTTGGTGTTGGAGCATTAAAAGGTATAAAAGGTGAAATTTCCCCTGGAGATTTATATGTTTTTCTTGGTTATATTGCTGCCTTATATGGCCCTGTCAATTCATTATCTACCGCTGCTGGTGCAATCATTGTATTTGGTTCAAGAGGAAAACGGATATTTGATGTTCTGGACTCAGAGGAGGAAGTAAATGAAATCGAAAATCCTATTGTGTTGAAAAATGTATCAGGTACTATTGAGTTTAAAAACATTGAATTTGGATATAAAAAAGACACTCCAGAAGAAAACAAAGTTTTGAATAATATTACTTTAAAGGCAGAACCGGGAAAAGTTACTGCGCTAATTGGGGCAACCGGTGCCGGAAAGACGTCATTAATATCTCTTATGGGACGTTTTTTTGAACCCTGGAAAGGTGAAATTACTTTAGACGGAATTAATATAAATGAATTAAAAGTAAAATCGTTGAGACAAAATATTTCAATGGTGTTGCAGGATCCCATCTTATTTCCCATTAGTATTGCCGATAACATTGCCTTTGGAAATCCGGAAGCAACCAAAGAACAAATAATGGAAGCAGCAAAATTAAGTGAAGCGCATGATTTTATTATAAAACTTCATAATGGATATGACACATTAGTTAGTGAGGCAGGACTATCACTTTCAGGGGGTGAGAAACAACGATTATCATTGGCAAGAGCATTTTTAATGGACACACCTATAATTATTCTAGATGAACCAACATCTTCTGTGGATGCACTCACAGAAGCACGAATTTTTGAGCGATTGAAAAAATACAATGAAGGTAAAACGGTTTTTATTATTTCACATCGTCTCTCAACTATTAAAAACGCAGACCAAATAATCGTTTTGGAAAATGGTATTATTGAAGAACAGGGTAATCACCAAGAACTTGTCAAGAATAATAAACTGTATTCAAAATTATACGTACAGCAATCAATTGATTAAATAAATTATTTCATTTTGGAGCAACAAAAATATAAAATAAGAGAATATAAAGATTCAGACCTGCAAGGGGTTCTAAATCTTTGGGAACATCATTCTGGCTGGGGTAGACCGGAAACAGAAGAATATGAAAAATGGATGAAAACGCCCTTTGGAAAATGTGAAGTAATTGTTGCAGAGGATCAAAAAAAGCAGATTATTGGGCAATTAGTTTTTACCCCAACGGAATTAGTGATTAATGAAAACACCCAAAAAGCTTTAAAAATTTCTGCACCAATTATTCATGAAGACTTTAGATCCTCAAATGTTTTGAATACTAACTCACTAGGGATTCAGATATTTTTGCAATCAATTCCTGTTATGCAATCAAAAAATTACGATTGGCTTTATGTATTTCCAGTTATAGGATGGGATAAAGTAATGAGAATGGCTCATAGGATTGGTTCAAGTCCCTGGAAAACGACTATATATGATTGTTATGAGATTACTGAAACTAATTCTATAAACACAGAATACAAGCTTCAAATACTGAATTCCTTTCCAACTGAAATAAAGGATATTTGGAAACAATTTAAAGAAAGTTACAAAAATAAGTCGTTTGTTACACGTGATTTAAAATGGTTAAATTATAAATGGGGAGATGATTTAAAAATCGGTATTTACAATTTATCTGACGCATTAGTTGGATATGCTGTAATAAAACAAAATACCGGTCTTATTCTTGATTTTGTAATGCTTAAGTCTAAAGACACTCCTGTTGTAATAAATGAGTTGAAACGATTATTTGATACCTTTATGAAAAGTGAAGGCGTTTCGAATCCGGGCTTAAAATTTATGCAAACTGATTACCTTAAAAGAAACCTGAACGGTGTTAACGTAAAACCCGTAGCATTTCAGTTTGTGTTTGGGTTAAGCGCATTAAAAAATTCAGATGTATTGGATGCTATTGATTTAAATGATTGGTATGTTTTTCCTAATGATTAAATACAAAATATTATGGAAATAAGAGAAGCTACTGTTAACGACTATAATGCACTCGTTGAATTCTGGAATCAAAATTCAGATTGGGATCAGATAACTAAAAAGCTCTGGGAAGATCGATTTATTGATGCGCCTTATGGTCCTTCGGTTATTTTTTTTATTGAAAAAAATAATAAAATTTTAGGTAAATTGGTTTTTGTTCTTTTAAAAGTAAATCTAGGTAGTAAAGAATATAGTGGGTGCCGACCTTTTGCTATGGTTGTTGATAAATCGATTAGGGGTATTTTCGGAATTAAATATGCAACCCAAATTATAAATCATGGAATTAAAGCCATGCGAAAAAAAGGGATTGACCTAATGATAATGTTGCCTAATCCAAGATTGAAAGGACCATTGCAATTTATTGATGTTTTATTATGTAATTTCCCATTATTTAAGTTGCCAATCGATGATCAAAGCATCGCTTCAGACTATGATAAAGTATCCACAGAAGTTATTGATTTTGATAATATTGAATTAAATGACCTTTGGAATAAAGTTAAAAAACAAAATATCTACATGGTTTGCCGAGACCAACAAACATTAAAGTGGAAAAATAGTCATCGAAATTATAAAATAATTGGTGTTTATCAGGAACATAATTTGATAGGAATTGCAACATATCTCGAAAAGGTCCACGAAAAACAAATACAAATTTGCGATGTTTTGATACCTGATACGAAACATCAGAATTTGGTGTTTAATCAAGTAAGCAGCTTTATAAACAAGGAGTATAGCGACAATCCAGATTTTAAGAAAATGGTTATATTAGTTCCTGAATTATTTAAAGAGAGCTTAATTAATGTTGGATATAAGCCTGATGATTATCAATTTTTATTTGCAATAAAACGATTAAATAAAAAAATTCCGAAAAAAGCATTAAATATCTCTAACTGGTACCTTTCTGCAAATGACTAATTCAAAACCAACCATAATAGTAGGAGGATTTCTTGGGTTGATTCATGCCGGCGGTGCTGTCTGGGATTACATTCAGTATCCACTTGGGTTTTATCTTATGGGATATGACGTGTATTATATAGAAGACACACGACTATTTCCGGTTTATACTGATGATTGGCAAAATAGTGAACCCACTATAAATCGTTTAAGATTAATCATGGAGAGTTTTGGTTTAGGAGACAGGTGGGTATATCGCGACGAAGTAACAAATACAATTTATGGTAAATCAGAGAAAGAATATAATGACATATGCAAACGTGCAGAGATATTTCTAAACGTGTCGTGTGCAAATGTTATGCGCGATGAATATTTAAGAATACCAATTAGGATTCTTCTCGATTCAGACCCCATGTTTACTCAAATTCAAATCAATTCAGAACAATCTTTCACCTCTGGAAAAGGTAATTTGACTGATCTGGCTGGTTTACATACACATCATTTTACGTTTGGTGAAAATATAAATAATACTGATTGTCTTATTCCAAACACCCCATTTGACTGGCAGGTAACTCGGCAACCGATTTGTTTGGGTTATTGGGGAAATAGTAAAACACCTAAAAAAGCAGATCCTTTTACAACACTGATGAATTGGAAAGCTGGTAAATTGCTCAAATACGATAATAAAAATTGGGGACAAAAAGATCTTACGTTTCCATTAATCAAAGAATTACCTGTCAAATGCATGAATGAGAAATTCAAAATTGCCATTAATCAAACGGGGGCTGAAAAAGATTCTAAAGGTATGGCTAAATTGGAAGCAGCTGGGTGGACATTAGTCAGCTCTGAAATCGCTTCCGGAGATCATTCAATTTACCAATCATTTATTTACAATTCGAAAGGCGAGATCTCCGTGGCAAAAGAAACTTACGTTAAGGCTAAAACTGGCTGGTTTTCTTGTCGCTCAGCTTGTTACCTGGCAGCTGGTCGGCCGGTGATAACTCAAGATACCGGTTGGTCTTCTTTTTATCCCACAGGGAAAGGCCTTTTTGCTTTTAGCAAGGAAGCGGAAGCAATTGATGCAGTGAAAGAAATTTCATCAAACTGGGATCTACATTCAAAGGCTGCTCGTGACATTGCACAGGAATATTTTGATCATAATATAGTTTTAAAAAACATGCTTGAATCTGTCTAATTGAATTTTTACACTATGGAATTGAAAAACTTTTACGCATTAAAGCCGGGAACATCTATCGACGGTGATTGGTTCAAAGGGACAATTCCCATGAATATCCTAGTAGGAGAAAATACAGTTCTCGATTCATCTAATTGCTTTAAAAACTATCATTCTCAATTGGATGTAGGGCTTGTTGTTGGTTCTAATACAACATTTTGGAGAACAGCGCTTGCAGTAGAAGAATTTGGTAAACTGGAAATTGGAGATTATTGTTATATAGCCAATGCTTCCATAGTTTGTTCTGAAAAAATATCGATCGGAAACCGTGTGTTTATCGCAGGCGGTGTAACCATTGCAGATTCTGATTTTCATCCTGTAGATCCATTGGAACGGTTAAAAGATGTGATAGCACTTTCACCAGTAGGTAACCGTTTAGAAAGGGCTCTGGTTGACAAGTTACCAGTAATAATTGAAGATGATGTATGGATAGGAATGAATTCCACGATATTAAAGGGAGTAACAATTGGACGAGGTGCTGTTATTGAACCAGGTTCAGTCGTTTTAAAAAATGTATTACCCGGACAAAAGGTATCAGGTAATCCCGCAAAAGAAATTGTATGAGAGAAAATTTAATTCAAACTGGAGAAGTCGATGAAGAAGGAAGAACTTCAATTCCCTACGATTGGTATCCAGGATTTATACCTAAAAATGTAAGTCTTGGAAAAAATGTGTATATCGATTCTTCATTTGGATTTGCTGCATTTAATAGTCAAAACAAAGTAGCAATGCAAATGGGACATGCATGTTCATGTTATGATCGTTCGACTTTTGTTACTTCAGGAACGGGTAAAATTAAAATTGGCGATTATTCATTTGTAAATGGATGTACAATTATATGTTCTGATCATATTACTCTTGGGAAATATGTAATGGTTGCTTGGGGAGCTGTAATTTATGACAATTACTTAGCATCGGATTTAAACAGCAAGGAAAGATCTGAAATTTTAAGCAATAATTCCATGTTGGAAAACAGGGAAATGCCATTTTCCGGATCTTCACCCATTACTATAGAAGATAATGTTTGGATTGGTTTCGATGCCGTTGTAAAACCCGGAACTACAATTGGGAGAGGTTCTATAATTGGCAGTAAGTCGGTCGTATCGGGTATTATTCCTCCTTATTCTGTGGTAGTTGGAAATCCCGGACGTATCATTAAAAAATTAGAACCAACGGATAAAAATCACAAACCATGATTACCACCAATAAATTCAGTTACATCCATCTACCAAAAACTGGTGGAACTTTCGTTACTGATGCCTTATTTAAGGTTTATCAATTAGATTGGACTATTTGGAATAGACTTACTATATTATTCACAGGTAAAGTTTGTTACAATACCCCTTACGGTTATTTTTTAGTACATGGGCCTAAACACCCCTCAATAAAAGAAATAGAATTAAAATATAGGAATTTACCAATCTTAACTAACATCAGAAATCCTTTAGATTTGTACGTATCAGAATTTGAATTTGGATGGTGGAAAAGAAAAAAATATTTAAAATATTACCGCCAAATTAAAGATTTTAAAACGAAATTTAAAAATTACCCAGATCTTACATTTCAGGAATTTATTGAGTTACAATATGATGCGTTTTCCTTTCCTAGCAATAGCGAGTTCTCAAATGAAAATGGAATTGGGCTTTTATCAAAAAAATTTCTTTCCACATATGTTGAAGACCCCGAGAGAATAGCAAATGAATTTATAAATGGAACTATATCCTCTAAAATATTAGATGAAAAATTTCTTTCTAACATTAATTTTTTGTTGACCCACAATTTAAATATGGGACTATATGATTTTTTGAAGCAATTAGATTTTAAGGAAGATGAAATCAAGTTCATAATTAAAAAGGAAAAAGTATTGCCCTTGGGTAAAGGCCGTACAAAAGAACAAAAATGGGAAACATACTATACGGAGGATTTAAAGCAATTAATATTAAAAAAAGACAGATTGTTATTCGAACTCTTCCCTGAATTTGTACCCAAAACGAATTAAACTATGAAGATTGTTGTACTAAAATATATTATGTCAATATTCATTTTTACTAATCAGATTAGTAAAAGTGATAAATTACTGATATAAATTATAGCTACTTTTAAAGTTACTATTTGAATTGGTTTTGAAATCGTTGTTAACCGAGAACTAGAATTATAGAGGTTCCATTATTTGGCGGGAATTCGATTATATTAGGCAATATTCGTTCATATTCTGTGGTAAATTGAAACCCCTGACGTGTATTAAAAAATTAAAACCATCAGATAAAAATTACAGACCATGATTACCACCAATAAATTCAATTACATTCATTTGCCAAAAACTGGGGGAACGTTTGTTACCGATGCCTTATTCAAGGTTTATGAACTGGATTGGACAATTTGGGATAGGCTTACACTAATAATTTCAGGTAAAGTGAGTTACAATAGCCCTTACGGAGATTTTTTGTTACACAACCCTAAACATCCCACAATAAGAGAAATTGAATCTAAATTTAGAAATTTACCAGTCTTAACAAACGTCAGAAATCCTTTGGATTTGTATGTCTCACAATATGAATTTGGATGGTGGAAAAGAAAAATATATTTAAAATATTACCGCAGAATTAAAGATTTTAAAACGAAATTTAAAAATTACCCAAATCTTACATTTCAGGAATTTATTGAGTTACAATATGACGCATTTTCCTTTCCTGGCAATGGCGAGTTCTCAAATGAAAATGGAATTGGGATTAATTCAAAAATATTTCTTTCCACATATGTTGAAGACTCCGAGAGAATAGCAAATGAATTTATAAATGGAACGATATCCTCTAAAATATTAGATGAAAAATTTCTTTCTAACATTAATTTTTTGTTGACCCACAATTTAAATACGGGGCTATATAATTTTTTGAAGCAAATGGGTTTTCAGGAAGATAAAATCAAATTTATAATTAAAAAGGAAAAAGTATTACCTCTGGGTAAAGGCCGTACAAAAGAACAAAAATGGGAAAAATATTATACGGAGGATTTAAAGCAATTAATATTAGAAAAAGACAGATTGTTATTCGAACTCTTCCCTGAATTTCTACCCAAAACGCATTAAACTATGAAAATTGTTATTCTAGGATATATTGTAAGGGGTCCACTCGGCGGACTTGTCTGGCACCATTTTCAGTATGTATATGGTTTGGCTCAAATGGGGCATGAAGTTCTGTTTTTAGAAGATAGTGAGGAATATGCCGCTTGTTATAATCCTGAGACAAACGAGTTATCGAAAGATCCCACTTTCGGAATCAGGTTTTTAAAAAATATTTTCAACAAATACGGCTTAAATAAGAACTGGGCTTACTTTGATTTTCATACAAATAGTTGGTTTGGAAAAACAAAAAATGAGGTTAAAGAATTTCTTAACAACACTGACATCGTATTAAATATTTCTGGTGTAAATCCACTCCGCGAATGGACAATTAATATTCCTAAACGCGTGTTTATCGACACCGATCCCGTATTCACCCAAGTAAGACATTTAACGGAACCTGATGCTTTAAATCTCGCCCGGCAACATAACGTGTTTTTTACATTTGGCGAAAATTTTGGAAAACACAACTGCACCATTCCCAATGATGACTTAAATTGGAAAGCTACCCGGCAACCTGTGGCAATGGAATTATGGGAAAGCAAAGTTCCTATTCAAAATGGCAACTGGACAACCGTAATGCAATGGGATAGTTATAAAACAAGACAATGGAACAAACAGGTATATGGAATGAAATCAAAATCATTTGATGAATTTTTAAATCTTCCTGAAAGCACAAATGAAAAATTTGAGCTAGCACTAGGCAGCGCGTCTGCTCCCAAAAGCAAAATGGAGAATTTAGGATGGTATATTTGTGATCCTGTACAAATAACAAAAACTCCACAATCATACAAAGATTATATTTTGGCATCGAAAGGAGAATGGAGCATCGCAAAGCATGGATATGTAATTTCCAATAGCGGTTGGTTTAGCGAAAGAAGCACTGCATACCTTGCATCATCAAAGCCTGTAGTGGTTCAGGAAACAGGATTTAGTGAAATTTTCAATACAGGGCGTGGGCTTTTTGGTTTTAAAAAGATGGAGGATTTGCCTGATATATTTTCGGAAATAAATAATAATTATACCAAACATTGTAGTTGGGCAAAAGAAATTTGCAACCAATATTTCAACTATCATTCTGTTTTAACTGATTTATTAGACAACGTCTAATTAGCATTTAACAATTATGAGTACAACCCATCGACTCGATATTTATAATGAGAAACTAGCCAAAACGCCGAAGTGAATTGCTTCTTGAACAGAAAAGAATTTACCGAAAGAAACTCAAGCGAATTAAAAACGAAAAACAATATAGCAAAAAAATGGACTGAATTTCTGACTTAACTTTCCTGAAACTTCAATTAAAATCACATCCATTGGAAACAAAAAATGAAGAATTTGAATATGCTTATGTTGAGAATGATGGGACAGTTAGTAAATTAGATAAAGAAGAATACAGACATCTCATTTAAATAACTTTATTAACTACTTGATTATCTTCTTAAACTTTTAAGTTTTAAGATAAAATCGCCAAAATAAAAACTGAGCACTTCTTTCTCTTTACTGAATTAAAATGAATTATTATTGTTACGGCAATTGTAAACAACAGAGTAAATATTTTCTCATCGACATCTTTAAAATTATGTATTCATTTAACAGATAAAACAACCTTTTATCTGATTGTTTTGAATTAAACAAAAGTATTGTTTACATTCATGACTCCCTATAACTGGTCCTCAGTTAATTAATAGCCTTTCATCAATAGATAATATCCTTGCTTATGCAGGCAATAATTTTGTATACCCAAATGCTACCAAAAACTCCATCTTTTTGTGTGATGGTGCTCACTTAGAAACAGACTCGGAAGTCCAAAAGACCAATGCCCTTAATCGATAATTGACAATTTTCAAATTTTTTAACTAACCAAACATTATTTATTATGAAAAATTTTATTTTACTACTATTTATCGCATTATGCTCCGTTACCGTTTTCGGTCAGGGGAAACAATCCCCTCCTCAATCTGAATTTGATTTATTCAGTAAATCCACCGTTGAAGCCGCAGAAAAAGAATACAAAGAAGTCACTGATGGCGACCTAATCAATATTGATTTAACAGAACTCAAAGCGCTGCGTAATTCTGCACCCGCACAGTTCAATTTAAACATACCGCTTGGTGAGGGGAAAAGTATGGAGCTAAACTTGGAGAAAATCCAAATCTTTACCGAGAGTTTCAAAGTCGAAACGAGCGGAAGAAGTAGCGTGCAAGATATTGATCTTGGCGCACACTACAAAGGTACTATTGCCGGAAATACTACGTCGCTTGTTTCCCTGAGTGTCTATAAAGATCAACTCGTAGGTTTGATTAGTAACGGTAAACACGATTATGAACTCGTCAAATTAAAAGATAATGCTAGCCGTTATATCCTTTACAAAATTGTAGACCTAGAACAGCGAATAAAGGATAAACTCTTTAATTTTAAGTGCTACACGGAAGGAAGCGGTAAAGACTCACCAAAATATACCGAAGATCAAGTATTTAACACGAACAGGTCGTCCCAAGACTGCAAATTTGTGGAAATATATTTAGTGGCTGATAACTCTTATTACCTAGTCAACGGATCTAACGTTGGTGTAACTGTCAACAAGTTGACTTCTGTTTTTGCCCAGACCAAAATTATCTACGATGCTGAGAGCATAAACATTCTGCTTTCTGGAACTTTTGTTTGGGAAACGCAGGATACCTTCCTTGAAGGTGACGGAGCACGAAATCAAAGAGATGATTTTAGAGACTACTATAACGGTGATGGCGCGGGATGGCCTGGGGACCTGGCACAGCTGATATCTGGATTTGAAGGTAATGGCGCGGGTGGCATTGCATATTTCGACGGGCTTTGTACGAGTGATTCCTATGCCTTGACCCAAGCCGGAGACGAAGCACCAATTGAGCCTTGGACTTCTTACTCAAGGTTTGTAAAGGTATTAACTCACGAAATGGGCCATAATTTCAATTCACGACATACCCACGCTTGCGTCTGGAATGGTAATAGTACTCAAATTGATGACTATGGTAATGTTAGTCCTAGTGGTTCTCCATATTTTAATGCGGAAGGGGGAGCCTGCCTCAATGAGCCATACTTAATTGATGTATTCCCAACCATTATGAGTTACTTTGATAGTAGAAGTCACGGTACCTTTCCTATGTCTAATGGAATGGGAACGCAACCCGGGAACGTCATGCGCAATTACATAGCGAACGCTTCCTGCCTGACGAATGGAAGTGAGTTACCACCCATCGCCGTATGTCAGGACATCACTATACAGCTCGATAATAGTGGTAAAGCCTTTGCAACGGCCGCAGCTGTAGACAATGGTTCCTATGATGCCTGTGGAGGCGTACCAACCTCCTTATCACTTAGCCAGACCAGCTTTGACTGTAGTGATATAGGAGACAATAGTGTTACTCTAAACGTTACTGATAGCCACGGTAATGTTAGTTCCTGCCAAGCTACCGTCATCGTAGAGGATAAAGTACTGCCGAGCATTATCTGTCCGCCAAACGTCATTATAGAATGTGATGCAGATAGTACACCATTAAATACGGGATCTCCAACCGCCACTGACAATTGTGATTCAAATCCATCGTTAACTTTTAGCGATGTTACAAATCTTAATGGCTGTGGCTCAACTGGAACAATCACTCGTACTTGGACTGCCACGGATGCGTCTGGAAACTTTTCTAATTGTGTTCAGACGATTACCGTTGAGGATTCTAAGGAACCTTCGATTACTTGTCCTAATAATGTAACTGTTGAATGTAGCAGCGATACGAGCCCTGCTGCCACAGGAACTGCAACCGCCACTGACAATTGTGATCCAAATCCATCGTTTACTTTTAGCGATGTTACAAATCTGAATGGCTGTGGTTCTACTGGAACGATCACTCGTACTTGGACCGCAACGGATGAATGTGGAAACTTTTCTACTTGTGATCAGATCATTACCGTTGTAGATACCACACCTCCTAATGCTATTTGCCAAGATATTACTGTCCAACTCGGCATGAATGAAGAAGTGACCATAACCGCCGCTCAAATAGATAATGGATCAAATGATGCCTGCGGAAACGTTTCATTGGCTATTGATGTTTCTTCGTTTAGCTGTTACGTGTTGGGAGATCATACTGTAACACTCACAGTCACTGATGAGTGCGGTAATGAAAATTCTTGTACTGCAACAGTAACGCT
>Ga0316189_10004472_pt1 | contig 13449 bp, 9 predicted proteins | sample LowCovwburrow_MG_FD_204930 | JGI IMG/M metagenome (GOLD analysis project Ga0316189, IMG submission 204930) | Coastal sediment microbial communities from Maine, United States - Lowes Cove worm burrow | ecosystem: Environmental > Aquatic > Marine > Coastal > Sediment | place: USA: Maine... | reverse complement strand
CTGCGTGCGAATGAGCTTACGACCCTCGTACAGCTCGGAGAACTTGTAAAAGTGCGCGAGGTCCCCCTCGTCGTCCAGTGGGCTTTTGCGGCTGCCTTCTCCTTGAACAATGATGGTGTCGATCGCCAGATATGCGCTCTTCAGGTCGTCGACCTTCTTGGCCTCGGAGCGAAACCACTGTTGATCAAAAAACTGCCGCGACGGTTCTCCGGAGAACACCGCCGCCTCTCCAAGCTCAGCGACGAGTTCGCGCAGATGCTGCTTGATCGACGTGTAGAACTCTCCGATCGTAAACGAGTCAACTTCGTCCGGCGGGGCCGACAACAGGGGGGCGGCCTCGAAGTCGAGCGGATCTTCGGGCTCCTCGATGACCATGTAGATGTCCTTGAGCGAGTCCTTCGAGAGCGACGTCAAGCTGACTTTGAAGCCCTCGTGCACGCCGCCTGGCAGTGGCCCAGGGAACTTCGGAACGAACGCCGGGCTGTCGATCATCGGCTTGCCGCCGATTGCATTGAGGACATTCGCGGCGAGCGTCATGTGCAGCATTTCCTCGATCACGACGGACCGAACCATCGCGGCTGCCTCCTGGTTCGCAGCCGCGTCGGGCTTTACGGAATAGTATGCCGTGAGATAGGTCGGTATCGTCGCGTGCTCCAGCACGATCGCGTTCTGAAGTTGGCGGCGGACGAACTCCAGCGTGATGGTGCCATCGGGGGGACAGACCAGGTCTTTTTGTAGGCGGATCATTTTCGGCTCGTTGATTTCAGGAAACCCGGCTCGCGCTTAGCGACGTCGATTTTGGATCCGGCGCTCCGCCGCCAGGGTTTTTCCGCCGCGTGTAGGAACGGACTCTGTCGGCGGAGTCGGCAGCGGAGGCTTCGCTTGGCCTGTCGAGCTTGCGGTCGGCGCGGCTGCGAGGGTCCCGGACTGCGCCTCGACAAGCCAGGCGATCACGGCGGCTCGCTTCGCCGGAGAGAGGTCGCGCGTCACTGGCATGTAGTTCGGGTCTTGTTGGTCGCGTGAAAATACGAACTGAAGGATCTTGGCCTTTTCTGCTAGGTGCTGCGGAGATGTCAGATCCAGGAACTGATCCATGATCGGGTACAGGTTGGCGTAGAGCTGCAGTACGGGCAGGATGGATTCCCAAGACGCGTCGCCATCGAACTTGTTCCACACCAGGACGCTGATAAAGTCGCTCGGATTGCTGACGTTCTGAATCACGTAGTCCGCGGCCAATGACGCGGTGAGGCAATAGCGCACGCCATAGACTTGGCCGTCGATGTAGCGGCGCGGGTTCTGTGGGTCGCTGGCGGTCAGCCTGAGCGTCGCCACGCCGTTGGCGTCGGTCTGTATGCTTCGCTCAAAGCTCAATGCCTCCTGTGGCATGCCAACAACGGGCGCTTGCCGGCCGCTGACCGACGTCGACGGCTGCAGCTGGCTGTCGTCGAAGAAACAAGTGATCTGCGCATTCGGGAGCGGCTGTCCGAACCGGGTTGCAAACAGGCGCACCGCGGCTTCGTTGGCTGGGACTTCTTTCGGCTCGAAGCGTTGGTCCGGCGTGAGTGGATCGGGATACAGCCGGTGGACAAACCGGTCCGCGCGCACGTGGTAGCCGCCGGGAGTCTCGTCGAGCTTCGCGCCCGCGGGGCTCCGGATTTTGAGGGGCGCGTCAGCGGCTCCTTCGAACTGCGCGGGGCTGAGCGCGAGCGAGACGATGCCGCTCGTGTCCTCGTACCAGTGCTCTGCCGTGTAGTCCGCAGCGGCCAGCGTGCCCAAGACAACAGGGCTACCGCTGTCGTCCGTGTATGAGAAGTCGAGGTCCCCCAGGTTGACCATCGGCCCCACAGAACCCTGCACGGGCAACGCGTTCCCGAGATCAACCAGCAACCGCTGCGCGGCGGGACAGATCGTTGCGTTTGCAAAGTAGAGCTTGCCCGTCGGTTCTTCCGTGCCCTGACGCAGCGCCAGCTTCGGGAAGAACTGTCGGCCCGGGGTGAAGTAGGTCGGTTCTCCCTCTTGGTAGGGCCCAATCGCCCCTGCGACCCGCCCGAAGGTGAAGTACGCGTCCGTGTGATCCATGTTGTAGCTGTCGACAATGAAGCGGATGGAGAGCTTGTCGCCCTTGGTCTCATTCTTCAGTGCAACCAGCGCGGACGACAGCAGTCGGTCCTCACCCCACTCGACCTTCGACAGTGTCGACTGGTACACGGCAGACGCCGAGATGTCGCCTCCCCCGGCTCCCTGCACGCGCTGCCACCAAATATTGGTAAAGGGCGCCACCGCGAAGTGACCGTGCATGAGCGTGTTGCCGTCACTGTCGGCGAGGCGCACCTCCATTCCCCAGATCTCCGAAACCAACTGTTGTTCGGGGTCGAGATCGACGATCTTCCCGCTGACTCTCTCTGGCGCGCCCAATACAAAGGTCTCGGGCAACTCAACGCGACAGCCGTCGACGTACGCCCGCTGAAGCTTGGTCTCGCTAAAACCGAACACCGCGTTGCCGGTCGGGTTCCACCAGCCGTTCGGATCGGATTTCGTCTGAAAGTCCTGGTAGTTCTTCTTGAATGCGTCGTTGTCGTAGTGGACGGGGTCGTTGTTGACCGTGGACGGCGCGGCCCGAAAGCGACCTGCGAAGGTGAGTCTGGTGGGAGACAGGTAGCTCATTGGCGTTCTCGGAAGGTGGCGGAGACAGCTTGCATGGCCACTCGCCGGCATAGCAAGAACCAATGACCGTATGAGCGGAACGATGTGCTCGCCAAGCGTTGAAGTCGTTGAATGCAGACACTCGACGGGACGCACGAATGGCCTCCGTCCTATAACGGAACTACGAGCGAGTCACTCAATGCTCTGGCCGAGCATCACACCACCCGTGCTGTTCGGTGTGATCGATGCCGACGACGACCACCAAACCAACGACGGCCTCATCATCGTGCAGCGCGCGGTCTCTCCTTGCGAACCGAGGACCTCGGCAGAGTCAGCCGCCAACTCGGTACGTCCGCAAGGCGCTCCCCGTACTCGCAGACTGACGGGTTCCTGAGTCTCGCGGACGTACCGCGCTCGCGGCATCGGCGGTCCGATCCGCTGCCGTTGGCCCTGAACCCAAGCGTTGGCTCCCGCGGCCCCCGTGGTGTGACAACACCAAAGCAACCCGATGGACGGGGACGGGCTGCTTGGCGACGCCTGCGTCCAGTCGTGACGGTGCGATCGAGGGCCGGTCGTGCGAGCATCACCGGCATGCTTCGCGTTCTTGCGGCCCTGCTTATCGCCGGCTGTGGGCGGACGGGAAAAGGGAACGAGTCGCCATCGACCGCTCCTACCCCGGCGCCGCCCAGCCACGTTGTGGGCGTCTCACCCGACGCTAGCCGGCCCGCCGCGTATTCCCCTAGGGCTCCGGGCGACATCGACATGCGGCTTCGACCCGGCAGGGATCCGCTCGCTGGACCCAACTGGGTGTCGACGGCGTACATGGGTGGTTTGGGTGCAGGCGTACGCGCCTTGCTTCAGCTAGTCACGGTCGACCAGCGCCCCTTCGCGGCGTTGAAGATCGTCTCGCTCATCATGCAGGACCGTATTCCTGAGGCTTCGCCTGCGGACCTTGAAGCGCTCACCGCCCTGGAGGGGCGCACAGGCAAGTTGGCAGACTGGATCGTCGCGCATACGTCTCTGTTTGAAGCGGCGTGCGGCGAGCCGCTCAACTTCATTCTTCCGCGCAAGGGTGAGGACGAAGTGGCCAGAGGCCGCCGCCACTGGGAGGGCTGCGGCTTTGAGCGGTTGGGTCTGGGGCCTTGGCAAAGCACAGCAGTGGATTCCCGTTCGTTTCGGCGATGCTGTTCGTAGCGCTCGACAAACAGGGTGGAGTGCTACCGGCAGAGTTCTTCGTGCTCCGCGAACTCCGCGGCACGCAAGCGATCGCGGCCGCGGGCTATCCTGAGCAGAGGGAATACGCCCGCAGCGCCCAACACTTCACAGGGCCTGCGCCAGGCGAGGTGGTGCTCGGCGACGTGCCGCCTGGCGTTGACGTCGTGACGTACGAGTCCGCGGGGAACCAGCTGCCGGCGTGGATCTGGTACCCCGACGACGTAGGTCCTCATCGCGCACTGGTGTATCTGCACGATGGATTTGAACTGTCGACAGAGGACTTCGAAAGGACTCAGCCTTTTCGTGACGCTGGGTATGTCGTCTTGATGCCGACACTCCGCGGCGAGACGGGGAACCCAGGCTCCTTCGAGCTGTTTTTGGGCGAGGTCGACGATGCAGCCGCCGCGGTCCGCTGGGTTGCCGCGTCGGAGGCCGTCGACCCGGACCACGTCTACGCGTTCGGAGCCTCCGCGACAGGAGGCACCCTCGCCTCGTTGCTGGCTCTGGTCCCAGACCTTGGCTTGCGCCACAGCGGCAGCGCGGGCGCGATACTGCTGGACACGGAGTTCGCCGAAATATCCGAGATGGCTCCGTTCGACTGCTTCGACCGCGGCCAAACCAGCGCGCGAGCCATCCTTGGTCACACCGACGAGATGCGGTCGATGCACTACGCCTGGCGCGATGGGCAGAGCCCATGGTTCCCATCGTTCGTCATCGACGATGACGCCGCACTGGTCGTGCGCAGGATCTCCGGCTCAACATACGAGGACCACCTTCAGCCAGCGCTGGCGCGGTACCTCGCGTGTGCAACCGATCCTGCGCGTTGTCCACGGTCGGCGGAGCGCCTCGAGCGGAGCGACGCCCCGCGGTCTGGAACTCGCCCCAAGCTCCACGGTCGCAGCACGACTTCGCAATAACCCGTTCGCGCTTGTCCGTCGTGTTCGCGTTCGACAGCTCGCGCGCGAGGAGGCCGCGGTAAGGGCTGTGATGCGGAGGACGGGAGTCGAACCCGCAAAATCTCTCGGTACTCAACCGAGCGGCTTTACCGAATTGCCCACCTCCGCGGGTCATGCTCGGGGCGGGAGTCGAACCCGCATCTTCTCGGGCTTAAACCGAGCGACTCTACCGATTGGCCTACCCGAGCGTGGGCCTTCGTCTCGTCGATATCGAACCTGGATATCGAACCTGGATATCGAACCTGGAGAATGCGGAGGGCGGGGATCGAACCCGCAAAATCTCTCGGGTCTGAGCCGAGCGGCTTTACCTAAATTGCCCACCTCCGCAGGAGGGACGACGCCGCTACGCTGATGCGTACCGACGCGCGCTACGCTGATGCGTACCGACGCGCGCTACGCTAGGCGTCACGCGTACGACGTCTTCGTTGGTCGCGCCGCTGCCCTCGGTGGGCAGCGCGCTACGCCAGGCGGCCGTCGATCCGGACGGACAGCGTGGGCGCAAGCAACTGCAGGCCCAGGTATGCCACGACCCGCGCGTCGCCCAGACGTGGGGCGCGGATTGGAAGCACAGCGTGAGCGGCGGAAGCCATTGCCTCGTTGGGATAGCCGGCGGTGACCGATGCGTCAACGAGAACTGTTCAACTTTGTTCACGCGAGGGGCATTGAGTCCCGAACGCGTCGGCCTCTGGAACGCCCTTGGCAGTCGGGATCAATCGGCGCTCAAAGCGCTGAAACTGGCGCCTGGACAGCGCTGCGGTTCCACTAGACGATCGGCACAGAACCTTGGACGGTCGCCCCCGTTGCGGCCGCACGGCCGCGCCCCAAGTTGAGAACCATGTCCACACCCATCGACAAGACCGCGCCCGGCGACCTGCAGCTGTTCACCTTTGCGCTCGGGTGATTTTGGGGACCTGACTCCCGGTTCGGGGGTCTACACGGTGTCTACCGAACGGAGGTTGGCTACGCGGGTGGCACGAGTTCGTCGCCGACGTACCGCAACATCGGCGACCATGCCGAGGCCGTACAGCTTGCCTTTGATCCCTCGGTGATCTCGTTTGAGGCGCTGCTCGAGTTGTTCTGGGGCGGCCACGATCCGCGCTTTGCATCGAGCTCCCAGTACCGCGCCGAGCTGTACTGCGCGAACAAAGATCAGCTGGCGGCCGCGCGTTCGAGCGCCGCTGTGCTCGAGTCCGAGATCGGCGGCCCTATCCAAACGCAGATCGTCAGCGGCAAGCCATTTTATCCCGCAGAGGGCTACCACCAAAAGTGGCGCCTACGGCGGCAATCCGATCTGTTCGACGCGCTGCTCGAGCACTACGACAACGAGGCCGAGTTGCTCGCCTCGACCGCAGCCGCAAAACTCAACGCGCACGTCAGCGGACACTGGGTCCACGACGGCGTCGACCTCGAGGCGTTTGGGCTTCCGACCGACCTGTTCAAGCAGGTACCGACGTCCAAGCGCCCCACCACCAACCCCCCACCCCAACGGAGACTCAGCCCATGACCAAGACCTACCGCAAGACCGACGAGGCCATCGCCGCGCTCACCGACGAGCAACGACACGTCACGCAGCAAAGCGGAACCGAGCGCCCCTTCAGCAACGAGTTCTGCGACACCGAGGAGCCCGGCATCTACGTCGACATCGTTTCGGGTGAGCCCCTGTTCTCGTCGCTGGACAAGTTTCACTCCGGCTGCGGCTGGCCGAGCTTCACCCGCGTGATCGACGATGGGGCCAACGTCCAAGAGCTGCCCGACGCGACCCACGGCATGCGTAGGGTGGAGGTCCGTTCCACGCACGCCGACAGTCACCTCGGGCATGTTTTTCCCGACGGTCCGAAAGAAGCAACCGGTCTGCGCTACTGCATCAACTCCGCCTCGCTTCGCTTTGTCCCCGTTGAGGCGCTCGAGGTCGAGGGCTACCCGGAGTACCTCAAGCTCTTCGAAACAGAAGCGTAGCGCTGGGGATGAGCGACGCCGCAGACGGTGACCTGCGCTTTGACTGGCAGGACAGCCAAGATGTCCTCAGCGCGCTGATTGGACTCGTGGGACTGCGCGGGGTCGTCCTGGCCACGATGGATCTTGGGGCGCCGTGGCGGGTTTCGAACGCCGAAGCCCGCCACCCGGTCTTCCACACCGTCGCATCGGGCACCGCCGTGCTGTGCTGCCCGGCGGCGTCCAAGCCTGTGATCCTGCAGGCTGGCGACGCCGTACTCCTACCGCGCGGCGGCACCTACGTGCTGACCGATCACGGCCGAAACAAGGGTGCCCCGCGCATTCTCGTACCCGAGCCGAGGGCGGGTGAGCCACGCTGCTCGATCCGAGCCGGTGGACGTGGGCGTCGCACCCAGGTCACCTGCTGCGCGTTTCGATTTCAGGATGTCTCTGCGGCGCCGCTGCTCAACCTCTTGCCGGAGCTGGTGGTCGTGCGAGAGCAGGACGCAGCCGTCGGCGTGCGCGGGTTGGTTGCCGAGCTCGTCCGCGAAGCGGGCACCGAGGCGATCGGCACCGAGGCGATGGTGAGTCGACTCGCCGAGCTCTGCTTTCTCGCGATGCTCCGGATCCACTTTGCGGCCGAGGGCGCAGCCGACTCCGGCCTGCTCACCGCCATCGCAGATCCGCACGTTGGGCGCGCGCTCGGCCTCATGCACGCTTCTCTGGATGCGCCGTGGACAGTGGCAACCCTCGCCAGCAAGGTCGGAATGTCGCGTGCCGCGTTCGCCCAGCGGTTCGCGGAGACCACGGGTGAGTCGCCGATCCGCTACATCCAGCTGTGTCGAATCGCCGAGGCCAAGCGCATGTTGGCCCAGACCGGACTCAACACCTCCGAGATAGGCCAGCACGTCGGATACACCGACCCCGCTGGTTTCTCTCGCGCGTTCCGCCGCGAGGTTGGCTTATCGCCGCGAGAGTACCGAAGGGCCGCGAACGGCTAGCATCCAAGACGCACCTAAAGCGCGCGGAGCTGGTCGACCAGATCCTGCGAGACTGAGAGCACGTACTCGCGGCTACCGTCGGGCGTCGATCGCAAGTGGAACAGGACATCATCCGGGCCGCTGCCGATGTGTGGGATGTTTCCGACGGGGCTCACCGTCCGCACCCAGTCGAGCATCGTCTTCACATTGACCAGCGCCAACCCCGAATCCGCGGCATGCCGCTGCACGGTTGCGCCGATCGGGCCGCTGAGCGGTTTGGGCTTGTCCAACGCCTTGAGCAATCGGCCCAGGTGCCGGCCCTCTCCGTCGAGCGCGATGGCCGACAGAAGGGTGTCGCCCCGCTGGGCAAAGATGATTCCGATCTGCGGCTTGCTCCCGAGGAAGTCCTTGAGTGGCGCGGTCATCGACGCGAGCATCGCTCTGCCCTCTTTGGTCGGCTCGATCGTCATCCCGCCAACGCGAAGGCCGTTGACGCGCTCGCGCGCGGATCGAGGGCGAACCTTGACGTATTGGCCGATGTCCGGGCCCAGCGCCGTCCCCAATCCGCTGGTCATACCGTCGATCGCCGCCAAGGAGTCCTTTCCAGCGACAAGCTCGTAGGCCCACACAAAGCTAGCGCTCTTTTTGTCGACAACCAGGCCGCCCACGCCAGGGCCGCGGATCATCTCTCTCCAGACCTTGAGACTGTCGGTCATCGCGGTGGCCAGCTGGGTCGTGCCCGAAAGAGCATCGATCCGCCGCATCTGATCGATCTGCTGCGCAACATAGGGATCGGTTGCCATCCCTTCGACATCGAGGTTCAACGCGAACGAAAACGGTGCGTCCGACGGCATCAACGCGAACAGCTTGGGGTCGAAAGGACCGCTGGCAGCCGCGCGGCCGTAGCTTTTGCCTGTCGATGTGTTCGGCTTGGCGAACCCGCGGTAGCCGAGTTCGGGCCCGTGCTCGCCAAACCCAAACCAGAGGGTAAGTGTGTCGAGGTCCTTGACGATGCGGACCAACGCCTGGGTCGACCCGCTGCTGCCCCCGCCGACGAGGGCCCCCGCGCCGGTGGCGGCGTCGATTTGGTCGGTGAACGCGGTGATCTCCGACTCGGCGTCGGCCCAGATCACCGAAGCAAACGCGGTCATCACGAACGACTGATTCGCGGCCGCGTCTTTGGGCGCGACGATCCGCTCGGTCAGGATCGTGCGCGTCGATTCGATGAGCGTCGGGTCGGTCGCGACGGCGACGTGGGTCCCCATCTGGCGCAGGTAGACTTCCGTGCCATCAAAGTCGACCGCCGCAAAATCCGGGCCGCCCGCACGCACGTTGTCGCGGCCCAGATCATTGACGAGCTGGGCAAACCCACCCTTGTAGGCCAATGCACAGACGACGGGCTCGTCGTAGCGCTTGGGGCTGGCCAGAACACAGCCCGCAGCCTTCGACAGATCGAGGCGGTCGGCAACGTCATGGCTGAGCACGCCCGCCAGGGTGCTACGGAGCATCCCCTCGTTGACCATCATCGCGTACGCCGGAGGCAAAATGCTGGTGCGGACTTCGTTGAGAAATCCGATCGGGTTGGCAATGCGGACAAACCCGTAGACGGTTGCGGGTTCGGCAGCGGAGGGCGCGGGCTCAGCGGGTGGAAGCTCGGCCCGGGCGGCGGCTGCAGGCGCGGGCTCGGCTGCCGGATGGTCTGTGACGGGCTTGGCTTTGCCACGCTCGCACGCCGTGCTGCCCGCGACGAGAAATAGACCGAGTCCCAGGGTCAGCGAGCGCCGCATCGGGCGAGAGGGTAGCAGGGCGCCGCCGAGCCAGTTCCGCGCACCTTCCGCGCACCGACTCGGGTATCCTGAGATGGTCGCACGCGATTGCAGCGGCCGCGACCGATCCCGATGGACCGATCACAGGTGTTGAGTTCGAGCCCCACCGCCCCCCCGAGGTCTGCGATGCGTAACGACAAGATTCCCGTCGCCAGTAGCCTTGCCATCGTGCTCGTCGTGGCGAACGGCTGCTTGTTCCCGGACGCCAACACTGACGTGACGGGAGCTGGCTCGGGCGACACCTCCGTGGGCGAAACCGACGCGGCAGGCGGTGACAGCATGGGCTCCGCAGGCGACGCGGCAACAGACGCCACCGACCCGACCGACACCAACCCGACCGACACCGATGGTGGTCCGAGCACGGGCGTCGGTCAAAGCACGGGCGCCGAGGATGGTGAGAGCACAGATGCCGACGACGGCACGTCCACCGCCGACGACTCCACAAGCACAAGTGGAGACCGTGGGGCCTGTCGGGATGGCTGGGCCGACTGCGACGACGATCCCGATGACTGTGAGGCCGACCTGAGCGCGTTGTCCACGTGCGGGTCGTGCGACAAGAACTGTGACTACGAACTTGGTGAGTCCGCGTGTTTTGCGGGTACCTGCCAGGTCACGGTCACGATCGACGAACTCGAGGACGTCACCGTCACCGAGACCCAACCCGACACGAACCTCCACGACAGCATGACGCTGAACATGGACGCTTGGCCAAGCCCCGACCAGATGTTCTACATCCGTTGGGCGCTGCCCGAGTTCCCGCCGCAAGCCGAGGTCACGTCCGCAAACATGGTGTTCGACTGCTTCAACACGGGCGGTAACGTCCGCGTGAAGCGTGTAGAGACGGACTGGGTGACCGAGGAGATAACCCTCAACAACCAGCCTTTGGTCAACCAAGAGATTCTCTACCGGGTCGCCGACCAGTTCGGCGAGGTCGTGGTGCCGTTCGATACCGCCTTGGCCCAGTGGCAAGCCGGAGAGCCAAACTACGGGCTTCGTATCGGGACGAACAACTCAGCTGGGATCACCTTCCACAGCAGCGAAGTCTCCCCAATGGACGGAATCGCTCCGTACGTCGAGATCAGCTTCGAGTACTAGGGGCACCCCCTAGAGTTCGCACCTCTGGGTGCCGCTGGCCCACTCAGCCTCCGTCTGGAGGCGGTCTGGGCCGTTTTTGCGCGCTGGCGTGGCGGATGCGAGGCGCGGTCGATTTATTTTTCGGCATCGCGATCAATCGCCTCGCAGCGATCACCTGTGTCGTCGAAGCCGGAGCGACAGGTGCTCCGCCGCAACCCTCCAAGCAACGGATTGTACGATGCACACCTACAAGACTCTCTTCGCTAGCACGCTCCTCATCGCTTTCTCCGCTTCAACCGGCTGCGTCTTCCCGGAAGTTGTGACGGAAGATGGGACGTCGGGCGATGAGACATCGGGCGCCGGGACCGACGACGGCGATGACGGTCACGACTCGAACGCGGACGGCGACGACGCGGCCAGCAAGCCTGGCGGTGGCGAGTCTACCGACGATGGCGGCGAATCCACCGACGACGGCGAGTTCACCGATGACGGCGAATCCACTGACGGCGGCGAGTCCACCGACGGCGGCGAGTCCACCGATGGCGGCGAGTCCACCGATGGCGGCGAGTCCACTGGCGGCGAGTCCACTGGCGGCGAGTCCACCGATGGCGGCGAGTCCACTGGGGGAGAAAGCTGTGCCGAGGGCTGGGGTGACTGCGACGACGATCCCGCGGACTGCGAGACTGACCTGACCACGCTGACCAGCTGCGGCGTGTGCGACAAGGCTTGCGACTACGCAGGCGGTACCAACGAGTGCGTCGCTGGAATGTGCCAGGCTACGGTGACGATCGACGAGCTTGAGGACGTCACCATCACGGCGACCCAGCCCGACACGAACCTCCACGACGGCATCACGCTGAATCTGGACGCGTGGCCCAGCCCCAACCAGTTGTTCTACATCCGCTGGGAGCTGCCGGAGATCCCCGCCTTGGCCGCGGTCATATCGGCAAACATGGTCTTCGACTGTTTCAACACGGGCGGTAACGTTCGGGTCAAGCGGGTCGAGACGGACTGGGTGGCCGAGGAAGTCACCTACAATGACCAACCGCAGGTCAACGGCGAGATCCTCTATCGGGTTCCCGACCAATTCGGCGAAGTGCTGGTCCCGTTCGACACCGCGCTCGCCGCGTGGCAGGGCGGGGAGCCAAACTACGGGCTTCGTATCGGCACCAACAACTCAGCCGGGATCACCTTCCACAGCAGCGAGGCGGCGCCGCTGGACGGCAACGCGCCGTACGTCGAAATCCAGTTTGAGTACTAGCAGCTCTGTGGCATGGCCCAGGGGCGGCACGAAGACGGGGCACTTACCGAGCATGAGCAACCGATGGGGAACAATGCCAGGCGCCGCGAGGGCCATGTCATGGCGGCGCGAGGCTTGCACCGCAGGCTGCTAGCCTACCCGGCCCTACCGCGACACACGGACAGACTTTGGAGGCCGCGGACGTCGGTGTAATATGAACCCACGGTGTCCGGGGACGGTGAAGAGAGCCTCACTGGCTATCTAGCGGCCCACGAGGCTCGGATCCTGGCCAAAGTCGCGGATGGAGCGATCGCCGCGACCCCAGCCCAGGGGGTCGGCCCGGGGTCGTTGATCGGTGGACGCTACCGGCTGGAACGAATCGTCGGCGAGGGCGGCATGGGCTCGGTGTGGCTGGCCACGCAAGAGGACCTGGACCGCCAGGTTGCCGTCAAGTGCCTCAAGCCCAAGACCGGCGAGGACACCGAGCTCGTCGAGCGGTTCATGCGAGAGGCCAAAGCGGTCGCCGCCGTGTCCCACGAGAACGTGGTCTCCATCCACGACGTCGGCACCATGGACGACGGCGCTCCGTTCTTGGTCATGGAGCTCGTTGACGGGCGTCCGCTGAGCGAGACCATGAAGCCGGGCGAGCCCCAACCGTGGGCTCGCGTCGAGGAGATGCTACGGCAGCTCACGGACGCGCTGGGCCACGCCCACGACGCCGGAGTGATCCACCGCGACCTCAAGCCCGAGAACATCTTGGTCGTTGAGCGCCGCGGGAAGGAGCTGTTCAAGCTCATCGACTTCGGCTTGGCCAAGGTCCTCGACGCGACGGAGCTCTCCCAGTCGGGGCAGGTCTTCGGCACGCCGCACTACATGAGTCCTGAGCAGATCCGTGGTGACACAACCTTGGATCAGCGGACCGATGTCTACGCGCTGGGGGTTATCGCGTATCAAATGCTCGCGGGAAAGCGGCCGTTTCCCGGCGACGAGATCACGAACATTATGTACGGCCATCTGTTCGCCGAGATCCCGGATCTCCCGGCCGAGGTCGAGCAGGGCGCCACCCTCAGCCCCATCCTCGCGCGCGCCATGACCAAGGCCGCAGACCAACGCTACCCCACGATGGATGCCTTGGCGGATGCGATCAAAGGGCACGGCGAGTCTGCCGTGTCGAAGACGGCCGACGCCCCGACAATCATGGGGAGCACGGTCGCAGAGCCCCCCAGCCGTCGCGCGAACTGGGGTTGGGTCGTCAGCGGTTCCGTTGCGTTCCTCGGCCTCGGCCTCGGGCTGTTTTGGTCTGCGACCCCTGAGACGAACAAGACGGGGCTCCCGCCAACCGAGCCGGCCGCCGTCCCGCAGACGCCGACACTAGCGCGACCTGCCACCGACCCCCCGCCGACCACCAAGACCACGGCGCCTCGCAAGCCAATCGGATCGGTGGGCGCAGAGATCGAGCCTGCTGCTCTCGACCCAATCTCCGAGCCAAGTACGCCTGCGTCGAAAAAGAAGAAGAGGCGCAGCAAGCCGACGCCCAACAAGACCGAGACCCCCCAAAAGACGAAGCGGGAGCAGATCCTCGA